>Ga0136612_10000120_pt1 | contig 20334 bp, 18 predicted proteins | sample AntDryUQ224A2306_2_FD_106644 | JGI IMG/M metagenome (GOLD analysis project Ga0136612, IMG submission 106644) | Polar desert sand microbial communities from Dry Valleys, Antarctica - metaG UQ224A (23.06) | ecosystem: Environmental > Terrestrial > Soil > Desert | place: Antarctica: Dry Valley... | reverse complement strand
GATGGAAGATGAGGCGGTCGGCCGCCACAAGCAGATGCTGACCGAGATCGGCGTCGACCTTGACGAGCCCCGCGAGCTGTATGAGCCGAGCGAGTTCGAGCGCAACGTCAAGGCGATTGACGCCGCCGACCATCGCGGCGTGATTCAGGGCAAAGACCATGGCTTCAACGGCAACCTCGGCCTCGTCATCGGCGCCGGAGGCGGCTCGTTGACGCTCACCGATGCGGTCCGCAGCCAGGGTGGAAAGCCCGCGAACTACGCCGAGATCGGCGGCAACCCATCCGTCGCGAAGTCGAAGGGCCTGGCGATGGAGGTGCTGCGAAAGGACGGGGTCGAAAAGATCGCGGTGATGATGTCGATCGTCTCCAACACCCGCGTGGACATCGTCGCCCGCGGCGTGATCAAGGCTTGTCTCGAACTCGGCAAGGACCCGGCGGAAACGATCGCGATCTTTCGCATTCCCGGCGCATGGGAGGAAGAGGGCTACAAGATCCTCGACTCATACGGCGTCGAGTACTGCGACCGCTCCGTTTCGATGTGGGAAGCGGCAGGAAGGGCCGTCGCGAAGATCCAGGGGGGGGCCGCGTGAGCATCCTTCTCGACAAGGACTTCACCTTCATCGTCCAGGGCATCACCGGGCGCGAGGCCGTGAACCTCACTCGGGAGTGCCTTGATTTCGGCTCGAAGATCGTCGGTGGCGTCACCCCGGGGCGCAAGGGCCGCGAGGTGCACGGCGTGCCCGTCTTCGACACCGTCGAGCAAGTCGTCGAAGACCACGGCTCGGCCCCTGACGGCGCCGTCGTCACCGTCCCCCCCGCCTTCACCAAGGACGCCGTGCTCGAGGCAATTGTCAACCAAATCAAGCTGATCGTGATTGTCACCGAGCGCATCCCGCGTGCCGACGTCGCCCAAATGGTCGAGCTCGCAACCGAACATGGCGCACGCATCATCGGCCCCAACTGCCTCGGCCTGATCGTTCCCGGCGTCGCCAAGATGGGCGGCATCGGCGGCCCCGCCAAGGACGCCGCTAAGGCCTACTCCCCCGGCTTGGTCGGGGTGATGTCGCGCTCGGGCGGGATGACCACCGAGATTTCATCGACGCTGACCGCCGCCGGCCTCGGCGTCTCCACCGCCGTTTCGATCGGCGGCGACGCGATCATCGGCTCGACCTACGCGGAACTGATGCCACTTTTCGAAGCCGACGAGCAGACGGAAGCGATCGTCATCTACACCGAGCCCGGCGGGCGTATGGAGGCCGAGTTGGTCGACTGGCGCGAGCAGGCAGGATCGAGGCTGCCGATCGTCGCCTTCATGGCGGGCAAGTTCATGGACGACGAAGAGATGCAGGGGATGAGCTTTGGCCACGCTGGGACGATCGTCGAAGGCAAGGAGGACTCGGCAACCGAGAAGATCGCCCGCCTCGAGGCCTCCGGCATCCCAGTTGTCGAGCGCATCCATGAGATCCCGGACGTCGTCAAGGCAAAGCTCGGGAAGGCTTCGAAATGAGCGACCGAGACGGAGTCTTCATCGACGTCGAGGTTTCGGGCGAGGCTGCCTCTGACGCGGCGATCGCAAAGAAGCTCGAGGAAGTCTGCCCGGTCGACATCTTCGCCGCCACGGATTCTGGCGTCCAGGTCGTGAGTAAGAATCTCGATGAATGCGTGCTCTGCGAGCTCTGCCTCGAGGCCGCGCCGGCTGGCACCGTCGTCGTCAAGAAGCTCTACGACGGCAGCGAACTGCGCCGCTGAGCTGACGCGGGCTGCGGCGCCGGTGAGTCGCCCGATGAACGTGATCGAAGACCTACTCGAGCAGTTCCCGGCGTCGAAGCCGGCACTCGTCGCGATCGACCGCGAGGGTGGTCGCCGCGTCTGGCACTTCGGCGAGCTGATCGCGATGTCGGCGGGCCTTTCGGGGGCGTTTGCCGCACGCGGGGTTGGCCGCGGCGATGTCGTCATGACACTTGTCGGAAACCGGCTCGAGTGGGTGCTCTCGATGCTCGCCTGCTGGCGCATGGGCGCGGTCGCCCTGCCCTGCAACATCCAGCTTCGGCGCAAGGACCTCGCGCTGCGGTTGGCGATCGCCAACCCGGTTCTCTGCGTCGGTGAAGAGCACCTGCTCGGCGAGCTTCCCGGGGGGATCGAGGTGCTGACGATGGCCGACGTCGACCGCGTGCTCGACGAAGATCTGGACCAAGAGACGCCGGCCGAGATCGCCGACCTCTCAGCCGAAGATCCGGCCTTGATCGTCTTCACCTCGGGCACGACCGGCGAGCCGCGGGCGGCGCTTCACAAGCAGAGCTACATCCCCGGCAACCAGGTGCAGGCAAAGCACTGGCTCGGTGCGAGGAAAGGCGATCTCGTCTGGTGTACGACTGCAACGGGCTGGTCGAAGTCGGCGCGCAACGTCTTTCTCGCACCCTGGCTTTGCGGCGCCGCGGCGATGATCGTCGACGGGCGTTTCGAGCCAGAAACGCGCCTTGCCTTCGCCGAGCGCGAAGGCGTCGACGTGCTCTGCCAGGCGCCGACTGAGTATCGGGTCCTGGCGAAGCGAACCCAGCTGCGGCCGGTGAAGTCGCTGCGGCGCATGGTTTCGGCGGGTGAGGCCCTCAACCCCGAGGTGATCGAGGCGTTTCGCGCCGGGCTCGGACTCGACATCCACGACGGCTATGGTCAAACCGAGACCGGCCAGCTCACCGGCAATCTCGTCGGCGACAGCGTTCGCGACGGCTCGATGGGAAAGGCACTGCCGGGCTTCGACCTCAGGATCACTGACCAGATCCTCGAAATCCGGGTGGCCAGCTGTCCGACCTTCTTCGGCGGTTACATCGGCGCCGCGCCCCACAGCGAGCAGTGGTGGTCGACGGGCGATGTCGTCCGCGCTGACGCTGACGGCTACCTCTGGTACGAAGGCCGCGACGATGACCTGATCCTTTCCGCCGGCTACCGAATCGGCCCGTTCGAGGTCGAGTCCGCGCTGCTCAGCCACCCCGCGGTGGCAGAGGCTGCTGCGATCGCGGCGCCCGACCCCGAGCGAGGATCGATCGTGCGAGCAGTCGTCGTCGCGCGTGGTCGCGACGCCTCCGAGGAACTTGTGCGGGAGTTGCAGGAGCACGTCAAAGCGATCACGGCGCCCTACAAGTACCCGCGCATCATCGACTTCGTCGACGAGCTACCCAAGACAGCGAGCGGCAAGGTCAAACGCGCCCAGTTGCGAGCCTCCTCGACTACTCCTCCCCCGACTTCGCCCGCTGCTTGACGATGTCGTCGAGCTCGCGGACTACGTCGGGGTCGCGCAGGGTGGTCACATCGCCGAGCTCGCGGCCCTCGGCGACGTCGCGCAGCAGGCGGCGCATGATCTTGCCTGAGCGCGTTTTCGGCAAATCGTCGGCCCAGACGACTCGCTTCGGCCGCGCCAGTTTGCCGATCTTCTGCGCCACCTGTTCGCGAATTTCGGCGACGAGGTCGTCCGTGCCTTCGAGCTCGCCCTCGAGCGTGACGAAAGCGCAGATCGATTGGCCGGTGTCGTCGTCGGCTTGGCCGATAACGGCCGCTTCGGCGACCTTGGGGTGCGAGACGATGGCCGACTCGACCTCGGCCGTCGAGAGCCGGTGGCCGGAGACGTTGATGACATCGTCGACGCGGCCAATCACCCAGATGTAGTCGTCGGAGTCCTTGCGCGACGCGTCGCCGACGAAGTAGGTCTCGGGGCCGAACTTCGAGAAGTAGGTCTCGACGTAGCGGTCGTCGTCCTTGTAGAGAGTGCGCAGCATCCCTGGCCACGGCTTGCGAATCGAGAGCAGACCCTGTTCGGTGCCGGTGTCGTTGCCCTCCTGGTCGACGACGGACACCTCGATGCCGGGCAGCGGCTTGCCGGCCGATCCGGGCTTGGCGTATTGGGCGCCTGGCAGCGTCGTGATCATGATGTGTCCAGTTTCGGTCTGCCACCAAGTGTCGACCACAGGCGAGCGCTCGCCGCCGATCACCTTCCAGTACCACAGCCATGCCTTCGGGTTGATCGGCTCCCCCACCGTCCCGAGCAGGCGAATCCTCGAGAGATCGTGCTTGGCGGGGTAGTCCGAGCCCCACTTCATGCAGGCGCGAATCGCCGTCGGCGCGGTGTAGAAGATCGTCACGCCGTAGCGCTCGCACAGCTCCCACCAGATGTCCTTGTCGGGATAGTCCGGGGCGCCTTCGTACATGACTGAGGTCAAACCGTTCATCAGCGGCCCGTAGACGATGTAGGAGTGGCCGGTGACCCAGCCGACGTCGGCCGAGCACCAAAAGACATCGCTTTCGGGCTTGACGTCGAAGACGTACTTGGTCGTCCAAGCAACACCGGCGAGATAGCCCCCGGTGGTGTGCAGGATGCCCTTCGGCTTGGCCGTCGAGCCGGAGGAGTAGAGGATGAACAGCGGGTGCTCGGCGTCGAGCTCCGCCGGCGGGCACTCGGCCTCGGCGGCCTCGATTGCCTCGTCGTAGTAGACGTCGCGGCCCTCGGTCATCTCGACATCTGAGCCGGTGTTGCGAACCACGATCACCGTTTCGATCGACGGAACCTCGCCGAGGAAATCGTCGACTGCCGGCTTCACCTCGGCGACCTTGCCCTTGCGCCGGGCGCCGTCGGCCGTGATCAGCGCTTTGGCCTCGGAGAACTCCATCCGCTCCTTAACTGCCGAAGGCGAGAAGCCGCCGAAGACGACGTTGTGCGGCGCGCCGATGCGAGCGCAGGCGAGCATCGCCACGACGACCTCGGGAATCATCGGCAGATAGATGCCGACGACGTCGCCGGGCTCGATGCCGCGGTCGGTGAGCGCGTTGGCGAGGCGCTGGACGTCACGGTGAAGATCGGCGTAGGTGACGTCTCGTTGCTCACCCTCCTCGCCGTGCCAATGCATTGCGACACGATCGCCGATGCCTGCGTCGAGATGCCGGTCGAGGCAATTGACCGAGGCGTTGATCTTGCCGTCGGTGAACCACTTGTAAAACGGCGGATTGGAGTCATCGAGAACGGTCTCGCCCTGCTCGAACCACTCGAGCTCGGCGGCGAGCTTCGCCCACCAGGCCTGGGGGTCGCGAGCGGCCTCTTCGTGCAGCGACTCGTCGGTGACCAGGGCGTTGGCGGCGAAGTCCTCCGGAGGGTCAAAGCGCTCGCGATCGAGCAGCTCCCCGATCTCGGTTTCGACGTCCCTCTGGTCTCCGGTTGCGGCCTCCATCAGCAATATTCTCCTTCGTAGAAGTGACCAGCCGTCGACGGCAAGAAGATCGGGCTGCGGGCTCTCGCACCTGAGCGCCCGCGACCCATCTTGCCTCTAACCCTCGTCTCGTGCCGCGGTCACAGGCTTTCGCTTGGGCGCCTGCGCGCGCAGCCCGGCGCCCTCGATCGGGATCTCGGCTCCGAGGCCGGTCTCGGCCCGGACCTGGAGCTCGTTGAAGCCGCGCTCGGCACGTGACTCCTCGCGCGATAGCACGGTGCCCAGGTAACAGCCCAGGAATCCGAGCGGCACGGAGACGATCGCCGGCTGGGTGAGGCTGACCCCAAAGAGCTCGAGCGGGTTGCTCGAGACATCGGGACCGAGCAGGACGAGCCCGACCGACGAGACCACACCCGTAAGCACCCCGGTGACGGCTCCGGTCGTGTTGAAGCGTCTCCAGGTCAGCGCCAGCAACAGGGCCGGGAAGTTCGCGCTCGCGGCAACTGCGAAGGCGAGGCCGACCATGTAGGAGACGTTGAGGTCGGAGCCGCCAATGATCGCGATCGTGATCGCGATCGCGCCGATGACTCCGGCGGCGATCCGGGCGACGTAGACCTCCTCGTGCTCGGAGTCGCGACCCTTTCGGACCACATTCGACCAAACGTCGTGGGCAACCGCTCCGGAAGCAGAGATCACCAGACCGGCGACCACCGCGAGGATCGTCGCGAAGGCGACCGCGGCGATGATCGCGAGGAAGGCGTCACCGCCGATCGATCCCTCGCCGCCGCCAACGCTCTGCGCCAGCAGCGGCGCCGCGAGGTTGCCGGCCTCATCGACGTTGCCCGTGGTCCCCTCCTCGCCCAGCAGCGCACGCGCACCGAAGCCGAGGAACGTCGTCATCACGTAGAAGGTGCCGATCAAGCCAACCGCCCAGACGACCGATGTTCGCGCGGCTTTGGCGTCGGGCACGGTGAAGAACCGCATCAGGATGTGCGGCAGCCCGGCAGTGCCCAGCAGCAGCCCGAGGCCGAGCGAGATCGTGTCGACCGGTTCGGTGAAGCGCAGTCCAGGGGTGAGATAGGCCGAAGGATCGTCCGCCTGCGCCTCGGCGCGGTTGAACAGCTCGACCGGGTTGAAGCCGACCTTGCCGAGCACGATCAGCGAGAGCACGATCGTCGCGGTCATCAGCAGCACGGCCTTGATGATCTGTACCCACGTGGTCGCCAGCATGCCCCCGAAGATGACGTAAGTGAGCATGAATATCCCCGTGATCAGCACGGCGAGGTTGAAGTTGATGCCGACGAGCGCTTCGATCAGCGCGCCCGCGCCGACCATCTGAGCGATCAGATAGAAGGCCGCGACGACCAATGTCCCAAGCGCCGCGGCAGTCCGGGCAGGGCGCTCGTTGAGCCGGAACGAGAAAACGTCGGCCATCGTGAACTTGCCCGCGTTGCGCATGCGCTCGGCGAGCAGGTAAAGAACGATCAGGAAGGCGACGAGGAAGCCGACCGAGTAGAGGAAGCCGTCGAAACCGAAAAGGAAGATCAGCCCGGCGATTCCCAGGAACGAGGCGGCCGACATGTAATCGCCGGCGATTGCGAAGCCGTTCTGAACGCCGGTGATTCCGCGCCCGGCCGCCCAGAAGCTGGTCGCGTCGGTCGTTCGCTTCGAGGCCCAGTAGGTAATCGCGAGCGTAATCGATACAACTACCGAGAAGATCGCGATGGCTTCGACGTTTACCTCGGCTAGAGGAAGCAGGGCGGCCATCAGGACGTCTCCTCGCCACGGTCGACGGTCTCTGCTGTGCCCGCCGGCTTGACCGCGCGTTCCGCTGCGCGGCGCGCAAGCGGATCGAAGACGCGATCGGCCTGGCGCAGGTAGAGCCAGCCGAGGAACCACGTCATCACGAACTGGCTCAGCGCCAGCAGGTAGCCAACTGTGAAGCCCTGATAGATCGACTCGCCCATGAAGTCGGGTGCGTAACCGGCCAGGGCGATGAAGCCGAAGTACCAGACGAAGACGAATCCGAGTACCGGAACCACGAACGATCGGCGCTTGCGAAGAAGTTCCTGAAACTCGGGTGATTTCGCAGCGGCATCCCAGTCCACGCCGGACGCGCTGGAAGAATCACGGTCGGTGGTTGCAGCCATCTCTCCGCTCCCTTCCTGGGGTTTCAACCCGGAAAGCCCCCCGGTCTCCCGGGTCCTCCAAGCATGTCTATCACACAAGGACTGGTGGGCAAACCATTATCTGCTGGTTATCTATGGATTTCGCAGATGAACGCCCTGGCGCGACACCTCTCCCCCTCGCGTACGGCGTTTGCGGGCATCTTCGTCGTCACCATGCTCGGCCTGCTCTCGGTGGGCGCGACACTGCCGGTGCTGCCGCGCTACGTCACTGGCGAGCTCAGCGGCAACGAGGTCGAGGTCGGGATCGTCACCGGGGCCTTCGCGATCACCGGGCTCGCCTGTAGACCATGGGCAGGCAGGCTCGCCGACCTGCGCGGGCGCAAGCTCGTCGTCGTGATCGGGGCCCTCTCGACGGTGATCTCGGGGCTGTTGCTGTTCGTGCCGGCCGGGATTCCCGGCCTGATCGTTTCGCGATTGTTTCTCGGCGCGGGCGAAGGCGCCGTCTACACGGCGGGCTCGGCATGGGTCGTCGACATGACCCCGCCTGAAAAGCGCGGCCGGATAATTGGGCTCTACGGCCTGGCGATATGGGGCGGGCTCGCGGTCGGGCCACCGATCGGCGAGTTGATCTTGCAGTCGGCCGGCTACGAGGCAGTGTGGGCCTTCGCGGCAGCCGCCCCGCTGCTGGCCGCGCTGATCGCGATTCGGATCCCGCAGGCGTTCACACCGCGTCAGGCGACTGTGCAGAGCGACCGCCGCCTGATCTCGCGCGAGGCACTGAGACCGGGGCTCGGCCTGACGTTAGCCATCGTCGGCTACGCGGCGATGGCGGCGTTCGTCGTCTTACACCTCGACGAGCGCGGGATCGGCCACGGCGCAGCCGTATTCACGGCGTTTGCCGCCAGCGTCGTCGCAATGCGCGTGGTCGGGGGAGGCCTTCCCGACCGCTTCGGCTCCATCCCGTGCGTGATCGGCGCCGGCACGATCGAGGCGGTCGGCCTGCTCGTGATCGCGGGGGCGACGTCGGTGCCGATGGCAGTTCTCGGCGCAGTCGCGATGGGCTCGGGCTTCTCGCTGCTGTTTCCATCGCTCGCCCTGTTGGTCGTCAACCGCGTGCCCGAGGAGCGCCGAGGTGCCGCGATGGGCACGTTCACGGCGTTCTTCGATCTCGGCATGGGAGTCGGCAGCCCGCTGGCGGGCGCGGCTGCGGCGATCGGCGGTTATGAGGCCGCGTTCGTGTTCGCGGCTGTCTGCGCCCTGCTGACGATTTTCGTCGCCCTTTCCCTACGCGGGGTCGCCGCCCGGATGCCGGCTCCGGCTTCTATTTAGCGAGCAGCGACAGCTGTTGTGCCCCTTGCGGCCGCGGTTCGGCGGAACCGCCTTGCCTCAGGGGACGAAACCCTCGCGGTCGTTGGCTGCGGATCAACTTCGAAAGTCGCCGACGCTCGTCCTTGCGCATATAGGCGCCGTTTTCGAATAGATCCTCGTAACGGGTCACGAGATCCGGTCGGTACTGGCGCAGCCAGTCGAACCAGATCTCGCGCACCTCGCCGCGCAGGTGCAGCCCGATGCCGCCGATGCTAGCCGCCCCCGCCTCACCCAGAAGCCCCATCAGCTCCTCGACCTGAGCCGGCGAGTCGTTGATTCCGGGCAACAGCGGCGCGACGAGAACGCCGGTCTCGATTCCCGCTCGCTCGAGCTCGGCGACCGCCTCGATCCGCTTGCGTGGATGCGGCGTATGCGGCTCGGTCGCTCGCCAAGCCTTTTCGTCGAGCGTCGGGATCGAAAGATTGGCGACGAACTCGGTGCGCTGCGAAATCTGCTTCATCAGGGCGATGTCGCGCAGCAGCAGCGGCGACTTGGTCAGGATCGAGCACGGGTTGGCGTAGTCGCGCATCGCCTCCCAGATGCCCTCCATCAGCCGGTAACGGCCCTCGACCCACTGATACGGATCGGTGTTGGTGCCCAGAGCGATGTGTTCGCCGTGCCAGGAAGGCTTGCGCAGCTCGGCCCGGACGAGCTCGGGGACGTTGACCTTGACGACGATTTCGCGCTCGAAGTCCTCGCGCGGGTTGAGATCGAGGTAGGTGTGGGTTGGGCGGGCGAAGCAGTAGGCCTATAAGGCGCACGCATGGGTGCAGCCGCGGTACGGGTTGATCGTCCAGCGGAACGGCATCCTTGACCTCTTCGGGACCTGATTTAGGCCCGAACGCGCCTGCACTTCGTGAAACCGAATGCCGAGCGCTTCTGGAACGTCGAAGGTGCGAACCACGGCTTCACCATTCCGGGCAGCAGGCCCTGCGTGCTTGCTCCCTTCTCTAAGTTCTTCCAACGCACGAACACATGTTCGCAAAGCGGTCGGACGACCGCACGCCGCGTCCTAGATGCGGACCCCGCCGTCCTCGGTCAACGTGAAACCGGGGTTGTGGGCGATCTCCCAAGGGTGGCCGTCGGGGTCGATGACCACGGAGCTGTAGCCGCCCCAGAATGTTCCGGCAGGCTCGCGTCCGATTTTGGCCCCCGCCCGCCGAGCCTCTTCGGTGACAGCATCGACCGCGGCGCGATCCTCGACGCAGACGGCGAGCGTCACCCCGCCCCACCCTGGCGAATTCTCGACGGTGCTGTCGACGGCGAGCTTGGCCCGATCCCAGAGGGCAACGATCATGTCGCCGGCCTGGAAGAAGATGACCTCGCCGTCGGGCTCGAGGTCGGGGCTCCAGCCGATGTCTGTATAAAAACGCCGGGCACGATCGATGTCGGCGACGCCAAGTGTGATCAGGTTGAGTCGTTGCTTCATCACACACCTCCGCTGGCCGGTTCCCCCCACCACTCACAAGGAGACCGGAGCCTATACGCGCGCTGCGAGCTCGCACAACCCCCGCGCCAGCGGCACGCCGGCGCGCATCACAGGCGGCGATCAGGCCGTGAGGAGCTTGGCCCTTGCCACTTCCTCCGGCGGCAGCCAATGGCCGGCTTCACTTTCCAGATACTCGACGTCGATCCCGCGGCTCTCGAGCAGAGCACACGCTTGTCGGGCGAACTCGACCGAGATGATCGGGTCGTTGCGACCGTGGTGGATGAAGACGGAAAGGCTTTCCCTGCCTTGCAGCTCGGGCTCCCATCCCTCGACGGTCGGGATGAAGCCGCTGAAGGCGAGCAGTGCCTTCGGCGATGGGCGTCCGGACCCGAGCGCGGTCGCATACGACATCACTGCACCCATCGAGAAGCCACCGATGACGGTGTCGTCCCATCGGATCCCGCGCTCTTCGAGGAGCTCATCGAGGAGATCGGTCAAGCCGCTGTAACTGGCGTGAAACGTCGTCGGGTCGGGGAAGCCGACCCGCGGCACCAGATACCAGTGGCGCCCACCCGGCGGGACGTTGGTCAGCGGCGCGCCGGTCGTCACGCCGAGCAGCCGCCGCTCAGGGTCGAGCTCGTCGAGCAATCCGAAAAGGTCATGCTCGTCGGCGCCGCGGCCGTGGTTGAGCACGAGCGCGCCGGCTGGGTCGCCGGCGGGCTCGCGTAACAGATGGACGAGGTCGCTCACGCTCTCGGGGCAGTCCGCGGGTTCGTCACGGGGACGAGCGCTTGCTCGATCTCGTCGCGCCGCTGCTCCAAGAACGGCGGCAGGATCAGCTTCTCGCCGAGGTGCTCGACGTCCTCGTCGACGTCGAAGCCGGGCCCCAGCGTTGCGATCTCGAACAACACCCCGCTGGGCTCGCGGAAGTAAATCGACCGAAACCAGAAGCGGTCGATCACCGGCGTGGGGCGAGCTCCGCCTGCGATCGCACGCTCGCGCCAAACCTCGTGGTCGTCCATCTCCGATGCCCAAGCGATGTGGTGCACGCTGCCTGCACCTTCGATGCCGGGCTCCGCCGGCGGCTCGTCGTAGATCCACAGTCCACCGCGCTGCGAGCCTCGAGCCTCCCACTGCCCGTCGCTCCGCACGAGCTCGAGCGACTCGAGCAGTGCCGTGCTTCTCCCGGGGTCGCTGCTGTAAGCGCGAGCGGCGTGGAAGCCCATTAGCGCGAACTCGGCCGGCACCTCGGGATGGTCGGCGATCAGCGGCTGATCGGAAACGGTTACGACCAGCAGTTCATGATCGAGGCCTTCGGGATCTGAGAAATGCAGACTGCTGCCGTCTCGCCGCGAGTCGAAGCCGGCCGAGTCCAAGCGCTGCGACCAAAAGTCGAGGGCATCGGTCGAGGCGACGCGCAAGACCACTCGATGCACCATCCCCGCTCCGGCGCGGCCCTGCCGGGCGCCGCGAAACTCGAAGAAGGTGATATCGGAGCCGGCGCTGCCCTTCTCATCTGCGTAGAAGAGGTGGTAAACGCTGGGGGCGTCTTGGTTGACCGTCTTCTTCACCATCCGCAGGCCAAGCGTCCCGGCGTAGAAGTCGATGTTTCCCTGGGCGTCGGCGGTGATCGCGGTGATGTGGTGAATGCCTTCGAGTTTCATCGAGCTCTCTCCATTGAGTGGCGAAGTAGTTGCTCAATCAACTATAGCAAGTAGTTGCGCGCTCAAGCATTGCTACCCTCTCTTGATGGCGAGCACGCAGCGACGAGTTAAGCGAGGGCTGCTCGACGAGCGCGAACTCGCAGCCTGGCGCGGCATGCTCGAGACCCACAGCCGGATGGTCGCGATGCTCGATTCCGAGCTCGAGCGCGAACACGATCTCCCGCTCTCCTCCTACGAGGTGCTGATGAACCTCGCCGACGCAGATGGCCAGCGGATGCGCATGGGCGAGCTCGCCGAACGCCTCCTGCTCAGCCGCAGCGGCATCACTCGTTTGGCTGATCGCCTCGTCGGCCAGGGTCTGATCGAGCGTGAGCGCTGTACCGACGACGGCCGCGGCTATTTCGCCCGTTTGACCCCCGCCGGGCGCGCGAAGATCAGGGTCGCGCGCCCCGCCCATCTCGCTGGTGTGCGCAGGCACTTTCTCGGCGCTCTCGAGCCCTCCGAGATCGACGCTCTGGGAGCAATTTGGGCGCGCCTGGCAGGGCAACCGCAAAAGCCGCCCTTGGATTAAGCGCTCTTCCAACTGGCAGTACGCTTGTGCCATGACTGTTGAAGCGACGATCGACACATCCAAGGTCAACCGCGAGTGGGTCAAGGAGCTGACCGATCGCGAGCTTGCCAAGCTCGCCGATCGCACCCCGAGCTCCAAGCAGCGCTACGAACGTGGCGTCAAGGTGATGCCCGGGGGCGTGCCCTCGTCATTTCAGACCAACGACCCGTGGCCCGTCTATCTCGATCGCGGCCAGGGCGCACGCGTGTGGGACGTCGACGGCTCCGAGTACGTCGACTTTCACAACGGCTTCGGCGTCATGGTCGTCGGCCATGCGAACCCGGCAATCGGCGAAGCGGTCAAGGCCCGGATCGACCTGGGAACCCATTTCGCCGCTCCCACCGACGGTTCGATCGTCGTCGCCGAGGAGCTTGCCGATCGCTTCACGCTGCCGCAGTGGCGCTTCACGAACTCGGGCACCGAGTCGACGATGGACGCCGTCCACCTTGCCCGCGGAGTCTCCGGCCGCGATCTGATCCTCAAGATCGAGGGCTCTTACCACGGCCATCACGACTCGGTCATGGTCTCCGTCTACCCGCCGCTCGAGGCACTCGGGGAGCGTGACGACCCGCGCTCGGTTCCCTACGGCGCCGGCTATCCGCTGGCGCTGACCGAGCTCACCAGGGCAGTGCCCTTCAACGACGCTGCCGCGCTGGAGAGTGTGCTCGGCAAGCTTGAGGGCCGGGTCGCCGGGCTGATCATGGAGCCGGCGATGATGAACATCAACATCATCCAGCCCGTTGACGGCTACCTCGAGCGCGTGCGTGAGCTCTGCACCGCCCACGACGTCAAGCTGATCTTCGACGAGGTCAAAACGGGCGCGACGATCGCTCGCGGCGGCGCTACGGAGCGATTCGGCGTGACCCCGGACATGATCACCCTTGCGAAGGCGATCTGCGGCGGCTATCCCGGCGGCGCAATCGGCATGACCGACGAGCTCGGGGCCGCAGTCGCCGACAACACGGTCGTCCAGTACGGGACCTTCAACGGCAACCCCCTGGTGATGGCAGCCGCCGAGGCGGCCCTCACCGAGGTGCTCACCGACGACGCATACACGAAGCTCGAAGCGGCCAACGACTGGCTACTTGGCCGTTGCGACGCGATCATCGAGGAGTACGAGCTGCCCTGCTACACGTCGGGGCTCGGCGCCAAGGGCTGCGTCGTCTTCTCCCCCGAGCCGCTGCGTGAGTACCGCGACTACCTGACCAATGTCGACGGCGACCTCGCAACGCTGGCATGGCTCTACCACATGAACAACGGCGTCTTCATGACGCCGGGCGTCGAAGAAGAGTGGACGATCTCGGTCGCCCACACCGAGGACGATCTTCAGCGGTTCGCCGGCGCGCTCGAGGCCTTCGCGCGCGACGTCACCGCCGCCTAGAGCAGCCGCGCACATACCAAATGGCCGGAGGACCTTCGCTTCGCCTCTACCGTGCGCAGTGGTCGACCAACTGCGAGCGCGTCGGGCTCGGCCTTGCCCATAAGGCAATCGAAGCCAACTCCGTAATCATCGAGTACTCGAACCGTAGCCCCGTCGAGACGGTCAGCGGTCAAGGCCTTGTGCCGGTTATCGAGCAGAGCGACGGCGTCGTCGTCAGCGATTCGGTCGCTATTTTGCGCCACATCGAGCGAGCGCACCCCGAGCCCGCACTGTTCCCGGCCGATCTGGCGCGTCGCTGCGAACTCGACGTCTTCATCGATTGGTTCGAGCGCGTATACAAGCGCGAGCCGAACGAGATCGAGGAAGAGCTCGGGCGCGACGATCCCGACCACCCGCTAGTCACGAGCCACGGCGCGGTGATGCAAGGCCGTCTCGCGATTTTTGAGGCTCTGCTCGCCGGCCGCGACTACCTCTTCGGCGAGTTCGGCGCGGCCGACTGCGTCGCCTACCCCTTCCTCAAGTACGCCGCCTCGCGCGATCCTGCCGACGACGAGCTCTTTCATGTGGTCCTCGACGAGCACCAGGCACTCGGCGACGACCACCCTAACCTGAGCAGCTGGATTGCGCGGATGTCCGAGCGACCCCGGGCGTACTGATGAGCGACGAGACGTACATGCAGGAGACGGGAGCAGGCTAATCCTCGGGGTATTCGCCTGGGCTCGGCGAGCCTGCCCTCACAGCCTCGAGCTGGGCGGCAATGGCGAGGCCCAAGAACAAGGCCAGCGCTGTGAGCAGCGCCCACAGCATCAGCCCGATCACCCCGGCCAGCGGGCCGTAGGTTTCGCCGAAGTCCTTGCTCAGCGAGATGTAGGCGGCTAACAGCGCGGTGAAGGCGAACCAAAGCGCGACAGCGATACCCGACCCAAGTGCAAGCCAGGACGGCGACGGCTGGTCGCGATTGGGTGAACGTTCGAACAACAACGCGATCGCGCCCACCACAAGCGCCGCGCTGAGCGGCCAGCGAGCGATGTTCCAGACGGTGTCGACCGTGTCGCTGAGGCCGGTGACATCCTTGACCGCATCGCCGATCTCACGGCCGGCGACGAGGATGACGAGCGCGAGGATCGTGGCAAGGCCGGCCGTCGCAGCCAAGATTGCCGCCCGCGTGTACTTCGCCAAAGTCGGACGGTCGCGCTCGACGCCGTAGATGCGATTGGCGCCGCGCTCGATCTGACCCATCGCAGTGGTGCCCGCGATGATCGCCGCGGCGAGGCCGACGAAGAGGGCAGTGCCCCCACCGCCGTCGGAGCCCTGCTCGATTGCGCTCGTCAAGACCTCACCCGCCGGGCCGGGAGCGAGGTCGCGGAAGGTCTGGCTGATGATGTCGCTGAACTTCTGTTGGCCGAGCTCGTTCGCGAGTCCGACAATCGCGATCAGCGCCGGCAGCAGGGTGAGCACAAACTGAAACGCGAGCGCACGCGAGTGACTGAAACCGTCGGCGAAGCGAAAGCGTTTGAACGAATCGCGAAGCAGATGGCGAATGCCGCATCTGCGCAGCGTCTCAGCCGCGTCGTCGCCTTCGAGGTCGTGCGTCACCGGGACTGTGGAAGCCGTGCTCATTGGACCAGTCTCACAGTTCGCTAGCTTCGAAGGCGTGACCAACCGCCTCGCCCACGAGACCAGCCCGTACCTGCTCCAGCACTCAGACAACCCGGTCGACTGGTACCCCTGGGGCGAGGAGGGGCTGTCGCGTGCGAAAGAGCTCGACCGCCCGATCTTGCTCTCGATCGGCTATTCCGCCTGCCATTGGTGCCATGTGATGGAGCGCGAGTCTTTCGAGAATGCCGGGACGGCTGAGTTCATGAACGGAAATTTCGTCTGCATCAAGGTCGATCGCGAGGAGCGCCCGGACGTCGACTCGATCTACATGGAAGCCGTACAGGGGATGACCGGTCATGGGGGCTGGCCCCTGACCGCTTTCCTCGACACCGACGCGGTTCCTTTCTACGGCGGGACCTATTTCCCGCCCGAGCAACGCCCCGGGATGCCGAGCTTCGCGATGGTGATGGAGGCCGTAGTGCAGTCGTGGGGCACACAGCGCGAGCGCATCCGCGAGGCGGCTTCGAAAATCCGCGACCAGCTCGGCGCCGTCGGGCGGATCGAGGCATCGGGCGATCCGCTCTCACCCGCGCTCGTCGACAGCGCCGTGAAAACGCTGCGGATGTCGGCCGATATGCGCCACGGCGGCTTCGGCAACGCGCCTAAGTTTCCGCCTGCCTCGGCGCTCGAGTTGCTACTCACACGCGGCGTCAACGATGTCGTCGAGACCACGCTCGACGCGATGGCAGCCGGTGGAATCAACGACCAGATCGGCGGCGGCTTCGCCCGCTACTCGGTAGACGACGTCTGGCTCGTCCCTCACTTCGAGAAGATGCTTTACGACAACGCGTTGCTGGCACGGACCTATCTGCACGGGTTCTTGGCGCTTGGCCATGAGCGCTGGCGCCTGACATGCGAGCGCACGCTCGATTGGATGCTGACTGAGATGCGTGGGGACGAGGGGGGGTTTTTCTCGGCGCTCGACGCCGACTCGGAGGGGGTCGAGGGCAAGTTCTACGTCTGGACGGCAAACGAGATACGCGATGTTTGCGCGGCGGCCGGTATCGGTGATGCGGCCGATTCGGTGATCGCGCATTACGGCGTCTCGGAGGCCGGCAACTTCGAAGGTTCGAACATCCTCAATCTGGCGAGCGGCCCCGATTCGCAGCCGCCTCCACGGCTCGACGAGGCCCGCGCCGCGCTGTATGAAGCGCGCGCCAAGCGCGTCTGGCCCGCCCTCGACGACAAGCGCCTGCTCGCCTGGAACGCCCTCGCGATTGCCGCTCTGGCTGAAGCCGGCGGCGCCCTTGGTCGCGACGATTATCTCGACGCCGCCCGCGAGTGCGCCGAGTTTGTTTGGGAGCGGATGCGGGAAGACGGCCGCTTGCTGCGTACGTGGAAGGACGGCGAGGCCAAGCTCAACGCGTATCTCGAGGACTACGCCTATCTGGTTGAGGCGCTGCTGACCCTCTACGAGGCGACCTTCGAAGTACGTTGGTTCGATGCCGCGCGCGAGACGGCCGATCTCATGATCGCTCACTTCCTCGATTCGCAACACGGCGGCTTCTTCACCACGTCGGACGACCACGAGGCCCTGATCGCTCGACGCAAGGACGCCGACGACCATCCGATCCCATCGGGCAATTCCTCAGCGGCACTCGGCCTATTGCGCCTCGCCGCGCTCACCGGCGAGCACTCCTATGAGGAGCACGCGATATCGGTCTTTGGCCTCTTCTCGAAAGTGGCGGCGCGCCATCCGCAAGCCGTTGGCCACATGCTCCGGGGGCTCGACTTCCACTTCGCCGCAGTCAAGGAAGTGGCCCTGGTCGCGCCGGCCGGCGAAGACGGCTTCGGTGAGCTGGCGATGGCGGTCCGCTCGGGCTTTCGTCCACACATCGTCCTGGCCGGCGGTCCGGAGGGAATTGAGCGGCCTGAACTGATGTCAGCCCGCGCCGCGCTCAACGGTCGTCCGGCCGCTTACGTGTGCCAGCATTTCGCCTGCCGCACACCGGTCGGCGACCCGGCAGAGCTAGCTGCGGCCCTCGACGGATAGATTGCAGTCATGGCCGAGGCCGAAGCAAAGAAAGCGACCAAGTCGAAAACCACCGCACAGGTCGTCAAGAGTTACTTCGCGGCGCTTGCCGCCCGAGACCTCGAGGCAGCGACGGCTTTGTGGAAACCCGGTGCGATGGACAGGCTGCACGGCCTGGCCGAGCTCAAGGCTCCCGGCGACATCAAGGCCTATTTCGCCGGCCTCTATGACGCATTTCCAGACTTCGAGCTCGAGCTGCTCGAGCTCGCCGCCAGCGGCAAGAACGCCGCCGGACGCTGGCGACTGACGGGGACCTTCCTCGGGCCTGGCCGTTTTCAAGGCCTTGCCCCCACCGGCAGCTCGGTGACGATGGAGGGCTGCGACATGTTTCGGGTCGAGGACGGCCTCATCGTCGAGAACAACGCCTACACCAACGGCGCCCAGCTGGCCCAGCAACTGGGGCTGCTTCCGGCTCAGGGGTCGGCCGCCGATCGCGCCGTCACCAACGCTTTCAACGCCAAGACCGCGGCGGCCGCAGCGTTACGAAAGTTCCGCGAGCGCTAGCGCTCAGAGACCGCGGAGGCGAAGAGCGCCGCCACCTTGCCGAAGGCACATCAGCAAATCAGCGCGGGGACGTGCGATGGCGGCTCGTTGGGGATCACGGCCGCCGCATCGACGCCGCTTGGCGCGACACCGAAGGTCTCCTCGAGAGAGGTTGTGGGGATCAGTAGACAGTCCTTTCGCCTGGCGCAAACGCTTGACGTAAGCGCGAGACTGGAGTCGTGCGGTCGAGCTCGGCGAGGCGGATCCTGGTTGCTGTCGCCACGCTGGCGGCAGGCGCGTTGGCCCCTGCGGCGCAGGCTGCGCCGCTCGGCCTCGACGACTGCAAGCTGACCGAGGGTGTTCACCAGTGCTCGGGCCTGGTCGCGACCTGGGACGGCGTCCCACTCGACACCACGCTGACCCTTCCACGCGAAGGCGCGACCGAGTTGCCGCTGGTGGTCGAGATCCACGGCTTCGGCAACTCCAAGTACGAGTACCTGAACCCCGCCGAGACTGCCTACACCGACAACGCATACGCCTGGGCGCGCGACGGCTATGCGGTCTTGACATATACGGCGCGCGGCCTCTGGGGATCGTGCGGGACGCCGGAGTCGCGGCTCGCCAGTCCTGGAGCGTGCGCGAAGGGTTACCTTCACCTCGCCGACGTCCGTTACGAGGTCCGCGACACCCAGGAGCTGGTTGGGCGTCTGGTCGACGAGGGCATCGCCGACCCGCAGCGGATAGGAGTCACCGGCGACAGCTACGGCGGCGGCCAGACGATGATGTTGGCGGCGCTTCGCGATCGGACGATGCTCCCCGACGGGACGCTCATCCCCTGGCGCAGCCCGAGCGGCACGCCGCTGCGAATCGCCGCCGCGGCCCCGGTGATCCCTTGGACCGATCTCGTCTACGCCGCCGCGCCCAACGGCCGCGTGTTCTCACACGCGATCACGCCGCGGTTTCTGGCAACCTCACCGGTCGGGGTCGAGAAGGCGACGATCGTCAACGCGATTTTCGCCGCGGCGCAAACCGCGACGGGACCGGGCCAGCCGGTCGGCGAGCCGTTCGTGCCCGGTCGCCCGATGGGCTACCTGGCGCCGCGCGGCACCGACCCGGAGGCCGACGTGACCGAGTGGGTGACCCGAACCAGCGCCGGCGAGCCCTACGACGAACCGCAGGCCCAGGCGATAGTGGAAAGGCTGGCGAACTACCACTCCGCCTACTACGTCCCGCCGACGCGTCGCCCGCCGCCGCTGCTGATTGCCTCCGGTTTCACTGACGACCTGTTCCCGGTCGACGAGGTGCTGCGCTTTGCCAACCGCACCGCGAAGCGCTGGCCGGAACTGCCGCTGGCGCTTCGGCTCGGCGACATCGGCCACCAGCGCTCCTCCAACGAACCCCGCGAGCGTGACCGGCTGCTGGGCTCAATCCACGCCTGGCTCGACCACTACCTCCGCGACCGTGGCCGGGCGCCCCGGCGGGGTGTCACCGCTTTCGCCCAAGCCTGCCCCAAAGAGGCTGTGTCAAAGGGACCGCTGCGAGCCGCGAGCTTCGCCCGACTGGCGCGCGGTGAGCTTCGCCTCACCTCGCGCCCCCCGCAGACGATCAGCTCCGCGGGGGGTGACCCGGCGACCGGTCGCGCCGTCGACCCGGTCGGTGGCGGAGGCGACGGCTGCGTCGAGGTCTCGTCCGCGACGGCGCCTGGCACGGCGCTGCTCACTCGCCCCGTCTTCAAACGCGCCGCGACCCTGATCGGCGCGCCGACCGTGATCGCCGAGCTTACGGTCAGCGGCGCGGCGCCGGAGAACTCGCAGATCGCCGCGCGGCTCTGGGACGTCGGCCCCGCCGGCGATACGCAGCGCCTTGTCACTCGCGGGCTCTACCGGCCCGGCCCCGGCGGGCGCCAGGCTTGGCAGCTGCACCCGGCCGCTTGGAGATTCATGCGCGGGCACACGGTCAAGCTCGAGCTGCTCGGCAATGACGCGCCCTACTCACGGCCATCGAACGACACGTACGAGATCGAGGTCGAACGGCTGAAGCTGCGCCTCCCGGTGCGTGCGCGTCCCGATTGCCGGCAGGTGAAGCGAATCGCGCCGCCCATCCTGCTCCCCGGCCAGCGTCTGGCGCCCGGCGCCGGCCGCCGGCCCGCCGCCCGCTGCGCACGCTAAGCGCTCAGAGAATCGAGAGGAAGCGCTCGATTTCCCACGGCGTGACCTGGACCCGGTACTCCTCCCACTCCTCGCGCTTGATCTCGACGAAGCGCTTGAAGGTGTGCTCGCCGAGGATGCGCAGGACGAGCTCGGACTCGGCGGCGATCTCGATCGCCTCTCCGAGCGTCTCCGGTAGCTGCTCGATGCCTCGCTGGGTTCGTTCCTCGGGTGTCAGGTG
>Ga0136612_10000119_pt1 | contig 20517 bp, 23 predicted proteins | sample AntDryUQ224A2306_2_FD_106644 | JGI IMG/M metagenome (GOLD analysis project Ga0136612, IMG submission 106644) | Polar desert sand microbial communities from Dry Valleys, Antarctica - metaG UQ224A (23.06) | ecosystem: Environmental > Terrestrial > Soil > Desert | place: Antarctica: Dry Valley... | reverse complement strand
GCGAAGCGCAGAACGCGCTGCTCCGGCACGGTATAGCGGGCGCGGTTGGTCGCATAGAAGCGCTGGAGGTCGGCGTCGGTCGGGTTGAGACCGGCGCGGAAGGCGGAGATCGGGACGTTCGCGACCTCGCCTTGACGCGCTTCGAGCAGCATCGACGCATAGGGCGTCGCGACGCCGACCGGCACGCGGGCATTGGTTGCAACCGGGGTCAGGAGCATGCGCTGCAGAATCGCGGTGGTGAGCAGCCGCCGCACTTCCGCGTCGGTCATGCGCTGCTGGACAAGGAACCTGGCGTAAGCCTCGTCGCTGAACTTGCCGTCGAGCCCGCGGGTGCCGGGGATGTTGGCGATCTCGGCGTCGATCAGCCGCTTCGACAGGACAAACCCGTACTTGTCGGCGAATGCCTGCAGGCTGTGCTGCTCGATCAAGTTCGCGAGGATCGCGTCGAAGTCCTTGGCAATGGTCGAATAATCGGCCTCCGGGTTCTGCTGGCGAACCTCGGTCAGCCGTTGCTCCATGGCTCGCGAGATGTCGCGGTCGGTGACCTGCTGGTCGCCGATCTTGACCAGGGTCGAGCTGCCGAGGCCGAAATTGCCCGAGCCGACGTTGGATATGTCCGCCAGCGCGAAAGACGCCAGGATCGCCAGCACGAACAGCACCATGACGATGGAGCCGACCGTCGATTTCGACAGGCGGCGGATGGAAGCAAGCATGAAAGTTTCCGCCTCGGGAGGGAGTTCGGGGCCGCTTTAGGAGCCGGTTCGCCGCGCATCAAGGCGGGCCGAGCTTTCGCATCCCGGCCAACCTGGCTAGTGGCGCTGCAGCAAGGGGGCCTTGAATGGCGCTGAACAAGCTGGTTGCCGGAAACTGGAAGATGCACGGGGTCGCGTCCGACCTCCAAGAGGTCAAGGCGATCGCCGAGGGCGCGCGGAAGTTTCCATCGGTCGATGTCGCTTTGTGCGTGCCAGCGACCCTGATCGAGCGCGCGGCGCGCGGCGTGCCGGGCTTTGCGATCGGCGCCCAGGACGTGCACTTCGCCGAGAAGGGCGCGCACACCGGCTGCGCCTCCGCCGCCATGCTCATGGACGCGGGCGCGAGCCTGACCATCGTCGGCCATTCCGAACGCCGCGACGCCCAGCGCGAGCACGACGCCGAGGTGAAGGCGAAGGCGGAGGCGGCGCTCGCCGCCGGGCTCGGCGTGATTCTGTGCGTCGGGGAAAGCCTCGAGGTGCGCGAGGCCGGCGATGCGGTCGCCGTCGTCGATGCGCAGCTTGAGGGTTCGCTGCCCGGCGGCATCGCCGATCCCGCCGGCCTTTCCGTCGCCTACGAACCGATCTGGGCGATCGGCACCGGCAAGGTCGCGTCGCGCGACGACATCGCCGGGATGCACGCCGCTGTCCGTGAGCGATTGGTCGCCGCTTATGGCGAGGCGGGCGGTGAGGTGCGGATCCTCTACGGCGGCTCGGTCAAGCCTTCGAACGCGCGCGAGATCTTCGGCGTGCCCAACGTCGATGGCGCGCTGGTCGGCGGCGCCAGCCTCAAGGCCGAGGATTTCCTGCCGGTCGTGGAAGCCGCCGCCGCGGTTGAAGCGGCACCGCCAATCGCCTAGATGCGCCGCACGCCCTTCCCGAAAGCCAATCTTTCATGTTCACCTTCCTGCTGATCGTCCAGACCATCATCGCCGCATCGCTCGTCGCGGTGATCCTCATGCAGCGCTCGGAAGGCGGCGGGCTTGGGGTCGGCGGCAGCTCGTCGGGGTTCATGACCGCGCGCGGAGCGGCCGACTTCCTGACGCGCTCGACGTCGGTGCTCGGCGGCCTGTTCGTCGCTTTGTCGATCGCCCTTGCCGCTTATGCCGGAACGTCGCGCGCGCCGGCCAAGGTCGACACCTCGCTCGCCAACACGCTCGCGCCCGCGCCGGCCGCGCCGACGGTGCCGCTCGCCGGCCAACCTTCGAACGAGCCCGCGGCGACCGCCAACCAGGCGGCGCCGGCCCAAAACGAGCAGGCGCCGGTCCCGCTGGCACAATAGGTTTCGGCAATAGTTTTGGCAGTAGCTTTCGGGACACTCGAAACTTTTTTGCGGCTGCCCGCTTGCCCTTGAGGGCAGTAGGCCCCTAAGCCTCGATTCCCATGGCGCGGTTCATTTTCGTCACCGGCGGCGTGGTCTCATCGCTCGGCAAGGGTCTTCTCTCGGCATCGCTGGGGGCATTGCTGCAGGCGCGCGGCTATTCGGTCCGCATCCGCAAGTTCGATCCCTATCTCAATGTCGACCCCGGCACGATGTCGCCCTACCAGCACGGCGAGGTCTATGTGACCGACGACGGCGCGGAGAGCGATCTCGACCTCGGCCATTACGAGCGCTTCACCGGTGTGACCGCGCGCCAGTCGGACAATGTCACCACCGGCCGCATCTATCGCGACATCATCACCCGCGAGCGGCGCGGCGACTATCTCGGCGCGACCGTCCAGGTGATCCCGCACGTCACCAACGCGATCAAGGAATTCGCGATCGCCGACACCGATGACGTGGATTTCGTTATTTGCGAGATCGGCGGCACCGTCGGCGACATCGAGAGCCTGCCGTTCGTCGAGGCGATCCGCCAGCTCAGGAACGACATCGGCCGCGCCAACGGCGTGTTCGTCCATACGACGCTGGTGCCGTGGATCGCGGCGGCGGGCGAATTGAAGACCAAGCCGACGCAGCATTCGGTGCGCGAGCTGACCAGCCTCGGCATCCAGCCCGACGTGCTGTTGTGCCGGGTCGACCGCCCGCTGCCCGACAGCGACCGCGCCAAGATCGCCTTGTTCTGTAACGTCGCCCAGTCGGCGGTGATCCCGGCGCTCGATGCCCGCTCGATCTACGACGTGCCGCTGCAATATCATGCGCAAGGACTGGACGACGAAGTCTTGAAGGCGTTCGGGATCGAGAATGCGGCCCAGCCCGACCTCGCCCGCTGGCACGACATCATGGACCGGCTTGATCATTATGACGGCGAGGTCAACATCGGCGTCGTCGGCAAATATGTCGGGCTTCCGGACGCCTACAAGAGCCTCAACGAAGCGCTGGTCCACGGCGGGCTCGCCAACCGCGCCAAGGTCAACATCCGCTGGCTCGACGCCGAGCTGTTCGAGCATGACGACGCCGATCTCGCGGCCGAGCTCGAGCCGCTCCACGGAATCCTCGTCCCGGGCGGGTTCGGCGAGCGCGGCAGCGAGGGCAAGATCGCCTCGGTCCGCTTCGCGCGCGAACGCGAAGTGCCGTTCTTCGGGATCTGCCTCGGCATGCAGATGGCGTGCATCGAAGGGGCGCGAAACCTCGCCGGAATAGCCGACGCATCGACCACCGAGTTCGGCGAGACTTCAGAACCGGTCGTCGGCCTGATCACCGAATGGATGAGCGAGGAGGGGCTGCAACTGCGCGCCAAGGACGGCGATCTCGGCGGCACCATGCGCTTGGGCGCCTATCCGGCCAAGCTCGCCGGCAACAGCCGCGTCGCCTCGATCTACGGCACGACCGAGATCAGCGAGCGCCACCGCCACCGCTACGAGGTCAATGCTCACTATCGCGAGCCGCTGGAGAAGGGCGGGCTGCTGTTCTCCGGCATGTCGCCCGACGGCCAGTTGCCCGAGATCGTCGAGCGGCCCGACCACCCGTGGTTCATTGGCGTCCAGTTCCATCCGGAGTTGAAGAGCCGCCCGTTCGACCCGCACCCGCTGTTCGCGGGCTTCATCAAGGCGGCGCTCAACCAGTCGCGGCTGGTCTAGCCGCTCGCTTCGGCGGGCTCATTGGATTTTTCGCGCGGATCTCGTTCCGCTCGCGAAATCAGCTTGCCAAAGGCGCGCGATGGGTATTCCCTCCAAGGTTTGTCGAAAAGGGGAGAAACCAAGATGAAAAACACGGTTCTGCTATCGACCGGCCTCGCGCTGGCCCTGTCGCTTTCCGCATGCGACCGTCCGGCCGACACCGGGAATGGCGCCACCGCTGTCGGATCGTCCGCCGACACCGACGCGGTCAAGCAGACGGACACCGCTTTCCTCGCCGCGCTCGAGTCGAAGGACATCGCGGCGGTCAAGGCGCATTATGCGCCGGACGCGGTGATGGTTCTTCCGGACCAAGCGCCGCTGAAGGGGATCGCCGCGATTTCCGCCGATTACGACAGATTCGCCGCCGACCCCGCCGGCAAATTCGACGCGACCAACGAATCGACCGCGGTCGGGGGCGACATCGCCTATTCGCAGGGCACCTACACGGTCACCTACACCAACCCCGAGACCAAGGCGGTCGAGGACGGCCAGGGCTATTATATCGTCATCTACAAGAAGCAGGACGACGGCAGCTGGAAGATCGTCCAGGACGTCTCTTCATCGCTCCCGGAAGCGAGCTAAGCCGCAACCGCCGAAGGGGCGGAGCCGCATAGCGCCGCCGCCCCTAACGGCCATTGCCGCGAGGCGGGTCGGCTCATACATGAGCCGGCCATGACCAATCTCGTTTCCACGCGGGTGGCGATCCTCGGCTCCGGCCCGGCCGGCCTCACCGCCGCAATCTATGCCGCGCGCGCTGGCCTGAGCCCCGTGATCATCCAGGGAATCGTGCCCGGCGGCCAGCTGACGACGACCACCGACGTCGAGAATTACCCCGGCTTCCGCGACGTCATCCAGGGGCCGTGGCTGGTCGAGGAAATGCAGGCCCAGGCCGAGCATGTCGGCACCAAGGTCGTCTGGGACCATATCTCGGCCGTCGACCTGTCGCGCCGCCCGTTCCGGCTGACCGGCGACGGCGGCACCATTTACTCGGCCGACACGGTTGTGATCGCGACCGGCGCCCAGGCAAAATGGCTCGGATTGCCGTCCGAAGAGCATATGAAGGGCCGCGGCGCTTCGGCCTGCGCGACCTGCGACGGCTTTTTCTATCGCGGCAAGAAGGTCGCGGTGATCGGCGGCGGCAACACCGCGGTCGAGGAGGCGATGTACCTCACCAACCACAGCCATGACGTGACCCTGATCCATCGCCGCGATTCGCTCCGCGCCGAGAAAATCCTCCAGGACCGGCTGTTCGCAAACCCGGCGATCAAAATGATCTGGAATTATGAGGTCGCCGAGTTCGTCGGCGGCGGCGATCCCGAAGCGCTGGTCGGGCTCGACCTCCGCGACACCCGCAGCGGCGCGATCAGCCGGATCGACGTCGAAGGCGCGTTCGTCGCGATCGGCCACACACCCGCGACCGAGCTGTTCGCCGGCCAGATCGAGCTCGACAAGGACGGCTACATCCAGGTCGAAGCGGGCTCGACCAAGACCAACGTCGAGGGGGTGTTCGCCTGCGGCGATGTGATGGACAAGATCTACCGCCAGGCGGTGACCGCCGCCGGGACCGGCTGTATGGCCGCGCTCGACGCCGAGAAATATCTCGCCGCGCTGGAATTCGAGGCGATGGCCGCCGAGTAGGCTAGCGCAGTGTCATCCGCTTGGTGAAGGCGAGCAGCCGGCCGAAGCTGTCGAAATCCTCGGCCTCGACGTCATGATCCTCGATCAGCACCGCAAACCGTTCCTCGAACGCGGTGAGGAAGTTCGCGACGGCCAGCGAATCGAACTCGGGCAAGGCGCCGAACAGCGGCGTCGCGTCGGTGAATCCGGCCACGCGCCTGGGCGGCAGGCCGAGCATTTCGGTGAGCAGCGAACGCAGCGTCGCCTCGACAGTTTTCGCCGTAGCCGGCTCCGCGCGTTGGACTTTCTGCTGCACCGCCGCGCGCTAGTGCCAATGCCGCGAGGCGGCAAGCTTTGCGCGGCTTTCCGCGACCGAGTAGGCGGACAGCATGGCCGCCGAGCCCGACCCGACACCCCATCCGCTCGACCATCTGGCGAGCCGCGGCGCAGCCGACGCTCCGGCGCTGACCGCGGACAAGCAGGCGCTGTCATACGCCGAGCTTGAGCATCTGGTAGGGCGCACCGCCGCGGCGCTGCGGGGGCAGGGCCTGCGCCCGGGCGACCGGGTCGCGAGCTGGATGGGCAAGACTTCACTCGCCTGCGTGCTTCCGCTGGCCGCCGCTCGGGCCGGCCTCATCCACGTGCCGATCAACCCGATGCTCAAGCGGGCGCAGGTCGCGCACATCCTCGCCGACAGCGGCGCCAAGCTGCTGATCGCCAATCAAGCGCGGTTGGCGACGCTGGAGGATAGCCAGCGGGCGGGCGCCCGGCTCATCGCGCTCGAGCAGTGGGAGCCTGGCGACGAGGCTCTGCCGCCCTCCTCGGCCGCTCCCGACGATCTCATCGCCTTGCTCTACACCTCGGGCTCGACCGGGCGGCCCAAGGGGGTGATGCTGAGCCACGCGAACCTGTGGCTCGGCGCGATCAGCGTCGCGCATTATCTCGGCCTGTCGGCGAAAGACCGCACGCTGGCGGTGCTGCCGCTGGCGTTCGATTACGGCCAGAACCAGCTGCTTTCGACCTGGGCGGCGGGCGGCCACGCGATCACGTTCGACTATCTCATGCCAAGGGACGTGGCGCGCGCGGTTGGACGTCATGACGTCACAATCCTCGCCGGAGTGCCGCCGCTGTGGCTGCAGCTCGCCGAGGCCGACTGGTCGGCGGGCGAGGGCGCGAGCCTCCGGACCCTCACCAACAGCGGCGGCCATTTGCCGGCGCCGCTGGTGCGCAAGTTGCGGGCTTTGTTCCCCGACGCGCGGCTGCACCTGATGTACGGCCTGACCGAGGCGTTCCGCTCGACCAGCCTCGATCCGGCCCTGGTTGATCGTCACCCGGACAGCGTCGGCACCGCGATCCCGTTCGCGGGAATCGCGGTCGTCCGGCCGGACGGTAGCGCGGCCGCGCCGAGCGAGGAGGGCGAGCTGGTTCATGCGGGGCCGCTCGTCGCGCACGGCTATTGGAACGACCCCGCGCGCACCGCAGAGCGGTTTCGCGCCTGGAATGGAGCGATTGCAGTGTGGTCGGGTGATACGGTCGTGCTGGGCGAGGACGGGTTGATCCGCTTCCGCGGGCGCGACGATTCGATAATCAAGGTCAGCGGCAACCGCCTGAGCCCCAACGAGATCGAGGAAGCCGCACTGGCCAGCGGCGCGGTCCGCGAGGCGCTCGCGCTTGGGGTCCCGGATGACAAGCTCGGCCAGGCGGTGATGCTGATCGCGGTCGCCAACGGCGAGGACGCTGCGGCCCGGTTGCGTGCCTACTTTACCGCGGAGCTCCCAGCGTACATGCATCCGCGGGAGATTGTCTGGCGCGACCAGCTCCCGCTCGGCCCCAACGGCAAGCTCGATCGCGCCGCGCTGGTGAGGGAATTCGCATGAAAGCGATGGGACCGATCCCCGCGGTGTTCACGCCCGACTCCGATGCCCAGCTCCGCATCGGCGGCTGGTCGGCCGACGAATTGATCGGCCAGGCCGGAGGCACGCCCTTGTTCGCCTACGACAACAACATCGTCGGCGGGCAAATCGCCCGGTTCCGGGCCGCGATGCCCGATGGGTTGGCTCTGCATTACGCCGTCAAGGCAAACCCTTATGAGCCGTTGCTGAGGTTCCTTGCGCGCTACGTGGACGGGTTCGACATCGCCTCGATCGGCGAGCTTCAGGCGCTCAAGGACGCGAAGGTCGACGGGCTTCCTGTCAGCTTTGCCGGCCCCGGTAAGCGCGACGAGGAGATCGAACGGGCGATCGCCGCGGGAGTGACCCTCAACGTCGAGAGCGAGGGCGAAGCAGAGCGCGCGCTGGAAATCGCCGAGCTGGTCGGCAGGCAGCCGAAAATCGCGGTGCGGGTCAATCCGCCGTTCGGGATCAAGGGCGCGGGCATGAAGATGGGCGGCCTCGCCAGCCCGTTCGGGGTGGATGCCGACCGGGCCGTCGCAGTGGTGAAAAACGTGATCGAGGGTGGCGCGGATTGGCGTGGGTTGCACATCTTCGCGGGATCGCAGGTGCTTGCGGCCGATGCCTTGATCGATGCGCGGCGCGCGACCGTGGCGCTGGCCGCCGAGATTGCCGACGCCGCCGGAGCCGCTCCGCCCGAACTCAACCTGGGCGGCGGCTTCGGTATCCCTTATTTCCCGGGCGAGCAGCCGCTCGACCTCGACGCGGTTGCCGTCGCGTTGACCGAGACGCTCGTCGGTGCCCCCGACATTCTCGCCAACACCCGCTTCGCGATCGAGCTCGGCCGGTGGCTGGTGGGGGAGGCGGGCGTCTATCTGACGCGCATCGTCGACCGCAAGCAGAGCAACGGCCGCACCTTCCTGGTCACCGACGGCGGGCTCCACCACATGCTCGCCGCGAGCGGCAATTTCGGCCAGCTGCTGCGCCGCAACTATCCGGTCGCGATCGCCGGGCGGTTCGGGTCCAGGGCCGACGAGCAAGTCACCATCACCGGTTGCCTGTGCACCCCGCTCGACCTCTTGGCCGACGACGTGTCGTTGCCCCATGCGGAGCCGGGCGACGTGGTCGCGATCTTTTGCGCCGGCGCATACGGCCTGACGGCCAGCCCCCAGGCGTTCCTCGGCCAGCCCCCAGCAAGAGAGATGCTGGTATGATCTACGGATAAATCGCTTCGACGAAGTAGAGCCCGTCGGCCGGTGCGTTGAGGCCCAGCGCCGCCCGGTCGCGGGCGTCTAGCGCCGTCTTGATGTCCGCCGGTGCCCATTGCCCGCGCCCGACCATCGCCAGGCAGCCGACCATCGAGCGCATTTGGTGATGGAGGAAGCTGCGCGCCGCCGCCGCCATGCGGATGTGCTCGCCGTCGCGCACGACCTCGAGCCGGTCGAGCGTCTTGACCGGGCTTTTCGACTGACACTGGGCCGAGCGGAAGGTTGTGAAATCGTGGCTCCCAACCAGCATCGCCGCGCCCTTTGCCATCGCATCCACGTCGAGCGGGGTGGCGATGTGCCACACGCGCCCGCGCTCGATCGCAGCCGGGGCGCGGCGGTTGAGGATGCGATATTCGTAGCGCCGCCCGATGCACGAGAAACGCGCGTGCCAGTCGTCGGCGACCGGTTCGGCGGCGAGGATCGCGATCGGGTCGGGCCGGACCAGAGCATTCAATCCGTCGCGCAGTCGGTGGGCGGTCAGCGTCTTCGCAATGTCGACGTGCGCGCTCATTGCCAGCGCGTGGACGCCCGAATCGGTGCGGCCGGCGCCGTGGACGGCCGCCAGCTCGCTGGTCATCTTGAAAATCGCAGATTCGAGCTGCTGCTGGACCGACGGGCCGTTGTCCTGCCGCTGCCAGCCCATGAACGGGCCGCCGTCATATTCGATCGTCAGCCGCCAGCGGGTCACGGCAGGATCGTGCCGACCGGGATCGCGAAGCCGCGCAACAATTCCTCGGGCGCCATCGCCGCTCGACCCGCGCGCTGGACCAGGAGCGGGCGCACCGCGCCTTCACCGGCGGCGATCGTCAATCGCTCATCCAGCACTTCACCGGGCTTGCCCGGTGCTTCGGCCACCCCCGCCTCCAGCAGCTTCACCCGCTCGCCATTGGCCTCGAACCACGCGCCCGGCGCCGGCGCGAATGCCAGCACCTGGCGCACGATCTGCTCGGCGGGGCGAGCCCAGTCGATCCGCGCCTCCGCCTTGTCGATCTTGGCGGCGTAGGTCGCGCCGTCCGGCTGGCCCACCGCCGGACCCGGTGCGGCGAGCCATTCGAGCAATGTCTCCGCTCCAAGTTTGGCAAGCTCTTGCGTGACTTGCCCGGCGTTCTTGCCATCGATCGCAAGCTCGCGCTGAAGCAGCATCGGCCCGGTATCGAGGCCTTCATCCATCCGCATGATGGTGACGCCGCTGACCGTATCACCGGCGAGGATCGCGCGCTGGATCGGCGCCGCCCCGCGCCACCGCGGCAGCAGCGACGCGTGGACGTTGATGCACCCCGCTTTCGGTGCTTCGAGGATCGGCGCGGGCAGGATCAGCCCGTAGGCCGCGACCACCGCGATATCGGCATCGAGCGCGCGGAACCGCGCCTGCTCCTGCTCCGAGCGCAGGCTGGTCGGAGTCCGTACTTGGATCCCGAGCGCCTCCGCCCGCTGGTGCACCGCCGTCGGCCGCGGCGCCTTGCCCCGCCGCGACCAATGCGTCGAGGCTCGGGACGGCGAACTCGGGGCTGCCCATGAAGACGATCCGCATGCGACGCCTATGGCCGAGACTTGTGCCGATGGCCAAGCGTCCTATGGAACTGCCACCATGGCATCACAGCAGATCGAAGCGCTGAGCCAAGCGCTGGCGCGGCTTCCCGGCCTTGGGCCGCGCTCGGCGCGCCGCGCGGTGCTGCACCTGATGAAGCGCCGCGAGACGTCGCTGGAGCCGCTGCTGGCCGCGCTCCAGGACGTTGCAAAGCGGCTGTCGACCTGCTCGACCTGCGGCAACCTCGACACGTCGGACCCGTGCGGCATTTGCACCGATACGCGGCGGGACGACCGGCTGCTGTGCGTGGTCGAGGAGGTCGCCGATCTGTGGGCGCTCGACCGGTCGCGGCTGTTCCCGGGGCGCTACCATGTACTCGGTGGGCGATTGTCGGCGCTCGAAGGCGTGCGGCCCGAGGATCTCGGCATCGACAGGCTGGTCGCGCGGGTCGCCGCGGGCGGGATCGACGAGGTCGTGCTTGCCATGAATGCGACATTGGAGGGCCAGACCACCGCCCATTACCTCGCCGAGCGCCTCGAAAAGTTCCCGGTTCGCCTGACCCAGCTGGCCCACGGCCTGCCGGTCGGCGGCGAGCTCGACTATCTCGACGAGGGCACGCTCGCCCAAGCCTTGCGTGCAAGACGCCCGATTGCTTGAAGCGCCTCGCCTGAAAGCCTAAATACCAGGTCATGGCCATTTTGCCCATCGTCGAGGTCCCGGACCCGCGCCTGCGCCAGATCTCCTCGCCCGTCGAGGACGTCGACGAGGCGGTGCGCGCGCTGATCGCCGACATGTTCGAGACGATGTACGACGCGCCCGGGATCGGCCTCGCGGCGATCCAAGTGGGCGTTCCCAGGCGCATCCTGGTGATGGACCTGCAGGAGCCGGAGGTCGAAGGCGGCGAGCCGGTCAAGGACCCGCGGGTGTTCATCAACCCCGAGATCCTCAACCATTCGGACGAGGAAGTGCCCTATCTCGAGGGCTGCCTGTCGGTCCCCGACCAATATGCCGACGTCGAGCGGCCGGACCACATCCGCGCGCGCTGGCTCGACGAGCATGGCAAGCAACACGAGGAGCAGCTCGACGGGCTGATCGCGGTCTGCCTGCAGCACGAGATGGACCATCTCGAAGGCATTCTCTTCATCGACCATCTGTCGCGGCTGAAGCGCGAGATGGTGCTCAAGAAGCTCACCAAGATGCGGAAAGAGCGCGGCCTGAGGGCGGCTTAGTGCAGCCTAGGTCCGTCATCCAACGAGTCGATGTGATCATGGATTCCGGATCGAGTCCGGAATGACGAAATTATCCGAGCGATAACGCCGCTTTGCGGCAATCGTCGGCGCATTCCCGGCAGATTTGCGCGCACAGCTTGCAATGCTCGTGGTCGTGGCTGTCGCACTCCACCGCGCACGCGTCGCACACCCGCGCGCACAGCTCGAGCATCTCCTTCAGCACCGCGTCGTTGGAGCCGCTTCGGCGAAGGCCGAGGGTGGCGGCCGCGTCGCACACATCGGCGCAGTCGACGCACACCCGGATGCACTGGGTCATGTCGTGTCGTTCGGCCTGGCAGGCGTCGGCGCACGACAGGCACATCTTGGCGCAATACATCGCGTGATGGACGGCATCGCCGAGCGGCTGGTTGACGTGCTCCTGGGCGCCCGGATGGAGCGCGATCATCTTGCGGATGGACATGGTGACCCTCTCGTTGCCGTCATTGCGAGCGTAGCGAAGCAATCCATGTTCCGTTCCGCGACGCTGGATTGCCGCGTCGCTGCGCTTCTCGCAATGACAAACTCTATTGAGCCGTCTGCACTCACCGCTTAGAGTTCACACTCTGTTCCGCCAACGGAGTCCTGGCGCATGGACCTGAGTGTCGTTCTGATCGCGGTCGTCGCGCTGGGGCTGGGCGCGCTGATCGGCTGGCTTTTCGGCAGCCGATCCGGCGCCGCCGGCGCGCAAGTGATCGAGTCGCTGCGGCTTCAGCTCGACGCCGTGATCGAGGAGCGCGACGCCAACCGCTCGGCCGCCAACGAGCTGGCCGTTCTTCGCGCCGCCCAGGAAGAGCGGGAACGGTCGTTTGAGCAGCAGATCGAAGCGCTGCGCGAAGCCAAGGAGAGCTTGTCCGCGCAATTCCATGAGATCGGCGGCAAACTGTTGGGTGAAGCGCGCAAGGCCTTCCTCGAGCAAGCCGGCGAGAAGTTCACCCAGGCGGTGACGCCGGTCGAGGCGCTGCTCAAAAGCTATCAGGAGAAGCTCCAGTCGGTCGAGAAGGAGCGCGTCGACCATTACGCCGGCCTGCGCGAGGCGGTCGAGCTGGTCCGGGCGGGGCAGGGGCAGGTGCGCGACGAGACCCGCAACCTGGTCAATGCCCTGCGATCGTCGCCCAAGGCGCGCGGCCGGTGGGGGGAGCAGAGCCTCAAGAACGTGCTCGAGCACGCGGGCCTCAGCGAATATGCCGATTTCCGCACCGAAGTGTCGGTCGATGGTGAGGATGGGAAGCTGCGCCCCGACGTGGTCGTGCGGCTACCCGGCGGCCGCCAGTTGATCATCGACGCCAAATGCTCGCTGAACGCCTATCTAGACGCCTGCGATGAGGTCGACGATGACAAGCGCGCGGCCTGCTTCCGGGCGCATGTCGCGTCGATCCGTGCCCATGCCCAGCAGCTCGGCTCGAAGGCCTATTGGGCGCAGTTTGGCGATTCCGCCGAATTGGTGGTGATGTACGTTCCCGGCGAGCACTTCCTCAACGCCGCCTTGGAGATCGATCCGACGCTTTGGGAATGGGCGTTCGAACGCAAGGTGCTGCTCGCGACCCCGACCAACCTGGTTGTCGTCGCCAGGACTGCGGCCCATTATTGGGAGCAGTCGGAAAGGAACGAGTCCGCCGAGGAAATCGCCAGGATTGCCAAGGAATTGCACTCACGTCTTGCGACCATGGCTGAACATATGGGCCGGATGGGCAAGAATCTCGCCACAGCCAACATCGCCTACAACCAGATGGTCGGAAGCTTCGAAAGCCAGGTGCTGACCCAGGCGCGCCGCTTCGAGGGGCTTGGAGCAGGCAGCGCGAAGCCGCTCGACACCCCGCCGATGGTCGAGGCGAGCCCGCGCCCGCTGACCAAGATCGCGCCGGCGGTCGTCGACGAAGAGCCCCACATCGCAGCCGAATAGCCGCCTAAGGCACCGGATCGAGCGCGATCGATCCGGCGCTGCTCGTGAGGAACATGCGGTCGTTGCTGGTGAAGGCGATCCGCATCGGCTGAGCGAGGACCGCGGCACCCTCGCGCTCCAAGGTCGCCGCCGGCTCCGGGCAGCCCATCAGCGTGCTGACGAGACTGCCGATGGTGAGGATGTCGCCGACCAGCCGATATTGCCCGCCCATCGAATTGCACCCGAAGCGCGCGCCGAGCCCGGTGGCATCGAAGCGGATCGAATAGTCGCCGGCCGATGGGGTCGGCCGGCTGTTGATTGCAATCACGCGCCAGGTCGTGCCGGCGAGCTCGGTCAGCGGCGCCGGCCGCGCCAGCGGTGCGCCCGAGCAGGCCTGCAGGGCTCCGGCAAGCGCGAGCGACACGAGCAGCGCCCGGAGACGCATGGCTCAGTGGCCGCCGCAGCCGTTGAAGCGGCGCCCGTCGACGTCGAGCTGGACCTTGTCGGGATAGGCGCGGTCGCTCATCCCGTCGCTGCACGGCGCATGGACGATGTTCAGGCGCAGGCGCGGCGTCTGATATATCTCGCCGGCGACCCCGACGATCGCGGACGGCGTCGGCTGAGCGACGCGGAGATTGGCGCCGCGGTCGGTGAAGATCATCTGGCGATTATCGACGGTCAGGTCCCAGAACGGCTCGGTCCCGACCGCCCGAAAGACGCCGCCGGGTGGGTTCGGCGTGATCGGAGGCGCGGGCGGGGGCGGGCCATAGCAGGCGGCGAGCAGCGCCAGCGGCGCCAGTGCGAGACGATGTTTCATGCCCGAACCAACCCCGCGGCGGGGGCCGGGGTTCCTTCAGCCGCGCCAGCTGGCTCTGACCTGGAAGGCCATCACCGCCGCCGCGACCGCCGCGTTCAAGCTGTCGGCGCGCCCCGCCATCGGGATTTTGATCAACAGGTCGCAAGCCGCCTCGTAATCCGCGGGCAAGCCCTGCTGCTCGTTGCCGATCAACAGGAAGCAGGGCGCCTGGTAGTCGGCATCGAGATAGTCGGTCGTTGCCTTGAGGCTGGTCCCGACCAGCTGCCCGGGACCGCCGCGCAGCCAGGCGATGAACGCGTCCCAGCGCGCGGTCGCGATGGCCTGGGTGAACAAAGCCCCCATCGATGCCCGCACCGCCTCGACCGAGAACGGGTCGGCGCAATCGTCAATCAGGATCAGCCCGCCCGCCGCGACCGCGTCGCCGGTCCTCAGGATCGTGCCGAGATTGCCCGGATCGCGCAGCGCCTGCGCGACGATCCACAGCGGCGCACGCGAGCGGTCGATCCCCTCCAGCGCGGTCAACGGCTGCCGGTACGCCGCGATCACCATCTGCGGATTGTCCTTGCCCGACATCTTGGAGAGAATCTCGGCGCTGGTCTCGATCGCTTCGCCGCCGGCCGCCTCGGTCGCGGTGATGATCTCCGAGGCCAGCGGATGCTCGGCGCCGGCCACGGAGAAGGCGATGATCTCGGGCAAGCGGCCGCTTATCCGCGCCTCGGCGATGATCCGCAGTCCCTCGGCGAGGAACAGGCCTTCCTCGCGTCGCGCCTTCTTGTCGCGCAGCGAGCGCAGCCGTTTCACGGTAGCGTTCGAAAAGGAGGTGATGTGGCGGGCCATTGGCGTGCTCGCCTGTCCCCCAGACAGGCTGCGCGCGTCAATCCTCGCCGAAGCGCTCCTCGATCAGCGCCGCCAGTTTCTCCAGCGCCTGCTCGGCGCAGGCCCCGTCGACATGGATGACGATCACGTCGCCCATCGCCGCGCCGAGCATCATCAGGCCCATGATCGACGTGCCGCAGACGCGGTTGCCGTCCTTCTCTACCTCGATCGCCGCGTCGAGAGCGCTCGCCAGGGTGACGAACTTCGCGCTCGCGCGTGCGTGCAGGCCGCGCTTGTTGCCGATCCGGACTTCGCGCTGGACTGCGGTCAAGCCGCCGCTTCCCCGAGGATCTCCGAGGCCACCGAAATATATTTGCGGCCGGCCTCGCGCGCCGCGGTCACCGCGGCGTGGACGCCCATCACCTTGCGCGCGCTCTCGAGCCGGATCAGCATCGGCAGATTGACTCCGGCGATGACCTCGATGTTCTCGCTTTTCATCAGGCTGATGGCGAGGTTGGACGGGGTTCCGCCGAATAGATCGGTGAGGATGATCGCGCCGTCTCCGGTGTCGACCTGCCCGATCGCCTCGGCGATGTCCTTGCGGCGCGCTTCCATGTCGTCATCGGGTCCGATGCAGATCGCCTCGACCTGCTCCTGCGGCCCGACGACATGCTCCATCGCGGTGATGAACTCGGCCGCGAGGCGGCCGTGGGTCACCAGCACTAGTCCAATCATCCGCTCAACTCGCCTCCGCCGACCCTTTTGCACTTCGCTCCCGCGCATTTCCTTCGACCGTGTCGCTCGGCCGTGACGCAAGGTCCCGGTGCCGGACATTCGGAGAAAAGCCCGCTCGCCGCAATCGTTCCGCCATTTCAACGGCCGCGGCTACGGAGCGATGGCGCCCGCCGGTGCAGCCGAAAGCCACGGTCAGATAGGATTTGCCGGCGGCCCAGTAGCGGGGAATCCAGTCGATGAGAAGCGCTTCGATGCGCTCCATGGCCGGCGCCCACGCTTGGTCGAGCTCGATGTAGGCGCGGACTTGCGGGTCGCTGCCGGTCAACGGACGCAGCTCGTCGACCCAGTGCGGGTTGGCGATGAAGCGCAGGTCGAACATCAAATCGGCCGTGCGCGACACCCCGCGGGCGAAGCCGAACGAGGCGATCGTCAGAACCGGCTGGTCGATCTCGCCGCCGTAACGCCGGCGAAGCTCGTCGCGCAGCTCGGCGGGGGTCAAATCGGTCGTGTCGAGCACGCTGTCGGCGGTGCCGCGAAGGCCCGCGGTGAAGCTGCGTTCGCGGGCGATGCCGTCCTCGGCCGGCCGATCTGGGGCGAGCGGGTGCAGGCGGCGCGTCTCGTCGTAGCGGCGGATGAGCTCGGCACCCGAGCAGTCGAGGTAGAGGATCTCGGGGGCGACGCCGTCGATCGAGTGGAGGATTTCGGGCAAAGCGGCCGGGTCGAAGCCGCGGCTGCGCACGTCCATCCCGACCGCGATCGGGACGTGGCGGCCGCCGGCCAGACCCTGGTCGACATAATCCTTGAGCATCGCCGCCGGTAGATTCTCGACGCAGTCCCAGCCCATGTCCTCGAGCGCGTCGAGGACGGTCGACTTGCCCGCCCCCGACATGCCGGTGACGAGCAGCAGGCGCGGCGCTGGCCGCCCAGCCTGCCGCCCGTCGCTCACCGCAGCGCTCCGCTCACTTGAGCTTGAGGCCCATTCGATCGAGCGCCAGCGCGACTTTCGACGGCGCCGAGGCGGCCATCGCGTCGATGCTGACCAGCGGCAGCGAAACCCCGAGGATCGGCCGTTCACGGCTGTCGTCGGGCATGCGCTGGATCTCGCTGGTCAGCTCGACCAGCAGCGTGACCGGCACGTCGGCGACATGGTCCATCTCGACGATGCCGATGCCGTAAATCTCAAGCTTGCCGGCAATATTGGTGGGTGGCGACGCGATCAGCCGGTCATCCTCGCGCCGAACGATCGTCTGGTCGTCGCTGACCAAGGTAAAGCCGCGGTCGAGCAGGCGCAGCGTCAGGTCGGATTTGCCCGAGCCCGACGGGCCGCTGATCAGCACCGCGCGGCCGTCCATCGCGACGGTGCTGGCGTGGACCGTTTCGGACGAGAGGCGAGGCCCGTTCACGACAGCACCGTCGCCGGCAAGCCGAGGGTGAAGCGGGCGCCCGAAGGCGCATCGTCGCGGTCCTGCACATCAATCTCCCCGTCGTGGCCTTCGACAATTGCGCGGGCAATCGCAAGGCCGAGTCCCGAATGGCGCCCGAAATTCTCGCTCTCCGGCCTTACTGAATGGAAGCGGTTAAAGATCGCTTCACGGGCTTCGCTGGGGACTCCGGGGCCCTCGTCGTCGATGCGGATGCGGACCTGGTCGCCGACCCGCGTGGCGGCAATCTCGACCAGGCCGCCAGGCGGCGAGAAACCGACGGCGTTGTCGATCACATTGTCGATCGCCCGCGCCAGCCGGTCGGGTCGGCCGAGCACCACCGCGCTGTCGCGGCGCGGCCTGGCGAAGGCAATGCGCACATCGCCTTTCTCGCGGCGGTTTTCCCAGCTCGCCACGAGTTGCTCGATCAGCGCGCCCAGATCGACCGGCTCGAACGCGGCGCGGGCGAGCTCGGCATCGGTTCGCGCCGCCTCGCTGATATCGCCGATCAGCCTGTCGAGCCGGACCACATCCTCGCGAGCGACCTCGATCAGTCGTTGCTTGAGCTTCGGGTCGTCGACCCGGTCGAGGCTGTCAAGCGCCGAGCGCAATGACGCCAGCGGGTTCCTGAGCTCGTGAGTGACGTCGGCGGCGAACGCCTCGATATTGTCGATCCGCAGCCGCAGCGATTGGCTCATGTCCGACACCGCCCTCGCCAGCAGGCCGATTTCGTCGCTTCGAGAAGGGAGGCGCGGAACCTTGACCTCGCGCGCCCGGCCGAGGCGCACCCGGTGCGCGGCAAGCGCGAGCCGGCGCAGCGGGCGGACGATGGTCCGGGCCAGGAACAGCGAAAGCAGCACCGACAGAATGGTCGCGAACAGCATTGCAACGGCGAGAGCGCCACGCTGGCTGCGCACGGTGCGGGTGAAGTTGCGGTCGTTCCCGGTGACCAGCAGCACTCCGCCCGCGGCCGGGGCGGCGGCGGAAAACACCGGCGTCAGGTCTGGCGCGTTGCGCACCTGGGTCTCCAGCTGGCCGCTGCTCCTCGCCTGGCGCGCTTCGGGCCACGCATCCAGCCGGTCCGCCGCCGGCTCCGCGAAATCCTCGACCGGCTCGGCGCCGACCAAGGCGTTGAAGCCGCGGTCGAGCGCTCGCGCGACGTCCTTGGTCCAGCGCTGGGTGGTCGGGTCGCGCAGCGCGTAGGTCGGGCCGGTCAGCCGCCAGCTGTCCGTCACCAGCCGCCCCCGCGCGTCGTATAGGCGAATTCGGCTGCCGCTCGTGCGCGCCGCGACAGCCAGCGCCCGGCCGCGCGCCCGCGCGGGCACCGACTCGATCATTTTGGCGGTAAGGGCCGCTTCGCTCTGGGTCTGCCGAATGCGCTCTTGGCTCAGCTGGTTGCGGAACGCATCGAGGTAGAGGATGCTGAGCGCGAGCAGCGCCAGCGTCAGGATGTTTACCGCCAGGATGCGGTGCGCCAGCGTCCACCGCCCCGACCAGCTCAGCTCGAGGTCGCCGCCCTCGGTCGCCAAGGCGTCATTCGTCTTCAAAGCGGTAGCCGACTCCATAGAGGGTCTCGATCGCGTCGAACTGTGGATCGACCGCGCGGAACTTGCGCCGGATGCGCTTGATGTGGCTGTCGATCGTGCGGTCGTCGACATAGACGTCGTCCTGATAGGCGATGTCGAGCGGCTGGTTGCGGCTTTTGACCACGCCCGGGCGCTGCGCGAGCGCTTCGAGGATCATGAACTCGGTCACCGTCAGAGTAACGTCCTTGCCGTCCCACACCACCTTGTGCCGCGCCGGGTCCATGGTCAGCCGCTGGCGCACCAGCAGCGGCGCTTCGGCCTCGTCGCGGGTCGCGCTGGCTTCGCCCTTGGCGAGCTCCTGGCGGCGCAGGATGGCGCGGATGCGCGCGATCAGCAGCCGCTGCGAGAACGGCTTGGCGATATAATCGTCGGCGCCCATCGCCAGGCCGAGCGCCTCGTCGAGCTCGTCGTCCTTCGACGTCAGGAAAATCACCGGCATCGTGCTCATTTCGCGCACCCGTCGAAGCAGCTCCATGCCGTCCATGCGCGGCATCTTGATGTCGAACACGCCAAGGTCCGGTGGGTTCTCGGCAAAGGCCTTGAGCGCGGTGTCGCCATCGGAATAGACGCGGGTGATGAAGCCTTCGGCCTGGAGCGCGATGGATATCGACGTGAGGATGTTGCGGTCGTCGTCGACCAGCGCGATCACTTGGCTCATCGATGGCCTTTGAAAGGCAGTTTTTTGCCCGGGGGGCTCGGCTTAGCCAGCGTCTCCGCTCGAAACAAGCGCGGCGGCGGTTGCTTTGACCCGGTGGCAACTTCCGGTCTATAGACGCGGGTACGCAGCAAGGAGCGGCGGCAGCCAAACCGGTCGCCGCCGCTTTGATTATTTGACAAGGGGAATTGAGCGTGGCCGACCGGGTTCCAAAGATCGGACTTGAAGCGCACGGGATCGCAACCGGCGCCGATGTCCACTGGAACCTGACGACCGCGCCGCTGGTCGAGCATGCGGTGCGCCGGGCCGAGGGGCTGCTGGCCAGGGATGGGCCGCTGGTCGTCAACACCGGCAAGCACACCGGGCGCAGCGCGCAGGACCGCTTCATCGTCCGCGATTCGACCAGCGAGCGCACGGTCTGGTGGGGCAACACCAACAAGCCCATGGACGGCGAGGCGTTCGACCGGCTACACCACGATTTTCTCGAGGCGCTCGGGACCAAGGACCCGCTGTTCGTCCAGGACCTTTACGGGGGCTCGCAGCCGGAGCACCGCGTCCGCGTGCGCGTCGTCAACGAGCTGGCGTGGCACAGCCTGTTCATCCGCACCTTGCTGGTGCGGCCGGAAGCGGACGCGTTGCCCGACTTCGACCCGGAATATACGATCATCGACCTGCCGAGCTTCCAGGCCGACCCGGCGCGCCACGGCTGCCGCAGCGAGACGGTGATTGCGGTCAACCTCGAGAAGAAGCTGATCCTGATCGGCGGCACGGCCTATGCCGGCGAAATGAAGAAGTCGGTGTTCGGCTTGCTCAATTTCCTGCTGCCGCCGCACGGCATCATGCCGATGCATTGCTCGGCCAATATCGGCCCGAAGGGCGATACCGCGATCTTTTTCGGCCTGTCGGGCACCGGCAAGACGACGCTGTCCGCCGACCCTAATCGGACGCTGATCGGCGACGACGAGCACGGCTGGTCGGACACCCATGTGTTCAATTTCGAGGGAGGTTGCTACGCCAAGATGATCCGCCTGTCGGCCGAGGCCGAGCCGGAGATATTCGCGACCACCAGGCGCTTCGGGACGGTGCTCGAGAATGTCGTCATGGACGCGGTCACGCGCGAACTCGACTTCGACGACGCCACCCTCGCCGAAAACAGCCGTGGCGCTTATCCGATCGACTTCATTCCCAACAGCTCGGCCGAGAATATGGGGCCGCTGCCAAAGACGATCGTG
>Ga0136612_10000118_pt1 | contig 20528 bp, 38 predicted proteins | sample AntDryUQ224A2306_2_FD_106644 | JGI IMG/M metagenome (GOLD analysis project Ga0136612, IMG submission 106644) | Polar desert sand microbial communities from Dry Valleys, Antarctica - metaG UQ224A (23.06) | ecosystem: Environmental > Terrestrial > Soil > Desert | place: Antarctica: Dry Valley... | reverse complement strand
GGCCGTGGGTATGTTTATTGTTGATGCCTTACAACCTTTTGTAAGTTGGGCGCTTAAGGCGGTTGATGCCGTTGATTGGGAGGTTGTTTTAGAGCGGACCGAGTTAGCCTTAGATAATGCCTTTGCCAGTATTAAAAGATTTTTAAGCCCGGTTATAGACTTTATACAAAAGCACAGTAAATTTTTTATTCAAGCCTTAAAGGACGCCGCACTAGCCGCCGCCGGCCTAGCAATTATTGGCGTAATTATAGCCGTGGCAACTAGCCCGATAGCCGCTTTTATTGCCGCCGCTGTACTAATGGGCGCCGCCATTGCCGGGGTCCGGGCAATTATTGAGCAGTTTAGGCCGCAACTAATAGAGATATGGACCGCCGCGCAACCGGCCGTAATGATGGTTAAAGATGCGTTTATGAGCCTATGGGATAGCATAGCTAATAGCTTATGGCCGGCCTTACAGAACCTTTGGAACTTAATACAACCGGTGTTACTGCCAACCCTACAGGTCCTAGGTACGATACTTGGCGCCTTTATATTTGGCGCCGTAATGGTAGTTGTTGGAGTAGTTAAAGTATTAGTCGAGGGCTTTAGTATTTTGATTAATACCGGTGTCGCGGTTGCTAACGCTTTGATTGGCGCCTTTAACCTTATAGTACAAGGTATCCTTTATCTTAAAAATAACTTTTGGGAAAGTATAGGCTTTATAATTGGTTTTTTTGCAACGCTACCCATTAAGATACCCTTTTTAGTTTTTCAAGCTATCATGGGGGCAATTAACTTTATACGCTCAATTGATTGGTACGGCGTATTTGTAGGTATACTACATACTTTTACCAACGTTATGAGCGGAGTTAAAAACGTATTTATGGACGCCTTTAACTTCTTTAAAGGTATTAATTGGGGTGAGGCTTTTGCTAACGTGGGTAAGTCAATTGGCAACGCGCTTATTAGTATGATGGAGGGCGTTATACGCGGCGCGCTTAGAGGCTTGCCCGGCGATGTTGAGAGTAAAATAAATTTTCCGCGTTTTGCTAGCGGCGGTTATACGCCCGGCGGCGCGGCACTTACCGGCGAGCAAGGCCGGGAAATTATTATGGCCCCGGAGGGTACCCGCGTAGTACGCAACAGTACTACCGAGGAAGTATTAGCCCGGCTTGGCGGCGGGTCCGGTCCTACTATTAACGTTACGGTCCCGGTTGCTCATGGGACCCCGAGCGAGCGCCAAGAGTACGCCGTAAGCATAGCCCATGAGATAATAAACGCGATGCGCGGCCAAGGCGTTAGCAGTATGGCGAGTTTGAGGTAACAATTATGGCAATAGTAATAAATGGCGATGGCACAATCAAACAACCAACCGATGTAAACGAAAACCCGGACCAGATACAAACGGACCAAATGAGTATTGCCGGCAATATGCAACGTAACCGGCTTGGCAAAAAAAACCGGGTAGTACTTACTTGGCCTTACTTAAAGCCGGCCGAGTATCAGGCTTTGATAGCTTTGTTTGAAACTGGCGCGGCCGTAACCTATAGTAATAATAACTCTAACCGGGCGGGCGGTACGCTTGCCTTTACTGGATTACCAGACTATGACCAAGGCAATTTTTACCGGGGCCAAACCTATTTAGTACCCCTTACTGTAACGATACGCGAGGTTTAAGTTGCAAACTACAATCACGCGCGATAACCTGATACTAAACCCTAGTTTTGAGATTGATTTAGCTAATTGGACCGTTGCATACGGCGCGGTTATTAGCCGGGATACAACGCAAGCTAAATTTGGTACCGCCTGTTTAAAAGGTATAGGCGCCGCTGTATTAACCGGCGGCTTTGCGGGTTATGCAAATACGGACGTAACGGTAGAAAATGGCGTAACTTATATATTTACAATATATGTTAAGGGCGATGTACAGAGCGCCGGCGATACCGGTAACTTATATGTAGGTAGCGCCGCTACTAACGTAAATGTATACTTTACTATTACTACCAATTGGCAACGCGTAAGTATTACCTTTACGGCCGGTAGTACTACGGCCGGTATTTACTTGCGTACAGGCCAAGTTAATTTTGTAGCCTATTGGGACGGCGCCCAACTAGAAAAGGGTACGGTAGCGCAACCTTATTTAGACGGTAGTTTAGGCTTGGGCTATTACTGGAACGGCACCGCGCATAACAGTACAAGCCGTTATAACAGCTTTGAGGCACAAACCGCCGCCCCGGTCCGCAACCTTATTTATGGCGTATTAGTTAGTTGGCTTAGGACCATAAGCCCAACCGCCGTTAAGTTTTTCCAAATAGGCCAAAGCACTATTGGCGGCCCGGATAAAATTAAGAGTGCCGGCACCGCTAGCATTACCTTTTTTGATAAGTACGCCTATACCGATGAGAGCGCCCGGGCGTCCCGATGGGCTATAACGCGCAAGCTTAGCCAATACCCTTGGGGTATGGTTATGGCCCAAGCCGATATTGATTTAATAAATGCCGATAAGCGCTTTATGCCGGCCTTTGATGCGACCATTGGCGCCTATGTTGATAAACCTAACCGCCCGGTCAAAATAAGTGTAGGCTTTGGCACCGAGCCCATAATGCAATTTGTAGGCTTTACGGACCAGCCCGAGAGTACATTAGTTGACCGCCGCGTAACGCTTAGGGCCTTTGATGCGCTCAATTTCCTTAATACTTATAAGATTGCTAACCTAGGTATCCAAGTTAATAAATATACCCATGAGATTATAGAGAGTATTTTGCTAGAGGCGGGCTTTAGCGCTAGCCAATATAGCCTAGAGACTAGCTTGCAACAAAAAATTGGCTATATATCGCTTAAGGATAAGCAAGCCGGCGCGGTCCTAAGAGATTTAGTTGAGGCAGAAATGGGCCTATTGTTTGTAGATGAAAACGGCATTATAAGATTTTGGAACCGCCAACACCTTAACAATACCTCAACCCCGGTATATACCTTTAGCTATGCCAATATGCGTAATGTAGGTTGGGGTAGCAGTCCGGTTATAAATGACATACAGGTAATAGCAAAGCCGCGCTTTGTTGCGGCCAGTCAAAAGATTTGGGAAAATGCTAGCGCTATAAAAATTGAGGCCGGCCAAAGCCTGTTAGTTGCCGCCGACTTTAGAGATGATAACGGCAGTTTGCCGGTTAGTTCAATTGTAACCCCGGTTAACATTGCTAGCGCCGTTACCTCTTATTGGACTTCTAACCTAACCGATGACGGCAACGGAACCAACGCCGCGGCATATACTACGCTTACAAGTGCTAGCCTAGTTGGCGATACTTACTTGATGACGTTTACAAACAGCTATACCCAACCGATTTACTTATTTAAAGTAGTGCTATTTGGTACCCCGGCTAAGCTTAGGTATATTGAAAGCACCCGCCAAATTGACGCAACGAGCGTTACAAATTATGACCGCAACCCAACCGGCAATGGCGAGCCTCTTATTGTTACTAACGATATGATACAGGACGTAAGTACGGCTAACTCAATTGCTTATACACTTATGAAAGAATATTCAACCCCGCGCAAAAGGTTAAGGTGTACAGTCTTTGCCGTACCCCAATTACAGTTAGGCGATTATGTTACGGTCCAGTTAGCCGACACCGGCGAGAGTTTAAACATGTTTATTATGGGCCTTAATATAAAGCTTGACCGGGGCGGCAATTTGCAACAGGACCTAGAATTAGAGCAAAAGGTTATTAAGCGGTACTTTAGGATAGGCATAAGCCGTATAGGCCAAACTGATACCATAGCCCCCTAAACTAAGGTATGATTAACGTAAGAGGTAAATAGCATATGAATAAACCCGCAAATTATGACAAGCAACTAAGCTACTATACCGGGCGTTACGATGAGGTTAGGGCCGTTACTTGTGTTAAATGCGGCGCGGCTATTGCCTTTGAAGTTAAAGGCGGCGTTGATAATGCCGGCAACCAAACGCACCATGAGGGCTTTGATGTTATACCGGTTAATTGGGCCGAGTACCCGCAAGGTATGGCGCTACTAAGTTGGCGCGCCCGGCTTGACGGCCAAACAGGTTATCAATGCGGCGCGCTTATAAAGAACCCCGATTATGATAAAGCCGTTAAAAGCCGCGACACTGAATACAAAAAAGCATTAGCCGATTTTAGCGCCGAACATAAGGGCAAGCGTAAAGATAAGCGCCCGCCTGAACCGGTTAAAGCCGATGTAAACGTAAACGAGTTTAGCTATTGCGGTAACTCAACTATTTTAGCTCAAGTCGAGCGTGGTGAGGTCCCGGTTGGGTCCGGCGCCCCGGGGGTAGCGCCTACCCTGTCACCTTTTGAGCGTGAGGAATTAACGACCAGTATACGCTTAAGCGGCAACAAGCCGGACGTTGAGGTTAAGGGTAAAATTACCCGCGTGGAAACTTTTAAAGTAGAGAGGATTAAATAAAATGCCCAGTAGTGGTTATGCGATATGGTCAGTTGTTGCCGATGAGCAACCAACGGCCGCCAAGTGGAATATTTTAGGGTCCAATGATGCAAGTTTTAATAATGGTAACGGCCTAGAGGATAGCGTTATACTTAACCGCCAAGTTGCCGCCGGCTTTGTAGTACAGGCCGACCAAGCCAATTTTAGCGCGGTTGCTACTGGTACCGGTACGATCCCATACGATAACACTACCCCGCAAATTACAGAAGGTACCGAGTTTATGACGCTTTTATATACGCCCAAGTCAACAACCAATAAAGTAATAGTTGAGGCTAGCGCTATGCTAGGCGTAAGCAATACTAACGGCAACCCAACCTTGGCAATTTTTCAAAATGCGGTGGTTGATGCCTTAGCGGCGACTACTACTTTTGAGGCTATAGGCACCGCCCGCAAAATTCTAATGGTATCTCATAGCTTTGTAGCCGGTACTGTTAGCCCAATTACTTTTAGAGCAAGGGCCGGTAATGATGTTGCGGCGACTACTACCTTTAACGGTAGCGCCGGCGCCGGGCTATATGGCGCCGCTACTAAGTCATTTTTGCGGGTAACTGAATTTAAGGCGTAAGTTATGGGCGCTCAAGATATAAATACAGATTCAAGCCTTAGCGGCCAAGTTTTAATTGACCAGAAAAACGGCCAAATATTATTTTTTCCTACAGAGGCCGGTAGCGACAAGCCGCTAATTATGGCCGGTAACTTTGTTGGCCGGGACGGTAAGACTACCGGCGCCGGGCTAAAGGTTGCCAAGGCCGGTATTGACGTACGCGATGCAACCAACGAACAACTTATATTTAATAGTAACCAAAATGTTTTTAAAGTTGTATCATCATCAACCGCCTCAAATACGCCGCCTAACCTTGCCCAAGATGGTAACAATACTTTAACCATAGCGCATAACCTAGGCTATATACCGGCCGCTACAGCATATTTAAATGGTACCGGGTCCCCTTACTTGGTATCTAACCGCTACTACCCGCTACCATTGGCTATACCTATAAAGATTGGCTCAACCTATTACCCCGGGCTTATTTATGAGTTTATGGTTGATATAAATAACATTTATTTATCAGTTACTAATCAGTCCGCACTAAACCCGGTTACGATTGGTACTAATAACTGGAAATATTATTTATTACAGGAAACAGCGGCATAAGTATTAAATGCGCTTTAACCTTATGCGCTTTAACTGGTATTCTATGCTTATATGAACAGGCCAAAGGTTATAGATATGTCAAATATTACCTTAAACAAATCTCACCCAAGTTTGTTTAAGGCGCTAATATTAAAATGTATAGTACTTTTATTAATTGGGCTTGCGCTTTTGATTAACAGGCCCGGCTATATTGTAGATACTGTCTTAACGGCCCCCCGCGCGCTAGTTATACCGCTAGAAGTTTGGGGATTAGTTTTTATGGGGTTGGCCGTTAGTATGGCTTACGGTATATCCGGCGGCCTAATACGTTACAGATGGGCCCGGCGCGCCCTTATTGGCGGCGCTTTTATAACCGGTATATGGGCTATTGTTTATATTTTTGCATTACTTGGCGAGCGTACCGATAGGGTATTTGCGGTTATATTTTGGATTTACATAAATTTAAACTTTATTATATGGGCCGGCGAGCCGGCATTTAACCCGCTTAGTAGTGCCCTAAGCGAGAGCCCTAACAATGTTAAACGATAATTTAACCGCGATTATTGTTGCTATTTTATCCGGGCTTATACCCGGTAGCTTGGCGCTTGCTCAAAGCCGCCGAACAAAAAAAAGCGTTGAGCTTGCCGGGTCCAATGTTACCGTACAGAATTGGAACAAGTTAATAAAAAACCTTTATGAAAATATAGACTTTTTACAAAACGAAAATAAGCGCGAACATGACCGGGCCGAACGCCGCGAGGCCGAACTATTAGCCGAGATTGAGGCAACCAAGCAAAAGGCCGCAACTGAAAAACAGGAACTATTAGCCGAGATTACGCTACTAAAGCAACAAATCTTACAGTTAGAGCAACGCGTTACTGCCATACTTATAGATGATGACAAAGCGCACAATAACACTACCAATTGAATTACTTTACAATCCAAGCAACAAGCATACTATTGTATGGCCTTTTGCCGGTTACTAGGCTTACGCTATTTTTAGCCGCCCCGATGCGGTATTATTAAGCTATAAAGGAGTGAGTATAGCTTAGATATGATAGCGCCAAGTAAAAGCCCTATAACCCCCGGGTACGGCTATGGCAGTACTAACCCCCCTTACACGCCGTCCAACCCTCACGCCGGGGTAGATTTTCAACACAACCCCGACCCTTATATTTACGCGCCCGATGACGGTAAGATTACCTACTTGGGCGGTATGGGCGATTGCGGTACGGCTATGGAATTAGTACACGGCGCGTATAAACATCGCTTTTGTCATTTGAGCGCCTACTATGTTACTAATCAACAGGCCGTATCTAGGGGCGATAAGATTGGAAAAATGGGCGCGACCGGCGCCGCCCAAGGTGTACATTTGCATTGGGTACTGTGGGTTAATGGTATTAGAGTTAATGGTTTAGAATATGTAAATGAGGAGGATAGCGACATGAGCGTACTAGGCGATTATGAAATAGGGATACTTTGGCCGGTAATTTTTGGTTATGCCGCCGACGAAAACGCAAAAAAAGCTTGGCGCGGTCATGAAAGCAACACGGCGATAAGGGCTTTAATTGCCAACCCATCTAGGGCGGCTTATGAAACTTATCTAAGTGACTTGCGGAAAGCCGCCGCCGGGGGCGGTAGCGGATTTAAAATAGTTGATAAAGTGCTATATGAAAAGGGGTAAATTATGCGTAAATTATTATTAGCAACAGTAGTTATATTGGCCGGAGTTGTAGGTATCGCGAGCGCGGCACCGGCCCAAAAGGTATTTGTTTGTAAGTACGTTGGCAAGCCCGGAGTAAACGAAACGCTACAAACAGGCCAAAACCCTATTAGTGTTAGCAGTAATGCAATTAAGGATTATAAAGGCGTTGGATCTAGTTTTAACGATGCTCAAGGTAGAAGTTTAGTTATAGCCGAGGATAACGGCCAAGCCGCGCCTAAGTGCCCGGTACAACAGGACGCCGGCCCAACAACGCCAACCCCTACCCTAGGTACCTCAACCGAGCTTGATGCTAGCTTTACAGGGGGTAAATAATGGCCGATACTAACATATTTGTACCGCAACCAGTAAAAAACGTTGACCCAACGGCCCCTAAGACGCCGGCCCAAAAAGGCGTAAGAACCTTTTACCAAGCCGTTATTGGCGTTGTACTTACCTACCTGTACGGCCTTTGGAGTTTGCCGGGCGTAAGTGAATATACTACCAACTTTGTACGCGACCAAGGTTTAGGCCTAGTTGCTACATTGGCCGCGGGGGTAGGTATCCCGGCCGGCCTAGTTGCTTACTTGCAAAACCGCGCCGGCAAGTAGTAGTATGACCCGGGGGCTTGCTAGGTACACGGCTTAAGACGTTATTAGTAGTTATCCGGCACCCCCGAAATAAAGGACCTTAGCGTAGTAGGCAATTCTACCCTATAAGGTCCTTTTTTAATTGCCTTTATACACCGGTTTAAACTTGGGGATAACTGTAAGCATAATTACTATTTACATAACGTAGTATCATGTAGCATAATGTAACTGTATTACATAAAATAAGGAGTGAGCTATGGGTATAATTAAAAAAGCAATTGGTAGGGTTTACGCAACCCGCCAAATAAAGAAATGGCAAGCGGCTTACGCGGTGTACGCCTCTTATCCTAAAGGTACGGTTGGATATAACCGCGGCGCTATTGCCGCCGAGCATATTAAAATATGGTCCCGGGTACGCCGGGCCAGTCAGGCTTAAGGGGGTTACTATGGATAAGAACCAATTACAAGTACTGAAAGCTTTTTACGAACACGCCGATGAGGATTTTTGTTATAGGTATAGTTGGATTGAGGATTACACCGGCCTAACTCGCAAGGCGGCCGAGCAAGCCGTAAGGCCGTTAAGACTGTTAGGCTATATTGAGTATGTTAATGGCCTGTTTGATGAGGAGGGTAAAACTGCCGGGTCCGGGTTTGCTATGTCATACGGCCGCCGGGAAAATATTAAGGACCTGTTAACTAGCGAGGGGATTGATTTTAATGATGTATAGGTACCCAACTAGCCGTACCGAGTTTAGGGCCCAAGTTAAAAAGACGCGCATAGCTTACGGCATAGTTGCCGCCTTGCTTGTTGCGTTGGCCGCGCTATGGCTTATTACTAGCGCAACCCATGAAAGGGACCTAGCCGAAATTACCAAGCTTAGCGAGGCCAATACCGCGCTTAAGGCCGAAAACGATACGTTACACCGTACCAATAAGGACCTTGGAACCGAACGCGACCAACTTAAAAATTGGTTGGAACGTATACAACCCGGTATAAATTTTGATGGTATTTAGCGGTTGCATATTGTAGTATATTGTAAGATAATGTAAGAGGTTATGCTAATGAGTAAAAACGATAAAGTTGTATCGCTAGCCGAGTTAGAGGGTTGCGATAAACTAGCCGCCGTAAAGGGGCGCCGATGGTTGCGCGAGCAAATTAAGAGTGGCCGGCTTAAGGCTATAAATACAGGAGTTGGGCGCCGGGCCTATTACCTATGGCTAAGCGAGTGGGAACGGTTTAAAACCGATGAACTAGAAACCGCCCCCGCGGAGTGAGCGCGGCGAGCGGCTAAGGTTAAGTATAAGCGATAAATAAAATTTTAAGGAGTGAGATATGGTTAAGAGTGAGCTAGCCGAAAAAGACATAAGGGTATTAAACCTTTATCAGAAGTTGGCGGCAATTACCGGCGAAGTTGGCCCGGTTGCCAAGGGCGGTAAGAATACCCAACAGGATTACGCTTATATAGAATACGCCGCGGTTGCCGGCGCGCTTAGAGATTTGTTTGCTAAGTACGGCGTTATCATCGTACCTAATATGGGCGAGCGAAACTTGAGCCCGCTAAAGGACGGCAAGGGTACCTATACCGAGATTAAATTTAGATTTGACGTTATCAATGCCGATAAGCCCGACGACCGTTTTAGCGTTGATTGGATAGGCGAGGCTAGCGATTACGGCGATAAGGGTACCAACAAAGCCGCCACGGCCGCGCTTAAGTACTACCTGATGCGGCAATTTAACGTATCCGAACAGGGCGAGATTGAGGCCGATACCCATACTATTAACGATACGCCGGCCGCAACCCTAGCCAAGCCAACCGCGCCCGCGCGTATAAGCGATGACCAAATTAAAAAGCTTTACGCTACCATTGGCGATAAAGGTATTACCGGCGATGACCAAAAGCGACTTGTATATAAGATGGCTAAGGTTGAGAGTACTAAAGATTTAAGCAAGTCTAACGCAATGGCGCTAATTGATAAGCTTAGCCGGGCAACCCCCGAGCAATTGCAAGCCTACCTTAACGACCGGCCAACGCCGGAACAGTACAAGCTTATGGTTACTACGGTCCGCAATAAAGTAAGTAATAAATTTATGCCAACTGTTAAGGTTGATGCTATTTTATGCTTGGTTGCGGCGGTTGAGACTGTTGCCGATATTAAAGCCGACCAAGTAGCAACTATAATAAATGACATTAACAGCGTTGAGGATTCAAGTATGTTAATGGACCTGTTAGAGCCGGCCGCCGATGATGTTAACCAAGATAGCGAGGGGGGCGCGAGCGATGCGTAAAGAGTTTGACCTAGACAAGCGCCCGGTAGTTATTTTAAGTACCGATAGCGGCAACAGTTTTACCTATAAGGTTATAAGTATTAATTGGGAAGCTTCTATGGTTGACGTTGTTAATAGCGAGGGTGAGGCTAGCCAGTTACATTTTGACCTTATTGCTAACTTTGGCGGCGTATATTACCCGGAACCCGAGCCCGAAACCGCCGAGCCCGATGATGAGTACAAACAAATTAACTTAGATGATATACCGTTTTAAAGGGGGGCCGATGACTGAACAAGAGGAAACCGCCGAGATACTAGCAATGCTAGGCGAGATACCGGCGGGGTTAGATATAGCCAAAGTACTTAGAAACGCGCTAGACCATAAGATGATGCTAGAGGGCCTTAAAAACGAAAGCGAGGTTATAGATGAGTAAGAACAAAGCAAAAGACGGTAGGTTAATAAGATTAGCCTTACTTGATAAGTACGATAATATCGTAAAGGAATACAAATCAATGTTGCTTATACCGGGCGATACAATTGAGGTTACATATGGCTTGGCTTGAGCATAGTGCTAGAAAAAAGCGCCGGGCGGTTGAGGTGGTGGAACTATGGGGCGACCGGCTTAGAGAGCATTTAATAAACAAACGCGGCTATACGCCTAGCGAGGACGGAGTAATTAAACTAATATGAAATACTTAATCTTTGACACTGAAACGACCGGCTTACCTAATTATAAGTTACCGGTTAACCATACTAGCCAACCCCATATAGTACAATTGGCGGCGCTTTTATGCGATGATATAGGGCAGACTTACGGCCAAATTAACCTTATAATTGAGCCGGTAGTTGAGGTACCTAAAATAGCCAGTGATATACACGGCATTACTACCGAGATAGCCCAACTAACAGGCGTTAACATTGCGGTTGCGTTGCAATGTTTTACGGCCCTGTACGATAAATGCGATATGCTAGTTGCTCATAATATAGAGTTTGATTTGCAAATGATCCGGCGGTACTACCCTTACGACCTTGCCGGCCAAAAATGGTTTGATTATAAGCCGGGCTTTTGTACTAAGCTCAATAGCACCGCAATAGTAAAGGCGCCGCTTAACGATAGGCAATTAGCCGCCAAGGCGCGTAACCCGGGTTGGACCCCGCCCGGTGGTTGGCCGGAATATAAGGACCCGACACTAGCCGAGTGCTATAAGCATTTTTTCAATAAGGAAATAGAGGGCGCTCATAACGCTATGGTTGATGTTGAGGCTTGCCGCGATGTATTTTTGAGCTTAAAAAAGGTTGAGGGTAAAGCCGATGCGTAAGATTATTAAGCCGCTTGCGATTACGGCCGGGATATTAACCGCCGCGCAATGTATAGCGTTGTTAGTTTATGCTTGGTTATCCGCGTATAACGTTTTAGTGCCGCAACCTACTAACCTAGTATTTGTAATTATAGGTACATTTTGCACCGGGGCGGTACTATTTTGTTGCGTATTATGGTTAAACGATAATTAATAATTATAAGGAGTAATAAATTATGGAAAACGAACCAATAACCAACAAAATTAACCCTATAGCTATGGCGGTAATAGTAGTACTAGCGGGTATAGGGCTAGCTTGCCTAGCGATTTGGATTGTACAATTGCTAGTTAATATAGTGATTGCCGACTATACAACTAACCTATTTAGCTTTAGAGAGGCTTTTGCACTTACAGCGCTACTTGTAATGTTTAGCGGGCTCATTGGAACAGTAACCGGCGCCGGCGGTAAGTAATGCGGCGCTATGGGTGGGTACTGTGGACGCTAGGGTATGGCGCCGGTATAGCTTTTTTGTATTTAGTAATTGAGGATATTACGCCAATAGACCGCAACGTATTTTTTGAGTTATTAAAGCTAGTCATACCGCTTTTTATCATTGGGGTTATCGGATTAATAATATTACTTTTTGCTTTGGTGTTAGCAGTTGGAGGTGTAATTTATGTTAGTAAATTTGCAATGGGAACTAGACCGCAACGGCGCCATAGACAAAGCCGAATTGCTTTTAGCCCATTGGGTAGCGCGAGAGAGCGCATAACCCAGCACAAAGTCAAACGCTCTAGCATTGATGAACGCATAACCCAGCTAGAAAAGAGCAAACCATGAGTAATAACCATTGTGGCGTAAAACCTTTAGACAAAGACACCCACTGGGAATGTCCAAGTTGTGGGGAGTGTTGGCAATGACTAACCAAAGAGATGATGAGTTGAGGGAAAAACTTGCAGCAATAGAACATGAACGGTGGGCTGATTGGCAGAAGTGGTGTCATAAGGTATTGCGTGAAAACAATCCGTCACCAGAACAAGGCGATATATTAGAACGGTGGGATAGGCAAATTGAAACACCGTACTCTGAATTATCTGACAAAGAAAAAGCCTCCGACATGGAACAAGCAGACCGCTACTGGCACTTGATTTTAGCAGACCGCACAGCCCTGTTAGACCAGCTAGTGAGGGAGTTGCCGAAAGAATTGACTGAGCCACCAGAAGATTGTGCTAAAAAAGCTTACGCAATAGGCATAATGGCTGGTAAAAATAACGTAATTAAGGAAGTCACCGCATTACTAAATAAAGCTAAGGGGGAGTTGTGAGTAAACGCATAACATTGACCGATAACGATATAGTGCTTTTAGTAAAATTGTTAAAAGATGCTGACTACGGTATTGGGTTTAAGCGGGTAGCCACCCAACAAAGGGTAGACAGTATATTAGCTAAATTAGAGCCACCAACAGCTATAAAGCTAAGGGGGAGTTATGAGAATTGATAGAGTATGGGCTATGCCTAACAAATGGACCTTTACTATTAAGCCAATTAAGAATTTATAGACCTAGAGCCTATTGCTAGCTTGATAGGCCATATAGGTTTATAATCAACCGCGGAGTTTGGTACAAATGTTTTAAAGGGCCGTATTTGCGAGAGCGGCCCTTTTTTATTTGCCTGTACATTACATATTTGATTAATCCGTATTTTAGGCAATAGCCGGCTCTCTCCTACTACTCGTAAGGCTAAACTTGTTTTATTTATGCAGTTGTTAGCATATCGTATGAGTTAAATAGCTTAACACTCCTGCCGCTATTAGTGACGGTTCACTCTCCATAACCCATACTGCTTAAGTCCTGTTAGCACAAAGTAAGAGCGGGGTATTCAACATTTACCCAAGGTATACCCCGGACCTGTTTGTGCTAACGTATTGGCGTTTTACTGGCGCCGAACAGAGTTTGCATAAATGTTTGTTTAGCGGTAAGAGGGTAAAGAAAAACCCCGCGGGTTGCGGGGGTTGTTTGTTAAAACTATTCCTATAAATAATAGCAATAGTCCGGCCTCAAGTCAAGTACCCCTACATTACCTAGTATTGTTGGATTAATGAATAGTTAAAACAAACAATACTTATACTTAGTTTACTACTTAAGGTCCCAATTACCAATACGCTATATGTAGCGTAGTTTAAATTAAGAGACACTAGACCCTGTTAGCTTGTGGATAAGGGGGGTATAACCCGGCAGGGGAGGGGATAGCTACCCCTGTTATAATCTATTGCTTGACTTGCCAGTATATAGCCGTGTTAACCTAGTAACCATTGCCTCACAGCAATATAATATGATTTTTAGACTTATTACAGGCTTGATAGCGGCGATACTGTTAGCGCTACCAACGCCCAATATTACCGGAGTATTACCCAAGGCTAACGCGCAAGCACAGGCCCGGGCAGTTATTACCTATAAGCCATTAGATGACAGAGAAAAAGCCCGGCTTAAGGCTTTATCAGAAGTAAAGACGGCCGCCCGGCTAGCTATTGAAACAGCAGAGGCCGAACGTAAGGCCGCGGAGGCTAAAGCGGCCGAGCAAGCCCGCCTAGCGGCCATTGAGGCGGTTAAACCTAAGCCAATGGCTCAATCCAGTTATCAGGCGCCTAGCCGGCCCGCGGCTAGCTTTGGCGGTAATTGTGAGGCTTGGATTGCTAGCGCCGGCATAACAGACGTTGTTAATGCCCGCGAACTAATACGCCGCGAGAGCGGTTGCAACCCTAACGCGGTTAATCCAAGTAGCGGCGCCTGTGGGGTTGCTCAAGAATTGCCTTGCGGTAAGAGCGGTTGTAGTTTAGGCGATGGCGCTTGTCAAGTTGCTTGGGCTAACCGTTATGTTATAGGCCGCTATGGCTCATGGGCCGCGGCGGTATCGTTTCACAACCGCAACAATTGGTATTAAGCTTGTCGTTAAATGTAGTAAACTAGAGCCATTAACAATAGGAGTTTGTAATGGATTTAGTTATCGCGGCGATTGTAATATTAATAGCTTACTTAGTTTTTAAAAGTCTAGTTGCGGTACTTATCGCGTTAGCAGTTGTAGCACTTGCCATTTACATAGTACGAGCTTTAGGCGTTTACCCGCGCCGCCGAGGCTAGCAAATGGAACGCTCAAGAAACCAAAACGAGCAACGCAAAGCCCAATTTGATGAGCGCGCCCGGCAAGCCAAAAAGCTTGGCGATATTGCACTAAGCATAATTGACGCGGCGCTAAGCGATAACGTTATTTTGCTTGGCGGCCGGCCTGAACAGAAAACGGAACCGCCGGCCGGCGCGTAGTATAATCAAATTATGATATTTGACTTGAGCGGATTGCAACCGGCCGAGCGTGAAATTATCGAGCGGACATTAGCCCGGACAAGCTTTAGTTGGGATAAGCTTTTACCCGGCCTGAAAGCCTCACAGAATAAAGAAAAAATACTAGTAGAGTTTGCCGACCTTAGCGCCTACGGCAAAAAGCTAGCTAATAGGGTTAAAGTAAGTACCGAAAACCGCCGCCCCTGTAGAGTTTGCAAGCCATAAGCACTTCCCCGGCACTTCCCCGGTCAATTTTGCCTGTTGTAAATGCTACATATCTCACCCCTGTTAAATAAAAAGCCCCCTGCCGAGCCTTAGCAGGGAAGTGCTAATTAACACCTTACAACTTTTTTTATTGTCAAACATATGTTAAAGCAGGGGACCCCCCCATACGCGCGCGGGGGGTACCCCTAAGCCATAATCGTTATTGTATTATCATGTAGCATAATGTAACATAAAATAAGTTAAGGAGTGAGCTAGATTTATGGAGGGTAAACCAACTTATGAGTACCGGGCTAAACTATTGCGAGTGATTGACGGCGATACTATCTTAGTTGAGCTTGACCTAGGATTTAGAATTTATTACCAACAGGCTTTAAGGCTTTACGGTATTAACGCGCCCGAGATTATAGGCGCCGAGCGCGATAAGGGCTTAGCGTCCAAGCAACATTTAACCGACCTTTTAACCCCCAACTTTTTAATCAGGACCTTTAAAAACCCGGGCGATAAATACGGCCGTTGGCTAGCCGAGATTTTTACGCCCTTGCATTTTATTAACGCTAAAATGGTAGCGGACGGTTACGCAATTAATAAGGAGTATTAAAGTTATGCCCGATATTAACCACGTTATTATACCCAACGATGACCCGCTAACCCGCCGCGCACAATGCGCTTTTTGTAAGCGGGCGGCCGATGGGGCCGTACAGGTACAGGACCCAAACAAGCTAGGCAAGCAAACATTTATTATGGCTTGTGCTAAGCATAAACTTAAAGCCATAGCCAAAGCCTCAAGCGTACTACGCAAGTATTATAAAAAGCGGGTTATAGTTGATATACCCGAGGGCCCAATTGAACGTATGGGCGGTACCGATACTATGCTAAGGCCCGGCGATAAAGGAGTTGTAAATAAATGATTAAAAATTTTAAGTTACGCGGCAAACAATACCGCCTTAGAGCGGGCCGGTGGTATTTTTATATTGAAAAACTAGGGGGGTTATAGTTTTGAAAATACTCAACCTTTACGCGGGCATTGGTGGCAACCGTAAATATCGCAAGGTTGACGCGGTATATCCCGATATGACCTTATACCAAGAAATAATTTTGCTTAATTATTATTACGCCGGTAAATGGGTAGTTGAAAATACGATACCTTACTACGAGCCTCTAATTAAGGGTACGGTAAGCGGCGGCCATATTTGGTGGGCTAACTTTAACATACCTAGTATTGAACACGGGAACCGCAACCATAGAGGCGGTACGGTTGATAGTTTACAGGAACGTAAATTAACAAACCTAACGCCTTTTAATATAAAAGATAAGCGCAAACTGTTAAGAAACGCCGTAGAACCGGACGTTGGATTAAAAATATTAGAGGCCTCCTTAATAGAAACCGGACAAGGTATTTTATTATGATTTGGTTAATAGCTTTAGCATTATTGATATTAATTATCGTTATTGGATTGCGGCGCCCGCGATGCGCTAGGATTGCCGCCGGCTATAACTGCCGGGGCGATAGTTGCGAGTGTAAAAAAATTAAATGAGTGGGGTTTGATTATGAGTAATTGGATTGTAATAGTTGCGTTAATAGCCGTAGGCGGCTTTGGGTTTATGTTAGGCTTGTTTTTTGGGACCGTACATATTGACGATGACGCTAAGGAACCGCTTAAGGGTAGCTTGTTTGATGCTAATACCGATAAGGCTAAGCGTAAAGAACCTACTCACGCGCCCTATATGCCAATGGATATACCGCCGCCGGCCGAAATGCCAAGCGATGAGGCGCTAACTACCGATAGCGGCCAACGCCTTATACCATCGATACCGGTTGATAAATTAAGAACTAGGCGCCATGTCAAAAAAACCTGAAAAAACCGAGCCCGCATTTAAAGAGGGGTACAGCGAAAGCGGCGATAGCCTCAACTTTTTGGCCGAGGCCAAGCTAACCAAGCAAGTTAAGGCCAATGACTTAAGCCAACGGTATACAATCGTACTTGAAACCAATAACCCCAACCTAATGGACCTTGGTAAACTGCCATACGATACAATGTTTGAGGTAACTATAAGCGTTAGTAAAGATAAGCTAAGGACCTAGGAGGTTGTTATGGGTACTGTATCAAAAGGTTATTGGAAAATTACTAAGGATAAACAAGAGAGGCACCGCTTTAAGTTAGTTGCCGGCAATGGCGAGCCAGTATTACAAAGCGAGCCCTACACTACCGAACGCGCCGCCGTTGAGGGTATTAGAACCATAGAGCGCATTGTTGGCGAGGGCGGGCTAAAAATTGAGGGGCCTAGGACCGATTAAACCCATGGCAATTACCCCGGTTGAGCAAATAATGGCCTTACTATTGCAAGGCGCCTACATTGAAAACCGGGCACTAGGCCGGGTTGGCGAGGTTACGGCAGTACACCCCGCCGAGGGTTGGATTGAAGTAAAGCCCCTTAATGGCCGCCGGATTACCAGCCGGGTTAAAATTGGTAATAGAGTTGAGCTTATTAAAGTAGGCCCTAACTTTTGGCATATCCGTAATAAAAATGAGGACCTTAAAGTTTAAATAGCCTAAAAGCGCCGCCGCGCTGTATTATTTAAACAAGAGGTATAGGCTTATATGGACCCCGCACAATACGACATAACGATTATTAAAGGCAAAACTTACCGGCTAAAAGCTTATTGGCTTGACCCGGCCGGCGCCGCAATTAATTTAACTAACCGTACTATTCGTATGCAAATGCGACTTACCCGAACCTCACCCGACAAAATAATTGATTACGATAATGCCTTAAAAGGCGGCATTACTGTTAACGCGGTTGCCGGCTATTTTGAGGCAATTATACCGCCCGCCACGACTTCACTATTAAATTTTAATGAAGCATTATATGAGGTTGATACTGTAAACAATGCCAACGCCGCCGACATTGAGCCGGTACTAGAGGGCCGCGCAAGCCTCAAGATTGGTATAATCCAATGAGCGTAAGCATTGAGCCGGCAAAGGTAGTAATAGCGGCAAAGCCAACAACAAAAGTACTTGAGCAAAATAATAGCCTTACATTACAAGAGGAAATTATCAGGATTACGGCAGTTGCCGCGCAAGGTCCGGCGGGCGTGGCCGGCCAACAGGATAAGAATTTTACGCAAGCTATAGATAGCGCTAACCCGGTAATTTATCATAACCTAGCCAAGCGCCCGGCCGTTACTGTAATTGAAACTAGCGGCGATGAGGTAGAGGGCAAGGTTACGCACTTAGATATAAATAGTTTGACAATCCAATTTAGTGCCCCGGTTACTGGTATAGTAATATGTAACTAGCAAGGATAAGCGCAATATATGAGCAAAAAATTTCTGGTAGATGTAGACCTTAATAAAAACCAATTGCTAAATGCCGCTATACATCGCGCCGCTACAAATCCGACCACGCCGGCAAACGGTCAAATCTATTACAATACAGCAGATAACAAGTTGTATTACTACAACGGCACAGCCTTTACGGCGCTATCAACCGCAAGCACAAGCGGGGACGTTACCAAGGCAACCGCCGCCGCCGCCGCGGGCATAGCGCAAGTATCCGGCGGGGCCGATAAGTCAATAACTGATTACGCCGGCGGGGCCGGGCTTGTTAAGTCCGCGGCAAACGGTGTACTTAGCCCGGCCGTGGCGGGTACCGACTTTGTAACAGGTGGTAGTACCAACACTTTAACCAATAAAAGCTTTGATGCTAACGGCGCCGGAAACACTTTAAGCAATATAGAAACGGCCGACTTTGCCGGCTCAGTAATTCAAACTACGGTAAGCGCCGCCAACACCAACAGTCAATTGCCAACCGCCTTAGCAGTACATAACGCAATTCAAGCCGGATTTGGCGCCAATGACGCAATGGTATTTAAAGGCGGCATTGACGCAAGCACTAACCCGAACTACCCCGCCGCCGACGCCGGCCATACTTATAGGATTACCGTAGCCGGGCGTATAGGTGGCGTAAGTGGCCCGCTTGTACAAGTTGGCGATACTATAATTTGCGCTGTAGACGGCACCGTAGCCGGTACTCACGCCGCCGTAGGTAGCGCTTGGACCATCGTACAAACTAATGTTGACGCCGCCGATACTACTACCCAAGGCTTAATAAGGATTGCAACCGTAGCCGAGGCCCAAGCTAAGACGCTTGCAACCGTAGCCGTATCACCGGCCGGACTTGTTGACTATACGCGCAAATTTGGCGCGACAATAGGAGATGGCGCCGCGACTAGCATAGCCGTAACCCATAACCTTAATAGTCAAGATGTAATTACCCAAGTACGGCAAGTTGCCGATAACGCGGTTGTTGAGTGTGATATTGTAAATACCTCCGTAAATGTTGTTACGCTAACCTTTGCCGTTGCCCCCGCCCTTACCTCATTAAGAGCCGTTATACAAGGCTAAGCAATGCTTAAGCTAACGCCGCAAAGCTTAACGGACCAGACTAGCGCAAGCGTACCGAACCCGCCCGCCGGGCATATCAACCTATATAGCGAGGCCGGGCAATTGAAATATAAAAAAAGTGACGGAACGGTTATTACAGTAACGTGAAAACATTAACCCCCCAGACATTAACGGACCAGACTAGCGCAAGCGTACCGAACCCGCCAAGCGGCTTTATTAGTATTTTTAGCGAGGGGGGCGTACTAAAGCAAAAAAATAGCGCCGGAACAGTTACCGCCTTTACTGGCGGCGGTGGCGGTGTACCCGGCGCCCCGGCCGGTGGTAGTGAGGGCTTGCTTATTAATGATAGCCTAGGCAATTTAAACGTAACTGTAACTCAAAGCGAAATATTAGCGACACCCGGCGAAACAAGTTTAAGTATTATTACAGTCCTAGCTAGCGAGACTAACCCGGTACAAACAACCGCCGAGCTTTTTACCGCTACTATGTTAACTAGCGAGACTAACCCAACGCCAACCGAGGCCGCGGCCAACTTGCTTAGAATAAACCAAGCGAGTGAAACTAACCCGGTACAAACCGAAACTAACTTAAGTACCCTAAACGTTGCTAATAGTGAAACTAACCCCGCCCCTACAGACGTTAACCTAAGTACAATTACAAACCGGGCGAGTGAGGTTAACCCCGCCCCTACCGAAACCAACAACGCTACCTTAACAGTTAAAACAGTTGAGACTAACCCAACGCCAACCGAGGCCAACTTAAGTAATTTAAGCGTTAGCCAAACAGAAACCAACACCCTACCAACTGAAACAAATTTATCAACTTTGACAAACCGGGCGAGTGAAACTAACCCGGTACAAACCGAAACAGGCTTAGCAAAAGTAATATATATAGCTACCGGCACTTGGGTAGCACCGGCCGGCGTAACATCTGTAACGGTTGATTGTAGGGGCGGCGGCCGAGGCGGCGCGGCGGGTGGCGCAACCGCCGGAGGTAACGGAGGGATTGGCGGCGATTTTGCGCGTAGCGTATTGACCGTAACCCCCGGGAATACTTATACCGTAACTGTTGGCGCCGTATCCGCGGTTGCCGGTAATGGTAATAGTACTTGGT
>Ga0136612_10000117_pt1 | contig 20579 bp, 24 predicted proteins | sample AntDryUQ224A2306_2_FD_106644 | JGI IMG/M metagenome (GOLD analysis project Ga0136612, IMG submission 106644) | Polar desert sand microbial communities from Dry Valleys, Antarctica - metaG UQ224A (23.06) | ecosystem: Environmental > Terrestrial > Soil > Desert | place: Antarctica: Dry Valley... | reverse complement strand
TCGTAGACTCGGTCCCGTGATCCGAACCATCGACCTGCGAGGGGATGCGCCCGCTGAGCACCCGGACTACCGGGCGCACCCCCGGGCAGGGCTGCCGCGCGTCTCGTTCGACGTCGAGGCGGCGCTCTTGGTCGTAGCGCCGATCTGCGCGGACGTACGCCGCCGAGGATTGGCCGCCGTCGCGGCGGCCACCCGCCGCTTCGACGGTGTGGAGCAAGAGACGCTGCGGGTGCCGGCCGAGGCCATCTCCGGTGCGGTCGCGACTGTTGACGTCGACGTGCGGGCCGCCCTCGAAGAGGCGATCCGCCGGCTGCGCCGCAGCTGTGAGGCCGAGCGTGACACCGACGTGACGACACGCCTCCACCCCGGCGGCACCGTCACCAGGCGCTCGGTCGCGATACGTCGGGTGGGACTGTACGTACCCGGCGGCCTGGCTCCCCTGGTCAGCAGCGTGGTGATGAACGTGGTTCCGGCCCAGGTCGCGGGGGTCGACGAGATCGCGCTCACCAGCAGCCCCCAGCGCGAGCACCACGGGCTGCCGCATCCCACAATCCTCGCCGCGTGTGGCCTGCTCGGCGTGTCCGAGGTCTACGCCGTCGGCGGAGCCCAGGCCATCGCGATGTTCGGCTACGGCGCAGGTGAGTGCCGTCCGGTCGACCTGATCACTGGGCCAGGCAACGTGTACGTCGCTGCGGCCAAGCGCCTGCTGGCCAGCCACGTCGGTGTCGACGCCGAGGCCGGTCCCACCGAGATCGCGATACTGGCCGACGACAGCGCCGACGCGTCCCACGTGGCGGTCGATCTGATCAGCCAGTCCGAGCACGATCCCGCGGCCGCCAGCCTCCTGGTCACCGACAGCATCTCGCTGGTGCGCCAGGTCGGCACGGAGCTGGACCGGCAGGTGGCGGCGACCAAGCATGCCGAGCGGATCCGGGCCTCGCTGAGCGGGCCGCAGTCCGCGATCGTGCTCGTCGACGACCTCGAGCACGGCCTTGCGTTGGTCGACGCGTACGCCGCCGAGCACCTGTCGATCCAGACGCGCCGCGCCCCTGAGCTGGCCGAACGGGTCCGCTCCGCGGGCGCTGTGTTCGTCGGGCCGTTCAGCCCGGTCTCGCTGGGCGACTACTGCGCGGGGTCCAACCACGTACTGCCGACCGCTGGCTGCGCCCGCTACGCCTCCGGCCTGTCGGTGCGCACGTTCCGGCGCGAGATGCAGGTGGTCAGCTACGACGAGGCGGCGCTGCGCCAGGTGGCCCACCACGTGGTTGCCCTGGCCGAGGCCGAAGACCTGCCGGCGCACGCCGCCGCGGTCCTGGAGCGACTGTGACGGCGACCGGCCTGCCGCTGCGGCCGGAGCTGGCCGGGGCAGTGCCGTACGGGGCGCCGCAGCTCGACGTCGCCGTTCGGCTAGACACCAACGAGAACCCCTACCCGCCGCCGCCGTGCGTCATCGACGACATGACGGCCGCGGTCGCCGCGTCGGCGGCGACGCTCAACCGCTACCCGGACCGCGAGGCGACGGCGCTGCGCGGCGACCTCGCGGCGTATCTCGGCCACGGGCTGGAGGTGACGCAGGTGTGGGCTGCCAACGGTTCCAACGAGGTGATGGTGCAGCTGATGCAGGCCTTCGGCGGCCCAGGCCGGACGGCCGCGTGGTTCGCGCCGACGTACTCGATGTATCCCCAGTTCGCGCGCTCGACCTCCACCCGGTGGGTTAGCGGTGACCGTGACGCGGACTTCGGGATCGACGTCGACACCGCCCTGGCGCTCTTGGACGCCGAGCGACCTGACGTGGTCCTGCTGACCTCCCCCAACAACCCGACCGGGACGGCGCTGCCGCTCAGCACCGTGGAGGCCGTGGCGCGACACACCGACGGGATCGTCGTCGTCGACGAGGCGTACGCGGAGTTCCGCCGACCCGGTGTCCCCAGCGCACTGGAGCTGCTGCCTCGCTACCCACGGCTGGTGGTCACCCGGACGATGAGCAAGGCCTTCGCCCTTGCCGGGGCGCGGCTGGGCTACCTGGCCGCCGAGGCCGACGTCGTCGCCGCGCTGCGGCTGGTGCGGCTGCCCTACCACCTCTCGTCGCTGACCCAAGCAGTGGCCCGAGTCGCCCTGTCGCACAGCGCGGCGCTGCTCGGTCAGCTCGACACCCTGCGCGACGAGCGGGACTCGTTGGTGGCCGCCCTCCGCGGCAGCGGGTTCGCGGTGGCCGACTCCGACGCCAACTTCGTGATGTTCGGCCGGTTTCCCGACGCATCGGCGGTGTGGCAGGGCCTGCTCGACCGGGGGGTCCTGGTCCGAGAAACTGAGCTCCCGGGGTGGCTGCGGGTGACGATCGGGACCCCGCAGCAGATGGTGATCTTCCGTGACGCGCTGCAGGAGGTGGTGGCCCGATGAGCCGTCAGGCACGAGCCGAGCGGGTGACCCGCGAGACGAAGGTGCTCGTCGAGCTCGACCTGGACGGCACCGGGTCCGCGCACGTCAGCACTGGCATCCCCTTCTACGACCACATGCTCGACGCCCTGGCGCGGCACGCGCTGCTCGACCTGCGGATCGAGGCACTCGGCGACACGGCGGTCGACGCCCACCACACCGTCGAGGACGTCGCGATCGTCCTCGGGCAGACGCTGCGGGAGGCACTCGGCGACAAATCCGGGATCCGGCGCTTCGGTGACGCTCTGGTGCCGTTGGACGAGGCCCTCGTGCAGTGCGCGGTCGACGTCTCCGGGCGCCCGTACTGCGTCCACGTCGGTGAACCCGTCGGGCAGGAGTACGCGATCATCGCAGGTGCCTACATGGGGTCGCTGACCCGACACGTCCTCGAGACGCTGGCGCACCAGGCGGAGATCACGCTGCACGTACGGGTGCTCGCCGGACGTGATCCGCACCACGTCGTTGAGGCGCAGTACAAGGCGCTGGCCCGAGCGCTGCGGGACGCCGTGGCACTCGACCCGCGCGAGGCCGCTGTGCCGAGCACCAAGGGCATGCTGTGACGACGGCCCTGCTGCTGATGGCCGGCGCCGGCTTCTGCATGGGAGGTGCGATCGCACTCCGGCGCCAGCATCGCCCACTGTGGCTCACGGTGGCCTTGGTGCTCGTGGCGCTCGGACTGCTGTACGTCGGCGCCGCCACCGTGAGAGGCAGCTGATGGGTCGGCCCAGCGTGGTCGTGCTCGACACCGGCTCGGGGAACATCCACTCGGTCCTGCGCGCCATGGACCGCGCGGGGGCAGAGGCGACGCTGAGCGCGGACTACTCGACCGCCATCGCCGCCGACGGACTGGTCGTGCCGGGAGTCGGCGCCTACGCCACCTGCATGGCGGGGCTGCGCAAGGTGCAGGGCGACCGGGCGCTGGGGGTCCGGCTGGCGGGGAGCCGGCCGGTGCTGGCCGTCTGCGTCGGCATGCAGGTCATGTTCGACGTGGGGGAGGAGCACGGCGTCCGAACCCCAGGGTGCGGACAGTGGCCGGGGAACGTGGAGCGGCTGCAGTCCCCCGTCGTGCCACACATGGGGTGGAACACCGTCGATGCGCCGGCGAGCAGCCGCATGTTCGCGAACCTGGTCGGGGAGCGCTTTTACTTCGTCCACTCGTATGCGGCGCGTTCCTGGCAGCTCACAACCACACCCCCGTTTCCAGCGCCGCTGGTCAGCTGGACCCAGTACGGGCAGGAGAGGTTCGTCTCGGCCGTGGAGAACGGCCCGCTGTGGGCCACTCAGTTCCACCCGGAGAAGTCCGGCGACGCCGGCGCACAGCTGCTGCGCAACTGGGTGGCCGGGCTGTGCTGAGGGCTGGGCTGAGTTGTGCTGACACCCCAGGGAACCGTCGCGCCCCCCGGCACGTCTCATCGGGTATGACACCCCTCGCGCGGCCGCTCGCGCTGCTGCTGACGCTCCTGGCGCTGGCCACGGGCGGCTGCGGTAGCCAGACGACCGGCGACGACTCGCCACAGGCGGGCCCGTCGTCGACAACGACGCCGTCGACCGGCGTCACGAGCGTGACCGTGCAGCAGAGCGGCGGCATTGCCGGCAGTGAGCGGACCTGGCGGGTCCGCGAGGGCACCCGTGGTGCCCACGACGTGTTCGCCGCGGCCGAGAATGGCAGGTTGCGCGACGTCGTCGTCACCAAGCCGAGCGAGGTGTGCTGCGACTTCTTCAGCTACGACATCACCATCACCTACAGCGACGGCGACACGGTGCGGCTGCGCGCCGTCGACGGCACGCGGAACGACCCAGCCGTCGCCTCCTTGCTCGAGGCAGTCTTGCGCACGGCGCCGGCTGGCTCCATCCGCTGACGGCTCGGCTGCTCGCGGCAGCCTAAGGTTGCCGTCATGACGCCGCTGGAGCTGCTCCCGGCTGTCGACGTCGCCGGCGGCGAGGCCATCCGGCTGGTGCGTGGTGAGCTGGGGACGCAGACCACGTACGGTGACCCGCTCGAGGCCGCCCTCGCCTGGCAGTCCCAGGGCGCCCGCTGGATCCACCTGGTCGACCTCGACGCAGCCTTCGGGCGTGGCAGCAACGCCAGCCTGCTGGCTCGCGTCGTGGCCCGTCTCGACATCGCGGTCGAGCTCTCCGGCGGTATCCGCGACGACGCGTCGCTGCTCGCCGCGCTCAGCACCGGCTGCCGGCGGGTGACGCTGGGGACCGCGGCGCTGGAACGTCCGGAATGGTGCGCCCAGGTCGTCGCCGAGCACGCAGACCGCATCGCCGTCGGGTTGGACGTGCGGGGCAGGTCGCTGACCGCCCGCGGCTGGACGCGCGAGAGCGGCGACCTGTTCGAGGTGCTCGAGCGACTCGACGCTGACGGCTGCGCGCGATACGTCGTGACCGATGTGATGCGGGACGGCACGCTCCAGGGCCCCAACCTCGACCTGCTGCGTTCGGTCTGCGCCGCCACCACCCGGCCGGTGGTGGCCTCGGGTGGGATCTCCAGCCTGGCCGACCTGCGGGCCCTTGCCGACCTGGCACCACTCGGCGTCGAGGGGGCCATCGTCGGCAAGGCGTTGTATGCGGGCTCGTTTTCACTGCCCGATGCGCTCGATGCGCTGGCGGGGGCGAGCGCGTGAGTCTGGCTGTCCGGGTGATCCCCTGCCTCGACGTGGCGGACGGCCGGGTCGTCAAGGGCGTCAACTTCACGGGTCTGCGCGACGTCGGCGACCCGGTCCAGCTGGCACGCGGCTACGACGCCGCCGGTGCCGACGAGCTGACGTTCCTCGACATCACCGCCTCGGCGCAGTCTCGAGAAACCACCTACGAGGTCGTCCGCCGCACCGCGGAGCAGGTCTTCATCCCCCTCACCGTGGGGGGCGGCGTCCGGGAGGTCCGCGACGTCGACGCGCTGCTGCGCGCCGGAGCCGACAAGGTGTCGGTCGGGACCGGCGCGGTGACGCGCCCCGATCTGGTGAGCGAGGTGACCGGACGGTTCGGCTCACAGGTGCTGGTGGTGAGCGTCGACGCGCGCCGCAACCCCGCCGCAGCGTCGGGTTTCGAGGTCACCAGCCACGGCGGGCGGCGGTCCACGGGCCGCGACGCGGTGGCCTGGGTGGCGGAGGTCTGTGGCCGAGGAGCTGGCGAGGTGCTGCTCAACTCGATGGACGCCGACGGCACCGGGACCGGCTTCGACCTGCCGATGATCGCGGCGGTCCGTGCGGTGTGCCCCGTGCCGTTGGTGGCCAGCGGTGGTGCCGGCCTGCCCGCTCACTTCACGGCTGCAGTGGCGGCCGGTGCGGACGCGGTGCTAGCGGCGGGCGTCTTCCATGACGGGCACCTCGAGCTGTGTGAGGTAAAGCAGGCGCTCCAGCGGGCGGGGCACTGCGTCAGAGTCCCGCCCGCGGTGCGCGTCCGGTGACCGCTCCAGCAACCACGCGTCGTGGCCTGGCGATCCTCGCGATCGGGATGCGAGAGCAGCGCGGGCTGTTCTCCATCGCGGTGCTGGGCAGCCTTGTCTACGGCGGGCTCACCGTGGCCGACGCCTGGGTGCTGGGGTGGGCCACCGACAACGTCATCACGCCGTCCTTCGCCGACGGCGAGCTGGCAGTCGGGCTGGCCCTGTCCGTCACGGCGCTGTTCCTCGGCGTCGCCGTGCTGCGGGCGCTCGGGGTTATCGGGCGACGGCTGATCGGCGGCACCGTCTACTTCCGGTTGCTGGCCGACTACCGCTGCCGGGTCACCCGACGCTACCTCGCACTGCCGTTGCAGTGGCACCAGCAACATCCCACCGGCCAGCTGCTGTCCAACGCCAACGCTGACGTCGAGGCGGTCTGGGGGGCGATGATGCCGCTGCCCATGGCCATCGGGGTCGTGGCGATGCTGGCGGTAGGCGTGGTCGCGATGCTCACCGCCGACGTGGTCCTGACGGTGGTGGGGCTGATCGTCTTCCCCCTGCTGTTCGCCATCAACGTGGTCTACCAGCGCTTCTTGTCCCCGCGCATCAGCCGTGCCCAGGCGCTGCGCGGCGAGGTGAGCGCGGTCGCCCACGAGTCCTTCGACGGCGCGGTGGTCATCAAGACACTGGGCCGCGAGACCGAGGAGACAGCACGGTTCGCGCGGGTGAGTGCCGAGCTGCGCGATGCCAACGTCGCCGCCGGCCGGGTACGCAGCGTGTTCGACCCAGTGCTCGAGTCACTGCCCAGCGTAGGCGTGTTGCTCGTCGTCGTGCTCGGCATCGAGCGCGTCCTGTCCGGCGCCGCCGATCCCGGCGACGTGGTGCAGGTCGCCTACCTGTTCACGGTGATCGCGTTCCCGGTGCGGGCCTTTGGCTGGGTGCTGGGGGAGCTGCCGCGCAGCGTGGTCGGCTGGCAACGGGTACGGGCCGTGCTCGACGCCACCGGGTCAATGGAGTACGGCCTCGGCGACGTTCCCGGCCGACTGCCCGTGCACCTGGAGGTCCGCAACCTGCGATTCGGGCACGACCCGGCGACGCGCGTCCTCGACGATGTGTCGTTCGACGTGGAGCCCGGTCGTACGGTGGCGGTCGTCGGACTGACCGGCTCGGGCAAGAGCACCCTCGCCTCGCTGCTGATCCGGTTGATGGACGCCGACATCGGCGCGGTGCTGCTAAACGGCCGGGACGTCCGCGAGCTCAGTCACGAGGCTCTGGCGGCGAGCGTTGCGCTCGTCCCCCAGCAGACCTTCATCTTCGACGACACGGTGCGTGGCAACGTGACGCTCGGCGAGGACGTCAGCGACTACGCGGTGCTCGAGGCGCTGCGCGTGGCGCAGGCCGACCGGTTCGTGGCGGCCCTCCCCGACGGCCTGGACGCGCAGCTGGGTGAGCGCGGGACGACCCTGTCCGGTGGACAGCGACAGCGACTGGCGCTGGCGCGAGCGCTGGTGCGCCGGCCGCGGCTGCTGGTCCTCGACGACGCAACCAGCGCCGTCGACGCCGAGGTCGAGGGGCGCATTCTCGAGGGGTTGCGGCAGCGAACCTCCGGTGAGGGTGGCGCGACTGTGCTGGTGGTGGCCTACCGCAAGGCGACGATCGCGCTGGCGGACGACGTCTTGTTCCTCGCCGACGGCCGGATCGCTGACCGAGGTCACCACGCCGAGCTGCTCGGCCGCTCCGCTCCCTACCGCGACATCGTCGACGCCTATGACCAGGCGCGGGAGCAAGCCGCTGAGCAGGTGACGCGATGAGCACCGCCGCGGCTGCTCCCGACCGCATCACGAGCTCGGTCGGGAGTGGCGAGGAGACCGCTCCGCTGCAGGTGCTGCGACGCGGCTTCGCGCTCTCGCCGGCGCTCCGCGACGGGTTGGGCCTGACGGTGCTGCTGGCCGTGGTGTCGACGATGGGCAGCGCGATCATCCCGGTGGTTGTCCAGAAGACCATCGACGGCGGGTTGCTGGCACCGGGCGGGGCAGACCGCAGCACCGTCTGGCGTTACAGCGGTCTGGCCGCCGTCATGGTGGTCGTGACGGCTGGCGCGGCGCTCTGGATGAAGCTGCGCCTCTACCGAGCCTCTGAAACCGGGCTGTCCGAGCTGCGGGTCAAGGCGTTCCGTCATGTCCACGACCTGCCGGTCCTCACGCAGGACACCGAGCGCCGCGGCGCCCTGGTCTCGCGGGTCACTTCCGATGTCGACCAGGTGTCGCTGTTTTTGCAGTTCAACGGGTTGCTGTTGCTCGTCAGCGCGGGGCAGATCGCGATTGCGACCGTGGTCATGGCGGTGTACTCGTGGCAGCTGACCATCGTCGTCTGGCTGTGCTTCGTGCCGCTCATGGTGAGCCTGCGCGCCTTCCAGAAACGCATGACAGCGGCCTACGGGACCGTCCGCCGCACCGTGGCCGACATGCTGTCGGTGATCGCCGAACCCGTGGTCGGAGCTGCGGTGGTCCGCACGCACGCGGTCGAGGGCCGCACTCAGGCGCGAGTGGACGCCGCGATTGACACCAACCTGCGTGCCAACATCGCTGCCCAGCGGTTGGTGGCGGTTACCTTCGCCTCGGCCGGTATCGCCGGCGGGCTGGCCAACGCTGCAGTGGTGGTGGCAGGCGTGTGGCTCGGTGTGGCAGGTCACCTCTCGATCGGCACGGTCGTCGCGTTCGCCTTCCTGGTCTCCCTGTTCGTGGGCCCGGTGCAGATGGGGACCCAGGTGCTCACCGAGGCGCAGAACGCGGTCGCATCCTGGCGTCGCGTCATCGGGGTCCTGGACACACCGGCCGACGTCGTCGACCCCGTTGAGTCCGGGGTCGACCTGCGCCCCGGTGCCCTCACCGCCAGCTTCGAGCACGTCGACTTCGGCTACCCCGGCGGAGGGCTGGTGCTCCATGACGTCAGCGTCACCGTCCCTCCCAGGTCCCGGGTGGCCGTCGTGGGAGAGACCGGCTCGGGCAAGACGACCTTCGCCAAGCTGCTGTGTCGGCTGATGGACCCGACGCAGGGCCGGGTCTGCCTGGACGGCACCGACCTGCGGAACGTGCGCTTCAGCTCGCTTCGGGACCACGTCGTGATGGTGCCGCAGGAGGGTTTCCTCTTCGACGCCTCGCTGGCGGACAACCTGCGCTACGGCCGTGCCGAGGCGACCGACACAGAGCTCGAGGCCGCCTTGAGCGACCTCGGGCTCGGCGACTGGTACGCGACGTTGCCGAACGGGCTGCGCACCGCGGTCGGGCAGCGCGGCGAGTCGCTGTCGGCCGGTGAACGCCAGCTCGTCGCCCTGGTCCGCGCCTACCTGGCCGACCCCGACCTTCTGGTGCTCGACGAGGCGACCAGTGCCGTCGACCCGCAGACCGAGGTGCGGTTGACCGCCGCGCTCGGTCGACTGCTCGCCGGTCGGACGTCGGTCACCATTGCGCACCGCCTTTCGACAGCCGAGGCGGCGGGCACCGTGCTCGTGTTCGACGCCGGGCGACTGGTGGAGCGGGGGCCGCACAGCGAGCTGGTGGCCGCAGGTGGCGTCTACACCCGACTGCACGCGAGCTGGGTCGCCCAGTCACACCTCGGCACCGTCTCGAGGGTCACCGGGCAGTGGACAGAGGCGCCATGACAGCCGCCGCCAGCCCCCTCGACCCGGAGGTCGCCGCCCGGCTCAGGCGGGACCCGACCGGGCTGGTGCCCGCCGTCATCCAGCAGCACGACACCGGCGTGGTGCTGATGGTGGGCTGGATGGACGACGAGGCCCTCCACCGCACGCTCAGCAGCGGGTACGTCACCTTCTTCAGCCGCAGTCGCCAGGCGTACTGGGTGAAGGGAGAGCGCTCCGGCAACGTCCAGCACGTGCGCGAGGTTCGCCTCGACTGTGACGGTGACACGCTGCTGATCCGAGTCGATGCGGCCGGACCGGCCTGCCACACCGGTGCCGTGAGCTGTTTCGATGCCGCCGTCGTGCCGATCCGGCCGGTCCGCGATGGCTGAACCGGCGCGTCGGGGCCTCACCCTCGCCGTGCTCGGCGGTGTTGCTGCCGGTGCCGTGATGCTGGGGTCCGCCAGCCGCCCGTGGGCCTCGCTCGCGGTGAGGACGACAGGAGCGCCACCGGACACCGTGACCGTGACCGGCTCAGGGGGGGTTCCTCTCACCGGCGCGTTGGCGCTGGTGGTGCTGGCCGGGTCGGTGGCGATCCTGGCCACGTCGGGGCGGCCGCGCCGCGTGGTCGGTGTCGTGATCGCGGTGGTGGCGCTGACCGCCGGGGTCGTGGCGGTCACGGCCGACGCCGCCGTACGCAGCGCGCTCGTCGACGCTGTGGCTGCCTCACCGGCAGCGCTAGGCGGCGCAGCGGCGACCTCCGGCACAAGCCTCAGCTGGTGGCGATGGGTAGACGTTGCGGGGGCGGTGGCCGCTGCTGTCGTCGGTGGGGCGACTGCCTGGAGGGGTCACACCTGGTCGGTGATGGGCACTCGCTACGAGTCGCCAGCGGCGGCCGGCGCTTCTCACGACGACGACGATCCGTGGCACGCCCTCGACGCCGGCCGTGACCCGACCGCCTAGGCTGATCCCGATACGAGACAGCGGGTAGGAAGGCGCAACGATGGCCGGGCACGGCTCGAACCGCGCGGCGTGGGCCGGCGTTCTCATCGCGCTAGCCGGGTTCACTCTCGGCGGCATCGCACTGGTCCTGGGGCCACACTGGGTGTTGTTCTGGATCGGAGTGGCCCTGCTGCCGCTCTCGGTCGTCATCGGCAAGGTCATGTCGGTGGCCGGGTTGGGAGACCCGGCCTCCCGCTAGAGCGGCTGCCGGGCGCCTACCCCTCGTCCCAGAACTGGTCGGGAGGGCGGATACCCTGACCGGAGGTAACACCTCGAGGGGGAGGACGACTCCATGTCGGTGCTCGAAGAGATTCTCGCCGGGGTCCGGCTGGATCTCGCCGAGCGTGAATCGGCGGTGCCACTCGACGAGGTCAAGCGGCGCGCCTCGGGACAACGGTGTGCACTCGACCCTCTGCCGGTCTTCCGCGCCGGCGGAGTCTCCATCATCGCCGAGGTGAAGCGGTCCAGCCCCAGCCGTGGGGCGATGGCGACCATTCCCGATCCGGCAGCCCTCGCCAGCGACTACGCCGAGGGTGGCGCCGCGGCCATCAGCGTAGTGACCGAGCAACGACACTTCGGCGGAAGCCTCGACGACCTGCGTGCCGTGCGCGACCGCGTCGACGTCCCGCTGCTGCGCAAGGACTTCATCGTCAGCTCCTACCAGTTGTGGGAGGCCCGGGCGGCCGGCGCCGACATGGCGCTGTTGATCGTGGCGGCGCTCGACCAGAACGCGTTGGTCGCCCTGGTGGAGCGAGCCGTCTCGATCGGCCTCACCCCGCTGGTCGAGGTGCATGACGAAGCCGAGCTCGACCGTGCGGTCGACGCAGACGCGATGGTGATCGGGGTCAACGCTCGCGATCTGGCCTCGCTCGAGATCGACCGCGGTGTCTTTGCCCGGCTCGCACCGCGGATGCCGGACGCCGCCGTACGTGTCGCAGAGTCCGGTGTGCGAGGACCGCACGACGTCATCGACTACGCCCGGGCCGGCGCCGACGTCGTGCTGGTCGGAGAGACCCTGGTCAGCGGCAGCAATCCACGGTCCACGGTGGCAGACCTGGTCGCGGCGGGAGCGCACCCGGCGATCAAGCACCGGTGAGGGCCACCGACATGGCCGTCACGTCCGACGCATCCCCCAGCGTCCTCCCCGACGCCGGTGGCCACTTCGGACGCTTCGGCGGCCGGTTCATGCCCGAGGCGCTGATCGGCCCGCTGGAGGAGCTGGAGCAGGCGTGGCGGGCGGCGATGGCCGATACCGACTTCCGGAGCGAGCTGGACCGGATGCTGCGTGAGTACGCGGGCGTGCCGAGCCTGCTCTACGACGCCACCCGGTTCTCCGACCACGCGGGCGCGCGGGTGCTGTTCAAGCGCGAGGACCTCAACCACACCGGGGCCCACAAGGTGCGCAACGTGCTCGGACAGGCGCTGCTCGCCAAGCGCATGGGGAAGCGCCGCATCATCGCCGAGACCGGCGCCGGACAGCACGGCGTGGCCACAGCGACCGCATGCGCCTACCTCGACCTCGACTGCGTCGTCTACATGGGCGAGGTCGACACCGAGCGTCAGCAGCTCAACGTGGCGCGGATGAAGATGCTCGGGGCGCAGGTCGTGCCGGTGGCCACCGGGACACGCACCCTCAAGGACGCGATCAACGAGGCGCTGCGCGACTGGGTCGCCACCGTCGACGACACCCACTACCTGCTCGGGACGGCGGCGGGCGCCCACCCCTTCCCGGCGATGGTGCGCGACTTCGCCCGCGGCATCGGTGACGAGGCGCGGGTCCAGTGCCTCGAGAGGTACGGGCGGCTCCCCGACGCCGTGTGCGCCTGCGTCGGCGGCGGCTCCAACGCGATCGGCATCTTCACCGCGTTCGTCCCCGACGAAGCGGTGCGTCTGTACGGATTCGAAGCCGGCGGAGACGGGTTCGACACCGGGCGGCACGCTGCCACGATCAGCGCCGGCGACGTCGGGGTCCTGCACGGGGCGCGTTCGTTCCTGCTCCAAGACGACGACGGGCAGACGATCGACTCGCACTCGATCTCGGCCGGCCTGGACTACCCGGGAGTCGGTCCGGAGCACGCCTATCTCGCCGACATCGGCCGGGCGGTCTACCGACCGGTGGACGACGCAACAGCCATGCGGGCCTTTGCGCTGTGTTGCCGCACCGAAGGGATCATCCCCGCCATCGAGTCCGCGCACGCGCTCGCCGGCGCGCTCGACGTGGTGCCAGAGCTAGGCCCCGAGGCGCTGATCCTGGTCAGTCTGTCCGGCCGGGGGGACAAGGACATGCCAACCGCCGCCGCCTGGTTCGACCTGCTGCAAGATCCGGACGACTCGGGGTGAGCCCAGGCACCGCCCCCGGTGTCGCAGCGACGCTGCAACGCTGCCGTGACGACGGCCGGGCCGCACTCATAGGCTACCTACCCGCCGGTTTCCCCGACCTCGACACCTCGGTCCAGGCGTTCGCCGCCATGGTGGCGGCCGGGGTCGATGTCCTCGAGGTGGGGCTCCCGTACAGCGACCCCGTCCTGGACGGTCCGACCATCCAGCGGGCGGCCGAGCGAGCCCTCGCCGGTGGGACCCGGACCAAGCAGGTCCTTGACGTTGTTTCAGCCGTGTCGGCGACGGGTGCGCCCGCTCTGGTGATGACCTACTGGAACCCGGTCGAGCGGTACGGTGTCGCCTCCTTCGCGCAGGCGCTGGCCGCCGCCGGTGGGGCCGGTCTGATCACGCCGGACCTGATTCCCGACGAGGCGCAGGAGTGGTGTGACGCCGCGGACGCAGCGGGGCTCGACCGGGTGTTTCTCGTCGCACCCTCGTCGAGCGACGCCCGTCTCGCCGCTACGGCGGCGGCCTGCCGCGGGTTCGTCTACGCCACCTCCGTGATGGGCGTGACCGGTGCCCGGGCGCAGACGAGCACCGCCGCACCCGTGCTGGTGGAGCGCGTCCGCCGGGTCAGCGACCTCCCGGTGGGTGTCGGCCTGGGCGTGAGCAGCGGGGACCAGGCGGCCGAGGTGGCGGACTACGCCGACGCCGTCATCGTCGGCTCAGCGTTCGTCCGCTGCTTGCTCGACGCACCTGACCGGCTCGCCGGTCTGGCAGCGGTCTCGGCGTTGAGCGCCGACCTCGCCGCCGGAGTTCGGCGCCGGGCGGCGGCCTCGTGATGAGCGGCGGCTCCCTGCTCCCCGGCACCATCCCCAGCCCGCCGGACGGCATCTGGTACGTCGGGCCTGTGCCGCTGCGTGCGTACGCCGCATGCATCATCCTCGGTGTCATCGTGGCGATCTGGCTGGGGGAGCGACGGTGGGTGGCCCGCGGCGGCCGCTCCGGCACGGTCAGCGACCTGGCGGTCTGGGGAGTTCCGTTCGGTCTGGTCGGTGCCCGGATCTACCACGTCGCCACCAATCCCGAGCTGTACTTCGGGGCCGGGCAGAGCCCGGTGCAAGCGCTGTACGTCTGGCAGGGCGGCCTCGGGATCTGGGGCGCGGTCGCGTTGGGTGCGCTGGGCAGCTACATCGCCTGCCGGCGGGCCGGTGCTCGGTTTGCGGCCATGGCCGACGCACTGGCCCCGGCGATCCTGATCGCCCAGGCGATCGGGCGCTGGGGCAACTACTTCAACCAGGAGCTGTTCGGTTCGCCGCTCGACGCGCCCTGGGGACTGGAGATAGAGCCCGGCAACCGCCCGGCGGAGTACGCGGAGTTCGCCACGTTCCACCCGACGTTCCTGTACGAGTCGCTGTGGTGCCTGGCGGCCGCCGCGCTGCTGCTGTGGGCCGACCGGCGGTTCCAGCTGGGCCATGGCCGGGTCTTCGCGCTCTACATCGTGACCTACACCGCCGGCCGCGCCTGGATCGAGATGCTGCGGATCGACGACGCCAACGAGCTCGGCCCGTTCCGGCTGAACGTGTGGACGTCGCTGGTCCTCCTCGTCATAGCGCTCGCGTACTTCGTGGTGGTGGGCCGCCGGACGCCGGGTCGCGAGAAGTCGGTGCAGGAGGCGCCGACGGACGATGGTGAGGACAGCCAAACCTTGGCTGACTCCGACGCCTCGCCGACGTAGCCTGGCTGACGTGGTGGACACCGGCGTCGGCAGGACGCGCCCCGAGGAACCCGCGGCCAACGTGGGGATCGGTCATGAGCATCCCGACGTGACCGGCGGCTGGCTACGTCCGGCCGTCTTTGGCGCCATGGACGGGCTGGTCTCCAACTTTGCGCTGATCGCAGGGGTGGTGGGCGGCACGGCTGCGTCGTCCACGCAGCCGGTGGTGCTGGCTGGTTGCGCGGGCATGGCAGCAGGGGCGTTCTCGATGGCTGCGGGGGAGTACACCTCGGTCGCCAGCCAGTCGGAGTTCGCCCGCCAGCAGGTGGGTCTCGAGCGCGCAGAGATCCTTGCCAACTCCGACGCGGAGCAGGCCGAGCTGGCGGCGATGTACGTGGACAAGGGCGTGGAACCGGGGGTGGCTCGCGAGGTCGCTGAGCAGGTGCACCGCAACGTGGACAACGCGGTCCGGGTGCACGCCCGCGAGGAGTTCGGCATCGACCCCGATGATCTCGCCTCGCCCGCGGTAGCTGCCGTCTCGTCGTTCCTGGCGTTCGCCGTCGGCGCCATCCTTCCGCTGCTCCCGTACCTCCTGGGAGCCTCGCAGCTGTGGCCAGCGGTCGTGCTGTCGTTGGTCGGCTTGTTCGGCTGCGGTGCCATGGTCACACGCATCACCGACCGCAGCTGGTGGTACGGCGGCGTGCGGCAGCTGTTGCTCGGCGGCGCAGCCGCCGCACTGACCTACGCCGTCGGAACCGCTGCCGGAGCAAGTCTCGGCTGAGCGTCGGTTGGTCCCGGCGGCCGGCCCGCCGGCCCCCTACGCTTGACCTGTGCGAAGAGCCAAGATCGTGTGCACGCTGGGGCCCGCCACGTCGACGCCCGAGCGGATCCGTGAGCTGGTCGATGCCGGCATGGACGTCGCCCGCCTCAACCTGTCGCACGGCAGCCACATCGAGCACGAACGCGTGTACCAGATGGTCCGCGACGCCTCCGACGCCAGTGGCCGGGCCATCGGCATCCTGGCTGACCTGCAGGGGCCGAAGATCCGACTCGGCCGCTTCGCCGGCGGGCCGTTCGACCTCGCGCTGGGCGACCCGTTCACGATCACGACGCGCGACGTGATTGGCGACCGGTCGCTGTGCTCGACGACGTACCCGGGACTGACCGGCGACGTCAGCACCGACGACGTGGTTCTGGTCGACGACGGGAGGGTACGGCTGCGGGTCGTGGCGGTCGGCCAGACCGATATCGAGACCAGGGTCGAGGTCCCGGGGACGGTCAGCGACAACAAGGGCATCAATCTGCCCGGCGTCATGGTCAGCGTCCCGGCGCTGTCGGAGAAGGACGTCGAGGATCTCCGCTGGGCGCTACACCTGAGTGTCGACCTGGTCGCGCTGTCGTTCGTCCGGTTGGCCTCCGATGCGGAGGACGTGCGGCGCGTCATGGCCGAAGAGGGCTACTCCGTCCCGGTCATCGCGAAGATCGAGAAGCCACGGGCGGTGGACAACCTCGAGCAGATCGTGGACGCCTTCGACGCGGTGATGGTGGCCCGGGGCGACCTCGGGGTGGAGCTGCCACTCGAAGAAGTCCCCTTGGTGCAGAAGCGGATCATCGCGGTGGCGCGAAGCAACGCCAAGCCGGTGATCGTGGCCACCCAGATGCTGGAGTCGATGATCCAGGTGCCGAGACCCACCCGGGCCGAGGCTTCCGACGTGGCGAACGCCGTTCTAGATGGTGCCGACGCGGTCATGCTGTCCGGTGAGACGAGCGTGGGTCGCTACCCCATCCAGGCGGTGCACACGATGGCACGGATCATCGAGTCGACCGAGGACCACGGGTTGCACCAGATGGCGGCGATCGACTGGCATCCCACGACCAACAGCGGCATTATCTGCCGGGTGGCGGCCGAGGTCGCTGAGGCCGTCGGGGCTCGTTATCTGGTCGCCTTCACCGCCTCCGGTGACTCGGCCAGGCGCATGGCGCGCTACCGCTCCGCGGTCCCGATGCTGGCATTCACGCCGTCTGCCGCGGTCCGCTCTCAGCTGGCGCTGACGTGGGGCATCGAGACCTTTCAGACGGTCACCGTCGAGCACACCGACGAGATGGTGATGCAGGTGGACCGGGCCCTGCTCGACGTCGGCCGCATCGCCGAAGGGGAGCTCGTCGTGATCGTGGCAGGCAGCCCCCCCGGAATCGCCGGGTCCACCAATGCCATGCGGATCCACCGCATGGGCGACGCCATCAATGAGGTCGCACCGGCGTACAGTCGGCTGCCGCTCCCAACGCGCTGACCTGGGTCTTCGGACCTACGAAGCTGTCCACGGCTGCGACCGCGCCCTTGGGCTTGGTTCCAGCGCTGGTCATCGCTGTAGTCGACGCGGAGTGGGGCTGTCACCGACACCGCCCTCACCGTCGACGAACTTCACGGTCGGTGACACCCTCTACCAGCGCAGCGGCGACCTGTCTATGCAACTGCGACGGGGCGACGCCTGATGGACACCACCGTCCCCACACAGGACCCGCTGTTCTCGTCGAACATCAAGACGTCAGGCACGGCGTGTGACGCGTGCTCGATGCGGTTCGCCGCGAACACCTACACCGTCACCACACCACACCCGGACACGTGGACCCCCGACACCTGCTTGTGACCTGGGTGTTCCGTTCTCATCGTCCGGGCGTGGGAGCTGATCGGGGCAAAGGTGGTCGGGGTCACCGACGGGTTGAACCCACCGCCGGCGGCATGAATCGCCTCCGGGATGGTGGCTTTGCTGTCGTTCAACGACCGCACCGACAACGGCGACGAGTAATGGCAGCCGGCGAGAAAGGTAGGGATCATCCCGGGGCAGCGGTGATCTCCCGCTTCGGTCCGGGCCTTCACGATGCCTTGCCGCCTCGACACAAAGGGAGGAGCATCCGAAGTGGCTCGGGCACCAACACAACGGCTGGAGGACAGACATGTACGCACGTGTAAGCACCTACGAAGGCAGCGCCGAAGACTACGACCGAGGCCTCGAGAAGATAAGGTCCGACATCGTGCCTCAGGTCAACGACATGCCGGGATGCAAAGGCATCCTGTCCATGGTCGACCGCAGTTCGGGTCGGAGCCTGTCCATCACGCTATGGGACACCGAGGACGCGATGGCAAGCACGCGGGAGCACGCGAACCGCGTCAGGTCGGACGCCGCTGCTTCCACAGGCGCGACCATCACGAATGTCGCCGAATACGAGGTAGGGGTCGCAGAATTGTCGTGACCGGCTCTCATGCCCGGCCACACGGAACCAACTCTCAACGCGTTGGACAGTTGTAACTTCGTAGACTGTGTCCGCCGCGACCGGCCACCGTGCATGTGGCCGGCGAGGCTGCCATCCGGACGGCTCGGGGCACGGTGCTGGGGCTGCCTGACGGTTTCCGCTACCACGACTTGCGGCACTACCTGGCGTCATTGCTCATCGCCTCGGGCGCTGACGTAAAGGTGGTTCCGGCGAGGCTGCGGCACGCGTCGACCAAGACCACGGTGGACTGTTACGGGCACCTGTGGCCGGACTCCGACGACTCCACCAGGGCAGCGGTCGAGTCGGTCTTCCAGGCGCGCTCGGCTGACGGGATGCAATCGTCGGTTTCGTTTACCTCAGGCTGAGACAAACGTGTGCACCGGATAGGTCTCCGGCTGCTCTTCAACACCGGCCTCATGAAGGATCGGCGTGAGCTTCTCGCCGAATCGGCGCAAGGCGTCCTCGGACTCCCATACGTCGACAACCCGGAAGCCGCTCTCGCCCTGTCCCGCGATGTGGGCCAACAGGCCCTCGACTGGCCAGTCGGCGGGCGTCCCCACGCGGCTCTTGCCTCCGGTGAGTCTGCGAATTGTCTCCTCGTACCGTTCTTGGGTGAGAGTCGGCCCCTGGTGAACCAGCACCACTGGCATCTCTGCCTCCTCAATCTCGCGACTTGAAGCGGCGACAGCGTAGTCCGTGGCCCGAAGGACGGCTAGTGGCGTCTAGCGGGGCTTGCGTAACTGGCCCCTGCGAGCCTCGCCGGACTGGTTGCGGGCTATCTGCGGACCAGAACGGCTGTCGCGGCGCATCACCGCAGGTCAGGTGCCTAGTACACCTCACACGTCGTAGTAGCGGGGGTACTCAACCGTTTAGATGTCCCGGCCACGGTTCTGACGGTCCAGTTCATGGCGCGACACCCGTCGGAAAGGAGGAGGCCATGCAGGAAGCGCTCGGGTGTCGCTCGACGATGTCGCGCTGCCACGGCTCCAATCCGATGGGTCGCGTGTGCTTCCTGCCCGGACCGTGCTGGCGAAACAAGCAGGCCGAGAGTTTCCAGCCGATTACCATGACCGTAGCTCCGGGTCTGGCGCGAGTGTGCGGTCGGCCGCCCGGCTTGACCGCCCTCATCGATGCCACCACCTCGGCTGCCAGAGTCGTGTACGTCGCATCGTTGAAGACCGACAAGGTGAACACCTGTCGGCGCGCTTCGATGAGGTACCCATCACCCAGGTACCACCCCAGGAGGTGTGCATAAGCCGGCTCGGCCAACTCAGCACCGTCGCAGCGGGGACAGGGAGGGGCGTGGCGCTGTGCGCGAGGCTGCCCGCGGCGCTGGTACAGCCGCCGCCACCGGCGAATCGTCTTGACGGCGACACCGGTGACGAAGGCACTGACATCGCGGATTTCTCACCGTGCCGGGTGGGGGAGTCGAACCCCCACGCCCTTGCGGGCAGCGCTGTTTGAGAGCGCCATGTCTGCCTGTTCCATCAACCCGGCGGCACGTCCGAGGAGCAGCGTACAAATGAGCCTCTCAGGCGCCAGAAGGGCCCCACCACGCAGCACTGGTGCACATCAAGGTCACGAATTGGCAACAACGCGAAGCCTCAAGCGGCTCCGGTGCACCGCAGATGAACGCTGGACCCCTATCCTATGTCTGTACCACGTCGGGTGGCGGCTCGCGCCACCGAAACTTTCGGAGGATTTATGCGTCTTCTCTCACAATCGACGCGGGCCGCGACGGCGGTGCTAGCGGGTGCGATGCTGCTGGCCGCGTGCGGCAGCGACAGCACCACAACGGAACCATCGGGAAGCGACACCACGGCGGCGGAGGAGACACCCTCCGAGACGGAGCCGTCGGAGCCGCCCGCAGGCAGCGGCAACGGGACGCTGACGATCGGCACTCTGCTGCCACAGACCGGTGACCTGGCCTTCCTCGGCCCCCCCGAGTTCGCCGGCGTCGACCTCGCCGTGCAGGACATCAACGACGCGGGCGGGGTGTTGGGCGCCGACGTCGAGCAGGTGAAGGGCGACTCGGGTGACGGCACGCCGAACATCGCGCCGCGCGAGACAACCACGCTGCTCGACAAGGACGCCGACGTCATCGTGGGCGCCGCGTCGTCGTCGGTCTCCTTGTCGGTCATCGACAAGATCACCGGCGCCGGTGTCGTCCAGATCTCGCCGGCGAACACCTCGACCGCCTTCGACACCTACGACGACAAGGGACTCTACTTCCGCACCGCGCCGTCGGACGTGCTGCAGGGCGCCGTGATGGCCAACCTCGTGACGGAGGACAAGTTCAGCAACATCGCGATCATGGCCCGGCAGGACTCGTACGGCGAGGCTCTCGCGGACCAGGTCGAGCAGCGCTTCACTGACGCCGGCGGCAACGTCGTGGCCAAGGAGCTCTACGACGCCAACGCCTCCAACTTCGGCGCCGAGGTGCAGAAGATCGCCGCGCAGGACCCCGACGCGATCGTGCTGATCGCCTTCGCCGAGACCACGAACATCATTCCTGAGCTGGTCGCCAACAACATCGGCCCGCAGGACCTCCAGGTGTACTTCGTGGACGGCAACACCGCCGACTACTCCGGAGAGTTCGACCCAGGGGCTCTTGAGGGCGGGCGCGCCACCTACCCCGGCGCCGAGTTGACGGGCGACTTCAGGCAGCGTCTGCTCGAGGCAACCCCGAAGCTGACGGAGTTCACCTACGGCCCGGAGTCCTACGACGCTACGATCCTTGCTGCGCTCGCCGCGACCGCGGCCGGGGACGACTCCGGTGAGTCCATCGCCTCCAAGCTGCAAGAGGT
>Ga0136612_10000116_pt1 | contig 20581 bp, 14 predicted proteins | sample AntDryUQ224A2306_2_FD_106644 | JGI IMG/M metagenome (GOLD analysis project Ga0136612, IMG submission 106644) | Polar desert sand microbial communities from Dry Valleys, Antarctica - metaG UQ224A (23.06) | ecosystem: Environmental > Terrestrial > Soil > Desert | place: Antarctica: Dry Valley... | reverse complement strand
CATAGTGTAGCGCAGGTACCGAACGAGTAGGTTCTACCGAAAACCGGGGGCTAACGCCGAATCTCGAACCTCGACTAGTCCGACCGCCAAAGCCGGGCGTCGCCTAGTCCCAACGACTTAGCGTAGCTTGACCACTCTTCAGAGCCCGACCCCCGGTTATCGGTGGAACCGAACGAGTACATGCTGTTGACACCGTGGGGCTCCGGTGTTACAATGCCGGCGTCAGTCTGGCGGGGCGGACAGCGTCGCAACTCCACTCATAGAACCGGAGGCTGCGACTCTCGGATCCTACATAGGCGTTTTAATAGAAGGAACACCATGGCACAAGCACCGACCCAAACCAAGTGGCGCATGAACGGCAACTGGATCAAGAACTGTAGTTGCGCCCCCGGATGTCCCTGCGACTTCAACTCCGAGCCGACCCACCACTACTGCGAGGGGATGATCGGCATGGAGGTCACCGACGGGCAGTATGGGGACGTCTCGCTGTCGGGCGTGAAATGGGCTTTGAAGTACCACTGGGACGGGCCTTTGCACGAGGGGGGTGGGACGGCTCAGCCGATCATTGACGAGAGCACGACGCAGGAACAGCGGGATGCGTTGCTGACGGTGATGAGCGGGCAGGCTGGCGGGACCATATTCGAGATATTCTCCGCTATCGCGCCCAACGTGCTCGAGCCGCAGTTCGCGCCCATCGAGTGGGAGTTCGACCAGGAAGGGCGCAAGGCACGGGCGCGGGCAGGAGACCTGTTCGAGACCGAGAGCGCGCCGATCAAGAACCCCGTGACGGGCGAGGATCACCGGGTGCTGGTCCAGATGCCGGAGGGCTTCGAGTACGAACTTGCCGAGATCGCGTCCGCGACGGTGAACAGGGGGACGGGCGATATCGAGTACGATCACCCCAACGGTCACAGCTCGCTCGCGCACGTCAGCTTCAGCAACTAACGCCTGCTTTCCGGTTCCCGCCGAGTACGGAGCGCAGGAATGTACAGCGCCCATAGCCGACACGACCGACGGGTGCGGAACTACGGCTTTAACCGTGACGCCGCAGGCCGTCTGTGCCTGCGATGCGCGGTGCTGTACCGGCCCATCCTGCGTCGAACTGTCTCTGCGCATTGGTTCCGTCGGCACCGTCCTCACGGCGATCTACTAGGGCGACGTCCTGCTCTCCGGCGGGATCACGCCCCTGATACTGGCTATAACCTACCTCGTGCCCTACTCGGTGTCCACCTACTCGGCGCTGCAAGCCAATCGTGTCTCTTGAGGAGGAAGGTGAATGAGCACTCTCACACATGATACGACGGACCGGGTTGCATGGAGAAAACGCGAGCACCTGTGGCCGGGTCTCATCCTGGTGGGAATGACGATGCTGGGTTGGGCTTACACGCTCCAACAGATCACTTCTGCACCCCAGTCGGAGATGGCGGGAGACCTGGGCGGCATGAGGATGGCGGTTGAGAGTGCCTCCCTCGCCGATCTGAGCCTGTTCCTCCTGGGCTGGCTGGCGATGATGGCGGCGATGATGATCCCTGCGGCCGTGCCCCTGATCCTCCTCTACCGGACGATCGGGCGCAAGCGCATGGGCGCCGGCCGTGCACGGGCCGGGGTCGCGGTACTGCTCGTCGGCTACTTCGGCGTCTGGACCGCAGCGGGACTGCCAGTATATGGGTATGACCTCGTCTCCGGGCGGTTCGAGCGTCTCGCACTGCTGCTGCCGGGACTGTTGCTCATCGCGGGTGGTGCTTACCAGTTCACCGCCCTGAAGCGCGGCTGCCACGCGCGCTGCAGCAACCCGCTCTTCTTCCTCACGGAGAAGTGGCGACCCGGTGCTGTTGGAGCGTTGCGTCTGGGGATCCTGCACGGGGTAGACTGCCTCGGCTGCTGCGCCGGGCTGATGGTCGGGTTGGTGGCGCTGGGGATGATGAACCTCGCGCTGATGCTCACGGCCGCAGTGATCATCTTCGTGGAGAAGACGTTGCCGGGCGGGCACTGGGTGGCTCGCCCGCTCGGCGTCCTTATGGTCGCGAGCGGACTCATGTTGCTAGGTGCAAGTCTGCTCGGCTCCGGAATGACGGTGTAGGGTCGCCTCGGTCGTGGAACGACGCGGGGATCCGAGCCTTGGCTAACACCGGCTCTCTGACACCGAGTTGTACCCAAAGTCGTACCCGATCACGTGACGATGTGACTAACCCAAAGTCTCGCGCGACCAACCACGGGTTGCATCTCGAGAATGGCCGGCTCGTCCACCTTCGATACCCTCGATGCTATCCACGAGGTCGAGGTCGTTGACGGCCGGGGCTACGGTCCGTTTGGCGACGACGGCGCCGGCCAGGTCGCAAGTTGGTGGGATTCCCTCGTCGTCATCCGGGAGGAAGAGGAGGTATGGGGATTCTACGGTAAGTGGCATCGCCTCTTCGAGGACTCCTTCCTGGAGCGAGAACTGTTCGACCGCATCTACTACCGCATGATCGCCCTGCTGGAGCGCTCCCCGAGGAGCGGCGTCTCGTCCACGGCGGCCTCGACCTGAGCAACGTCGTCGGCCACAACGGCCGGATCACCGGCGTGCTCGACTGGTTAGGTGCGAGGTACGGCGACTTCGTATTCGACGTCGCGAACCTCGACTTCTGGACGCCTGGGGAGGGTTACGCGGAACGTTGCAGAGCCCGCTACGCTGCGGGCGGCGGCGTCCCGCCCTCGTACGACGAGAGGGTATTGTGCTACCAGTGTCACATTGCGCTCGACGCGCTGCGGTTCTTCGCAAAGTCGGGGAACCGCGACGGCTACGGGTGGGAGCGGGACCGCATCGTCGGACTACTCCTACGACGCGCCAAACGGGTGTGCCGCCTGCGGGGTTTAGACGCACGACTCCTGGGTCGAGCCGCAGCGCTACCGACCGCCGGTGAGCGCGTCGAACTCGGCGAAGTACCCTGGGAACGTCTTGTTCACGCACTCAGGGTCCTTGATCTTGACGCCTGGAGCGCGGAGCCCCGCCACTGCAAAGCTCATCGCCATCCGGTGGTCGTCGTACGTCTCGATCTCGGCGGGCCGCACCTCCGACGGGTAGATCGTCAGCCCGTCGTCGAACTCTTCCACGCGAACGCCCATACGCCTGAGCTCCGTCGCTACAGCCGAGATGCGGTCCGTTTCCTTGTCGCGGATGTGGCCGACGCCTGTGATCTTCACAGGGCCCGCAGCGAATGGCGCGATGGCGGCGAGCGTCTGTACAGTGTCCGACATACTGTTGAGGTTCACGCTCACGCCACGCAGCCGCTCCGGACCCGCAACCTCGAGGTACTCCGGGCTCCTGACCACCGTGCAGCCCATAAGCTCTAGCACATCCACGAAATGCGCGTCGCCCTGGAGCGAATCCGCGCCCAAGCCCTCGACACGAACCCTGCCGCCCGTGAGCGCCGCCGCCGCAAAGAAGTACGACGCGTTGGATGCGTCCGGCTCGACGGCGTACTCCATCGGGGTGTACGCTTGGCCGACGGGTACGTGGAACACGCGATACTCGTCGTCGCGCTCCGAGCGAACGCCGAACGCGCGCATCTGGGCGAGGGTCATGTCCACGTAGGGACGCGACACCAGCTCGCCCTCGATCTCCACAATCAGGCCGTCGCGCATGTACGGCGCGGCAAGCAGGAGCGAAGTGAGGTACTGGCTGCTGATCGAGCCCGAGAGACGGGTGCGGCCGCCGGCGATACCGTCTGCTTCAAGCACGACAGGCGGGCAACCGCTACCCAACTCCGAGCGGACCCGCACGCCGAGCGAGCTGAGCGCGTCGAGCAGCGGCTGTATGGGACGTTGGCGCATTCGCGGCACACCGTCCACGCGGTAGCTTCCGCGTCCGAGCGCAAGAAAGCTCACGAGGAAGCGGGCAGTCGTGCCTGAGTTTCCGACGAAGAGATCGGCCTCGGCGGCGGGCGCACGTCCGCCCGAGCCTTCGACAACGAAGCTGCTCGCCGATTCGTCACCCTGCACCCCGACGCCCACCGCCCGCAGCGCCTCGGACATGTACCTGGTGTCGTCGCTGAACAGGGCGCCCTTCAAAACCGATCTGCCCGCAGCGAGCGCGGCGATCATCAGTGCGCGGTTAGTCAGGCTCTTGGACCCCGGCACGGATGCAACACCCTCGATAGGCCGTACGGTTGGCTGTATGGCTATCACTCCCAAACTCCTCCCACGGCCGGCGTCGCCGGTCGAACTAAGCTTCCGTCGCAAAGTGGCCGCTCCAACTGCTATCCTTGTCTACATCCTCTCACTCGGTCGCCTTCGAACCTGAGTGACGGTGGATGCCGCGCATTGTCGCAGTGTGGACATGACCCTATTGTATACTCTCTAGCGGAAAGTAGAGCGGGGCAAGGGCTGGGTCTGCGCCCCCTGGCGGCGAGTGGGGCGGGCTCGTTTAGGCGCAGTCGGGTGAGCCCAACCGTTGGTTACCCGCGACCGCAGCGAGGCGTTAGTAGTCGGAAGGGGTTTTCTGTACGATGGACGCTTCAGTTATCAGGGTGGTCAAAGCGCTCGTTCCCGAGCTTGCGGCAGCCGGGGCGTCGTCCGTCCTGGTCACGGGCAGCCAGGCGTGCGGCGACGCCCATCGTGAGTCGGACGTTGATGTGTTGGTGCTCGGCGTAGGTGAGGAGTACCGCCTGAGGCGCTGTGAACCACACCTCGTCTCGATCTCGTGGACGACGCCCGAGCAGGTGCGGGAGTTGTTTAGCGCGCCGGATGCCGCCTTCGTTGTTCCCGGTTGGCGAACCGCCCTCGTCGTCTACGACCCCAAGAACGCAGCGGCGGAGTTGCAGGCCGCGGCGCAAGCCTGGACGTGGGAGACGGTCGGAGATGAGCGGTGTAACGCTCACGTGGCCGCCGCCGTCACGGGGCTGGCCGAGGAATTACACAAGCTCGTCACAGCCCGCGAGCTGGACCGCAAGTGGACGGCGGCAGTTCAACGCTCGCTGCTGGCACTCCAGCTAGCCGGCGCGATGGCCGTCCACCATCGGATGATCTACGATTCGGAGAACCGACTCTGGGACCTTGTCGCGGGGCGGATGGGTCCGGCGTGGATGCGTGCGCAGAGCGCCGCGCTCGCCGACGCCGGTCAACCCTTTGACGAGAGTTGTCGGGCCGCGCTCGACCTCTACTGCCTCGCAGCGCACGTGGCCGAGGGCCTCTTCAGCGCCGAACAGCAGGAGGTGGTCGCCCACGCGCTCCGGCTCGCCGCGAGCCCGCCGCCTTTCTCAATCGCAGAACTTCGACTCTAGGCCGGCGCTGCGACTGAGAAACTCGTCGGAGGTTGGATAGTGGCGCGGCAGGGACTCCAAGTCGGCGACGAACGAGTGGGCGGCTCAGATTTACTGAGCCGCCCACAAGTTGTTACTCGGACTGCGCCAGTCCAATGAGGGCCAACTCGTTGTCGGCCTCCTCGTACGCCCCATTATCGCGGAGATTCCAACCGGCGCCTGCCGGTATGAGCTTGCCAATGATGACGTTCTCCTTGAGTCCTCGCAGCTTGTCCACCGCGCCGTTGATAGCAGCCTCGGTGAGCACCTGCGTGGTCTCCTGGAACGACGCCGCCGAGAGGAAGCTGTTCGTCCTCAGCGAAGCCTTTGTCACTCCAAGCAGCTCTGTGTACGCCGTGGCGGGGACGCCGCCCTGCGCGAGCACTCGGGCGTTCACATCTCTAAGTGCGAATCTGTCTATGAGCTCGCCCGGCAACAGCTCCGTGTCGCTGGGCTCGTCTATGGTCACCTTGCGCAGCATCTGTCGCACGATAACCTCGATGTGCTTATCGTTCGTGTTCACACCCTGGCTGCGGTACACTCGCTGCACCTCCTCGACCAGGTAGCTCTGAACTTCCTCGTGACCACTGATCCGCAGGATGTCGTGGGGGTTCTGGCTGCCCTCGGTGAGCTGATCGCCGGCGGCGACCGTCTGGCTGTCCTCCACACGTATCCGCGCGTTGTGCGGCACAATGTACTCATGCTCTTCGTGCGCGGCGCCGGCCACGTGTATGGCGCCGCTCTCGAGAACGGCCTGCCCTGCGGTCTGCGCGATCACCTCAGCGCCGAGCTCGTCCTCTCCCTCGGTGGACAGCCGCGCCATTACAGTCCCCTGAGACACGTTCTGGCCGCTCTCGATCACGATTTCCGCGCCTTGCGGTAGTTCGTACACATCGGTGTACGGCAGGTGGGAGGCGACCCTCACACGTCTTGGTGAGTTCTCCTCAACTGCGACGATCTCGACAACGCCGTCCTGCTCGGACAGCAATGCCTGGCCCTTCGGATTGCGGGCCTCGAACAGCTCCTCCACTCTGGGGAGACCGCTCGTGATGTCGCCAGCCTCCAGTACGACGCCTCCCGTGTGGAAGGTGCGCATCGTCAACTGTGTGCCCGGCTCGCCGATAGACTGTGCGGCGATGATGCCCACAGCTTCGCCGAGCTCCACCATTCTACCTGTGGCCAGATCGCGACCGTAGCACATTCTGCATATACCCTGGTCGGCGGCGCAGGTCAGCGGCGACCGAATGGTCACGTCGGGTACCCTTGCCTCCAGTATGCGAGCAACGGCCTCTTCGTCTATCTCCCCGTCCACGGCGAGGATCAACTCCCCCGTACCAGGGTCGGCAACCGGACGAACGGCTACCCTGCCGAGTATTCGGTCCTGGAGGGGCGGCACCATGCCGTACTCCTCCTGCCTGAGGAGCGTGACGCCCTCTTGCGTGCCGCAGTCCTCAAGCGAGATGATAACGTCCTGTGCCACGTCCACGAGCCGACGGGTCAGGTAGCCCGAGTCCGCCGTTCGGAGCGCTGTGTCCGCGAGTCCCTTGCGGGCGCCGTGCGTCGAGATGAAGTACTCGAGCACAGAGAGTCCCTCACGGAAGTTCGACCGGATGGGCAGCGGAATAATGCGACCGTTAGGGTCGGCCATCAGCCCGCGCATACCGGCCATCTGGCTGATCTGCTGTATGTTCGCTCGCGCGCCGGAGGTGGACATCATCGAGATCGCGCCGAACGGATCGAGCGTCCTTTGCACCGCCTTGTTCAGCAAATCGCGCGTGTCGGTCCAGATCTTGATCGTCTCGACTTCGCGCTCGTCCTCGGTAAGGAGGCCGCGCCGATAGTCGCGCTCTAGCTCGCCGACCCGAGCGTCGGCCGCTTCGAGCAGCTCACCCTTGTCGGTCGGGATCTGCACATCGTCAATTGCGAGCGTGATTCCGCCGAGCGTCGCGTAGTGAAACCCGATGCCCTTGACTGTGTCGGCCACCTGTGCGGTCCGCTCGGGCCCGTGCAGGCGGTAGACCTTCGCCACGATGTTGCGCAGCGCGCGACGATCCGTCACCCTCAGTAGCACGTCGTCGGTGTACTGCATGTTGGTAGGAAGCGTTTCTCCAAAGATCAGCCTACCTATAGTGGTCTGCACGAGGCGAGTCGTCTCGGAGTTCCCGTCCAGCTCGTCCGACACCGCGTCGTCGCCGGGCAGACGTACCGTTATGGTCGCCTGCAAGGCGATGTGGCCCAGGTCGTAGGCCAGCCTCGCCTCGTCCGGCGATGCGAACACCTTTCCCTCGCCCTTCTCGCCCGGCTTGGCGATCGTCATGTAGTACACACCCAGCACGATGTCATGCGTGGGAGTTATTACGGGCTCGCCGTTAGACGGCGAAAGCAGGTTGTTCTTCGAGAGCATCCGCTGCCTCGCCTCTTGCTGTGCGTTCCGAGAGAGCGGCACGTGTACCGCCATTTGGTCGCCGTCGAAGTCGGCGTTGAATGCAGTGGTAACGAGCGGGTGAAGTTGTATCGCCGAACCCTCGATCAACTTGGGCTCGAACGCCTGAATACCCAATCTGTGCAGCGTCGGCGCCCGGTTGAGCAATACCAGATGCTCCTCGGTCACCTCCTCCAGCACATCCCAAACCTCGTCCTTCATCCGCTCGACGAGCCGCTTCGCGCTCTTGATGTTCACGGCGTGGCCGCGCATAACGAGCCGACGCATCACAAACGGCTTGAACAGTTCAAGCGCCATCTTCTTCGGAAGGCCGCACTGATGAAGCGCCAGGTCCGGGCCGACGACGATCACCGACCGACCGGAGTAGTCCACGCGCTTGCCGAGCAGGTTCTGTCGGAACCGACCCTGCTTGCCCTTGAGCATGTCCGAGAGGCTCTTGAGCTTGTGCTTGCTTGAGCCCGCCACCGGGCGGCCGCGTCGTCCGTTGTCTATCAGCGCGTCCACGGCTTCCTGCAACATCCGCTTCTCGTTGCGGATGATGATCTCGGGTGCACCGAGCTTGATGAGCCTGCTGAGCCGATTGTTGCGGTTGATAACGCGACGGTACAGGTCGTTGAGGTCGCTCGTCGCAAAGCGCCCACCGTCGAGCTGCACCATCGGACGCAGGTCGGGCGGCAGCACGGGTAGAGCGGTGAAGATCATCCACTCTGGCTGATTGCCGCTCTTACGGAACGCCTCGACCACACGAAGCCGCTTCGTCGCCTTCTTGCGCCGTTGGCCGGAGGAGGACTGCATCTCGAGCCGAAGCTCCTCCGACATCTTGTCCAGGTCCATGATCTTGAGGGTGTTGAGCACAGCCTCGGCGCCCATCCCTGCGGTGAAGACTGCCCCGAACGCGTCCAGCAACTGGCGGTACTCGGTCTCGGTGAGCAGTCCCATAGGACGAAGCATATCGAGTAGGCGACGACGCTCCTCGAGCTCGCGACGCAGCGTCTCCTTCTCGCGGTCTGCCTCCTCTGAGGCGCGCTCGCGCACCGTGGAACTCACGTCAATTAGCTGCTCTCGCTCGACGTCGAGCAGGGCTTGCGCGTCGGCGATGCTGGAATCGTAGTCGTGCTCAATCTGCGCGGCTGCTTCCTCGGCGGCCTCTCGCAACTCTTCAAGCCGCGTCTCGTTGACCGCCTCACCCTCTTCCAGCAACACTCGCCGCCACGACTGACCCTCACCAAAGACGAGCTGCTCGCTCGCAGCGGTGTTCATCAGTTCTCCCAGCCGCTCTTCCACCTGGCTGGTTTCCTCGTCGAGCGTTGCGAGCGCGGCCTTCTTGTCGCTCTCCAGTCCGGCGAGGGAGGACTTACCGGCCTCCTCGACGCGCGTCACCTCGGCCCTGGCGCCCTCGTCCACTTCCTCCATGCCGGCAGCGAGCCCGCTCTCGATCTCGGCGGTGCGAGCTGAAAGCTCGTCGTCGAGTTCCTTGCGAACCTTCTCCACAGCGTCGGAGTCCACGTTTGTGATGATGTACGTCGCGAAATAGAGCACGCGCTCAAGGTTTCGCGGCGACACATCCAGCAACAGGCCGAGGCGGCTCGGCGTGCCCTTGAAGTACCATATGTGACTGACGGGCGACGCCAACTCGATGTGACCCATTCGCTCGCGGCGCACGCGGGAGCGAGCCACCTCGACGCCGCACTTCTCGCAGATCACGCCTTTGAAGCGGATCCGCTTATACTTGCCGCAGTAGCACTCCCAGTCCTTCGTCGGGCCGAAGATCCGCTCGCAGAACAGACCGTCGCGCTCCGGCTTGAGCGTGCGATAGTTGATCGTTTCGGGCTTGGTTACCTCGCCCCGGCTCCACTCCCGGATCTGCTCCGGCGACGCCAGCCCGATCTTGATCGCGTTGAAGTTGTTGACTTCCAGCATTTAGTTCTCCTTGCAGGGAGGGCGCAGGGGCCCTCCTTACATACCGTCGCCCCGCTCGGGACCCATCAAGTCTATATCCAGATCGGGCACAATGTCGCCCAGTCCATCGCCCATAATGCTCACCGGCGCCTGGTCCTCGTTCAGCACGTCCACGTTCAGACCCAGGCTTTGTAGTTCCTTAACCAGAACCTTGAACGACTCGGGCACGCCGGCGCCCTGGACTTCCTCGCCCTTCACAATCGCCTCGTACGTTTTGACTCTGCCGACCACGTCGTCGGACTTCACGGTCAACATCTCCTGCAAGGTGTGCGCTGCGCCATAGGCTTCAAGCGCCCAGACCTCCATCTCGCCGAATCGCTGGCCGCCGAACTGAGCCTTGCCTCCTAGCGGCTGCTGAGTCACTAGGCTGTACGGCCCGGTAGAGCGGGCGTGTATCTTGTCCTCCACGAGGTGGGCGAGCTTCAGGATGTAGATAATGCCGACCGTCACCGGCTTGTCGAACTTTATGCCCGTGCGCCCGTCGTAGAGGTCTATCTTGCCGTCAATCGGCAGGCCCGACCGCTCGAGCTCTTCCCGGATGTCGGCCTCGGTTGCGCCGTCGAAAACCGCCGTGGCGACTTTGATGCCGCGGGCGTCCGCCGCCCACCCGAGGTGAGTCTCCAGTATCTGACCGAGGTTCATCCGCGAGGGCACACCGATCGGATTGAGTATTACGTCCACCGACCGACCGTCGGGCAAGAACGGCATATCCTCCAGCGGAAGGATGCGCGAGATCACGCCCTTGTTTCCGTGCCGACCCGCAACCTTGTCTCCTTCGGAGATCTTGCGCTTCTGGGCGATGCTCACCCGTACCATGTTATTCACACCTGCGGGCAGCTCGTCGTTGTTCTCGCGCGTGAAGACCTTGACGTCTATCACCTGACCTCGCACTCCGTTGGGCACCCGCAGGCTTGTGTCGCGGACCTCGCGCGCCTTCTCGGCGAAGATCGCACGAAGCAGCCGCTCCTCGGACGTCAGCTCCGTCTCGCCCTTTGGCGTGATCTTGCCGACGAGTATGTCGTTGGGTTTGACCTCGGCGCCCACGTATACGATTCCCCGCTCATCGAGGTTTTGCAGGCTGTCGTCCCCCACGTTGGGAATGTCGCGCGTGATCTCCTCGGGTCCGAGCTTGGTATCCCGTGCCTCGGTCTCATGCTTCTCGATGTGGATCGAGGTGAACACATCGTCGCGAACAAGTCGCTCAGAGATAATCACCGCGTCCTCAAAGTTCGCACCTTCCCACGGCATGAACGCCACGAGCACGTTCTGGCCGAGCGCCAACTCGCCCTGACTTGTGCTGGCGCTGTCCGAGATCACCTGCCCAGCCGTCACGCGGTCGCCCGCCTGTACTATGGGCCGCTGATTCAGGAACGTATCCTGGTTGGATCGAACGAACTTCTCGAGCTTGTACTCACGTATGTCGCCTTCGTCCTCCTGGACGACGATCTTGTAGGTAAGCTGCGAGTGCAGGTCCCTCGGATTCTCACGAACCGACGAAGCGTGCAGTACCACGCCGTCGGCCTCAGCAACGGTCACCTGGCCGCTGTCCTTGGCCACCTGCAACTCGACGCCGGTACCGACCACCGGAGAGTCCGGTATCAGCAGCGGCACAGCCTGACGCTGCATGTTGGCGCCCATCAACGCCCGGTTAGCGTCGTCGTGCTCCAAGAACGGGATCAGCGCCGTAGCGACGCTCACCACCTGCTTCGGAGAGGCGTCAATGTAGTCCACCTGTGTGGGCGGCACGAGCACGAATCTACCACCCCCCGCGCGGGCCTCCACTCGCTCGTCGAGGAAATGCCCCTCGTCGTCGAGCAGTGAGTTCGCCTGAGCGACGGTGTAGAGGTCCTCGCGGTCCGCCGAGAGGTATTCAACACCGGCGGCCACGCGCGGCGTCACGAGCACCTGCTCGACGCCCGCCGAGGCGATCCGTGCGGCGATCGCGGCGGTTATCACTGTGCCGGCCTTCATCGTGTTCGACCTGTCGGTAACCTTCATGTTCTCGCGCAATACGTGGCCGACAAGCTCTTTCGCCGTTGGGTTCCTGAAGCTGCTCGTCACCTTGCGGTACGGTGTCTCGATAAAGCCATAGGAATTGATACGTGCGTACGTGGCCAACTGACCGATCAGCCCGATGTTCGGACCTTCAGGCGTCTCGATTGGGCAGATGCGACCGTAGTGCGAGTGGTGCACGTCGCGCACGTCGAAGCCTGCACGCTCTCGGCTGAGCCCGCCGGGGCCGAGCGCGGAGAGGCGCCGCTTGTGGTTGACCTCCGCAAGCGCGTTCACCTGATCCATGAACTGCGAGAGCTGTGAGCCTCCGAAAAACTCGCGCATAGCCGCAACAACTGGTCGAATGTTTATTAGCGCGTTCGGCGTGGCCGACTCCGCGTCCTGAATAGACATCCGCTCTTTCATCACGCGCTCCATGCGAAGCAGGCCGACGCGGAACTGGTTCTGGATCAGCTCGCCGACGGCGCGCACCCTTCGGTTGCCGAGATGGTCTATGTCGTCACTGTACTCCCGGGCGTTGCTGTTGTTGAGCTCGATCATTCGAGCGACGATGTTAATGATGTCGCGGCCAGTCGCCGTGCGCAGGTTCTCCTGCCTCACGCGCGAGTCCACTTCCAGCCCGAACCGCTCCCACTTGGCGGACAGCTTGTACCGCCCGACCCGCGCCAGGTCGTACCGACGGGTGTCGAACAGCAGCGAGTTGAGCAGCGACCTGGCGTTCGACTCCGTGGGTGGGTCGCCCGGTCGAAGCCGCCGATACAGCTCGATCAGGGCCTCCGACTTCGTCTTCGTCGGATCCTTCTCAATGGTCAACTGCAAGTTGTCGTAGCGACCGTTCTTGGATACATTCGCATAGAGCGCCTGCAACCACTCGTCGCTACCAGGCGTGGTCTCGCCAAACTCCCCGACTGCATCCACCGACTCAGCGTCTATCGCTGCAATGGCGCGCAATAATACAGTCACCGGGATCTTCCGCTTGCGATCCACCTTGACGTACATTACATTCTTGTTTGACGTCTCGAACTCCAGCCACGCGCCCCGGTTCGGAATAAGCTTGGCCGTCCACAGCCTCCGCCCAACCGTCTCCTCGTACACGTCCTTGAAGTAGACGCCGGGCGAACGGACGAGCTGAGACACGACGACGCGCTCGGCGCCGTTAATGACGAAGGTGCCCTTCTCGGTCATCAGCGGAAAATCGCCGAGGAAAATATCCTGTTCCTTTATCTCGCCTGTGTCCTTGATGAGCAGCTCGGCGCGCACCTTAAGCGGGGCGGCATACGTGAGGTCGCGCTCGCGGCACTCCACCTCGGTGTAGCGCGGCTTGCCAAAGGAGTATTGGCCGAAGCGCAGGTCCATTATACGATTCGTGAAGTCCGACACGGGGTTGAGCTCGTCGAGCAGTTCCTGAAGTCCCTCGCTCAGAAACCAGTTGAACGAGTCAATCTGCACCTGGATGAGATTAGGCATCTCCAACGTGCTAGGTATCCGCGCGTAGGACTTACGGCGGCCCTGAAAGCCGTTAAGAGGCGCTGCCTCAACGCTCGGAGCAACCTGCGAGGCGATGGTCATATATTCATTCTCCTCGATTGTATGGGGGTTACGACGCCGCGGGGGTGCCGGCCAAAGAGACCCCTCCTGGTCAGGCCAACTAAACTGCGGCCTTATATAATAACAGTTTGGGACGCCTATGTCAACAATCGTTTTCTGATTCTCCGGATATGTGTTGCGCGCTGCGAATAGCTAACAGTCGTGCATAATAATTGAGACATCTAGTGTGTATCAAGAGGTACAACGGCGGTCCTGCGGCGGCGCACTCGCGTGCGTCAGATTGCGAATCAGGGCGAGAGCGGAGCATAGGTGAACGAACGCGAAGTAACGATCTTCCTGTTACAGATAGCCGTCATGCTTGCAGTCGGGCTGACGTTCGGCAACTTCGTGCGCCGTTTCGGCTGGCCGATGGTGATCGGCGAGCTTCTCGGCGGCATTATACTTGGGCCCACCATCCTCGGTGGATTGGCGCCCGGCTACTACACGTGGTTGTTCCCCCCGAGCGCCGACGTTGCCGCAGGTCGCGATGCACTCACCCGCATCGGTATGATGCTCTTCCTCTTCGTCGCCGGGCTGGAGGTGAACCTCGCCTTCGCCGGCAAGCGAGGCTGGAGCATTCTCTGGACAAGTATTTTTGGGATCGTGCTGCCGTTCGGCCTCGGGCTCGGCGCCGTCCTGGCGCTGCCCGGCATCTGGGGTCGTCAGGCCGGCGGCGACGAGTTGCTGTTCGGCGTGTTCATGGGCGCCGCCCTATCTATCTCGGCGCTACCGGTGATCGCACGCATCCTCTCCGACCTGGACCTGTTGCGCAGCGAGATCGGCCTTATCGTCATGAGCTCCGCCACCATCAACGACCTGATTGGGTGGTCGCTCTTTGCAGCGATCCTCTCGCAGTTCGCGCCCGAAGACGGCCCTCGTCGCGGCTTGGGGCTAAGCATTGCCTTCGTCTTCGCTGTGTTTGTGTTGGTGCTCACGCTCGGCAGGCGTTACGGCGCGCCGCTGATCTTGCACGCAGGTCGGCGGCTCCACCAGCCCGGGGGAGTCATCGCCCTCACGGTTACGCTCGTGCTGCTCGCGGGGGCGGGGGCGCAGGCCGTCGGTGTACACACCGTTTTCGGGGCGTTTCTGCTCGGCGTCATGCTCTCCAAGCCCACAGATCGCCGGGACGAAGTCGCCGAAGTACTCTACCAATTCGTAGTGAGCTTCCTGGCGCCGGTGTACTTTGTATCGGTGGGAGTACGCACAAACTTTCTCGCACACTTCGATGTGCGCATCGTCGGCGTCGTACTGATTGTCGCGTGCCTCGGCAAGATCGTCGGCGTCGCAGCGGGTGCGAGGCTTGGGGGGATGAACGTGCGAGACTCGTTCGCCGTCGCGTTCGCAATGAACGCCCGAGGCGCCATTGAGATCATTCTGGCGAGCGTTGCGCTCGAACACGGGCTGATTGACGAGCGCATCTTCGTCGCGCTCGTCATAATGGCGCTCCTCACCTCGATGCTAAGTGGGCCCGCAGTGCAGTTCCTGCTCAAGCCCTCCGGCGAACAAGCACGAACCAAATCGGACCCTCTGCCGGCAGGACGCCCGTAGTCGATTCCCAGCAACAGACCTGTGCGGGCGTCCCAACCTTGGCAACGCCGCGATCCAGCAGCTGCACGAATTGAATGCGCGTCGCGCCACCCCTAATGCATAGCCATTAGCGGACGCAGATTGCGTTGCACGGATGTGGGGGCGTTCAATTGAACTCCCATGCGGGTGAACGGCCACACGAGAACATCCCATTGGACGCCCTTATGCAAAGTACGCCGCTTGATTCTGCACTAAGCATCGGCGACGACGCGACCACTTCCGGTCAGGATTTTGAGGATCTGCACACTTTGCGGCAGTTCGATCAGGAACTCAGGGTCGCGCTCGAGGTGGTGTATTGGTGTGGGGTCGTCTATCGCGAACGTGGACATCGCCTGGACGCTGTTCCAGTACGAGATCGTCACGAAGTCGCTCTCGGTCTCTCGGTCCTCACGAAACATCTGCACGCCAAGAGCCTTCTCCTCGAGCGGCTTGACGCCGTGCTCGTACAGGTAGCGAGCGTATTCGTCTGCTCGTTGGCTTGTGGTGCGACCGCGCCACATTCGCGCGATCCGTGGTTGCACTTCGTCGTTGAGTGCACTCCTGGTATGTTCCTTTCCGTGGTTGAGCCTAACGGCACGGTTCGCGTAGCCAAGACATTGTCGGCGACGGGTGTGGACTGCGACAACTGGGCGCCAAGGCCGGCCCGGGGGAGGTGAGCGCGCGCTCAGCCGCCGGCGGGCTCGGCGGTACGGCGAAACTTGGTCAGCCGGAAAGCCGCCGTCGCCTGAAGGGGAGGGGCGTCTGCCCGGCGTGGTAGCGGCGACCTCCGCCCGTGGCCGGGCGTCATCGTTTCGATGTCGGCCAGGTCGTCGTCGTCGAGGTGCATCAAGTATCGGAGGATATTCGAGCCGGCAGGAGTGAAGCCGTCGGTGAAGGCGGCCTCGACTCGTTCCGCCTTTTGGTCCTCGATCTTCAGCAGCCCGAGGGAGGACCGCAGCTCTGCCAGGTGGTCGGGCTCCGGCGTGACCACTACAAGCAGCCCGCCCGGCGCCAGTACTCGGGCGAACTCTGCGGGATTGCGCGGCGCGAACACGTCGAGCAGCACGTCGAACGCGCCGTCGAGGAACGGCAACCTGCGAGTCGTGTCGGCGACGACGAAGGCGGCCCGCCCATTGGAGTAACGAGCGGCTAGGCGAACCGCCTCTCGGGATAAGTCGAGACCGAGCAGCGGTTTCGTGCCGGCTGCCTCCAACGCCGCCAGGCGCCTCAGGTAATACCCCTCCCCGCAACCACAGTCGAGCAACGCCGGCGCCCGCCCCGCTTCGGCCCTGTACTTTCCGACCTCCTCGTTCACCAGATCCGAGAGCGGCTCGTAACCGCCTTTCTCCAAGAAGCGCCGACGCGCCGTCAGCATCTCCCCTGCGTCGCCGCGCGGCTTACCGACCAACAGGTTCACGTATCCCTCCCTCGCCACGTCGTAGGCGTGACCGCGCCCACACCGTACCGACCGCTCGTCAATCTCCATCGCGTCACGACAAACCGGACACGACAGGACGTGAACGCAGGACTCGATACTCAACAGCGCACCTCCTCGCCCCCGCCCCTCGCTGCGTCGGTCACCGGGCTCGGAGCCGGGGGGCGGCTGGCGGTATGCGTTGCGCCTAGCGCATGACCAAGCGACATCCTATGCATAGAAGCGTGCCCGCAAGGCGTGCAATTGAACGCCCCTACATCAGTGTTACACGCTCGGCAACCTGTATTACCTAGCGACTCGTATGGCTAAGCACTAGCGCTCGCCACGCTTCGTGTAGTATCGAAGGTAGCCGGCCACGTTCATTGCATTGCCCGAGACGAGGCGGAACCGAGCGCGGAGTTCCGGGTCGCGTACCGTCGCCGCGAGGTCGTCGTCGGCCCGCTGCTCAAGGTCCGCCGCCAGTTGTTCGGCGCTCTTGCCCGCTCGCATGCCGCCGAGCACAAGCTCTCCCCACGAGTACATGCGGATGTGCAGCTCGTCGAGATGGTCGGCTACGTTGTGCACCGGGCCGTAGTGCGTCAGATACAGCGTGTTCAAATCGAGCGCAAGCATACGATTGATACTCTCGGACCAGAGCTCAAGGTTCAGTTCGGGCGGCGGCGTGGGCGGCATCACGCGGTCTAGGCCGGGCAGCCGCACGCCCGCAACGTCGCCCGCGAAGAGTACGCCCGCGTCGGCATCGTGAAATGCAACGTGGTGCGAGGCGTGGCCGGGGGTGTAGATCGCCCGCAGCGTCCTGCCGGCGGCCTCGACAACGTCGCCGTCCTCAAGCACAACGAGCCTCTTCTCTGGTACAGGGTGCATCGTTCCCCATAGCGGATCCATCTGGTCGCCGTAGATGCGATCAGCACTGCGTAGCAGCCGAGACGGGTCGAGCAGGTGCGGCGCGCCGATCCCGTGGACGTAAACCACCGCGTTCGGCAGCAACTCGGTCAGCTCGCCCGCCGCCCCTGCGTGGTCCAGGTGGATGTGCGTGAGCAGTATCTTCGTCACCAGCTCCGGCTCGACGCCCGACGCCGCAAGTCCACGCATCAGCGCCGTCAGCGTGCTGCCTGGGCCGGACTCTATCAGGGCGGCCTCTCCGTCGCCCGAGAGCAGGAACGACGCAATCGCGTGGGGGCGACCCTGGAAGTGCAGGTCCAATGTCTCGGTCGTGCAGCCGGGCGCCGTCGCGCCGCCGCCGTTGGTGCTCGTCTCTCGTCTCGCCATCAATCTCCTCTTGCTTCCGACGGTACGTCGGCGTGGCTGCTACATCGTCTCCGCCGAGAATTCGACCCGGCCCCGACCGACATTATACCCTTGCAAGGGCCCGACACGGCGACGCGTGCGCGAGGATGCGCCTTGCGCTAAACTTCAATGCACGGGGTGCAAAACGTACCGCCGGCGGCGCCGAGGTCCGCGATTGGCCCGACGACCGGCGGCGCGTCGAACGCCTCAGAGTCCGCAACGAGCCGGCCAGGGAGGAAACACCGATTATTACAAGCGCCGCAAATCCGACCGTGCGTCGTATACGCCAGTTGCGCACCCGCAAGGAACGAGAGAGGACGGGCGCCTACTACGTCGAGGGCATCCGAATCGTGGCACAGGCCGTAAAGTCGGGCGCCGACGTTGAGCTTTGCGCTGTGTCACCGCAACTACTGTCGAGCGAGTATGCCTGGGGCGTGATCGAAACGTTGCGCTCCGACGGCGTGCCCGTCGTGGAACTGAGCCCGGCGGCGTTCGGAGCGATCTCGTTCAAGGAGAATCTCCAGGGTCTGGGCGCCGTCGTCCGGCAGCGGATGGAGCCTTTGAGCGAGGTCGAGCTCGGCGACACGCTGGGCTGGGTGACTCTCGACGCGGTGGGCAACCCCGGAAACCTCGGCGCTATCTTGCGCACGTGCGACGCAGTGGGCTGCGAGGGCGTGATACTGCTCGGCCACACCACCGACCCATATCACCCTTCGGCGCTCCGGGCTGGTATGGGCGCCCACTTCGCGCAGCGGTTGGTGCGCGCCGAGTTCGCCGAGTTCGCCGCCTGGAAGCGGCAGCATAATTTTTCAGTCGTGGGCACGTCGGACGCAGCGGAGACCGAGTATCGGGCGGTAGAATACCCCATACCCGTCGTGTTGCTGATGGGCAGCGAGCGGCAAGGTCTCTCCGCAGAACAACAAGCAGTCAGCGACCTGCTGGTTCGCATCCCGATGGTCGGCACGAGCGACTCGCTGAACCTGGCGGTGGCGACGAGCGTGGTGCTCTACGAGGCGTTCCATCAGCGCAGAGCGGCTCAACTCGATCCACAACCGGGCTCCGACGCCTGACGGTCGCGAGTCGTCTCGGGAAACTCACGCCGAATTCTCGTGCGACGGCGCTCGGTTGAAGCCCGCCCGGTAGGCGCCGCGAACTCATCGCCGTCGTCGCATTCAGGCTGCGGTCGCGGGTGCACGCCGTTCCCCTGGCAAGGCGCCAGGGAACGTCCAGCGGAGGTCGGCGGCTTGCCCGAGGCTTTTAGGCTCTGATATACTCAAGCTGCGTGCGGCCGCGGCCTCGTAGCTCAGAGGATAGAGCAGCGGTTTCCTAAACCGCGTGTCGGGGGTTCGAGTCCCTCCGGGGCCGCCGCAATAACTCTATATAGTACGTGGGTTTTCCGGCGCAACCCGCCGCACCTATCGGCTTCTAAACCCGCCGCGTGTGCAGTTCGTGTGCAGTTCACGCGAGCAGCGCATCGAGCTGGTCCGCAGCGTCCCGATCCATCGAGGGTATCAGGTGCGAGTACGTATCGAGTGTGAGCGCGACTGTGGAATGTCCTAGCCGCTCTTGCACCACTTTCGGATGTATTCCTTGACTGAGCATCAGGCTCGCGTGAGTGTGCCGAAGCGCGTGGAACGACACAGGAGGGAGCCCAGCCCGCTCCAGCAGCAGCCGGTACTCGCGGTATACGTTACGGGCGCCCAGTGGACGCCCTTGCCACGTGCAGAACACCATGTCGCCGTCCTGCCACTCCGAGCCCGCCAGCAGCCTTGAAGCGAGCTGCGCCGCCCGGTGCTCCCGAAGCGCCACGACCACGGACCGTGGAAGCCCCACCTTCCGCCGAGCGCCGGCCGTCTTTGGCTCGGAGAAACTCCCGTCGGGTCCGAGTTGACGGCGTACGTGGAGCGCGCCGCCTTCGAGATCGAGGTCGGCCCATCTAAGGCCCAACAGCTCGCCCTGGCGAAGGCCGGTACCGACCGCGAGCGCGACTAGCGCCGCCCACCGGGTGGGAGCGGCGGCGGCAAGCAGGCGACGCACCTGCTCAAGGTCCAGGACTTTGATCTCTGCCCGGTGCGCCTTGGGTGGAGAGACTAGGTCCGCAACATTACGTGGCACGAGCCCCCACTTGAGCGCCTGTCCTAGGCAGCCGTGCAGATAGGTGTGTACGTGGCGCACAGTTCGCGGCGATAGCGGTCCGCCGCCCGCGCCGCCATGGGCCAGCAGTTCGCCGTACAGCTTCTGCAGATCGGCGGGGGATAGGCGCTCAAGCTTTACGCCGCCGAGCGCGGGCAGGATGTACAGGCGCATCTTCTCGTGATACGTCTCGTAGGTGCGGCGGCGGACCGAGTGCTTCACCACGTCTTCCAGCCACCGCTCCACGTGCTCGGCCACTGTCAGGCGCTGGGTCGGCGGGAGTATGCCCCGGTCGGCGTTGTGCAACAACTCCCGACGCTTGCGCTTGACCTCCTCTTTGGTCTTGCCGGCGACCGAGTGTCGCCGGCCGGCTATCATCACCTGAGCGCGGTAGCTGCCGCTCGCGAGCTGCGTGATCTTCGCCTCCCCGTTGCTCGCCCTCGTGCGCTCATCATCGTTCGTCACGGTCATCTTGTCCACACTCCTGTTAGAATACTTGTGCCTTCAGTCTCCTTGAGGCTGTAGGCGTCTCTTACTCCGCCGCTTGCGGGCGGCGGATTCTTGTTGTGGCTTCGGCCTCCGCTTCCAGGAACTCCCGTAGCTGAGCATCGGTAACGCGCCAGCCGGTGCGCCCCCCGAAGGCGATCCCCTTCAGCCGCCCGTCGCGCAGCCAGCCCTTGATCGTCTGGGGATGCACCTTCAGCTTCGCTGCCACGTCCTTCACCGTGTAATACTCCATGTCCATACGTGATACCTCCTTCATAGAGTATAGTAGAGTGCGTCGTAGTTAGCAACATATCTGTTGTAGCCCTCAACCTTGATAGACTACTATACACTACGCATAGGCGAGTGAGAGACGCCTGCATATCGGGACTAGTG
>Ga0136612_10000115_pt1 | contig 20590 bp, 20 predicted proteins | sample AntDryUQ224A2306_2_FD_106644 | JGI IMG/M metagenome (GOLD analysis project Ga0136612, IMG submission 106644) | Polar desert sand microbial communities from Dry Valleys, Antarctica - metaG UQ224A (23.06) | ecosystem: Environmental > Terrestrial > Soil > Desert | place: Antarctica: Dry Valley... | reverse complement strand
CTTCCTTGTCGAGCGTCCCGTCGGCCTTGTGGAAGCGCACCAAGGTCACGCGGCGATGTCCTGCTGGGCGCGCGCCGCGGCGTCGATCCGCGTGACCGCGTCGACCAGCTCGTCCTCGCCGGTGTAGCGGCCGAAGCCGAGCCGGATCGAAGAGCGCGCCTCGCGGTCCGACAGGCCGAGCGCCCGCAGGACATGACTGGGTCGCCCCGATCCGCTGGCGCAGGCCGAGCCCAGCGAGAACGCGACATCGCGCAGGTCGGAAATCAGCCGCGCCGCATCGAGCCCGTCGCGGCGGATGTTGAAATTGCCGCGGTAGCGCTCCTCGGCGCTGCCGTTGACGATCCATTCGGACCCGAGCGCGGTCGTTGCGCAGGTCCACAGCCGCTCGACATGCTCATGGTCCTGCTCGCGGCGCTCGGTCGCGAGTTTCGCCGCCGCTCCGAAACCGACGCACAGCGCCGGCGACAAGGTCCCCGAGCGAAGCCCCCGCTCCTGACCGCCGCCGTGGATGAACGGCGCCGGCTCCGCGCCTTTGCGCATCCACAGCGCGCCGATCGCCTTGGGGCCGTGGATCTTGTGCGCCGAGACCGCGACCAGGTCCGGCCCGTCGGGGATCGGCACTCGCCCCAACCCCTGCACCGCGTCGCACAGCATCAGCGCGCCGACCCGATGCGCGGCCGCGGCGATGTTCGCGATCGGGTGGATCACCCCGATCTCGTTGTTGACCAGCATCGCCGCGACCAGCAGCACGCGCTCGTCGAGAGCAGCCTCGAGCGCGCTCTGGTCGACCAGCCCGTCCGCTTGGACCGGCAAAAAAGTGAGGTCCGCGCCTTGCCCGGCGAGCCATTCGCAGCTGTCGAGCACCGCGGCATGCTCGGTCGCGATGGTGACGATCCGGTTGCGGCCGGTCGGCGCCTTCTCGACCGCGCCCTTGAGCGCCCAGTTGATCGCCTCGGTCGCGCTGCCGGTAAACGCCACTGAGCCGCCAGACAGGCCGATCGCGGCATCCACCCGGTCGCGCGCGACTTCGATCGCCGCCGCCGCCTCGCGCCCCCCGCGCGACGGCGAATGCGGATTGGCGAAATGCTCCTCGGCCCACGGCCGCATTGCCTCGGCCACCTCGGGCGCAACCGGTGTCGTCGCCTGGTAATCGAGATAGATCATGCGGCGCGGGACGCGGCTTCGTCGGCCAGCGCGACCCATGCGCGGACGAACGTCATGACGTCATCTTCGGAGGTATCCAGCGAAAAGCTGACCCGGATCGCATTCGCGGCAAGCGCCGGATCGACCCCAATCGCGGACAGGACATGGCTGGTCTTGAGCGAGCCGGACGAGCAGGCGCTGCCGGCCCCGACGCTAATGCCCACGCCGTCGAAACGGACCATTTGGGCTTGAGCCGACATCCCCGGCATGGCGTAAGAGGCGACGAACGGCGACCGAAAGCTGTTGCCGCAAATCGCCATCGCCCCATGTTCGGCGAGCTTTGTCTCAAGCAGGAAGCGATTGGCCAACTGGCGAGAGAAGGCTGGTCCCTCGATGTTTACGGGCCGCGCTTCCAGCGCGGCCGCCATGCCGAGGATTGCGGGAAGATTTTCGGTGCCGCCGCGATAGCCTTTCTCCTGCCCGCCGGTGGGCATGAGACGTTTGACGTCGCTGACCAGCAAGGCGCCGACGCCGGGCGGCCCGCCGAATTTGTGCGCGCTAACCGCGATCAATTCGGCCGGTGGCAAGGGAAGCTTGCCGGCGGTTTGCGCGCAATCGACAAACAGGCTGCTTCCCGCCAGATCGACGACTTCAAGGATTTCTGGAATAGGCTGAAGAACCCCGGTTTCGCTGTTGCAATGCTGAACGGCGATCAACCCGCCCGGCGCGAGCCTGAGCCAGTCACCCAATGCAGCCGGGTCGACCAGGCCATCGGGACCGACCGACAGATTCCAGCGATCGGGCTCGGGCGCCTGGCGGCGGACCGCGTCATGCTCGACCGTCGACATCGCGGGCTTGGGCCCGAACGACCAGCATCGGCGGAAAGCGAGCTGGGCCGCTTCTGTCGCTCCGCTGGTGAAAATCAATTCGCCGGTCCAGCCGAGCGCCGCCTTAATCCGCTCCCGCGCGTCCTCGAGCTGCTTGCGCGCCGCGCGCCCGTCGGCGTGCGGCGAGCTCGGGTTGGCCCAGCTTGCGAGCGCGTCCGCCATCGCCGCCCGAGCCTCGGGCAGCACCGGGGTGGTTGCGGCATGGTCGAGGTAGATCCGGTCGCGAGCCATGAGAATTCTTGGATTCCTGCCGATTGCGGGTTCAAGCTCGGTCCCTATATAGGGTCCGCCGCCGCGGCGCACCCGTCGGCCAGCACCGATCATTTTACGCGAGCACCACACACCCATGCCCGAAGTGATTTTCCCTGGCCCGGAAGGCCGCCTCGAAGGCCGTTTCCATCCCGGCCTCCGCCCGCGCGCGCCGGTCGCGCTGATCCTGCATCCGCACCCCAACGCCAACGGCACGATGAACAACAAGATCGTGCAATTGCTCTATCAGACCTTTGTCCGCCGCGGTTTCGCGACGCTGCGTTTCAACTTCCGCGGCGTCGCCAAGAGCCAGGGCATTTTCGACAACGGCATCGGCGAGCTGTCGGACGCGGCCAGCGCGCTCGACTGGGTCCAGCAAATCCATCCCGAGGCGGAAACCACGTGGGTCGCGGGCTTCGGCTTTGGCGCATGGATCGGCATGCAACTGCTGATGCGCCGCCCCGAGATCAAGGGCTTCATCTCGATCGCGCCGCCCGCCAACATGTTCGACTTCAGCTTCCTCGCCCCGTGTCCGTCGTCGGGGATCATCATCCAGGGCGAGGCCGATGAAGTGGTTACCCAAGGCGCGGTCCAGAAGCTGGTCGACAAGCTCCGCACACAGCGCCACATCACCGTCCACCACGACGTGATCCCGGGCGCCAACCACCATTTCGCCAACGAGCTCGATCTTCTGATGAAGAGCGTCGACGGCTACCTCGACATGCGGCTGGCCAAGGATTTGAAGCGCTAGACTATTTCTATTCGTCATTGCGAGCGAAGCGCGGCAATCCAGTTTCTTGTTTTTCGCTGGATTGCTTCGTCGCTGCGCTCCTCGCAATGACGACCTCGCTCAAAGAGTCCACACCAGCACGTTGGCGACCAGCACGGCCGCCGCAGCGATCATCAGCAGGCCGCGCCGGCGATTTTCCGGCTTGAGCGCCAGCTTGACGCCGCCGCCGGCGAGGACGAATGCCGCGATCATCGCCAGCGCCATCGCTCCTGATGCGAAATCGTCCATTTGCATCGCTTCCGTGGGGCAAGCCCTTCACCAGTGTTTAACGAAGCTGGTCCAAAATGACGACATGGCCACCGCCGACCAGCAAGCGCGCCTCGAGGAGGCGTTCGAGCGGATCGAGGAAACGATCCTGCCGTGCATCGCGATGATGCTCGAGAGCCTGCTCGACGCGTCGGCAAGCATGGCGGACACCAATCCCAAGGCGCTCGCCGCCGAGCTTCAGACGCTGGCCGCCGAGCTCGAGGAATTGACCCGCGCGGTCGAGCGCTCGAGCCCCGCGCACCTGGAACCCGGCGCTTACCGGACTTCCGCGGCCTAGTCGCCGTCGACGATCCGCGCGTGCAGCGCCGGATCGACGTTCCCGCCCGACAGTAGCGCCACCGTCCCCTCCACGACGTCGATCCTGCCCGCCAGCAGCGCCGCCAGCGCGACCGCTCCGCCGGGCTCGACGACCAATTGGTGCTCGGCCCAGGCAAACCGGACCGCCTCGACCACTTGCTGTTCGCTGACCGCGAGAGCTCGCGCTCCGCGCCGCTTGAGTATGCCGAACGTGATCGGGGACACAACAGGGGTCTGCAACGCGTCGCATAGTGTCGGCGGCGCGTCCTTCGGCACGGGCACGATGCGGCCGAGCTCGAGCGAGCGCCGCATGTCGTCCCAGCCTTCCGGCTCGACGCAGACGATCTCCGCTTGCCCGCACGCCAGCGCGATCCCCGACGCCAGCCCACCGCCGCCGGTCGGAACGACGATGCGGGTGGGCGCGGGCTCCCCGGCCTCGGCAAGCTGGTCGAGGATTTCCAGGCCCACGGTGCCCTGCCCGGCAACGATCCTCTTGTCGTCGAAGCTTGGCACCACGGCCGCGCCGCGCTCGGCGGCCAGTTTCGCGGCAATCGCGGCGCGGTCTTCGGTCTTGCGGTCGTAGAAGACGATTTCAGCCCCCTCCGCACGGGTGCCCTCGACTTTCACCGCCGGGGCGTCCGACGGCATGACGATCATCGCTGAAATGCCCAGGCGCCGGGCGGCGATGGCCACGCCGCGGGCGTGGTTGCCGGACGAGAAGGCGACCACGCCGCGCCTTCGCTGCTCCTCGTCGAGTTGCATCAGGCGGTTGGTCGCGCCCCTCAATTTGAACGCGCCGCCGGTCTGCAGGCACTCGCATTTCAGCCACAGCTTCGCGCCTCGAACCCGGGTCTCGATCAGCGGCGTCCTTTCGACCTGCCCGGCGATGCGCCCGGCGGCTTCCAGCACGTCTTGTCGGCTGACTTGCATCACACACCCAACCCCTTGGGAACTTTGCGAAATCCGGCAAACTGTGGCGCGTCGGGGACAGGTTGAAGCTGGCGCGTGGTCTCAACTCCCAAAAAACCTTTACTTAACCGACCCCCGTCCATATATCGCGCTCCCGCTGCCCCATGGGACTTCCAACCGCAAGGCAGCTTTGTCGAACTTATCCGTTGGAGGTCCCTTGAGTTGTACAAACATCATCGCGCGCTGGGGCTAGCGACCGCCCCGACCGGCACCCGCCAGGGTGCCGATATCGCCAAGCTGCGTCCGGCCCAGCCGGTGACGCTCCTTCGTCCGCACGCCGCCCGGCGCGCCGCCCGCTTCTTCGTCGAGAAGTTTCCGGGCCGGTCGCTCTATGCGGTCAAGGCCAACCCGTCGCCTGACCTGCTGCGGATCCTGTGGGACGAGGGCGTCACCCATTACGACGTCGCCTCGATCGGCGAGGTGCGCCTGGTCGCCCAGACGCTGCCCGAGGCGGTGATCTGCTTCATGCACCCGGTCAAGGCCGAGGAAGCGATCGCCGAGGCCTATTTCGAGCATGGAGTGCGCGCGTTCAGCCTCGATTCGCTCGAAGAGCTCGACAAGATCATGCGCGCCACCGCGAAGGACGGCGTCGCCGCGACCGATCTCGCATTGCTGGTCCGCCTGCAGGTCAGCTCGAAGCACGCGCGTTTGAGCCTCGCCGCCAAGTTCGGCGCCGACCCGCGCGACGTGAAGCCGCTGCTGTTCGCGGCCCGCCAGGCGGCCGATGCGCTCGGCATCTGCTTCCACGTCGGCAGCCAGGCGATGACCCCGGCCGCTTATTCGGAAGCGATGACTGAGGTCCGCAACGCCATCGTCGAGGCGTCGGTCACGGTCGACATCGTCGATGTCGGCGGCGGCTTTCCCTCGACCTATCCGGGCATGGAGCCGCCGCCGCTCGAAGCCTATTTCGACGTGATCCACGCGGCCTTCGAAGCGCTGCCGATCAGTTACTCGGCCGAGCTGTGGTGCGAGCCCGGGCGCGCACTCTGCGCCGAGTACGGCAGCCTGGTCGTGCGGGTCGAGAAGCGCCGCGGCTCCGAGCTGTACATCAACGATGGCGCTTATGGCGCTCTGTTCGATGCGGCGCACATCGGCTGGCGCTACCCGGTGCGGCTGCTGCGCGACGCGCAATCGACCGTCCGCCCGATGGAGTTCAGCTTCTACGGCCCGACCTGCGACGACCTCGACCATATGGCGGGGCCGTTCGAGCTTCCCGGCGACGTCGGGGCCGGCGACTACATCGAGGTCGGCATGCTCGGCGCCTACGGCTGCGCGATGCGCACCGGCTTCAACGGCTTCGGGGTCGAAAGCGCCGAGATCGTCGACGACGAGCCGATGGCCACGCTCTACGGAGCCACCACCGAGCGCAAGCGTTCGAGGGCTTTGAAGCTGTAAATTGATTGTTCTCCGGCGTAGGCCGGAGTCCAGCCCAAGAGAAAAGACTCCTGGACCCCTGCTTTCGCCGGGGAACCATCTGCATTTGGAGCAGGAAATGACCACCGAGACGCTGATCGACCCAAGCAGGGCCAACGACACCGCCAAGGTCAACGACATCCGCAAGGCCGAACTGTTGTCGAGCATTGTCGAGCATATCGACATCACCAAGTTCGACGCGCGCCAGATCGTCGAGGCGATGGGCAAGATGAGCTTCACCAGCCGCGACCTCGCCCGCGCCACCGGCATCTACAATGCGATGCTCGAGGACCCCGCTTGCTCGATCATCCTGGTCATCGCCGGCTCGACCTCCGCCGGCGGCTGCATGGATCTCTATGCCGAGCTGGTGCGATCCAACATGGTCGACGCGATCGTCGCCACCGGCGCCACCATCGTCGACATGGATTTCTTCGAAGCGCTTGGCCACAAGCACTACCAAGCCAATGAAATCCCTGACGATGATACTCTGCGCTCGCTGTACATCGACCGCATCTACGACACCTATATCGACGAGCAGCAGCTGCAGGATTGCGACTTCACGATCGGTAAGATCGCCGACGGGCTCGAGCCGCGCCCCTATTCGTCGCGCGAGTTCATCAAGGAGATGGGCAAGTGGCTTGTCGACAACGGCAAGAAGGACAACAGCTTGGTCCGCCTGGCTTTCGAGCATGACGTGCCGATCTTCTGCCCGGCGTTCACCGACAGCTCGGCCGGTTTCGGCCTGGTCAAGCACCAGGTCGATGCAATGAAGCGCGGCGGCCATTACATGACCCTCGACAGCATCGCCGACTTCCGCGAGCTGACCGACATCAAGATCAAGGGCGGCACCACCGGCCTGCTGATGATCGGCGGCGGCGTTCCGAAGAACTTCGCGCAGGACACCGTGGTGTGCGCCGAGATCCTCGGACACGAGGACGTTGAGGTTCACAAATATGCGGTCCAGATCACCGTCGCCGACGTCCGCGACGGCGCTTGCTCGTCCTCGACGCTGCAGGAAGCGGCGAGCTGGGGCAAGGTCTCGACCGCGCAGGAGCAGATGGTGTTCGCCGAAGCGACCAGCGTGCTGCCGCTGCTCGCCTCCGATGCCTGGCACCGCGGCGCCTGGCGCAACCGCGACAAGCGCCGCTTCGCCAAGCTGTTCGAATAGCCCGCTAGTTCGTCGCGCGCTCGGCGTTCGCGAGCCCGGCCAGGCTGAGCCTTCGGCCCGGCGCCAGCTTGAGCGCTGCGCGGAAGGCATCGGCGGCTTCGCGGTGGCGCCTGAGCCTCAGATACTCCTCGCCGAGCAGCTCGAAGCTCGGCTTTTCGACGAGCGGCGGGCCGTAATCCGGCGCCATCGCCCGCTCCGTCTCCGCCGCCTCGTTCAGGCTTTTGAGCCCCTCCGTTTCGCGGCCCGAAGCAAAATCTGCCAGCGCCGCCGCCTGCAGCAGGACGATTTTCCGCCGGGTGGCCATCGGCGCCTGTGGGTTCCCGGTCCCGGCGGCCGCGGCCCGCTTCAGCGCGCCATAAGCGACAGCCACATCGGCGGCATTGCCGCGTCCGGCGAGCAGCGCGCCATAGGCCAAAGTGAAGCTTTCATCGGGATAGCGGTTCGGATCGAGGTTGAGCGCCGGGTCGGGCGGCCGCTTGCCCTGCTCGATGACGCTGCGCACCCACATATCCGCATAGGAACGGGTCGCGGGCCTCATGTTGGTCTTCCTGGCTTCGGCGATTTCGCCGTCTGCCGCACCGCGGCATCCCTGAAGGATCGGCTCGGACCGGGCCGGCTCGCCGACCTGGTAATAGGCATAGTTCAGCCACTCGAGAACATGGCCGCACATCGCCGCCGGCCGGCCTGCGGTTGCGCGCTGGCTGTTGACCGCCGCAATTGCCGTCACATTGGACGCGATGGTCTGTTTCCAATCGCCCAGCGCGACGAAGATGTGGGACGTCATGTGCAACGCGTGCGCGGCGTCCGGCGCGACCGCACCGTAGAGGCGTGCCGCTCGAAGCCCGAGCGGCGCATGAATCGGGTCGTCGTAGCTGTGAATCAGATAATGCAGCACGCCGGGATGGCGCGAATGCTGCGGGTAGAATTGCTCGAGGATTCCGGCGGCGCGCATGTAGAGGCCATAGTCCCGCCCGTCGTGCGCCAGCCCGAGCAGCGACAAGGCATAGAAGGCCGCTACATCGACATCCTGCGGGAAAGCGCTGAACAACGTCTCCATCCGCGCGGAATAAGCACGGTCGCGGTCCTCCTTGGAGCCGCCGCCGTACAGCGCTTCCACCGCCTCGAGGAAGCCGCGCTCACGCGTCGTCGGCGCCTTTGCCAGCCTGGCCGCCGGATCTGGGCCCAGCCTGCCGAGCGCGGCGCGAGCTTTGTCCGCGTCTTGCTCCATCCACACCGCATGATTGTAGGCCATCGCTTCGCCCCAGTAGGCCATTGCAAAGCCGGGATCGGCCTTCTGCGCGTCCTGGAAGGCGACGATCGCGCGCGAATATTCGAAATTGTGCAGGAGGCCGAGGCCGCGCAGGAAAGCGGACTGCGCCTGCGGAGCTCCGCTGTTAGCGAAGCTGACGTCGCCGAGCGATTGTCGAACACCCTGAGCCGGAGCGGCTGCCGACGTCACACAGATAAGCGCGGCTGCAAGCCAAGCATTGCCGAGCATGATCGAACTCCCCCTGGTTTCGGACTTTCAGAACAGCACGAACAGCACCGCTCCGCAACATCGCCGCATTGCCTCGAGCGACTTTGTGACGCACAGTCGCGGCGCGGACAAGCAAGGGGAAAATCATGGAATACAGCCCGATTCTCGTGCCGGTCGTGGCGCTGGTCGCCTGGTCTCTGGTCATGATGCTGTGGATGGTTGCGACGCGGCTGCCGGCGATGAAGAAAGCCGGAATTTCGCTGAGCAGCGCGCCGCCGGGATCGAGGGGGAGCCAGCTCGACGGGGTTGTCGATGACCGTGCGCAGTGGAAGTCGCACAATTACAACCATCTGATGGAGCAGCCGACCCTGTTTTACGCGATCGCCATCACGCTCGCGCTGATGGATATGGGTGGCGGCCTCAATTACTGGCTGGCCTGGGGCTATGTCGGCTTTCGAGTGCTCCACAGCATCGTGCAGGCGACCGTCAACCGGCTGACCATCCGGACTCCCCTGTTCTTCCTCGCTTCACTGTGCCTGATCGGCCTGACGGTCCACGCCGCGGCGCGGATCGCCCATGATTGTGGTTTGATTTAGCGCCTCGAGCGGCTTGATCTAGCGGCTGAAGGCGGCGGCCAGCTCGACGTGGGTCGACCAGCGGAACTGGCCGACCGGCCGCGCCCAATCGAGCGCGTAGCCGCCATCGACCAGCACCCTGGCGTCGCGCGCGAAGGTCGCCGGGTTGCAGCTGACATAGGCGATCCGCGGCACCCGCGATGACGCCAGCGCGGCGACCTGCTCGGCGGCGCCGGCGCGCGGCGGATCGAGCACCACCGCCTCCAGCCCCGCGAGCTCCGATGTATCGAGCGGCCGGCGATAGAGGTCGCGGTGCTCGACCGCGACGTTCGGCGCAGCGCGCTTGAGCGCCAGCACCGCGTCGCGCGAGGCCTCGGCGGCATAGACTTGGCCCGGCAGCGCCAGCGCGAACGTGCCGAGGCCGGCGAACAGGTCCGCGCTGCGCCGCGCTCCGCCGACCGCTTCACGCACCGCGGCCACCAACGCCGCCTCCCCATCTTCCGTCGCCTGGAGGAACGCGCCGACCGGAAACGGCACCGCCGTCCCCGACAGGGTCACCGTCACCGGCACCGGCTCAAAGAAAGTCTCCGGTCCAAGCCCCTGGTCGAGGCTCAGCCGCGCGAGCCGGTGCTCGGTGCAGAATGCGGTCACGGTCTCGATCGCCTCAAGACCTTCCAAGCCAACGCCTTTGAGTATTACATCCACGCCCTGGTCGGTGAGCGTCAGCTGCACGTCCCCGGCGCGCCGCGGCTTCAGGATAGCGCCGAGCAGCCCCCGCAGCGGCGCGACCAGCGCGAACAGCCCGGGGCGCAGGATGTGGCACTCGCGCATGTCGACGATCTGGTGCGACCGCGCGGCGTTGAAGCCGATCACCGCCCGCCGCCCCAGCCTCAGCGCGCGCAGGCTCGCGCGGCGGCGGCTGCAAGGCGGCGACAGATGCGGCTCGCGGATCTCTGTCGCGAGGCCATGCTGGGCGAGCGCACCCTCGATGCGCGCTACCAGATAGTCTCGATACACCTCATCGTCGGCATGCTGGAGCTGGCACCCGCCGCACTCGGGAAAGTGACGGCACGGCGGCACCTGGTGGTGCGGGCCGGGAACGACGGTGCCGTCGTCGAGCAAAGTGTCGCCGGGCGCCGCAAGCGCCGCATGCCGGCCGCTTTCGGTCACGCCCTCGCCGCGCGCCGCGATGCGCACGATGGCTTCGGTCATTGCAGCAGCGCGAGCGCTTGCGGGATCGCGGCGGCCAGGTCGTCGGCGATCATGGCCGGCCCGGCGATCTCGGCGGCGCGGCCGTGCAGCCACACCGCCGCGCAAGACGCTTCGAACGCCGGCATCCCTCGCGCCCGCATGGCGGCGACGATTCCGGCGAGCACGTCCCCGGTCCCAGCGCTGGCCAGCCACGCCGGCGCGGGGGGCGCGAAGCCGAGCCTTCCGTCGGGCGAGGCGACCAACGTGTCCGGGCCCTTGTAGATCACCACCGCGCCCGATCGCGCCGCCGCTTCGATCGCTCGCTCGGGCTTCGACCCCGCGAGCTTTCCAAACACAGCGACGAACTCGCCCTCGTGCGGCGCGATGATCGCGTCCTGGCCGCGCAGTCTCTCCGGGTCGCCGAGATGGGTGATGCCGTCGGCATCGATCACCTTGGGCGCCCGGCTGGTCAGCGCCAGGGTCAGCAATTGCGCAATGTCGCCCATGCCCGGCCCGACCAGCAGGCAATCGATCCGCTTATCGTTGACCTCGGCCGTGTCGACCTGGACCACGGCCGCGGGCAGCCCTTCGATCGGTCGCGACGTGCTCACCCGCACGTACCCGGCGCCCGCCCGCGCGGCCGCCGTTGCGGCGAGCGCGATCGCGCCCGGCATCGTCCCCGCGAGCGCATGGACCAGCCCGCGCGAATATTTGTGGCCGCCGGGATCGAGCGGCGGCAATCGCGGCGCGGCAATCTCATGCCAGTCAGGGCCCGCTTCGATGCCGATGTCGGCCAGCACCACGCGCCCGCATCGGTGCATCGCCGGATGAAGCCGGTGCGCGGGCTTCAAAGCGCCGAACGTGACGGTGAGGTCGAACGAAGGCACCGGGCTGAGCTCGGCGCCGCCGTCGGCTTCGACGCCGCTTGGAAGGTCGCAGGCAATGGCCACGACGGCCTCATTCGCCAACTCGGAAAGGAGAAGGCTTACGGGCTCATCGAGCCCGTGCTTGAGACCGGTTCCGAACAAGGCATCGATCAGCAGCGGCGCGGCCTGGGTATCTTGCGACAGCGGTTCGACCTCGCGCTCCCATTGCGACCGCGCTCCTTTCGCCGCGTCGCTCTTGGGCTCGGCCAGCGCGGCCACGCGCACCGCCACGCCGCGCTCCGCGAGATGCCGAGCGGCGACATAGCCATCGCCGCCATTGTTTCCTGGCCCCGCCAGGATCAACGTCGGGCGCGGGCCGGCAAAGCGGTAGGCTGCTTCGGCGAGGGCGGCCCCGGCCCGCTCCATCAATTGTTCGACCGGCGTGCCGCCGTCGATCGCCCTTCGCTCGGCGGCGGCCATTGCGGAAGCGGTCAGGATCGGGCGCATGGCGGGCGTTTAGCGCAAGCCGGTCGCGAGATGCCACCATCCCCCGGGCACGGCTGCTGCCGCCGTGTCGCGCGCGGCCTCGCCGGCGAACAATGCAAAGCAGGTCGCCCCGCTCCCCGACATGCGAACGAAATCCGCTCCCGGCTGCACCCGAAGCCACGCGAGCACGTCCGCGATCTCGGGAGCCAGCGATATCGCCGCAGGCTCGAGGTCGTTGCGTCCCTTGCGCCAATCGTCGAGCGGCCCTTGGTCGATACCGTCCCAGCGGGCGAAAACCGCGCTGGTCGGCACGGGAACGCCCGGATGGACCAGCAGGACGGGGGTGCCGGTCAAGCCGAGGTCGAGGGGTTGAAGGCGATCCCCCACCCCTTCCCCACGGCAGCTTTGCGAGCCAAGGCAGGCCGGCACGTCCGCTCCGAGCGACGGCGCAATGCGTTGGGCCTGTGACGGGTCGATCAGCCACAGCGCGGTCAGCAACCGCAGCGCCGCCGCCGCGTCGGCCGATCCGCCGCCGATGCCCGACGCGACCGGCAAATTCTTGACGAGATGCAGCTTGGCTCCCTTGCCCCGACCAAGCAATTCCGCGGCCTCGATCACCAGATTCTCATCGCCCGTCGGAATGTCGCCGGCGAATCGCCCCCTGACCTCCAGCGAGAGTATGTCGGCGCTTTCCCCGCTCAGCGCATCGCCGTCCTCGCAGAAGGCGAAAATTGTCTCGATGTCATGATAGCCGTCGTCGCGCCGACCGCGGACGTGGAGCGCCAGGTTGAGCTTCGCGTAGGCGGTCTCGGCGCGGACGCTCAAGGCGCCGCGGTCGCCGGAGTCAGCCCCGTGTCGATCTTCACGCGGATCCGGGCGGCGGTGTCGTCCTCGGCGGTGATCAGCGCGGCGTTCCACGCGAAGCGCGCTTCATAGCGCCGCCCGATCGCATAGAGCGCGTCGCCCAGATGCTCGTGAATCTCGGCTTGCTGCGGGTCCTTGGCGGCGGCGCGCTGGAGCGTCTCGATCGCGTCCGACAGGCGGCCACGCTTGTACAGGGCCCAGCCCAATGAATCGGTGATCGACGCGTCGTCGGGCGCGAGTGCGCTGGCCTTGCGGATCATCGCCTCGGCGACGTCCAGGTCTTCGCCGCGCTCGAGCTTGGCATAGCCGAGGAAGTTGAGGATCAGCGGCTGGTCGGGCGCGAGCGCCAGCGCCGCTTCGAGCGCCTGCTTCGCCTCGGGCCAGCGGTCGGCATCCTCGAGCGCGGTCGCGCGCAGCAGGTGCAGCGGCCATAGCTCGCTGGTGAGCCCCTGCGCCTTCGCGAGAATTATCGCGCGGCCGTAGGCGTCGGCGGCCTCGTTGTGGCGCTTCATGCCCGCGAAAACATCGCCGAGGCGCGCGAAATCGCTGACTCCGGCATCGCGCGCGGTCGTCGCCGATTGCGCCAGGCGCAGCGCCTCGCCATAGCGTTTCTCATCCACCAGGATGCGCGCGGCGGTGTCGCGCGCCTGCGGTGCCAGCGGATCGGCGGCCGGAACCGAGCCGAGCACCGCCAGCGCTTCCGGCACCCGCCCCTTGCCCTCGAGCAGCAGCGCCAGCAGCACCGCGGCGGCGCTGTTCCTTGGGTCGGCATAGCGCGCCACCTGGACCATGCTGACCGGCAGCGCGCGGCTGTTGAGCCGGTTGAGGTCGACCGCCATTCCAAGCAACAGCTCGGCATAAGCCTTGGCGGGCTCGTCGACCGCCTGGCCGGTACGCTTGCCGGCTTCGATCCGTTGCCGGGCGGCGCCGGTCTCGGTGCCCATCTCCTGGACCATCGCCAGTGCGCGCCGGCGGTCGCCGGCGGCAAGGAAGCCATCGGCCAGCGCCAGCCTCAATCGGGCCTCGCGGCCTCCGGCGGCGGCGATCGCACGGCGCGCGAACGGCTCCGCTTCGGCGGCGCGGCGGAACTGGAGCAGGATGAACGCCCGGTTCTCGGACTTGAACGGGCCGAGCAGGCTGTTGACCGGGATCTGGTCGATCGTGGTCAGCGCCGCCGCCAGGTCGCGGCGCTCGGCCAACCCCCATGCCTGGATCAGCGGCTCGAGGAATTGCAGATTGCCGTCTTCGTTGCCGCCGGCGACAAATACCAGCGCGCGGTCCGAGCGGCCCCGCCGCAGCTCGTCGGCGATCAGCAGCAGCCGCGCATCGACCGTCAGTTCAGCCGGCTGCAGCTTGCGCGCCAGCCGCAGGGCGAGCTCGATGTCGCCCGCGCCGATCGCTTCGGCCAGCGCCTTGCGGCTGATGGTGGCGTTGCTCGCACCGCCTTCGGCGAGTTGCGCGAGAAGCTCGGCGGAGCGGCGATGCTCGCCGCTCATCGCCGCCGCCCGCGCTTCGACATAAGTCAGCGCGGAGCTTTGCGCGGACGAAGGCCGGGCGGCCGCCGCCGGCGCGGCAAGCAGCACCGCCGCGATCGCCGAACAGCAGTGCCATCTACATGTTGGGATAGTTCGGCCCTCCTCCGCCTTCGGGTGTCACCCAATTGATGTTCTGCGTCGGGTCCTTGATGTCGCAGGTCTTGCAGTGGACGCAATTCTGGGCGTTGATCTGCAGCCGCATCTTGCCGTCTCCGGCCTCTACAAACTCATAAACGCCCGCCGGGCAATAACGCTGCTCGGGCCCGTCATAGACCTGAAGGTTGATCGCCGTTGGTATGGCTGCGTCCTTGAGCGTCAGGTGAACGGGCTGGTTCTCTTCGTGATTGGTGTTGGACACGAACACCGACGACAGGCGGTCGAAGGTCAGCACCCCGTCGGGCCTGGGGTAAGCGATCGGCCGCGCATGCTCCTTGCGCTTCAAGCGGCTGTGGTCGGCGTGGTGCTTCAATGTCCACGGCAAGCGCAGGCCGAGCTGCCCAAGCCACATGTCGAACCCGGCGTAGAGCGTTCCGGCGAGGCCGCCCCACCGCGAGACCGCCGGCTGCGCGTTGCGCACCAGCCGCAGCTCCTTGTCGACCCAGCTCGAGCGCAGCGCCTTGGGATAGGCCTCCAGCCGGTCGGCGCTGCGATCGGCGGCGATCGCCTCGAAGGCGGCCTCGGCGGCGAGCATCGCCGATTTCATCGCTGTGTGGGTGCCCTTGATCCGCGGCACGTTCAGAAACCCCGCCGCGCAGCCGATCAGCGCGCCGCCCGGGAACACCAGCTCGGGAATCGCCTGCCAGCCGCCTTCGTTGATCGCCCGGGCGCCGTAGGAGACGCGCTTGCCGCCCTCGATCTCGGCGCGGATCGCCGGGTGGGTCTTCCAGCGCTGGAATTCCTCGAACGGCGACAGATACGGGTTGTCGTAATCGAGCGCGATCACGAACCCCAATGCGACTTGGCTGTTCTCCTGGTGGTAGAGGAACCCGCCGCCCCACGCATCCTCGAGCGGCCAGCCCTGGCTGTGGATCACCCGCCCAAGTTTGTGCCTGTCGGCAGGAACGTCCCACAACTCCTTGACGCCAAGGCCGAAAACCTGCGGGCCGCTGTCCTTGCGCAGGTCGAAGATTTCGGTCAGCCGCTTGGTCAGATGCCCGCGCGCGCCCTCGGCGAAGAAGGTGTAGCGCGCGTGGAGCTCCATGCCGGGCTGATAGTCGGGGCGGTGGGTGCCGTCGCGGGCGATGCCCATGTCGCCGGTGGCGACGCCTTTGACCGCGCCCCTTTTGGCCAAGCCATCCTTGTCGTGATAGAGGATTTCATCCGCCGCGAAGCCGGGGAAAATCTCGACCCCGAGCTCCTCCGCCTGCCCGGCCAGCCAGCGGCAGAAATTGCCGAGGCTCAGCGAATAGGTGCCCGTGTTGCGCATGAACCGGGGCAGCAGGAGCTCGGGCATCCGCCATTTGCTCTTTTTGGTCAGCACCCAGTGGTGATTCTCGGTCACCGGCACGGTCAGCGGCGCGCCCTTGTCCTTCCAGTCGGGGATCAGCTCATCGAGCGCTTTCGGGTCGAGCACCGCTCCGGACAGGATATGCGCGCCGACTTCGCTGCCTTTTTCGAGCACGCACACGGCAAGCTCGCGCCCCGCTTCACCGGCCAGTTGCTTCAGACGGATGGCCGCGCTCAGTCCGGCTGGGCCGGCGCCGACGATCACCACGTCGTATTGCATCGATTCGCGTTCGCTCATGGTCCTCTCGTCGCGGCCGCAGTACAATCTGACTCATCAGCCCTGCCAACTCCTTGACCGCGCCGTCAATGCCTTGACCATGCCACCAAAGGCCGTGAGGAATGCGCAATGGGCGGGGAAGACCGAACGATCAGCGCGGTTGAGGCCGCCAGCGCGCTCGGCTGGTGGCTCGAGGCGGGAGTCGACATCGCCGTCGCGGAGGCCCCGCGCAATTGGCTGAAAGCGCGGGATTCGGCGTCACCGAACGTGCGCCAGCCATCCGCGCAAGCGGTTAGCCAGGCGCTCGAGACGCTGCATTTATTCCGAGACTGGCTCGGCACGGCGCCTTCGCTGCCCCTCGCGGGTCCCGGCACGACGCTGGTCCTGCCGCACGGCCAGGAAGCCGCTCCGGTGATGCTGCTCGCCGAGATGCCGGCGCGAGAGGATGCCGCCGAGGGGAGGCCGATCGGCGGGGAAGCCTGGGAACTGATGGGGAAGATGCTCGCCGCCATCGGCGTCCGGGCCGAGGACGCCTACAGCGCGACCCTGTCCTGCTTCCACGCGCCGGGAGCCAGGTTGCGCGCCGAGGATCTCGCCGAATGCGCGGAGATCGCCCGCAAGCACGTCGCTCTCGCCAGGCCGAAGCGGTTGCTGCTGCTCGGCGATGCGCCGGCGCGGGCGCTGCTCGGCAAGCCGCTCGCCGCGGCCCGCGGCCACGTTCACAAAATAGAAGGAGTGCGCGCGGTAGCAACCTTCCATCCGCGCTTCCTGATGAACCGCCCGTCGGACAAGGCGCTCGCGTGGCGCGACCTGCTGCTGTTGATGGAGGACGCAAGTTGAAGGCCCATTGGTTCGCGTTCGCGGCGCTGCTGGGCGCGCATCCGGCGCTGGCCCAGGATCCGCTCGCGCCAATTTCGGAGCCGCCAAAACCGAGCGCGCCGGCGCCTGCACGGCCGCAGCCCGCGCCTCCGATCACGATCACTCCGCCGCCGGTCGTCGTTCCGGCACCTCCGCCGATCCCGATCCCGCGCGACTGGCGTCAAGTGTTCGCCCGAATCCGCGGCGGCAATTGGGCGAGCGCCGAGGCCGGCATCGCGCTGCTCCCGCTCAATGTCCTGACACCAGTCGCCAGGGCCGAACTCTACACCGCCAGAGGCTCTCCGGTGGTCGATCTCGCCCGGCTCCAGGCGCTGCTCGCCGAGGCCCCCGACCTTCCCCAGGCCGAACAGCTCGCGCGGATGGCGCTGACCCGCGGCGCCACCACCGGCCCGCTGATCGTGCCGAAGCGGCCGCTGACCTGGCTCGGATCGGCGCCGCGCCGATCGCGCGCGCGACCCGTTCAAGGCGAAGTGGCCGCCGACCAGCTCCGCGCCGCGCTCGACCCGCTGCTCAAGGCCGACGCCGCGGCCGAGGCCGAGTTGCTCCTGTCGCAGGCCATGCCCTTGCTCTCCGCCGAAGCGCGGGCCGAAGCCGGGCAGCGCATCGCCTGGTCGTATTACCAGGTCGGCCGCGACGCCGACGCGCGCCGCGTCGCCGATGCCGCGCGCGTTGGCGCGGGCGCCGACTGGGCGGCGCACTCGGCGTGGATCTCCGGCCTGGCGTCATGGCGTCTCAATGATTGCGAAGCCGCTTCGCGCGCGTTCCGGGACGTCGCCGCGATCTCGCGTGAGCGCGAGCTCGGCGCCGGCGGTTATTATTGGGCGGCGCGGGCCGAGCAGGCGTGCCGGCGGCCGCGTTCGGTGACGCCGTTGCTGCGGGCGGCGGCGCGCTCCAACGAAAGCTTCTACGGGCTTGTCGCCCGCGAGACTCTCGGTCTCGACACGCATTTGCCTCCCGATCCGCGCCGGGTTTCCGCCGGGCTCGAAAGCCTGCCCAACGTCCGCCGGGCATTGGAGCTGGTCAACATCGGCGAGCGCTGGCTGGCCGAGGACATGCTGCGCCACCAGGCGCGGATCGGCCGCCCGTCGGACCACCACGGGCTGATCGAGCTCGCCAGGCGGCTCGATCTCGCCGGCGCCCAATTCTGGCTCGCGCACAACGGCCAGCCGGGCGCGATCGCCGACCCCCGGGACCGCTATCCGACGCCGCGCTGGACGCCGCTGACCGGCTGGCGCGTCGACCCGGCGCTGGCCTTCGCCCATATCATCCAGGAATCGACCTTCCGCGCCGACGCGGTCAGCCCGGCCGACGCGGTCGGGTTGATGCAGGTCCGGCCCGGCACCGCGCAGGACATGGCCCGGGCGCGCAACCTCCCTTATTCGCGGTCGAGCTTGACCGACCCGAGCTACAATCTGGAATTCGGCCAGAGCTTCATCGAGCTGATGCGCCGGTCGCCGGCGACCGGTGGCCAATTGCCGCGGATGATGGCGGCCTACAATGCCGGTCCGACGCCCGTCGCCAGGTGGGCCGCGATCCCCGGCCAGGGCGATCCGCTGCTGTGGATCGAGAGCATCCCTTATTGGGAGACTCGTTATTATGTGCCGGCGGTGTTCCGCAACATGTGGGTGTATCAGGGCCTGGCCCGGGCGCCGACGCCGACGCTGGGCGCCATCGCCCAGCACCGCTGGCCGGCCTTTCCGGCGAGCCGCACCTTGCTGACTCGCGAGATTTCACGGAACCCAACGCCCTCGCCATAGCTTAGACGGTCATCGGAAAAGAGGAGCGCAACCATGTATATCGGAATCGGCGGCCTGATTCTGCTGATCATCATTCTCGTCATTGTGTTCTGACGCGGGAAAAACTGCCGACGGCTAGCGGCCATCGCTAGTCTTTGTTCTTGATATGTTCCAAAACCGGCGTATCGTTTGGCGATGCCGGTCGAGTCGATCCGCGGGCGCGGTGCAACGCGCAACGCCACACCGACGCGCTTCAACCTTCAGGAGCGAGCGGTCGATGGTGACTGGCTCGACACCGTCGAGGCGCTCGACGGCGTCGCCAGGCGGCGGACCACGGTCACGGTCGAACATCCCAAGTCGATCCTCACCCGCAACAGCTCGCCCGACATCGGCTTCGACCGCTCGATCAATGCCTATCGCGGCTGCGAGCACGGCTGCATCTACTGCTTCGCGCGCCCAACCCACGCCTTCCACGATCTCTCCCCGGGCGTTGATTTCGAATCGCGCCTGTTCGTCAAGCCCAATGCCGCGCAGCTGCTGCATTCGGCGCTGTCGCGGCCCGGCTACGATTGCGCGCCGATCGCGATGGGCACCAACACCGATCCCTACCAGCCGATCGAGGAGCGGTGGCGCGTCACGCGGTCGGTTCTCGAAGTGCTGCTCGAAACCCGCCACCCGTTCACCATCACCACCAAGTCGGACCGCGTGCTTCGCGACCTCGACCTGCTCAAGCCCGCCGCCGAGCTCGGCATCGCCTCGGTGGCGATCTCGGTCACCTCGCTCGATCCCGGGATCAGCCGGACGATGGAGCCGCGCGCGCCCAGCGGCGCCAAGCGCATCGAAGCCATCCGCCAATTGAACCAGGCCGGCGTCCCCTGCCACGTCGCGATCGCTCCGGTCGTTCCGCAGATCACCGACCACGAGCTCGAGGCGATTGTCGAGGCCGCGGCCGGAGCGAACGCGGCCGGCGGTTTTTACCTCCCCGTGCGCCTGCCCCACGAAGTCGCGCCGCTTTTCCGCGTCTGGCTCGACGAGCATTATCCCGATCGCGCGGCCAAGGTCATGGCGACGATCGCCTCGATGCGCGGCGGCCGCGACAACGACCCCAATTTCTTCAGCCGGATGCGCGGCCAGGGGCCGTGGGCCGAGCTTCTCCGCACGCGCTTCGAGATCGCGGTCAAGCGCTACGGCCTGCGCCAGGCCAAATTCGCGCTTCGCCGCGACTTGTTCCGCCCGCCCGAGGGCGCGCAGATGCGGCTGCTCTAGGCGGGATTTTCTCGCCACGGCGCGTGACAGGCGCGCGGCCTCTGGCTAGGCGGCGGGTGATGACCAAGCCCCTGCTCGCGGCGCTGCTGCTCAAGACCGCCGCCCCCCTGGCGGTGCTGTCGGGCGGAATCGAGCCGCATCCGAAACGGCGTTCGCCGCGTTGAAGCCCCACAAAGGAGAACTACCGATGCGTGCTTTCATCATCCTCCCGGTGCTGCTGCTGGCGGCCTGCCAGGTGAGCAAGGATCCGAACAACGATTCGGTGACCGTCGAGTATAATCAGGATCTCGCCGAGAACGCGGCCGCGGACGTCGCCAACACCGCCGGGAACATTGCCGGCGATATCGGCAACGATGTCGAGCGGACCGGCGACAAAATCTCCAACGAGGTCGGCGACGTCGATGTCGATGTCGACGTCGACCGCAACGCACCGGCGAATTCGAACTAGGCGTTCGCCCAATTCAATTTGGATGGCCCGTTCCTCGCTGCTAACGGCCTTTCTGGTCGGGGAGTGGCGCAGCCTGGTAGCGCATCTGCTTTGGGAGCAGAGGGTCGCAGGTTCGAATCCTGTCTCCCCGACCATGCTTTTGCCGCCGAGCCTAAGCGATGGGATCGAAGATCCCGAGTTTAAGCAAAGAGTGGGCAAAAGCCGGCCAGCCTGCGCCGACAGGCGACAGCACTGACGTCACGGGATTCATTCCCGTGACGGCCTTTGGTCGGAAGAAGTGCATTAAAACGCCAAGCCTGCGTCACGGAGTAGATCCGTGACGTCGATCGACACCGCTTTGCGGGTCGTCGGCCGGCATGCG
>Ga0136612_10000114_pt1 | contig 20779 bp, 11 predicted proteins | sample AntDryUQ224A2306_2_FD_106644 | JGI IMG/M metagenome (GOLD analysis project Ga0136612, IMG submission 106644) | Polar desert sand microbial communities from Dry Valleys, Antarctica - metaG UQ224A (23.06) | ecosystem: Environmental > Terrestrial > Soil > Desert | place: Antarctica: Dry Valley... | reverse complement strand
TGGCAACCCGGTCGCTTCGCGACGCGGAGCCGGTCTTGATCTGCCCCGCGTTCGTCGCCACCGCAAGGTCGGCGATGGTTGAATCCTCAGTTTCTCCCGAACGATGCGAGATCACACATCGATATCCCGCCCGTCTGGCCATATCGATGGCGTCGAGTGTCTCGGTCAATGTGCCGATCTGATTGACTTTGATCAGGATCGAGTTCGCGATCCCGCGCGCGATTCCCTTCGCAAAGATCTCGGGATTGGTCACGAAGAGATCGTCGCCGACGAGCTGTACCTCTGCGCCCATGGCTCTCGTCAAACCATCCCAGCCATCCCAGTCGCCCTCCGACATCCCATCCTCGATGGAGATGATCGGGTACTTCGCTTTCAGCCCCTGGTAGTACTCGATGATCTCGCCGCTGTCGAGGATTCGCTCGTCGCCGGCGAGGTTGTACTTCTTGTTCTCGTAAAACTCGGAGGCGGCTACATCGAGCGCGAGATAGATCTGCTCGCCGGCGCGGTAGCCACTCTTGTCGATCGCGGTCATGATGAGGTCGAGCGCTTCCGCATTCGACCCGAGATGCGGCGCGAAGCCTCCCTCGTCACCTACGGCTGTTACGAGACTCTTCGATTTCAGAATGGACTTGAGGTGATGGAACGTCTCCACTCCGGCTCGGAGCGCCTCGGAGAAGCTGTCGAAGCCTGCGGGCACGATCATGAACTCCTGGATGTCGAGGTTGTTGTCCGCGTGTGCTCCTCCGTTGATAACGTTCATCATCGGGACGGGAAGCGTACGCGCGCCCGGTCCGCCGAGGTATTGGAACAGAGGCAGCGCCGAGGCCTGCGCGGCCGCGCGGGCCACGGCGAGGGAAACGCCCAGAGTTGCGTTGGCGCCGAGGTTCGCTTTGTTCTCCGTGCCATCCATCTGCTTCATGAGGAGGTCGATGAGAACCTGCTCGCGCGAGTCCATCCCTTCGATCTCGGACGCGATGGTTTCGTTCACGTTCTCGACAGCCTTGCGGACTCCCTTGCCGAGGTAGCGGGATTTGTCGCCGTCGCGAAGCTCGAGAGCCTCGCGCGTGCCTGTGGAGGCGCCGGATGGGACCGCGGCCCTTCCGAGTGCGCCAGACTCCAGAACGACATCCACTTCGATGGTTGGATTTCCTCGGGAGTCGAGGATCTCACGTGCGAACACTTCGTCAATGTTGAACATGGGCGCTAGTTTAGGGGAAGACGGGAGAATGGAGAATCCCGAGAGCCCTTTTCGAGATGCGCAGTCGTTTTTCAGGAGAACCGAATCAGGCGATAGAATTGGCGGCATGAAGCGGCTTGGACTGGTCCTGATGCTACTGGTGTCTCCCTCGCTCCTGGCGCACGGTCGTCGAAAGGAAGACTACGGTGGAAATCTCGTCGAGTACCTCTACGGCGTTCTGCGGCGACCGAACGAGGAGTCAGGCTCGATCCCGGAGGCGTTTGACAGATCGCTCGCACTGCTACTCGGGGTCGAGGAGTGGATGCTCAAATACGGCCGGCTGATCGGTTTCCGCTCATTTCACACGGTGATCCTCGCTGAGCCTGCGGTCCATGAGCTGACGAAGTTTTGAGTGGGATGGCCCGCGTGAAAGGATGCTGCGGATTGCAATAGCAAGGAGATGCTGGAGATGAACCAAACTTCCTGTACTACTGGGAGTCGCAGGGCACTTTGGGCGTGAAAGGGAACCTTCTGCTTCGCGCGTTTCACCGACTCATGTCTGCTCCTCTTGACGTGCTGGATGGCAAGCTCACCAAGTACCATCGGGACGAGCGATTCGAATCTGTCTATCTCCAACAGTTGACGTACGAAGGCGTTCCTGACCCGTCAGGGTTTCTAGGGGCAAGGTATTCGGAGGGATGCAGGTGGCGGTCCGTCATCGAGCAGTTCCATCAGAGAAAAGGTATCAGACACGTACTTGACATTGGTGCTGGAAATGGCGCCATCGAGCTTGCATTGGCGGCGGGAGATAACTTTGTCGTAAGTGTTGAACAGCTTTGGAATGAGCCTGCCCGCCGGCTTCATGCGGCTCTGGATCGTCCGTTCAGGCGGGTAATCGCCGACGCGTCTCACCTTCCGTTCGGCCCCTGCGCCTTTGATGCAGTTGTTGTACTCGAGACTATCGAACATCTGGAAGATCCACGCGGTGGGGCGTCGGAGATCGTGCGTGTACTTCGATCGACTGGGGTTGCCATACTGACGACCCCGGCACGTTTGAGATACATCTTTACTCGGGATCCTCACTTCGGCATCAGGGGACTTCTGCTTCTACCGCGAAGACTTCAGAGGCTCGTTGCCACGAAGAATGGATTTGATCAGCCTCATCATTTTGTCGACCGTATCTACTGGACCGCTTCACAGGTCGGCCGCTTGTTCGGACGATCGATCAGAGTGCGAATCCTGGCCAGAGCTCGCTTCGCCAAATCCTTACTCTGGGATGCAGTCGTTCTGACGAAACTTTGAGGCTCCAAGACCGCCTTCGGTCCATCAATGTCTGTTAATACTCTGCTAACCCGTTGGCAATTAAATTGCTGCTGGACCATTGTTGTTCAATGAGAGAGAGGAGAGGTCCATATGCTGAGAAAAGCAAGAAGCGTCGCCGTAGTTTTTTTCCTACTGGGTGGCTCTGCCTTCGCGGAATGTAAGGTGGATCGGTACCCAGGGGTTGGCGTGGATATTCTCTCTTCTTATAGAGGGGATATCAACCATGACATGGGCGAGTACGGTCATATTCTCGATGACTCCCAAGATCCTAATTGTGCACGCGCTGCATCAGAAAGGCTCCACAACAAGATAGCTCGAACGATCTACTATCGCGAGATATACGGGCGATTCGATTACGACCGGTATAGGAAGATCTACGCCTATCAGGACTTCGTTGAGGGAACTCACGTTTCGCTTATCTTTGCTTCCGCACTTGTGTTGGGAGAAAAGGGTGAACTGCATACATGGCTCGACCAAGACTTAATAAGGGTTCGAGATCTGTTTTACGCGGCGCCCTACGTTGATAGCCCGTGCGGATTCTCGTGGGGCAACTGGAGAGCCGGGAACACATGCATGGACGACTATGCTGTGAACGCGAGCGCATTCGGGTGGATAGCAGCATACGAAGCGGCCCGGGGAAGGCCCTCCTCGATTTACGCAGATGCAGCCAAGCGGAACATCGATTTGGCGTTCGGCCCTGAAAGTATCTGCATCTCCAACGAGTTCTCGCCCCAAGACGCTCAAGGTCGCGGTCCCTGCAACACAACAGATATCGGGGAGCTCTCATCTCAGAATGAAAGCGGTAGAACAGCGAAGACCTTCAGCTTAAACCACGGAACTCAGAGTCCGACTTACGGAGCCGGTCTACTTACCCTAATTTCAGGGGCCCTGAGAGGTTTGAAAACCGCGGGTTACTACTGGGGGCTTACCTACGAGCAAAAGGTGATTGCGAGAGCACTAATTGAGGAGGCGCAGCGAAAGACAATTTATCAGCCTGGCCCTACCTTTAGCTACCGGTTCAAGAACAATTGCGCGATTTTTGAGAACATGGGAGGCGTGGTCACTCAAACGAACAATCAGCCTTGCGATGACACAAGGTTTGACTACTACCCCGAAATGTTTCCGCTCAACCATTTTTACAACGAGTACGTCAACGTCCCCTGGAGCGGGTTTGGTCCGCCCGTGCCAACCACTGACGTTGATGGCACACAGGGTTCTTATGCCTTCAATTCTTTCGACTCGAGATTGTGGGTTGAAGATCCCGCAACGATTAACAACCCCGGTCGTCGGGCAACTTATGGTGATTTAGGCTGGGGGTGGTTAGTCTCCCCTCCCTTATTTTCCGGTGACATCAACGACAATATTCCTATCGGCTATCTTGACGGGATCGATTCGCAGGGCGTTGCCATAGGTTGGACCTGTGACCGGGATACTCCGGATGTATCACTGCGAGTACAGCTGTCTGACGGAACGACTGCGGTATCAGCTGAGGGATACGCTAACCTCGGCAGCGAACAGGCGGTGAATGACTTGTGCGGCGGTGGATGGGCGCATCGATTTGCAATCCAGCTACCTTGGTCGACCCGCGGGCGTGTCATTAATGCATATGGGCTCGAATCGAGGGGTCAACACATTACACATCTTACTAGCAACTGTCCTGAAGGGTCGTGTAGTTGGTGAGAATCGTTTCGGCATATTGTCCCGTGTCTCGATCCGGTCGGGGCGCGGGGCGAACGCGTTTCTTAGCGAACGGAATCCAATCGCCTTCGCAGTCTGGCGAGAATCGAGTCCACCCTGCTTTCGCCAGTCTTTGGTGTCGCTTGGATGAGAGGAGGGTCGGCCTCAGTGCGGGGTGGCCACTCTCCTGGGTTGAGGATCGGGAGTCCGTTGTAATGCTGCTGCACCGGCTGTTTCGTTCGCGCGTCGTAGACTTTGCGCGTCTGAAGACGCCCCAGTCCCGGGTCCGACAGGAGCGGCGTGTAGTAGAGACAACCGTCGAAATAGTAGTGTGTGACCTGAGTGTGGCGGGTGCGCGCTTCGTCAACGATCGGACTCCCGCCGTGAAATAGATTGGCGGCCCAGATGAGGCACTCTCCGCGGCTGACCTTGATCTCCCGGCGGTCGTACTGCTCGGCCTTCATCAGCGCTTCGACGAAGTCTTCGTAGAGTCCGTAGTTGTCGTACGGTTTCTGCTGGAAGCTCGCGGCGATTCCGATGTCGTGAAGATCGTAGATCGGAAGATGCTGACTGGCAGGGTAATAGTGCAGCGGGCCGTTGCGGGCGTCGACATCTTCGAGGGCGACCCAGGCTCCGCACATGAAGCCGTGGGGGATTGAGCTGAAGTGAACGGTGTCGCTGTGGGTTCTCTGCTGGGATCCGACCCGGAAGTTGATCGTCTGAAACGGAACGGGCTCGCGCTGGTAGAGGATTCTGAGAACTTCAAGGATCTTCGGGGCGATGGCAATCTGGCGGACTGGCTCGAGGAAAGTCCAGCCGTCCTGAATGCGGGTGCGGTCGGAGTAGTAGGGCTCGTAGTTGTCGCGGAAGAACGGAGTCATCTCCCGGACCGCGTCGTCGAGAAGTTCGCCCGGGATTTCGGGATCGATGATGACGTAGCCGTGCTGCGCGAAGTCACTGACCATCCTGGCCTGCTCGGGCGAGAGCAGAGCGGTCTTGAGGAGGTTCGCAAAAAACGGCGAATCGACCCAGGGGCGGTTCGTCGCTTTCGTCTCCGAGGAGTAGCGACCGACGGCGTTGGACATGGTCATTTGGGCAACGGGAGAGGGGGGGAGTTTATGCCGGGAGGGTGTCTCCCTGGTGTAGAGGAAGTCTCGAACGTAGAACGCAGAACGCAGAATGTAGAACGAAGAAAGGAAAGGGGAGGACCGGTCTTTGTTCTGAATTCCTCATTCTTCATTCTGCGTTCTACGTTTTGCGTTTTGCGTTCGACTCTTCCACTGAAACGGAATAGCAGGCACGAACCTATCAGGCGAATATTCATCTCGAATCTTTGTTCGGTGATGAACCCACCACTACGGAGCTCCTCATGGACGAGATCATCATTCGCGGTGCCCGCGAGCACAACCTCAAGAACATCGATGTGGTTATCCCGCGAAACAAGTTTGTCGTGATCACGGGCGTGAGCGGCTCTGGCAAGTCTTCTCTCGCGTTCGACACGATTTTCGCGGAGGGACAGCGTCGATACGTCGAGTCTCTTTCCGCTTACGCGCGGCAGTTCCTCGAGCAGATGGAGAAACCGGATGTCGATTCCATTGAAGGGCTCTCTCCCGCAATATCCATCGAGCAGCGAACGACCTCCAAAAATCCTCGCTCGACAGTCGGAACGGTTACTGAAATCTACGACTACCTGCGACTTCTCTACGCTTCCATCGGCGTCCCCCATTGCACGTCATGTGGTCAGGAGATCCGCCCGCAGACGATCCAGCAGATGGTCGACCGCCTGACCAGGCACGCTGAAGGAACGAAGTTCACCGTCCTTGCGCCCTACATCCGCGGCAAGAAAGGGGAGTACCGGAAGCAGATGCTGCAGATGGTGAAGGAAGGCTTCACCAGAGCGGTCGTCGACGGAGACATGGTCGAACTGGCCGATCCTCCCACTCTCGACAAGCAGAAGAAGCACACCATTGATGTGGTCATCGACCGACTGGCGGTGAAAGAAGGGTTTGCCCAGCGTCTTGCCGACTCGCTCGAGGTTGCCACCAGGGTCTCGAAAGGACTGGTGAAGATCCTCTATGCAGCCGACGGCAGGGAAGAGCTCCTTTCACAGAACTACTCCTGCCCCGACTGCGGAATCTCAATCGGCGAAGTGACTCCCCGGCTTTTTTCATTCAACTCGCCCTTCGGTGCCTGTCCGAAATGCTCGGGGCTGGGGATGCTTCAGGAAATCGACGTCGACAAGATCGTTCCCGATCCAAACAAGTCGATCGAGGACGGGGCCATCGCCATCTGGAAGGAAGGCGCGGAGAACTGGAGAACCCGACAGCTCACGCAACTGGCGACGCACTACGAGTTCAAGATCTCCACTCCATGGAAGAAACTTCCCGAGGAAGCGAAGCAGATCATCCTTCATGGCTCCAAGGAAAAACTGAAGTTCACCTACTCGGGCTCCGACAGTTCATACAACTACACGGGGCAGTACGAAGGCATCATTCCGATGCTTCAGCGCCGATACACGGAAACCTCGGATGACATGCGCGAAGAGATCGAGCGATTCATGACCGCCACCCGTTGTCCCGACTGCGACGGGAAGCGGCTCAAGAAGGATGCCTTGAGCGTGACGGTGGTGGGCCTCTCCATCGACTCCATCGTCGCGCAACAACTCAAGGATGCGGAGGTCTTTTTCGGCGAGATGAAGCTCAGCGAGCGCGAAGAGATCATCGCCGGGAAAATCCTCAAGGAAGTACGCGACAGGCTGTACTTTCTCAATTCTGTCGGCCTCGGTTATCTAACGCTCGACCGCAGCGCCGCGACTCTCTCAGGGGGTGAAGGTCAGCGAATCCGCCTGGCCACGCAGATCGGCTCGAAGCTGATGGGTGTGCTCTACGTCCTCGATGAGCCATCGATCGGACTGCATCAGCGCGACAACCGCCGGCTCATCGACTCGCTCATCGAACTACGCGAGCTTGGGAATACCGTCATCGTGGTAGAGCATGACGAGGAGACGATCGCCGCTGCTGACCATGTGGTCGATCTGGGACCGAGGGCCGGCGTTCACGGAGGGGAGATCGTGGCCGAGGGGACGTTCAGCCAGATCACCAAGTACGAGCGATCGCTGACGGGTCGGTACCTTCGCGGAGAACAGTCGATCGCCATTCCCGCGGTTCGAAGAAAGGCGCAGAACGGGACGATCAAGGTTCTTGGCGCCCGCGAAAACAATCTTCAGAATCTTGATGTGTCGTTCCCGCTCGGGCTTTTCATTGCGGTAACGGGGGTGTCAGGCTCAGGCAAGTCGACGCTGGTGAATGACATCCTTTACAGGGCCGTCTCGCGGTTCTTTTACAACAGCAGTGACACCCCAGGCGCGCACTCGAAGATCGTCGGTCTCGAGAAGATCGACAAGGTCATCGATATCGATCAGTCGCCCATCGGAAGGACTCCTCGCTCGAACCCTGCGACGTATACACAGCTGTTCGGCGAGATTAGAAATCTGATGTCGCAGACGCCTGAAGCGAGAATGCGCGGCTACGGTCCGGGCCGCTTCTCGTTCAATGTCAAAGGGGGCCGTTGTGAGGCGTGCCGCGGCGACGGTCAGACGAAGATCGAGATGCATTTTCTTCCCGACATCTACGTCACGTGTGACGTCTGCGGAGGCAAGCGCTACAACCGCGAAACGCTTCAGGTCACGTACAAGAGTCATTCGATCGCGGAAATCCTCGACATGACTGTCGAACAGGCGATCGATGTGTTCCGGAACATCCCGCGCATCTTCAACGTGGTGCGAACGCTCGACGAGGTGGGACTTGGTTACATCAAGCTCGGCCAGTCCTCGACGACTCTCTCTGGTGGTGAAGCGCAGCGCGTCAAACTCGCACGCGAGCTCGCGAAGAGGGCCACGGGGCGGACGCTGTACATTCTCGATGAGCCGACCACGGGCCTGCATTTCGACGACATCGCCAAGTTGCTGCAGCTGATGCACGGACTCGTCGATCGGGGGAACACAGTGGTCGTGATCGAGCACAATCTCGACGTCATCAAGACAGCGGACCACGTCATCGACCTCGGGCCTGAAGGTGGTGACGGCGGAGGCCAGATCATCGCCACCGGAACGCCGGAAGAGGTATCGCGAGTCGATGCGAGCGCAACCGCGTCGTATTTGCGCAAAGCGCTCAAGCGCGGAGCGGAAGGGCGGGGCGTCTCCCCTCTCCCGAGGGAGAGGGTGGCGCGTTAGCGCCGGGTGAGGGCGCACGAACCTACAGGCGATGCTGGTAAGCGAACCAGAACATGACAAACGCAAAGCAAACGCAGCGTACCGATCGCTCCCGATCACTGCGCAGAACTCAGACCACGGCTGAGGCAGTCTTCTGGCGGATAGTCAGTGATCGTCGTTATCGCAATTTGAAGTTCAGGCAACAGCGTCCATTTGGACGATACGTCGTGGACTTTCTCTGCGAGGAGTTGAATCTCGTCATAGAGCTCGACGGCGAGGCTCATTTCGATCTCGCGGTGGTAGCCGTCGACGCGGAGAGAACCGCCTTTCTACAATCCCGCGGGCTCACGTTTTGCGGATCGAGAACGAGGAATTGTTGGTCAACACGGGTCTCGTGTTTGGCAGGCTCGATGTGATCGTGGACCAGTTGCGGCGTGCTCAGGCATCGATCTGAATGACGTGCGCCCTCACCCGGCGCTTACGCGCCACCCTCTCCCTCGGGAGAGGGAAAAGCACGCCCATCCGCGGCGGTCCGCAGGTGTTTCAGTGCCCGGGTGGGTGGTCGCGTTTGTGCGCAGCGATGACTTTCTCCTGAAGTGCGCGCGGCACTTCCTCGTAGTGCGAGAACTCCATGTGGAACGAGCCGCGTCCGTGGGTCAGCGAGCGTAGCGTCGAGCCGTAAGTCAGGATCTCCGCCATCGGCACCCGGGCCTTGATGACCTGCATGTCGGCGTCGGAGTCGATGCCGTCCATCTTTCCTCTGCGCGAGGTGATGTCGCCTGTCAACGCACCGATGTACTCACCCGGCGCGGCGACTTCCAGATGCATGACCGGCTCGAGAAGCGTCGGTCGTCCGAGCTCCATCCCCTCCCGGAACGCGAGAGAGCCTGCGATCTTGAACGCCATCTCCGAGGAGTCGACGTCGTGGAATTGTCCGTCGAGGAGGCGCACGCGGAAATCGACGACTGGAAACCCCGCCAGAAAGCCGTGACCACGAGCGTCCTGGATCCCTTTCTCTACCGCCGGGATGTATTGGCGTGGGATCGATCCGCCGTGAATCTCGTCGACGAACTCGAACTCTCCGCCGCGAGGAAGCGGCTCCATTCGAATCTTGCAATCCGCGAACTGTCCGTGACCACCCGACTGCTTCTTATGGCGGCCATGCGCGTCTGCAGACCTGGTGATGGTCTCGCGATACGGCACCTTCGGGGGATGCAGCAGAACCTCCACTCCGTACTTTTTCTTCAACTTCCCGATCACCACTTCCACGTGGAGCTGTCCCTGTCCCGAGATCTGCAATTCCTTCGTTCTCTCGTCCCGTCCGAATCGAATCGATGGATCCTCTTCGATGATTCTGGCGAGTGCAGAGGAGATCTTGTCCTCGTCCCCTTTCGCCTTCGGTTCGATCGCGAAAGAGATTGCAGCCTCCGGGTATTCGACGTGCGGGAACACGATCGGATGGTCGCGTCCGCTGATCGTGTCGCCCGTGTGCGAATCCTTGAGCTTGGCGATGCTGCCGATGTCACCTGCGCGGAGCTCCGGCACGGCAAGCTGCTGCTTGCCCTGCATCACATGCAGCTTCCCGAAGCGCTCTTCGTGGTTTCTCGAAGCGTTCCAGTAAGTCGAATCTGACTTGATCGTCCCCGAGTAGACGCGGAAGATCGAGACGCGGCCCGAGAAAGGGTCGGACATCGTTTTGAAGACCAGGCTGGAAGGGAGACCTTCTTCGCGGCGCTCGAAACGGAGAGGCTGGCCGGCACGGTCGCGCCCTTCGACATCCTTCGCATCGAGAGGCGACGGAACATAGTCGACGAATGCATCGAGGATTGCGTGACCTCCGATGTTCCGCGACGCGGATGTAAAGAAAAGGGGGTCGATCTGGCCGCCCATGACTTCCCGATGAAGGCCCTGGGCAACTTCCTCCTCGGAGAGCTCACCCTTCTCGAAGTAGCGTTCCATGAGGGTGTCGTCGCCTTCGGCGACTTTCTCAATGAGCTTCTCGTGCCACAGGCGTGCGGTTTCCGCGAGCTCATCAGGAATCGGCTTCGTCTCGAATTTCCCCGACCCATCGGTCGAGTAGTAACGCGCTTTCATGGAGACGAGGTCGACGACTCCGCAGAAATCCTTCTCCTCGCCGATGGGGAGCTGAACAGCAATGATGTTCTTTCCGAACTTCTTCTGCAGCGCATCGATCGTCCTCGTAGCAGAGGCTCGTTCCCGGTCCATCTTGTTGACGATCAGCAGGCGCGGGAGTGCCAGATCGTCGCACATCCGCCAGACTTTCTCCGTTGAGACCTCGACACCGGTCACGGCACTCACCACGATCGCGGCAGTGTCCGCGACCCTTAGGGCGGTCTTGGCTTCCATCAGAAAAATGCCGAATCCCGGCGTGTCGATGAGATTGATTTTCGTGTTGCGCCACTCTGCGAACGCGAGTGCGGCCGAGATCGAGTGTTTCCTGTCGATCTCGTCCTGATCGAAGTCGGTGACGGTGGTTCCATCGTCGATCCTGCCGAGTCGCGTGACGGCTCCAGCGTTAAACAGCAGCTGGGAAACCAGCGAAGTTTTGCCGGTATCGTTGTGCCCGGCAACGGCCACATTCCGTATCTCAGAACCGGAGTAAACCCTCATCTCGATCACCTCGGACGTGGAAATAGACCAGCGATCCAACGAATCATAATTTAAAATGCGGGCAGGAAAGCCACTTGTTGGCTTCGATCCTGGATCTTTTGAAGTACCGTCAGGAACTCGATTCGGATTTCCCAGACCGGCTCAGCGCTGTGTCACGAGCCGGTCGTATGTCCTATGGAGTCGTCGCAAGGCACTGGAGCTGTTCGGATTGAAACTCAGTCGTTTCGAAGTGATTCGCGAGCTTGGAAAGGGGGCGATGGGCATTGTTTACCTCGCTCGTGACCCTCGCATCGGGCGTATGGTCGCTCTCAAGACGATCCGCCAGTCGTCGTCGCCAGATGACGAGGTTCGTGAGTTTCAACAGCGTTTCGTTCGCGAAGCGCAGGCCGCGGGCATCCTCAGCCACCCCGCAATCGTTACGGTCCACGACATCGGAGAGGATGCCGAGAGCGGCGTCTCGTTCATTGCCATGGAGTATGTCGAAGGGCCGAATCTCAAGGAGATGCTCAATCAGGGAGTGGCGCTGTCATTCGAGCAGATTGCCGCCACGATCGGTCAGGTCGCCGAAGCGCTCGATTTCGCGCATGCCAAAGGGATCGTCCATCGTGACGTGAAGCCGGCCAACATCATCTGGTGCGGCGAGTCGAAGGTGAAGATCACCGACTTTGGTATCGCCAAGATTGCAACGAGCGCCAACCTCACCTCAACCGGCCAGTTTCTCGGAACTCCCAACTACATGGCTCCTGAGCAGATCCGAGGAGCGAATGTGGATGGACGAAGCGATCTCTTCTCGCTCGGCATCGTTCTTTATGAACTGCTGACCAGGAAGAAGCCATTTGGAGGTGACTCGCTCACGACGATCTCCTACAAGATCGTTCACGAGCCTTTCCCCCCTTTGCGCGAGGTCAATCCGCTGATTCCGGAGGAGTTCGAGGCCATTGTGCGGAGGTGTCTCGAAAAGGATCCAAACGCTCGGTACCAGCGAGGGCTGGAGATGGCTCGGGCCCTCGAGAACGTGGTGAGGTCAACCAGGGGAATCCCGGCGATCCCTCCGATGGAGCCGGACGCGACTGTGGTTACCCGGACGGACGTCGACCACGAGAAGATCGGCACGATGGAGATGCCGTATCCCGAACATGAGGGGGTCGAGCGCGCAGCGCGGAGGGCAGGATCAGTTCCGAAGTCCGCGAAATCGATCGGGGAGGACAGCTTGCTCCGCCGACCGATCCCGGCCGCGATGTTCCTCGGGATCGCGCTTGGACTGCTTGCTGCGGTTGGAGTGAGTGCTGCGGTGATCTGGTCGAATCGCGTGGCGACGGTTCAGGTCGATGCGAACCTCGAGAAGCTGGTGGCAACGCAGAAGAGGCTCAGGACAGAGGGGAATGAGTTGAAGGCCCGAGGCGATGTGGCCGGAGCCCGCGAAAAGTACCTCGAGTTGAGCCGCATCGCTCCAAATTCCCCCGAGGTCCGCTCGATTCTGACGTCGCTGGAAAGTACGCTCGGTAATGAGCAGAGCGAACGCCAGAAGGTAGCGGCCTCGCTCGAGAAAGTCGACACAGGCAACGCCCTGATGGCAAAAAAGGATTATGCCGGAGCGGCAAAGCTCTTCCAGGAAGCGCTCGTGCTGAATCCGTCTTCGGCACAGGCGGGCAATCTGCTGCAGATCGCCCAGCTTCAGCAACAGAAGGTGGAAGCGAGCAAGGTTGCTCGCGTGGAGCCGCTGGTGCTGGGGAATCGGAGAATCGGGGATGCAACGCGTCCGAACGTCACGCCGTTACCGGGTCAGACGCGGCTGCCTGCGGGAGCCACGGCAACGATTCAGGTTGTCTTCGACAGTCCCGTGAACAACGGCTATCTGGCTGTAAAAGTGGATGGAAAGTTCCTGGTCCACGAGAATCTATTCGAGAAAACACGGAACATTTTCAAAGGACAGGTTGCGCGAAAAATTCGCGTCACCCGCGAAGTGCTGGCAAAGAGCTCCGAGCTGGATGTATGGGTTGTGGTGCCGAACATGAACCTGAGCAGGAAGATCCTCAGATGTGTCTGCAGTCCGGGTGGTTCCTACACTCTCACGATTCGACTCGACAAAAACAAGCGCGAGCTTACGGCGTCGATTTCGTGAAGGCGATGAGGCCCCCGAAGGGGGCCAAAACCCTCGCCCCGGCAAGGAGAGGGAACGCCGCTGCGCGGCTCAACCACCGCAGCAAATTGGAGCGTTGTGAGAAAGCGTTAACCTTTCCACTGTCCTGCGGCGATTCTGATGACGGTTTTGCTTCCATAGGTGCCCGCGAGGTTGGGAAACCACGTTGCCTCTGGATCAATCCCAACAGTCGAATTCAGCCAGCGCTGCGGGTCCATTGAAAGCGCGATGGCGAGGACAGAATCTGTCTCTGGATTTTTGCAGAGGAGCCTCGTTGCAAGTCCCTCTGATGTCCAGATGAAACGCTGCAGTAGTGCGTGCGCTTCGTAGTGACTGTGCACGACTGACTGAATCGGGTGCGCGCGGATGTGAAACGGCATCGACACAGGCTTCGTGCGGTAGCTTGGACGAAACACGTTTGGAAGCTCCGACCAGAGAGTTCCACCGTCATGGTCATACAGATGTTTCGGAGCGATCATCAGGCCGTTCCCGTCCCGCACCAGGACCGGGTGAATCGACTGGTCGAGCGTGAGTGCTGACGGGCCTTTGGAAGCTCCGCTCAGTATCCAGGGCGTGAGTGTTGCCCACAAGGCCGCTGCGACCACCGGGGCGAGTGAGAGATTGAGTTCCCCAGCGGTAACTTCCTCACGACCAATTCGTGCGAGCAACGAAGCGATGGTGGTAATGGTCTCGCGATCGGTCCTGTCCAGTGAGTTGCCACCGACCTCGACTTCTACTCGTTCTCGAGCGTCGAGATGCATCAGAGAGATGTGAAGACGTTCAAATGAGTCTGTCCACTCGTTTGCTCTACCTTCATGCACGATGGAGTGATCGGCACGCCCAGAAAGAAGCACAAGCCGTTCGAGAACCAGACTTCCCGGAACGGACGCTTCGAATTGATTCGCACTCGCAAGCGCCGCCATGGTCCGTTCACTGATGTTCGCCTCTGATCTCGATTGCGTGCTGACAGTCCTGGAGCGGAACTCCTCGATCGAATCATAGGATTCGCCGATCTCCTCGATCTCGACAATCGAAGCTCGCCCGTTATGAAGCTCGACGCGAGTGGTGGTCCCCCGTTTCCGGTATGTCTGAACGGACGCTATGCTTGAACGGGCCTGCGGCAATGACTGGTCGATCATTGAACGCCGCTCGAAACCAGCAGATCCACGGATGAGGAGCCGACCGCCAGTCGCTGACCTTGTCTGGAGCAGATTACGCCGGGATATCGCACTGAGGTAGCGTTTGCTCCGATGATGCGTGAAACGATCTCGACACGAGGTCCCTTGAAAGAAAAAGGAGCGAGCATTTTCCGAGATGATCCGTTCACGATCTCGGCTGACGACACCCTGAGTGAGATCTCGTCGGTAAGACTGTCCCAACCGCCTCCCTCAACGAGCGATACTTCGATTCTCGATTCTGGTAGAGGAAGCGAAGCACCGTTCCGAGTGACAGCGAGGTGTGTCATTCGAAGGATCGGAGGATCGCGGAACGACTCCCTCCGCAGAGACTGGGGTCTGCCACCGTCGCTCAGAACTGACATGCGTCCTCGCAACCCGGTGTCATCATAAGGAGCGTGACCAGGGCCGGGGGCAAACGGATCGTCACGCACTTCGAGCCATTCCGGGAGGCGTGGCAGCGCCCGGTTTTCCTCAGCGGGGTGACCGATCAGTTCATGCATCAGGACGGCTGCACTTCCATTCGTCCAGAGAATCGGTAGAGAAGCAGGGGCAGTGGCCGTCCCTGCTCCCCTGGAAAGAAGCGGCATCGTCCGTAAAAGATCCTCGCGGAGCGCAGAGGGAGTTGTGACAATGGAGGTCTCCTGTCCGTCACGGCCCATGGCCACCGTGATCGTGGTGGCATCCTTGAACCTGGCCATGTTGCCTGTCGACACCAGTCTCGAATCGGAGCGGATGCGAATCCTGAATTGCTGCCTGTGGGATTGAAGTAACGGTCTGATGATGTCGAAATCGAGAGTCTGGAGCGGCTCGGTGAGTCGGCTCTCCAGGTCAGCTCGCGACAGATCGATCCATGAGGAGTGGTCTCTGATCTCCAATCCACTGACAGCGCGAACGACGACCTGCCCGTCTATGTGGGTCGTCACCGCGTGACCGGTCTCTAGGTGGCTGGACGTCCTTACGGAACGCTCCGAATCGACCAGCCACCCTTCCTCGCGCAGCATGGAGACGAATAGATGATCGGGGAAAAGACTGCTCATCCTGGCTCCGCCAGCCGCGTTTCTTAGAGGTTCGTCCATTTGGCTCCCCGATTGTGTCATTCCAGGCTCGAGGGAGGAATCCGGGGCCTTACGCAGAAGCGCGCGCACTACACTAGCCCGCATTTCTCACAGACCTTTGTCGTGAGGCGGCGGAGAGTGGCTTGGATGCGAGGCGCACAGCGATTTTGCGACGAAGGCATAGTCGACACTATGTCAAGGAGCGAAATTGCCGTGCAACGAAGCAGACAGGCCGCTATCCGTCGTCTCAGGGCGAAGGTTTGTGAGAAATGCGGGCTAAGATCCTGCAGTCCGATCAAATTCAAGCAACGACTGAAGGTGAATGATGTCTCTCGATCTGAGGCTGGAAGAACTCGAACGCAGGAAACGGGAAAGCGAGCTTGGTGGAGGGGAGACCCGGATTGAAAAGCAGCATAGCGAAGGGAAGCTGACTGCGAGGGAACGCATTTCGATACTCTTCGATCCTGGATCGTTTCAGGAGCTCGATCAGCTCGTTGTCCATCGGTCGATGGATTTTGGAATGGAGAAACAGCGCGTTCCGGGCGACGGCGTAGTGGCTGGCTATGGAACGGTATCGGGACGGCTGGTCTACGCGTTTGCGCAGGACTTCACCGTTTTCGGCGGGTCCCTCAGTGAGACCCACGCCGCCAAGATCGTCAAGGTGATGGACATGGCCATGAAGAACGGTGCTCCGATCGTCGGGCTCAATGATTCAGGAGGTGCACGGATCCAGGAAGGTGTGGTCTCCCTTGGCGGTTACGCCGACATTTTCCTTCGCAACACCCTGGCTTCCGGAGTCATCCCGCAGATCTCCGCGATCATGGGACCCTGCGCGGGAGGCGCTGTTTATTCGCCGGCGATCACGGACTTCATCCTCATGGTGAAGAAGACCAGCTACATGTTCGTCACCGGCCCTGACGTGATCAAGACCGTCACACACGAAGAGGTCACCAAGGAAAAGCTCGGTGGCGCGATGACGCACAATCAGATTTCGGGAGTCGCGCACTTTGCGCTGGAGTCCGACGAGGACTGCCTCGCTACCGTCCGGGAATTACTCTCGTTTCTTCCGTCGAACAATCTCGAGGACCCGCCGCGAATGGAGTCGGGTGATGACATTAACCGGATTGACGTCGAGCTCGACAGCCTGATCCCGGAGAGTCCCAATCAACCCTATGAGATGAAGGAAGTCATTCGCTCCATCGCGGACAGCGGACATTTTTTTGAAGTGCAGGAGCTGTATGCAAAGAACCTCGTGGTGGGTTTCATCCGGCTCGACGGGGGACCCATCGGGATCGTCGCAAACCAGCCGTCGTATTTAGCCGGAGTCCTCGACATCAACGCGTCACGCAAAGGCGCGCGCTTCGTTCGTTTCTGCGACGCATTCAATATCCCGCTTCTCGTGCTCGAGGATGTTCCGGGCTTTCTTCCCGGAACTGAGCAGGAGTACGGCGGGATCATCATTCACGGCGCGAAACTGTTGTTCGCTCTTGCTGAGGCCACGGTGCCGAAAGTCACGGTCATCACACGCAAGGCCTACGGCGGCGCTTACTGCGTGATGAACTCGAAGCACATTCGCGCCGACATGAACTTCGCGTATCCCACCGCAGAGATCGCGGTGATGGGAGCTGAGGGAGCCGTGAATGTGTTGTATCGGAGGGAGATGCAGGGGGACGACGATCCGGAGGAGATCCGCAGGCAGAAGGTGGCGGAGTTTACCGAGAAGTTCGCGAATCCCTATATCGCCGCCGAGCGTGGCTACATCGACGAGATCATCGAGCCGAGATTCACGAGACGTAAGCTCATTACGACCTACGCCATGCTGCGGAACAAACGGGACAGGAATCCGCCCAGGAAGCATGGAAACATCCCCCTGTGATTGTTGAACCGCCCGCCAGCTCCTCTGAATGACGAAACGCGATTCGATACGTGTCACGACGTTTGTGGCCGGACATTCCAATGTGCGGCATGGCGCTCGCGGAGAGTGCGTAGGTCATGTTGGGGGGTCGAGCTTCAGCGGGGTCGAAAAGGCGCCGGACAGTGGAATGTCCGGCCACGAGGGAATGTCCGGCCACACGTCTCCCAGGACCTTGTTCTCTACATTGATGGTTCTGACCCTGGCCATCGCTTTCGTGAGTTGCCGCCGCCCCGCGGCCTCCGCGAAGAACTACAACGTGGTATTGATCACTCTCGACACGCTTCGTGCCGATCGTCTCGGCGCTTACGGCTACACCCGAGGGTCGACCCCGGTGCTGGACCGGCTGGCGCGGGAGGGGATACGTTTCGATGATGCAACCTCACCGGCTCCGCTGACGTTGCCGGCTCATGCAACCATGCTGTCGGGTCTCCTTCCCGTCACCCATGGCTTGCGAAACAACGGGACAGGGGTGTTCCCTGTCGAGCCACCAACGCTGGCCACGCTGTTGAAACAATCGGGATATGCGACAGGGGCGTTCGTCGCGTCGTTCGTTCTCGACCGGAGATTTGGCCTGGCCAGGGGCTTCGATGTGTATGACGACGAGATCGATCGTGATCCATCGAGGAAGAGCGGCATCGAAGCGGAGCGAAGGGCCGAGAGAGTCGTCGACAGGATGATTGCCTGGATGGCCGCGCGTCGCGATCAGTTCTTTTTCGCATGGGTACACCTTTACGACTCGCACGCGCCCTACGCTCCTCCGGAACCGTATGCCTCGCGTTTCAGGGGCGATCTCTATGATGGTGAGATTGCGTACGTCGATGCGCAGATCGGACGAATCGTCGACGCATTACAACGAAGCGGACAGCGCGACAGGACCATGATCGTGGTCGTGGGTGATCATGGTGAATCGCTCGGCGAACATGGTGAGCTCACTCACGGGCTGCTTCTCTATCAGCCGACGCTTCGTGTTCCCTTGATCATTGTTGCGCCCGGGGTCCTCACTCCGGGGAAAACGATCGACACCCCGGTGGGCTCAGTGGACCTCGGGCCCACCATCGCGGCATTGGCAGGATCGCCATTCCCTGCCAATAGCAAACCCGGACTCGACGGACGCAATCTTTCCGCCGTGCTACTGCGCGGCGAGGAGCCGGCGCCCGCAGCGATCTACTCTGAAACTCTCTATCCGACGATATTCGGCTGGCATGGTCAGGCGGCGATCCGGCAGAACCCGTACAAGTTGATCGCTGGCGCTCGCGTCGAGCTGTTCGACCTGAAGGCTGATCCGCACGAGAGGACGAGCAGGGTCGACGATAACAGACGCGTGTTCCGTTCGCTCGAAACTCAGCTGCAGCAGATTGTTGAGAGAAAGCCGGCATTGACGTCATCGCCTGCGCCCCTTGACGCCGAGACCGAAGCCAGGTTGACCAGTCTCGGTTACGTCGGGGGCGTCGTGAGTACGGCGTCAGACAAGAACAGGCGCGATGCGCGGGACGCCGTCGCGCTCTTCACCCGTTTCGAGCGCGCCACCGGGGCTCTAAATGATGGCCTGGTGAAAGACGCGGAGGGCGAGCTGCGCCGCCTTGTCGCCGAAGATCCCGATAACCCGCTCTTTCGTTCGACGCTCGGACGCGCGCTCCGGGAGCGAGGGCTTTTCGATGATGCAATCAGGTTCTACCGCGATGCCGTGGCGGCCAGCCCAACTGATCCGGAGGCCTGGTACAACCTTGCGGTAACCTATCAGGAAGCTGGTCGAAAGAGAGAGGCTGGGATCGCCATTCGTGAAGCGATCCGGAAAGACACGAAGAGGCCGGAGGCACACAACACCCTCGGAGTTGCGTTGCTGACTGAGGGTGACGTCGGCGGCGCGAGGCAGGAGTTCCAGAAAGCCATAGCTCTCGATCCGCGAAACGCGGAAGCCCTCAATAATCTGGGGAATCTTTCTCGTGCGGAGGGGAAGCTGGAAGAGGCAGTGGCGGCGTACCGGAAAGCGATCGAGATTGCGCCCTCTTATCACGATCCACTCAATGGCCTGGGCGCACTCAAGGTAGGCCGTGACAGGCTCGGCAAGGCGCTTCCGTTACTCGAACGGGCGATTGCGATTGCACCCGATTTTCATGAGGCACGGTTGAATCGCGCAATCGCCCTTCAGCTTCTGGGGTGTCGGGATGAGGCGCTGGCAGAGTACGACCAGCAAAGTGTAGCAACAGCTTGACGGCGACTCTGGTCGCGAGTAGCGTAGGTCATTCCCAAAATTTTTCGGAGGCGATTAATCATGAATCGATTCAGGATCTCTCTTTTGAGTACTTTGGCGGTGGCTCTGGCCGCTAATTTGTGGCTCGCCGCGCCCGCCTGGGCGCAATCGACCACCGGCGACATCGCGGGGCGTGTGAACGATGCACAGGGTGACGCCGTGCCTGGGGTCACTGTGACGGCTCGCAACGAGTCCACGGGCTTCACGCGGTTCACGACAACAGACCTCGAAGGCCAGTACTTGCTCACGCAGCTGCGGCCGGGCCGGTATACCGTCTCCGCGGAGCTGCCCGGGTTCAGCAAGGCGATCCTGAAAGACCGGGACGTCAATGTCGGAACGCGGCAGACGATGAACATCACCTTGCGCGTGGGCGCGGTCACGGAAACCGTGCAGGTGGTGGCTGACGCGCCCCTCGTGGAGACCACCAAGTCCGAGATCGCGGGCGTCGTTACCGAGCGCGAGATCGCCAGCCTTCCGCTGCTGAACCGGACGTTCGCCGGCCTGTCGATCACCATGCCCGAGGCCCGTCCGGTGGGGAACTTCGATCCCACCAAGACCCGCATCGGCAACTTCGCCATGAGCGGGGGCGACGGCCGGCAGCTCGACGTCAACGTGGACGGAGGCGACAACAAGGACAACGTGGTGGGAAGCCTGCTGCAGAACTTCGCCTACGAGTCCATCCAGGAGTTTCAGGTACTGCAACATCGATGGTCGGCCGAGCACGGCCGGGCTGTCGGCGGCGTGATCAACGTGATCACCAAGTCGGGCACTAACGAGTTCCGCGGCTCCCTGTTCGGGACCTACCGCGACAAGTCAACGCGGGGCAAGGACTACTTCGAGAAGCTGGCCAACCGCGAGAAAGCGGCTTTCGAACGGAAGGAGTTTGGAGGCTCGCTGGGGGGACCCATCAGCAGGGACAGGCTCTTCTTCTTCGGAGCCCTGGAGCATTTCCGCGAGCGGGGCGACACGCTGGTGGTGGCTTCGGCGCTGCCGCAGATCGCGGCGATCCCGGGATCGCAGCCGGTGGAGCTGATCCCCACGCCGTACGAGGACTGGCTGGGCACCGCCAAGCTCGACTGGCTGCCCAATAACTCGCACCTGGTGTTCGCGCGCTACGCCCACCAGCGCAACGAGTCGCCCAACGATCAGGTGACCAACCCCGCCCTGACGGACCTGACCGGTGGCAACACCAACAACAACACGCTGCACAGCCTGGTGCTGA
>Ga0136612_10000113_pt1 | contig 20782 bp, 22 predicted proteins | sample AntDryUQ224A2306_2_FD_106644 | JGI IMG/M metagenome (GOLD analysis project Ga0136612, IMG submission 106644) | Polar desert sand microbial communities from Dry Valleys, Antarctica - metaG UQ224A (23.06) | ecosystem: Environmental > Terrestrial > Soil > Desert | place: Antarctica: Dry Valley... | reverse complement strand
GCCGACCCCGTTGCATCAGGCCCACCGCCTCTCCGAGGAGCTGGGGGTGTCGATCTGGTTCAAGCGGGATGATCTGACCGGCATCGGTTTGGGTGGCAACAAGGTCCGGACACTGGAATATCTGCTCGCCGACGCGATCAGCCAAGGCTGCGACTGCCTCGTGACCGGAGCTGGAGCGCAGTCGAACTGGACCATGTTGGCTGCGCTCACCGCAGCCCGCTGCGGGCTGGAACCGTTCGTGGTCTGCTACGGCGATCCCGTCCCGGACCGCGGGAATCTGTTGCTGCACCGCGGGATCGGCACCAGCATCCGCTTCACCGGAGATCCCGAGCGGTCCTCTGTGGACGGTGGTATGCAAGAGCTTGCAACGCAACTCCGCGGACTGGGGCGGCGGCCGTACGTCGTCCCACGCGGCGGCGCGACCCCGGTCGGTGCGCTCGGGTACGTGCGGGCAAGCCTCGAGCTGGTGGTCCAACTGGCGGCGATCCCGGACGCGCCGGCCACCCTGTGGCTGGCCGCCGGATCGGGCGGCACCTGCGCCGGTCTGGTCGCCGCGGCGGTGCTGCTGCGCACGTCGTACGACGTCGTGGGGGTCACGGTGAGCCGGCCGGTAGCGGAGATCACGGCGCAGGTGGCCCACCTCGCCACTGCCGCGAGCGAACTGATCGGGATGCCCGTGGAAGACCCCACGGTCGATATCCGCGGCGGCTGGATCGGACCGGAGTACGGCGCCGCCTCTCCGGAAGGTGATCGGGCAGCGGCCCTGGTCGCCCGGACCGAGTGCGTGTTCCTCGATCCGGTCTTCGGGGCCAAGGCCATGGCGGCCCTGATCGACGCGTGTCGCTTGGAACAGCTGGCCGGTCCGGTCATCTTCCTCGTCAGCGGTGGCGCTCCGACCCTGTTCTCGGCGGCGCCACGATCTGCAGGAGCATCCCGGTGACGGCGCCCGAGGGCTACCTCGGGACGCACGGCCGGATCACCGACGGGCCGGCGCCGGAACTCGTCGATGCCGGCTATCGGCTGGAAACCGCGGATGCGCCGTTGCTGCATCGTGGGCTGGGCCTGGCCGATCTGGCCCACCAGGTCTCGCTCGCCGAGGTCGGTGCGGTCGACCCCGCTGTCGTCCGGCCGCTGCTGCTACGGCTGCTCGAACTCCTCGACAGCGACCCGGCCGACTTCCCGTACGACCCGGTGTACGGCGACGCGTACAACTCTCGCGAGCGTGAGCTGGAGCGCTCCCTCGGCCCGGTGACGGGATGGTTGCACCTGGGGCGGACCCGGCGGGAGGCCGGTCGGATCGCGTTTCGGATGGCTTTACGCAGCCTGCTCCTCGACCTCCATCGGGATGTCACGGACTTGACCATGAAACTCGCGGCTGGAACAGAAGCACACGCTGGAGCGATATGGGCCGACAGCACGTACCTGCAGCCGGCGCAACCCTCGACGTTCGGGCACTACCTGGGGCAGTTCGGGGAACAGGCGTTGCGGCACCTCGATCGGATCGAGGCGGCGCACGCGACTGCCGACATCTGCCCCGGTGGGTCCGGCGGCGCCGGCGGCAGCAGGATCCCGCTGGACCGACAGCGCGTGGCCGAACTGCTCGGGTTCGCGCAGTACGGCGCCAACACCCGCGACGCGATGTGGTCCGTGGACGCGCCGATCGACGCGGTGTTCGCCGGCGTACAGGCGGTTCTCACGGTGGATCAGCTCGCTGAGGACCTGGAGATCTTCGCCAGCCCTGCCTTCGACTACGTCGAGCTCGACGCGGCGATGTGCCGCGCCAGCGTGTTGATGCCACAGAAGCGCAATCCCTATGCCCTCGCCGTCATCCGTGGCGGCGCCGGCACGCTGTCAGGACGCCTCGCCGGGCTCGTCACGACCGCCCGGACCCCATCGGCACGAACGGACAACTGGCTCTACACGTACGGCGAGGTAGCTGGGGCACTCGTACTGGCCGGCCGGCTCGTGCGGCTGGGAACCGCCGTCGTTCGCAGCCTGCGGGTCAACGCCGATGTCCTCGAAGCCGGAGCGCGGGCGAACTTCATCGGGGCCGCGGATCTGGCCGAGGACATCTCCCTGGCATACCAGCTGGACTACCGGACGTCGTACCGGATCGTCGGGCGGGCCGTGGCAGCGGCCACCGCGTCCGGCCTGGACCGGCTCACGGTGGACTCTCTCGGCGATGCCGCCGAACAGGTCGTCGGCCGGCGGCTGGATGTCTCCGCGGACCTGCTGGCCGCCATCGAGGACCCGCACGCGCTCGTCGAGGCGCGGGGGGCGCCGGGGTCGGCGAACCCGCAGCGCGTCCGCGAACACGCCGACTCGATCCGGCAGCGGGCCGCGGTGGCTGACCGGTGGCGCGCGGAGCGGCGTACGGCGGTGGCCGCGGCCGAGGCCGATCTGCTGGCGACGGCGCAGTCCCTCGCGGACGGGTGCGCCGACAATCCGGTTCACACGCCCGAGTCCGCTGGACCGAACTGACTCATCAAGGCCAGCATGTTTCCGGCCGGATCACAGAAGAACGCCATCCACTCCTCGGTCCCGTCCTCGTGTCGATGGATCAGCTGCGGAGCGGCATCGAAACGGAGCCCCTCGGCTGCGAGCCGGGCGTGCGCTGCGCGCACATCGCCGACCATGAAGGACACGATCGAGCCCGGCGTCCACTTGTCGGCTGGCACCGCCTGCAGGTACAGGCGGGTGCCGCCGCAGTCGAAGAACGACAGCTGCCCGAACGTGTAGAGCTTCGCTCGATGTGGGGCGCTGCCCGACGCGTAACGTCCCTCGCCGCGGCGGCACCTGTCAACCGGTGCGCCCGGCCCGAGCGTGACGTTCTAGCCTCGCAACCGTGGGCATGGTGTTCGACGGGATCGACGAGAAGCTGGCGAGCTGGCTGGGAGCGCAGCCGATGTTCTTCGTCGCCACTGCGCCCTTGGCCGGCGACGGCCTGGTGAACTGCTCGCCCAAGGGTCTGCTCGAGACGTTCGCCGTACTGACCGAACGGCGGGTGGCCTATCTCGACCTGACCGGCAGCGGGATCGAAACCGTCGCACACCTGCGCGAGAACGGCCGGATCGTCCTGATGTTCTGCGCGTTCGAAGGCCGGCCCAGGATCGTGCGGCTGCACGGGCGCGGCGAGGTGGCCCTACCCTCCGATCCGGGCTTCGGGGACCTGGTGACCCGCTTCAGCGACCATCCGGGGACCCGCGCGATTGTCACGGTCGACGTGGATCGGGTCTCGGACTCCTGCGGTTTCGCCGTACCGCGTCTGGCCTACGTGGAGGACCGCGATCTCCTCGACCTGTCGGCAGTCAAGAAGGGTCCGGCGAAGATGGCTGCCTACCGCGAGGAGAGAAACGCGACGAGCCTCGACGCCCTGCCGGGGTTGCCATGCTGATCCGTCGGGTCACGGCTGATGACTGGTCGGCGATCTGGCCGTTCTTGCATCGCATCGTGGCGGCCGGCGAGACGTACACGTACGACCGCGACGTCAGCGAGGAGCAAGCTCGCCGGCTCTGGATCGTGCCGCCACCGGGCCAGACCGTCGTCGCCGTCGATGACAACGCCGACGACAACGACGACGACGGCCGGAACGTCCTGGGCACGGCCAAGATGTACCCCAACCAAGGCGGTCCCGGCGCGCATGTCGCCAGCGCCAGCTTCATGGTCGACCCCCGGCACACCGGGCGGGGCGTCGGCCGCGCGCTGGGCGGGCACACGCTGGACTGGGCACGCGCCGAGGGCTATCGGGCGATGCAGTTCAACGCAGTCGTCGAGACCAACGTCGGTGCCGTCGCGCTGTGGCGCTCGCTCGGCTTCGAGGTGCTGGCCACCGTGCCGGAGGCGTTCAACCACCCGCAGCACGGTTACGTCGGGCTGCACATCATGCACCGTCGACTCTGACCGACCGATCCGGCTAGCCGGCTGCGGCCTGCTGGGAGCCGATGAACACGTCGATGCCGTCCAGGACACGCGACAGTCCGAACTCGAAGGCTGCCTGCGGGTCGAATGCGGCGCCGGCCACCGCCCCGACGCGTGCGGCGGTCGGCCAACGGTTCGCATCGAAAACGTTCTCCAGATAGGGCGCATGCGCCGACCACCACTGCTCGTCGGTCTGCCCCGTGCGCTGTTCGGCCCCCGCGGAGTCGACCGCCCCTTTCGCGGCGCCCTGCACGAACCCCGTGATCAAGGTGACGACGGCGTCCATGTCGAACTCATCGAGGCCGGTGTCTGCCACCGCCCGCAGTTCCTGGTCGTACTTGGCCATCAGGTTCGGCCCGAGGACAGGGCGGCTGGCGGCGACCTGCAGGATCCAGGGATGGCGCCGATAGAGCGTCCAATTGGCCCTGGCCACCCGCTCGAGTGCCGCCCGCCATCCGCCCTCCCTGTCGGAGTCCCCGCCGTCGAGTACCTCGGCGTACACCGTGTCGATCATGGCGTCGAGCAACTCGGCCTTGCCGGGAACGTGGGAGTACAGCGTCATCGCGCCCACGCCGAGCCGCTGCGCCACCCGGCGCATCGACAGCGCCCCCAGTCCAAGGTTGTCGGCTTCGTCGATCGCGGCAGCCAGGATCAGGTCCACGTCGATGCCGGGTGGCCGGCCCCTGCCACGCGGTACGGGTTCGCGGCTGCGCCACAGCAGCGCCATGGCGCGAGCGGGATCGCCGCGGCCGACGTATTCGGTGGTCATGAGGTGGCACCGTACCGCTGAAGGTGATATACCGTACGGCGTACGAGAAGCCTCAGGAGGCACGATGGAACCGACGATCTTCGCCCAGGGCCTTCGCAAGTACTACGGCGACGTCCCGGCTCTCGACGGTTTCGACCTGACCGTCCCGGCCGGCACGGTCTGTGCGCTGCTCGGTCCGAACGGCGCGGGAAAGACCACCGCCGTGCGAATCTTCAGCACCCTGCTGCGACCGGACGCCGGGCGGGCCGAGGTAGCAGGGTGCGACGTGACCGCGCGAGCGGCGGAGGTACGCCGCCGGATCGGGTTGGTGGGGCAGCACGCCGCGATCGACGAGATCCTCAGCGGACGGCAGAACCTGGAATTGTTCGGCCGGCTCTACCACCTCGGCCGCCGGGGGGCCCGGAACCGGGCCGACGAACTGCTCGAGCGGTTCGGTCTGGCCGACAGCGGCGGCAAGGCGGTGTCCACCTACTCCGGCGGGATGCGACGGCGCCTGGATGTGGCCTCCAGCCTGATCCTGGCGCCGTCCGTGTTGTTCCTCGACGAGCCGACGACCGGCCTGGACCCGCGCGGCCGGGCAGAGGTCTGGGACATGGTGCGACAACTGGTCAACACCGGCACCACCGTGCTGTTGACCACGCAGTACCTGGACGAGGCGGATCAGTTGGCCGGTCAGATCGCGGTGCTCGACTCCGGTCGGGTCATCGCCGAAGGGACACCCGACAAGCTCAAAGCCAGGATCGGCGGGGACCGGATCGAGATCGTGGTCGACGAGGGTCAAGATCTGGCCGTCGCCGGTGCCGCCCTCGCCGCCGTAGCTGGTGGACGTCTCGAGATCGACACCCGGTGCCGGCGCCTCAGCGCTCCCGTGGCGGATCGCCGGCGCGCGCTGTACGACGCGGTACGAGCGCTGGACGTCGCGGGGGTGCGCACTGAGGACGTCGCTATCCGCCGCCCGACGTTGGACGACGTCTTTCTGCATCTGACCGGACAGTCACGAGAGGAGTCACTTGCGTGAGCGGCGCGGTAGGAGCAGCACGCTGGGCGTTGCTCGACGCAGTGGCGATCACCGGACGGGACATCTCGCACTGGGCGCGCAGGCCGCTGCCAGTGGTCGTGACGCTGCTGTTCCCGGTGATGACGGTTGTGTTGTTCGGGTATCTGCTGGGCGGCGCCATCGACGTCCCGGGCGCCGGGAACTACTTCGACTACCTGCTCCCCGGGATGTTCGCCCTGACCATGGCCTTCGGTGTGGAGGCGACCATGCTCGCCGTGATCACCGACGCCGCCAAGGGCGTCACCGACCGGTTCCGCTCCATGCCGATGGCGTCCTCGGCCGTCGTCGTCGGCAGATGCTCGGCCGACATGCTGAGTTCGGCGCTCGGCCTGTTGGTGCTGGTCGGCTGCGGGCTCGCCGTCGGCTGGCGGTGGCACGAGGGCTGGGCGGCCGCCGTCGCAGCGGTCGGCCTGCTGCTGTTGCTGCGGTTGGCACTGCTGTGGCTGGGCATCTACCTGGGGCTGCTCAGCAAGGATCCTGGCGCCGTGATCGCTGTACAGATCCTGGTGTGGCCGCTGGGGTTCCTCTCCAGCGCGTTCGTGTCTCCCCAGACGATGCCGGGTTGGCTCGGGGCGATCGCCGATTGGAATCCGCTGTCGGCGACTGCCAACGCCGCCCGTGAGCTGTTCGGGAACCCGGGTTGGGGTGGCGACTCGTGGATGGCCGAACACTCGGTACTCATGGCCGTCGTGTGGCCGCTGGTACTGATCGCCGTCTTCGCTCCGCTGTCGGTGCGGCGATACCGACGCCTCAGCGGGTGACTGAACCGCGCTCCGATTGCGTTTGTTGTTAGCCATGTCTAACGTTTCGATTCATGCAGGCTACGAGCGCCGCTGAGGATTACCTCAAAGCCATCTATCACCTCGCCACCGAGGGCGAGTCCGTCACCACCTCGACGATCGCGAGACGCCTCGGGGTGTCGGCGCCGTCCGTCTCGGCGATGGTGAAGCGGCTGGAGGCCGGGAAACTCGTCGTCCGCCGTGGCGAGGGAGGACTCGTCCTGACCGCCGGCGGTGAGCGGCAGGCGCTGCGGGTCGTGCGCCGGCATCGGCTGCTGGAGACATTCCTGGCCGAGGTGGTCGGCGTCCCCTGGGACGAAGTGCACGACGAGGCCGAAGTGCTCGAGCACAGCCTGTCCGACCGGTTGGAAGAGCGCATCGACGCGCTGTTGGGCCATCCTGCGCACGATCCGCACGGCGATCCGATCCCGCCGCGGTCGGGACCACACGACGAACGTTGGGCCGATCCCCTCACGGCCGCGCCGACCGGTGCCCGGTTCCGGATCGAACGGGTCAGTGACCGCGACCCGGACGCGTTGCGGTACCTGGCCGGCATCGGGCTGCGCCCCGGCGTACTCGTCGATGTCGGTGCGCGGGCACCGTTCGGCGGGCCGCTATGGGTCACCGTCGACGGCGCGGAGCATGCGCTCGGGACCCAACTGACCAACCTCCTGCACGGTGCCGTCGCGAGAGCGGCCAAGAAACCCACCCGGCGGACTCGATGACTGCGATCCGCCCGTCGCGGACGCGGTTCCTGGTCTTTGGCGTCCTGCTCGGCACGGCCGGGGTGGCGGAGCGCGCCGGATGACGCTGTTGCGGCGGTTACCGATGCTCGGTCGGACCGAGCCGGACGACGCAGAGCACTCGCTCGCCGCCGTCCGCTCGCGCGGGCGTATCCGCGGCCCCCTGATGCTGGTCGGCCCCGCCTTTGTCGCGGCGATCGCGTACGTCGATCCCGGCAACTTCGCGACCAACTTCGCCGGCGGGGCGTCGTTCGGCTACGAGCTGGTCTGGGTCATCGTGGCGGCGAACCTGATGGCGATGGTCATCCAGTCGCTGTCCGGAAAACTCGGCCTCGCGACCGGCCTGAGCCTGCCGGAACTGTGCCGAGAGCACTACCGGCGGCCGGTCACGCGGGGGCTGTGGGTGCAGGCCGAGGCGGTGGCGATGGCGACCGACCTCGCCGAGATCATCGGCGGCGCGATAGCCCTGCAACTGCTCTTCGACATACCGCTGTTCACCGGCGGGCTGATCACCGGAGCCGTCGCCTTCGCGTTGCTCGGGATGCAGAGCCGGGGATTTCGGCCCTTCGAGCGGGTGATCAGCGGCCTGCTGCTCGTGATCTTCCTCGGTTTCCTCTACGACCTGATCCTGGTGGTGCCGGACCCGGCCGGTGTGGCCTCCGGTCTGCTGCCGTCGTTCTCCGGCACCGACAGCGTGTTGCTGGCCGCCGGCATCCTCGGTGCCACCGTGATGCCACACGTGATCTACCTGCACTCCGCGCTGACGCAACGGCGGGTCTCGGCTGTCACCTCCACCGAGCGACGCGTACTGCTCCGGTACCAACGCATCGACGTGGTCGTCGCGATGGGCCTGGCCGGCCTGGTCAACCTGGCGATGCTCGTCATCGCCGCCGAACTCTTTTTCGGTTCCGATATCCCGGACACGGACACCATCGAAGGGGTGCACGCCGGACTGCAGAGCTCCCTCGGTACGACCGCGGCACTCGCGTTCGCGCTCGCCCTGCTCGCCTCCGGTTTCGCCTCCTCCGGCGTCGGCACCTATTCGGGTCAGATCGTCATGCAGGGCTTCTTGCGACGGCAGATCCCACTCGTGCTGCGCCGTGCCGTCGCGATGGCCCCGGCACTGATCGTGCTAGCCATCGGCGTCGACCCGACCCAGGCGCTGATCATCAGCCAGGTCGTGCTGAGCTTCGGCATCCCCTTCGCCCTCGTGCCGCTCATACTGCTGACGCGGCGCGGGGACATCATGGGCGATCTGGTAAACCGGCGGATCACGACGGTGCTCGCCGGATTGATTGCGGCGGTGATCATCGCCCTGAACCTGTTCCTGCTCAGTCAGCTCTTCGTCTGAGGCAGGTCCGCTCCATCCGCGCAGCACTCGCAAGCTGATTCTGCACCGGTGGGAACCAACGGAACGGCACAGCAGATGTCTCCCCGCCAGGCCGCGCGGCCCTCCTTGACGGCTACCGCGGCGATGACGAGCGCGGCAATCGGATCGGCCCAGGACCAGCCGAAGAGCGAGTTCATCGCGAGCCCGACGAGCAGCACGGCGGACAGGTACGTGCAGAGCAGGGTCTGTTTGGAGTCGGCGACCGCTGACCGCGAGCCGAGTTCCCGGCCGGTACGCCGCTCGGCCCACGACAGCACCGGCATGACCAGCAGGCTTGACCCCGCGAGCACGAGACCGACGGTCGAGTGCCTGGCCTCTGAGCCGCCGGTCAGCGACATCACCGCGTCGAAGGCGACGTAACCGGCCAGCGCGAAGAAGGAGCCGGCGATGACCCGCAACGCGGCACGCTCTCGGGTCGCGGGATCAGAACTGGTGAACTGCCAGGCCACCGCGGCCGCCGAGCCGACCTCGATCACGGAGTCCAGCCCGAACCCGACCAGCGCCGTCGAGGATGCCGCCAGCCCCGCCGTGAGGGCGACCACCGCCTCGACCACGTTGTAGCAGATGGTCACGGCCACGAGGATTCGGATCCGTCGCGCCAACAGTCCTCGCCGCTCGACCGTTGCCGTGGCCCCGGCCGTCAACAGCAATCCCGCCGCGCTGCCCGCGTTCGCCGCGTGACCGGCTGCCTGCATCCCAGTACGGTACCGCCGCGGATGTACTTCCGGCGCTGCCGTTCGACGCGGATTGATCGGCCCGGGAACCGATCGCACCGTGGACGCGTCGGAACGGCATGACAACGCCCCGGCGTACGACGGTGAGCCTTGCGGCTGGAGCGCTGCTCGTGACGGGATGCGCGGCGCAACTGAACCAGGGAGGTGCACCGGTGGCCGATTCGTCTGCATCGGCTGGGGTTCCCGACGGGTACGACGGACGGTTCCGCGCAGTCGCCACCGTGCTGGAGAGCCCGGAGCACGGCCCGCAGTTGTGCCACACGGTGATGGACTCCTACCCGCCGCAGTGCGGTGGACCGGGGGTGTCCGGCTGGGACTGGTCCGCCGTCGCGCACGAGTCCGCTTCCGGAACGCGCTGGGGCGGATACGTCCTTGTCGGGACGTTCGACGGGGAGACGTTCGCGTTGACCGAGCCGGCAGTGGTCGACGACGGCAGCGTCGAGCGTCCACAAAGCGATCAGGCGAACTTCGCCACGCCCTGCCCCGAGCCGGCCGGCGGCTGGTCGCCGGTCGACCCCGACCGGGCCACCGACGCCGCGTTCCAGCAGGCGATCCGGATCGCCCAGGCCGCGGACGGCTACGGCGGTCTCTGGGTGGACCAGCCAACGACGGGTGCGGAGGGGGCGAACGATCCGCGGCGTTTCGTCCTGAACGTGACGACAACAGGCGACGTGGCCGCGCTGCAGAACGCCATCCGCGAGGTCTGGGGCGGCTCGCTCTGCGTGAGCCCAGCGGTCCGGGACGAGGCCACCCTGCTCGATGTGCAGAACGCCTTGAGCGGTGATCCGGGCGTGATGGGCAGCGCCCCGGACATCACGACGGGCCGTCTCGTCGTGCAGGTGTTCGTCGCCACCTCGGAGCTGCAGCGGACGTACGACGAGCGGTACGGCGCCGGTACGGTCCGCCTGGAAGGCGTGTTGATCCCGCTCGACTGACCGTCTCAGCCGGCGTTCGCCGCGATCCACGCGTCGATGTCCGACCACCGCTCGAACAACCAGGCGATCTGCGCGTCCCGCCCCACCGGGACGTCGGCGGCGGCGATGAACCACCAGCGCAACTGCAACGTCTTGTCCTCCGGCAACTCGCGCCAGACGTCGGCGACCGTCTTCATGTGCTCCAGCCCGGTGTGCGCGACGAACACGACGTCGGCGCACGGCGCCGCCTCGATCGCGGCAATGACACCGCCGGGACGCGGCGGCAGGACGTGCCGCATCCGCTCGGCCGCGTCGGCGTGCGCGCCGTGCCCGCGCTGCCGCAGCCGCGTAATCGCGCGCCGCCGCCGCTTCACGGTGAAGTTGCCGCCTTCGGGGAAGATCAGCAGCGCGTCCTCCTCCACCATCTCGCCCGCCAGCTCGCCGATAACCCGCTCCACGTCGTCACCGGTAGTCGGCGTGGGATCGATGAATCGAGCGGGTAACCGGTGCATGTACAGGTCGATCATCGGGTCCAACTGCAGCGTGTCCTTCAACACGATCCGCGGCTTGCGGCGGTGATCCCGGTTCATCAGGGTGTGGACGAGCAGCAGGCTGTCGCCGGGACCCGCGTGCCGGCTCAGCACGAGCATCGCATTGTCAGAACCCGGTGCGCCGTCGTCCAGCGGACTCCACGAGACACCGTCGTTCTCCAACGTCAGCCGGAAGAGCACGTGCGCCGCGTCGACGGCCGCTTCCAGGACGAGGCGGAGTACGGCGTAGTGCGCGCGCTGGAACAACCCCGTCCGGAGCAGTAGGCCGAATCCGCTGACGAACCAGAGTGCCAGCGCAGCCGCCAGCGCGACGAACTCGACGGCCAGCCAGACCAAGGCAAAGCCGAGGAGCCGCAGCCCGCGCCACCGTCCGGGCAGCCAGATCGATGCCACAGCTGCAGCGGCTGCCAACGCCGGCAACAGGAACAGCCCGCCGATCGCTGCGCCCACGATGACGATCGGTCCGGCGATTCGGCGTACGGATCGCGGCGGGAGCTTCATCGGGCGACCTCCAGAAGGTAGGCCTCGGTCGCTTGCCGGGCGGTCCTGATCCGCCCCGGGACGGAGCCGAAATCCCGGTAGCGGAACTGCCGGCGGTCGGTGAAACCCATGGGCTCACCGCCCGCGGGAAGCACATGGACCGTGACGTCCTCGGGCAAAGCCGTCATGGTCGTGCTGAAGCGGTGCCGGCGGGCGATCTCGAACGCGACGAGCCCCACTTCCCACGGCCGCCGTGGTGGCCGAAGCGGACTCTCGATTCGCCCGACGTGCAGGACGTACACGGTCCGGGCGCCGAGTCGCACGGCCCGGCCTACCGGAATGCTGTCCACTAGGCCGCCGTCGAGATAGTGCTCGGACCCGATGCGGACCGGTGCCAACAACCCTGGGACGGCGCTGCTGGCCAGCACGGCGTCGACGATCGGCCCGCTGTCGAACCAGTGTTCCGTGGCCCGCTCGATGCTGGCCGCGACGCATTGGAACGGCACCGCGAGATCCTCGATCACGGTGTCGCCGAACTGATCGGCGAGCAGACGGCGCAGCGGTGCCTGCGGCTGCAGGTGCGTTCCCGTGCGGACGAGGGTGGCGGTCTGGGCGAGCAGCGAACCGCCGAAGACGTCGCCCCGGGCCAGATCTCCCCACAGCTCGGTCAGCCGGGAGACGCTGGCCGCACTCGGGTCCGCGGCGACCACGGCGCCGTTGATGGCCCCGACCGACGTGCCGACGATCAGATCCGGACGCCGGCCGCTGTCGAGCAGCGCGGCGAGCATGCCCACCTCCGACGCCCCGAGGATCCCGCCGCCGCCGAGAACGAAGGCGACCGGGCCGTCGTCGGTGACCGAGCGCGGATCGTCCGCCGGAGGGGTGGTGCTCACGGCCGTGATCGTCGCACCTCGAGTCGACCGGGAATGTCGCACCTTCCCAGCAGCATTGCTCCAGGCGGGGATCCGACGAGAGGCGGACGACGTGAGCAGGCGCGGCTGGGTGCTATTTCTCGCCATGGGTGTCATCTGGGGTATCCCGTATCTGTTGATCAAGGTCGCCGTCGAGGAACTCGAGCCGGCGACGCTCGTCCTGGTCCGAACCGCCCTGGCCGCGATTTTGCTGCTGCCCATTGCGTTAGCGCGTGGTCAGCTTCGGCCGCTGCTCGCCCGCTGGTGGCCGCTGCTGCTGTTCACCGTCGTGGAGATCTGCATCCCGTGGCTGCTGCTCGGTTTCGCCGAGCTGCGGCTGTCCAGTTCGCTGACCGGCCTGTTGATCGCGGCCGTACCACTGGTCGGGGCGGTGATCGCTTTCAGCGGTCCCTCCGGTGAGCGACTCGGGTCCCGCCGGATGGTCGGCCTGCTGCTCGGGGCCGCCGGGGTGGCGGCGCTGGTCGGATTCGAGGTGGGCGCCGGAGACGGCTGGGCGATCGCTGCCATTGCGGGCGTCGTCGTGTGCTACGCGGTCGGCCCGGTCATCCTGGCGCGCAGCCTGTCTGACATGCCCCAGCTGGGCACCGTTGCGCTGGCCCTGGGAGTGGCGGCGGTGGTCTACATCCCGGCTGGCGTCGCGCAGGCGCCCTCGACCTGGCCCAGCGCTGATGTCGTGGCCGCGGTCGTCGTTCTTGCCGTCGTGTGTACGGCGGTGGCCTTCCTGGTGTTCTTCGCACTGATCGCCGAGGTCGGTCCGGCCCGGTCGGTGGTCATCACGTACGTGAATCCTGCTGTCGCGGTGTTGCTCGGCGTGACGCTGCTGGACGAGCCGTTCACGGTGGCCACCGCCATCGGGTTCGCGTTGATCCTGATCGGGTCGGTGCTCGCGACCGGGCGGCAGCGCAAGCCTGCGGCGGCGAGCGGGGATGTCTGCGACGTCCCGGGCGCACCGGTGGCGAGCTCGCGGCCAGGTCACGGGAGGGCCGCGACCGCCTCCACCTCTACAAGCTGATTCCGGTACCCCAGTACGGCGACCCCGAGCAGCGTGCTGGGCGGCGTCGGCACGTCGGATGACTCCAGGGGGCCAGGATGAGGCCCGTGGACATCGAACGGCTCAGAGCCGAGACACTCGGTTGCGCGAACAGGCTGCACCTCAACAACGCCGGTTCGGCGCTGCTGGCCCAGCCGATCCTGGATGCGATGACCGGACACCTGCGGCTGGAGGCCGAGATCGGTGGCTACGAGGCCGCCGACGCCGCGCAGGACGCGATCTCCTCGACGTACGCCGCCTTGCCGACCTGCTGGGTGGCCGGACCGACGAGATCGCCCTTTTCGACAACGCCACGCCAGCCTGGAACGCCGCGTTCTACTCCGTCCCGCTGCGCGAGGGTGATCGCATTCTGACCGGTCGCGCGGAGTACGGCAGCAACGTTCTGGCCTACTTCCAGGTGGCGCAGCGGAGCGGGGCCGAGCTGGTCGTGGTGCCGAACGACCGCAGCGGGCAGCTCGACACCTCGGCGTTGGCCGATCTCGTGGACGAGCGGACCAAGCTGATCGGCGCCAGTCACGTCCCGACGAGCGGCGGACTCGTCAACCCGGCCGCGGAGATCGGACGGATTGCCCGTGACGCGGGGGCCGCTGTTCCTGCTGGACGCCACCCAGTCGATCGGACAGTTTCCGGTCGACGCCGCTGCCTTGCGCGCCGACCTGATCACCTGAACTGGGCGGAAGTTCCTCCGCGGTCCGCGCGGCACCGGTTTCCTGTGGGTGCGCAGCGCCGTACTCGATCGGCTCGACCCGTTCGTCGCAGAGATCCGTTCCGCGAGCTGGGACGGCGGGGTTGCTCGGCGAGCGACTGCGCGGCGGCCCCGACCAGCTGGAGCACGTGACCACACACGACCTCGGTCAGCAGCGCTGCGCCATCGTCACGGCCAGCGTCGACGGCGTGCCGGCACTGGACGTCGCCCAGTATCTCGGTCGGTTCGGCGTCAACGTGAGCACGGCCGTTCCCGGGCACACCCAGTTCGACGCCGAGGAGCGTGGGGTGCATCCGCTGGTGCGGCTTTCACCGCACTACTACAACACGGAGGAGGAGGTCGACCGCGCGGTCGAACTGCTGGCCGCCTTTCCCCAGTAGGACGGCTAGCGTCTCTGCGTGACCCGGCTGCTGGCCCAGGTGAATGTAGGGCGGCTGCGAGCACCCTGGGACGATCCAGTGGTCCAGGGGTTCGTGGGGGCCCTCGATGCAGTGAACCGGCTCGCTGACATCAGCCCCGGTTTCGTCTGGCGACTCAGGGCAGCGAGCGGCCATCCTCTGGCGCCACCGCCGTACGACGATCCACGGCTATTCGTCAATGTGTCGATCTGGCGGTCCTACGACGAAATGCACGCATTCGCGTACCGCAGCTCGCACGGGGCCTTCGTTCGCCGGCGCACGCTGTGGTTCGAGCCGGTCCAGCAGCCTTCGACGGCGATGTGGTGGCTTGCTGAGGATGCTCGGCCAGACGCGAGCGAGGCGATGGCGCGGCTGGAGTACCTGCGTGCCCACGGTCCATCGCCGCAAGCCTTCTCGCTGCTCCGGCGTTTCGACGCTGGCGGCCAGCCTGTCAACCGGCGCCGCCGAGACCTCCCTAGGTGAATGCGGCCAGACCGGCGAGACCCACATAGAGACCGCCGGTGGTCTTGTCGACCCGCCGTTGCGCCGACGACCGGATGCGACGTGCCAGTCCTCCCGCCGCGACGGCGTAGGCGGCGTCGCAAAACGCCGCCAGCGCGACGAAGGACAGGCCTAGTACGACAATCTGGCTCGCCGCTGAGCCCTGTGCCGGATCGACGAACTGCGGGAGAAAGGCGACGAAGAACAGCGCGGTCTTCGGATTGAGCAGGTCGACGAGCATGCCGTCGAGAATGAGTCGTCGCCGCGACCCGCTGGTCGCCGGCGTTGGTACTGCCGCGTAGGCCTTGACTCGCCGCAGCTGCCGGGCGCCGAGGCAGAGCAGATAGCCGCAACCGGCATATCGCAGGATCGAGAACGCGATCTCGGAAGAGGCCAGCAGCGCGGCAAGACCGGTGGCGGCCGCGACCACATGCAGTGGAGCCCCGCCCGGTTCTCGACCGTTGCAGCCAGCAACTCGGCGCAGCGTCCGCGGCGCAAGCGGGTAGGGCTTCAGTCGAGGTCCCGGTCGAGGCGCCGGGACATCGTCATCAACGCGGCTGCCCCGGCGGCGGCGACCCGACGTTCCTCGGCGTCCAACAATCTGCGCAGACCCGAGGCGTGCTCGGCCTCCCCCACCGCGGCGAGCGCGCGAGCGGCCGCGATCCGGACACGCGGCACCGGGTCGGCGCAGCCGTGAACCAATGCCTCGGCGCCCTCGGCCAGCTCGCGGGCAAGGACCACCTTGGCCGCCATCTCCCGCACCCGCCACTGCTCGTCGGCCAGCGCGACCAGGACGGCGGGCGAGGCCTCGTCGTTCCAGACGTAGAGCAGCGCTCTCGCGGCCCAGACCCGCGCCCAGTAGCCGTGTCCTGGCGGCTTGCCCCCAGCCAGCCAGTCGCGGTCGGTCAGCTCCCCGAGCACCATGACGAGCTCGAGGAGGTCGTCATGGATGGCGCTCGGGCCTGAGCGCAGCAGCAGCCCGCACCGACGTACGACCTCTGCATCACCCCAGCGCAGGCAGGCGTCGGCCACTCGCTCCGCAGGTGTCATGCCTGTCCTCCCGTGCTCACGTGCAGCCTGAAAACAGCTAACCGCCGCTAGCTGTCTCCGTGTACCTTCCCGACCGTGAGTCCGCTGGAGCAAGAGATCGACCTGGTCGCCGCCGCGACGGCGTTCGCGGGGGTCGTCCGCGTCGACCACGGCGAGGACGTCCGGCTGCTGAAGGCCTACGGACTGGCGCAGCGCGGTTACGCCGTGACGAACGCGGTTGATACGCAGTTCGGCATCGCCAGCGGTACCAAGGGTCTGACCGCGCTGGCGGTGCTTTCCCTGATCGAGGAGGGGCGACTCGAACTGAGCACCACAGCCCGGTCGGTGCTCGGCGACGACCTGCCGCTGATCAGTGCCGAGGTAACCGTCGAGCAGCTGCTCACGCATCGGTCGGGCATCGGTGATTTCTTCGACGAGGACGCCATGGGCGACGTCAACGACTACGTGCTGCCCATTCCGGTGCACGAACTGGCGTCCACCGAGGACTACCTACGGGTCCTTGACGGGTTTCCGGCCAAATTTCTTCCCGACGAGCAGTTCTCCTATTGCAACGGCGGCTATGTGGTGCTCGCCCTGATCGCCGAGCGCAGCAGCGGCACTCCGTTCCACGAGCTGGTCAGGCACCGTGTGTGCGAGCCCGCCGGGATGCCCGACACGCATTTCCTGCGCTCCGACGAGCTCGGAAGCCGTGCGGCTCGCGGCTACCTCGGCGTCGACGGACCGCGAACCAACATATTCCATCTCCCCGTCGTGGGCAGCGGCGACGGCGGCATCTACTCCACGGCCGACGACATCCACGCCCTGTGGGCAGCGTTCTTCGCCGGAAAGATCGTGGCACCGAACTGGGTCGCGGAGATGGTGCGCCCACGCAGCGACGTTCCGTGGGAGTCAATGCGGTACGGGATGGGTTTCGGTCTGCACGAATCGGGTCCAGGGGTCATGCTGGTAGGCATGGACGCTGGAGTGTCATTCAACACTGTCCACGACCCCGTGGCCGACTTCACGTACACCGTGTTGTCGAACACCTCCGATGGCGCATGGCCGATCGCCCGTCGGCTCGCCGGGCTTCACACAACCTGACCGGGCCTCGCCGGCGCCGCCGCGACAGGATGGGCTCATGTCCCATCTGAGCCTGGTCAGCATCGTCGTTCGCGAGTACGACGAGGCGGTGCGTTTCTACGTCGACGCTCTCGGATTCGTCCTGGTCGAGGACAGCCCGCTTGGCGAGAACAAGCGCTGGGTCGTCGTCTCCCCTCGCGGCGACGGTGGTTGCGCGCTGCTGCTGGCTCGAGCCGCCACCGACGCGCAGCGCGCCCGGGTCGGGGACCAGACCGGCGGCCGGGTCGGCTTCTTCCTCGACACCGAGGACTTCGCCGTAGACCACGACCGGATGCAGTCGGCAGGCGTGCGCTTCGTCGAAGGACCCCGGCAGGAGGCCTACGGCACGGTGGCGGTCTTCGAGGATCTCTACGGCAATCGCTGGGACCTGGTCGAGCGCCAGTAGTCTGCTCGTCCGGCCGGGGAGTCCGTCAGTGGCCGGCCTCGTCCCAGGTGCGACCGATCCCGATGGAGACGTCGAGCGGGACCGACAGCACGAATGCAGCACCCATCTCGCGACGTACCAGTGCCTCCAGCTGCTCCCGCTCCCCCGGTGCGACCTCGAGCACGAGCTCGTCGTGCACCTGCAGGAGCATCCGGGACCCCATCCCGGCATCGCGCAACGCGCTGTCGACACCGAGCATGGCGACCTTGATGATGTCCGCCGCCGAACCCTGGATCGGGGCGTTCAGGGCCATCCGCTCGGCCATCTCGCGGCGCTGCCGGTTGTCGCTCGTCAGATCGGGGAGATAGCGCCGCCGCCCGAGAATCGACTCGGTGTAACCGCTCATCCGAGCCTCGTCCACGACATTGCGCAGGTAGTCCCGGACGCCCCCGAACCGCTCGAAGTACGCCGTCATGTGCTCGCGTGCCTCATCCGGTGTGATCCGCAGCTGCTGTGCCAGCCCGTACGCCGACAACCCGTACGCGAGCCCGTAGCTCATCGCTTTGATCCGGCGGCGCAGCTCGGGATCGACCTGCTCGATCGGGATGTCGAACGCGCGCGAGGCGACGAACGTGTGCAGGTCCTCCCCCGACGTAAAGGCCTCGATCAGCCCGGCGTCCTCGGACAGGTCCGCCATGATCCGCATCTCGATCTGGCTGTAGTCGGCGGTCATCAGGGATTCGTAGCCCGCGCCGACGATGAACGCCTGCCGGACCCGGCGGCCCTCGGCGGTGCGAATCGGGATGTTCTGCAGGTTGGGATCGGTGGAGGACAGCCGTCCGGTCGCGGCGATCGTCTGGTGGAACGTGGTGTGGATGCGCCCGGCGTCGTCCACCATCGGGATCAGGCCGTCGATGACAGTCCGCAGCCTGGTGACGTCGCGGTGGCGCATCAGGTGTTCCAGGAACGGGTGGCCGGTCTGCTCGAGCAGCGTCTGCAACGAGTCGGCGTCGGTGGTGAAGCCGGTCTTGATCCGCTTGGTCTTGGGCAGGCCCAGCTCTTCGAACAGCACGACCTGCAGCTGCTTCGGCGAACCGAGGTTCATCTCGTGGCCGATCACCGCATACGCCGCCTGCTCGACCTCGGCACATTCCCCGCTGAAGTGCTTCTGCAGCTCGTGCAGATAGCCCTCGTCGGCGGCGATGCCGGTGCGCTCCATCCGCGCGAGCACTCCGGTCAGCGGCAGCTCCATGTCCCGCAGCAGGCTGCCGGCGTTGCGTTCCTGCAGGTCGCGGTCCAAAGCCTCGGCGAGATCGCGGACGGCGCTCGCTCGCACCACCTCCGACCGGGCGGCTGTCTCCGTGGCCTCGTCCTCGCCGCCGTCGAGGGTCAGTTGCCCGTCGTTGTCGTCCTCGGCCCGCAGTTCCAGGTGCAGGTAGCGCAGGGTCAGATCGGCGAGGTCGAAGGTGCGCTGGCCCGGCAGGGCGAGGTAGGCCGCAAGCGCGGTGTCGCTGCTCACTCCGGCGAGGTCCCACCCACGGGCCCAGGACGCGAGCAGCGGTCCCTTCATCTCATACATCGCCTTGGTACGGCCCGGGTCGGCCAGCCACCCGGCGAGGGCGGTCTCATCCTCGGCGTCCAGGCCGGCGACGTCGACGTACGCCCCCTCCACGCCTCGACCGGCCAGCGCAATCGCGGCGACGTCACCGGTCCCCCTTGCCCACTGGCCGCGGAACGAGACGCCGGTCCGCACCCCGGCGCCGGTGTGCTCGGCCAGCCACCCGCCAACTTCACCGGGACCGAGCCGGCGCGCCGTCACCTCGAAGCCCTCGTCGGCCTCCGGCTCGGCCGCCTGGAGGGTCTCGAACAACCTGTCGCGCAGGACCCGGAACTGCAGGTTGTCGAAGATCCGGTGAACCTCGTCCCGATCCCACGACGTCATCCGCAGGTCGCCGGGTCCCAGGGGCAACGGCACCTCGCGGACCAGCTCGGTCAACCGCCGGTTGCGCAACACCGACGCGAGGTTCGCCCGTAAGGCGTCCCCGGTCTTGCCGCGCACCTCATCGACGCGGTCGGCCAGGTCGTTGAGCGACCCGAACTCACGCACCCACTTGGCAGCGGTCTTCTCACCGACGCCGGGGATACCCGGCAGGTTGTCGCTGGGGTCACCGCGCAGCGCCGCGAAGTCCGGGTACTGAGACGGGGTCAACCCGTACTTGTCCTCGACCTCCTCGGGGGTGAACCGGGTGAGCTCCGACACGCCGCGGCGGGGATACAGCACGGTCACCTGCTCGCCCACGAGCTGCAGGGCGTCACGGTCCCCGGTGAGGATGAGGACGTCCATGTCGTCGGCGATCGCCTGCGTCGTCAGCGTCGCGATCACGTCGTCGGCTTCGTAGTTCTCCACCTCGATGGTGGGTACCCGAAGCGCGTCCAGCACCTCCTTGATCAGGCTCACCTGGCCCCGAAAATCAGCCGGGGTTTCGCTACGGCCGGCCTTGTACTCGGCGTACATCTCGTTGCGAAACGTCTGGCGCGACACGTCGAAGGCGACGCCGAGATGGGTCGGCGTCTCATCCCGTAGGACGTTGATGAGCATCGAGGTGAAGCCGTAGACCGCGTTGGTCGGCTGCCCCGTCGTGGTGGAGAAATTCTCCACCGGCAGGGCGAAGAACGCGCGATAGGCCAGCGAGTGACCGTCCAACAGCAGCAGCCGTGAATCACGCACGGGTGCGAGTCTAGGGTGGCCCTGCGACAACTCCTGGTGGTCGCGATCGGTCGGCGGCAGCCGTGCCGATGAACCGTGAGGAGATGCCGGCGCGATGGTGCGGATGGACGTGGCCGGACACATGATCGAGGTCCCCGAGGGTCAGCTTCCCGAGCGAATGGGCATCGAGATCATCGACTGGACGCCCGAGCGAATGGTCGCCACGATGCCGGTGGCCGGCAACCTGCAGCCGTACGGACTGCTGCACGGCGGCGCGTCCTGTGTGCTTGCCGAAACCGTGGGATCGACAGCCGCTGCCATCCACGCCGGCCAGGATCGCGCCGTGATCGGGCTGGAGATCAACGCCACCCACCACCGCGCCGCCCGGTCTGGCACCGTCACCGCAGTGTGTACGCCGCTGCATGCCGGGAACACCGTTGCGACGTACCAGATCGTGATCAGCGACGACGACGAGCGGCGGATCTGCACGGTCCGGCTGACCTGCCTGATCCGCAGCGCGCCACCGGGTTGACCCGAAGGGTCATGAGCCTGTCTCCGTCAGGTTCCGCGGCGCAACCGGGGTCCGGCCAGCCGGGACCCGAGCGGCCGGACCGAGGGC
>Ga0136612_10000112_pt1 | contig 20787 bp, 15 predicted proteins | sample AntDryUQ224A2306_2_FD_106644 | JGI IMG/M metagenome (GOLD analysis project Ga0136612, IMG submission 106644) | Polar desert sand microbial communities from Dry Valleys, Antarctica - metaG UQ224A (23.06) | ecosystem: Environmental > Terrestrial > Soil > Desert | place: Antarctica: Dry Valley... | reverse complement strand
GATCGGCGCCGGCGCCGATCCGCTGCTGTGGCAGCACCTGTTCTGGATCTTCGGTCATCCAGAGGTCTACATCCTCATCCTGCCGGCCTTCGGCCTGGTATCCGAGATCATCCCGACCTTCTCGCGGAAGCCCATCTTCGGGTATCCGGTGATGGTGTATGCGACCATGCTGATTGCCTTCCTCGGCTTCGGCGTCTGGGCGCACCACATGTTCTCCGTGGGCATGGGCCCCATCGCCGACACCGTGTTCGGCGTGACGACGATGCTGATCGCCATCCCGACCGGCGTGAAGATCTTCAACTGGATCTTCACGATGTGGGGAGGTTCGGTGCAGTTCACGACGGCGATGAAGTTCGCCATCGCGCTGGTGGGCTTGTTCACGATCGGCGGCATCTCGGGCGTCATGCATTCGTCGCCCCCGGCCGATCTCCAGCAGACCGACACCTATTTCATCGTCGCACACTTTCACTACGTGCTGTTCGGCGGCTCGATGATGGGCATCTTCGGCGGCATCTACTACTACTTCCCGAAGATGACGGGCCGGATGATGAGCGAGAAGCTCGGCAACTGGCACTTCTGGCTCACCTTCGTCGGCATGAATGTCACCTTCTTCCCCATGCACTACGCGGGGCTGATGGGCATGCCGCGACGCATCTACACGTACGATTCGGGCCAGGGATGGGAGCTGTTCAACAAGATGAGCACATACGGGACGGTGCTGCTCATCATCGGCACCGCCATCTTCCTCTGGAATTTCTTCCGGAGCTATTCCAACGGGCCGGTCTCCGGCAATGATCCATGGAAGGCGCCGACGCTGGAATGGTCGATCCCATCCCCGCCGCCGGAATACAACTTCGCGCGCATCCCGCGCGTGACGTCGCGCGTGCCGCTATGGGACATCACGTCTCCGCGCCTGGCGTCCGAGGTGCCGCACACCAAGAGCGGCGACAAGCGGCTCGACGTGGACATGGGGAGCAAGCACGTTGGACATGCCCATCCCAATCCGATCGGCAATGAGCCCAAGCAGGCGGCCGAGGCCGGACTGCACATCGAGCACGCCTCGGGCAAGACGGCGAAGGACCTCGGCATTCCGATGCCCAATCCCACGATCAAGCCGCTGATCTGTGCGCTCGGCATGACGATCATGTTCTCGGGCCTGCTCTTCATCCACGTCGACAAGATGTCGCTCGCGCTCATCACCATCATCGGCGGCGCACTCGTCATGACGATGGCGCTCTACGCGTGGCTCCTGACTCCGCTCGAGGACGCACACTAATGCCCCGGCTCCCACTCCAGTGACCCACGCCTCCGCCGCTCACGGCACACACGCGCACAGCGCGCACGACGACACGCACGGGCATCCGCCCACGTCGACGGGGCTCGACAACAAGAAGATCGCCATCTGGGCCTTCATCGGCTCGGAATGCATGCTCTTCGCGTCGTTGATCTCCACGTACCTCATCTACAAGGGGCGCAGCGTCGTCGGTCCGTATCCGCACGACGCCTGCCTGCCGCCGGCCTGCAGCACGCCGCTGCCGGCCATCCTCGACATCCCCGTCACGTCCGCTTCGACGTTCGTGCTGCTCATGTCGTCGCTGGCGATGGTACTGGCCCTGGCGGCCGTCGAGATGAAGGATCAGCCCAAGCGCACCACGGGCGAACGGATCCTCGGATCGTCCAAGCTGTGGCTGTGGATGACGGCCATCCTCGGCGCCACCTTCCTCGGGTTCCAGGCGTACGAGTTCACGTCGTTCGTCCACGAAGGGCTCACGCTCAAGACGAATCTGTTCGGGTCCAGCTTCTTCACGCTCACCGGGTTTCACGGCGCACACGTCACGGCTGGCGTGCTGTGGCTGCTCTCCCTGCTCGCGATCGACTACCGGCGCGGGCTCGGGCCCAAGGACGCGATCAACGTCGATCTCGCCGCGCTGTACTGGCACTTCGTCGACGTCGTCTGGATCGTGATCTTCACGCTCGTCTACCTCATCAAGTAGGCCGACGCCAATGGCACACGACCCCGCACACGAGCCGCACTCCACGGTCGATCACGCGGCAATGGGCATCGCGAAAGAGCACCCGACCTGGTCCACGTACTGGAAGGTCGCCGTCATCCTGACGGTCATCACCGCCGTCGAAGTCTGGATCTTTTACATCCCCAGCTTCAAGGCGTCCCGGCTGTTCGTGCCGTCACTGCTCATCATGTCGGCGGTGAAGTTCGTGACGGTGGTGCTGTTCTACATGCACCTGCGGTACGACCACAAGTTGTTCCGCGTCCTGTTCACGGGGCCGCTGATCATCGCCGCGTTCACCATGATCGGGCTCATGTTCCTGTTCGGCAAGCTCTCGATCGGGGTGGGAGCCCCGAACTGATGCAGCCGCCGGCCGCGCTGCTGCTGCACGCGGCAGCGCGCATTGCGGTAGACGAGTTCACCGTGCACTGGAGCACGGTGATCGGCCTCGCGGGAATCGGCGTGCTGTACTCGTGGAGAGCGCGGCATCCACCCGCGGGCGTTGCCCATTCGCCGTCGACGACGCAGCGAGCCGTGTTCTACACGGCGCTCGCGTCCATCTTCCTGTCGCTCAACGGCTGGCTCCACGACCTCAGCGACTACTACCTGTTCAGCGCGCACATGGTGCAGCACCTGGTGCTGACCCTCGTCGCGCCGCCCCTGCTCATCATGGGGGTTCCCGGCTGGATGCTTCGCCCCGCCCTTGCGTGGCGCGGTGTCGGACCAACGGCGCGCGCGCTCACCGCGGCACCGCACGCCTTCCTGATTTTCAACGTCGTGCTCATCACCTGGCACCTGCCGCCGGTGTATGGGCTGGCGATGGCCTACCATCCGGTGCACATCGCGCAGCACCTGTGCTTCATGGTGGGCGCCGCGCTCATGTGGTGGCCGATCCTGAGCCCCATGCCCGAGTTGCCGCGCCTCGCCTATCCGGCGCAGATGCTCTATCTCTTCCTGCTCACGATTCCGATGTCACTCGTGGCCGTGTGCATCGCGTATGCGGGCGAAGTGCTGTATCCCGCATACGCCGCGGCGCCGAGGATCTGGGGCATCACGCCGCTCCAGGACCAGATGATCGGAGCGCTCATCATGTGGATCCCGGGCGGGCTCTTCTTCTTCGCCATCATCTCGGTCGTCTTCTTCAAGTGGCAGCAGCAGGACGAGGACTCCACCGTCGCCGCGCAGGTCGGGTGGGTGCGGGGCGCATGATAGGGGCGCACGGCCCCGCGAGCCTGGGAGCCTGACCCTCGTGTGCGGGCCGCGTGACTATTCCCGTCCGCCCAGCGCGTAGCTGAACTCGTCCTTCAGCTCCGGGTGCGCTCTCCACATGTAGGCTCCCATCACCACCGCCGCGACGAGATTGCCCGACGCGACCTGCGCCCATCCGAGCGTACCGAGAAACGGCGATTCCTGCAGTGCAGCGCTGAGGGCGTAGAATCCGATCTCGAACGCGACGAACAGCATCATCGCGCCCGCAAGAACCGTGGGCTGGCGCTGGGCCCAGTACACGATGACCGAGAGCAGGAGTCCCACGACGATGAACGCGAAATAGTGGAAGACGGTGTAGCCGACCACGAACGTCATCATGCCGTCGTTGCCGGGCGGGCCGAACAGGCGCAGGAGGCCACGCCCCAGCGCCGCCGGCGTCGCGAGTGGCTGCGCGTACAACGTGTCGATCGCGAGAAACCAGAGCGCGACCGCGGTGGCGCCGAGTGCTCCCGCGGCGACACCGTCCCGCATGACCGTGTGTTTCATCATTCCCTCCGCTCGACGTGTGTGTTCCCATCCCTGCAATCCCGCATCGCGAGCATGTCGCGCCAGGCACACCTGAGTCGTCAATGAACACGCACTCCCTGGGTCACGCGCCCCGGAATCTGCCAGTCACCGGCGGCGGCCGGAAGGAGCCGCCCAGCGGCTCGACAAATGCCCACGTGTCTCAATAGTCAACCAGGGTATGGAGCGGACGGTTCCGCCACCGCCGACGCCTTGCCGAGGTTCACATCATGGCCACGACCCTGAGCGTCCATCCCGCGGTCTCGCCGCCGACCTCCGTCCGCGAGCGACTGCTCTCGCTCGACGCGTTCCGCGGCCTCACCGTCGCGGGCATGCTGCTCGTGAACGACCCGGGAAGCTGGGGGAGCATCTATCCGCCGCTCGAACACGCGGCATGGCACGGCTGGACCCCCACCGATCTCATCTTTCCGTTCTTCCTGTTCATCGCCGGAATCACGACGCACCTCTCCCTGTCCTCGCGACGCGCACGCGGCGACGACGAGGGGGCCATCCGCGCACAGATCATCCGTCGTGGCCTCCTCATCTTCCTGTTCGGATTCCTCGTCAACGGCTTTCCGTATTTCACGTGGGGCACGGTCGCCGGTATATCGGATCCCACACTGCTGCAGCGCGTCGGCGATCGCCTGCTCCACTGGCGTTTCTTGGGGGTGCTTCAGCGCATCGGCATCGCGTACATGCTTGCGGGCCTGCTCACCCAGCGGACGACGCTGCGCCAGCAAGTCGTGATCATCGCGAGCCTGCTGCTGGGCTACTGGTTCGTCATGACCGTGCTCCCCGTGCCGGGCGAAGGAACGATCGGCGCGCTGTTGCTCGACGGCCCGCATCGCACGATGGCCGCGTGGACCGATCGGCTCCTGCTCGACTGGAGCCGCTGGGGACTGGGCAACCACCTGTGGGTGTCGGGCGTGAAATGGGATCCGGAGGGCGTGCTCAGCACCGTGCCCGCCATCTGCACGGCGATGCTGGGCAATCTCGCCGGCCGATGGATCGGCGATCGCCGATCGCTCCCGGAACGACTGGCCGGGCTGGCATCGGTGGGCTCGATCGCCATGATGATCGGCCTGATGTGGCACTGGATATTTCCGATCAACAAGAGCCTCTGGACGAGCTCGTATGTCGTCTTCACCGCGGGCATGGCTGCGCTGTGCCTGGCGACGATCATGTGGATCGTGGACTTCCAGAAGGTGAGCGGCTGGACGAAGCCGTTCATCATCTATGGCGTCAACCCGATCATCGCCTTCATCGGCTCGGGCGTGATGGCCCGGCTCATCTACTCGATCATCAAGGTGTCGTCGGACGGCAAGCGGATCTCGCTGCAGTCCTGGCTGTATCAGACGCTGTTCGCGTCGTGGCTCACTCCGGTCAACGCGTCGCTGGCGTTCGCCGTCGCGTTCGTCCTCTTCTGGTACGGAATCCTCTACCTGCTGTACCGCAGGAACATCATCCTGAAGGTCTGAGGTCGTGGAACGCGAGTTGCCTTTCTCCCCCATAATGCGATTATTTTTGACTCGGCCGAGCGCTCCACGCGTGACGGCAACGCTGGCCCTTGCCGTATTGTTGGTTGCCCCGGTTGGTCATCTCGATGATCTGGCTCGCCCGGTGGTGTGGCGTGAAGCGGCCCATTGGACGGTTGGAACCGCGGACGCGCAATCCCGCACGCGGCGCGCACGCACGAAGCGCCGGTCGACGCGCCGGGTCCGCTCCGCACGTCGGTCCGCTCCCCCGCCGATCGCGTGGACGTCACCGCGCGGGGGCGCCGAGCTGTCGAACGACTTCGCACGCATGATCGACGGTCGAGTGCGCAGCGGGAAGTTCGGCGTGATGGTGGTATCGCTCACCCGTGGCGACACGCTGTTCGCGCGCAGCGCTGGCGACATGATGCAGCCGGCGTCGACGATGAAGCTGTACGCCACGGCCGCGGCGCTGGACCGCTTCGGCCCGGAGCATACCTTTTCTACCGACGTGCTTCGTGACACCGCTACAGCCGGTCCGGGCGTGGTGAACGGAAACCTGTACCTGCGCGGCGACGGCGATCCATCGATGTCGTCGCGGTTCTGGAAGGATCCCAACCTGCCGATGAACACGCTGGCCCGTTCGATTGCCGGCGCGGGTGTGAAGCATGTGAAGGGCGACCTGGTTTTCGACGCCAGCGCGTTCGACGACCAGAAGATTCCGGACGGCTGGAAGACCACGTATCTGGGCTCAGCGTACGCCGCTCCGTTCTCGGCGCTGTCGCTCAACGAGAACGTCGTGTGGGTGGCCGTGCGTCCGGAAGGCGGGACGGCCCGCGTCGAGCTGGAACCGGCGACGTCCACCATTCCACTCACGAGCAACGTGCGCGTCGTGCGTGGCAGCGGCGGGCGGATCGTCGCACGACGCAGCGGCGACGGCATCGTCGTGACCGGGTCGGTCGGCGCGAACAGCGGGACCATGCGCTACTCGCTCGTCGTGCCCGACCCCGCGCTGTTCACGGCAGGCGCACTCCACGCCGCGCTCAAGAACGCCGGCATCACGGTGGACGGCGTCGTGAGGGCCGGCAAGACGCCTGGGACGGCGGTGAAAGTCGCCAGCTTCGGCTCGCCTCCGCTCTCGCAGATCGTCTCCGACATGAACCGCGAGAGCATCAACGTGGTGGCGGAACTGCTCTATCGCAGTGCCGCACGGGCCACCGCGCCGGGTGGCATGAGCACAGCCAGCGCGAGCCTCGCCAACATTCGCGAGCTGCTCGCCAAGAAGGTGGGCACCGATCCCTCGCAGATCAACGTGGCGGATGGCTCGGGACTCTCGATGCTCGACTCGCTCACGCCGCGCAACATGATCCATCTGCTCAGCTACGCGCATCGCGGACCCTGGTCGTCCGCGTTCCACGGATCGCTGCCCGTGGCTGGCGAGTCCGAGTTGCTGCGCCGCCGCATGCGCTCCACACCCGCCCAGGGGAACCTGCACGCGAAGACGGGGACGACCGACACGGTCATCGGACTCGGCGGCTACGTCACGGCGAAAAACGGCGAGATCATGGCGTTCTCCTTTCTCTACAACGGTGCCGACCGGTGGAACGCGAAGGCGACGATGGACGCCATGGGCGCCACGCTCGCGAATTTCGTCAGGGAGTGATGCGAGGGATGATGGGGCGACCCGTCATCCAAAGGTCTCGCGGACATCCATCCCGCGCGCGCGAAGCTCGGTAATGTACGCCGGGGCGGGCATGCACTCGTCGGGCGTCCACACACCCGGCGGCGTGACGTCGCCGCGCACCTGCATCTGGCCGGTGATGGACAGGGAGTAGCCCGTGGTGCGCATCATCGCGCTGATGCCGCGCTGCTCGTCGTACCGATCGATCAGGTCGAACTGCCGAGTCGCCGGCGCGCCGTCCTTCTTCCCGTTCACGGTCACGCGGAGCGCCAGCAGGTCCCTGCCCTTCGGCTTCGTGAGCCGCGGACCGACGACGCTCACGAAGACGTCACGCGGAACGACCTTCTGCCCCTTCACGTCCACGGGCTCCATGTCGAGCAAGCCGAGCTCGCGAATCGACTCCATCATCGACGCGTGGCCTGGATACCGCAGCGTCTTGTACTCCATCGTCGGAATCGTGCCCTCGTACCGCCACGCCATGGTCGACAGGCCACCGGCAGTATGAAACGCCTCGAGCTCGCCCACCGGTGCGGGGAACGACACGGGCTCACGTTCCGACAGCGCGACGACCTGCTCCCGCTTGCCGTTCCGTACGACCCACGACAGGGTCGTGTAGTAATCGAGGACTCCCTCGAGCGAGTACACGATCTGGTAATTGAGCGGCGGCTCGGGTCGCTGCGGTAGCCCGCCGACGTAGATCCGCACCGACTCCACCGTGTCGAGTTGCCGGATGCCGTGCTCGGCGAAGATGTTCACCATGCCGGGCGCGACGCCGCAGTCCGGCACGATCGTCACGCCCTTCGCTCGCGCCTTCTCTGCGAGCTCCTTCTGCTGGAACACGATGCCGGTATTGCCGCCCAGGTCGCAGAAGTGGACGCCCGCCTCGACCGCGCATTCCGCGAGCTGGAGGTTGAAGTAGTACGGAATCGCGCTCATCACGGCATCGCATTCGCGCATCACGGCGAGCACCGCTTCCCGGTCGCGGACATCGAGCGTCGTCGGAATGAGACGCGCACCCGAGAGTGGCGCGAGGAACGGCGGCAGGTGGTCGAACCGCAGGTCGGCGAGTCGCACCTGGCTCACGGCAGGATTCTGCAGCAGATCATACGCGCACGCAGACCCTTGCAGGCCAGCGCCGAGGACGAGCATTCGCATGACGACGATATCTCCGTTTCGGGCGTCTCAGGACACAGTCACCCAATCTAACCGCACGATCCCGGAGCCGGGCAGATCACGACGGCGCGCACGGACGTTGCACAGGTGCACTGCATGACTGCTCCGTCGACACCATCCGCCCCCGAACAGTGGCGAACGCATCTCATCGATGACGACGCGAACATCCGTCGACTGCTCGAGCGGACGCGACGCATCGCGGTCCTCGGCATCAAGACGGAAGTGACCGGGCAACCGGCATTCTACGTCGCGCGCTACGCGCAGGATGCCGGATACAGTGTGGTGCCGGTTCCGGTGTACTACCCCGACGTCACGGAAATCCTGGGCGAACGGGTCCATCGCTCCGTGGCGGCCGTGGACCCGCCCGTGGACATGGTCAACGTCTTTCGCCGACCGGCCGACATTCCCGCACACGTCGACGATATCATCGCCGCGCGTCCGTCGTCGGTCTGGTTCCAGCTCGGCATCCGCAACGACGCGGCGGCGGAACGGCTGGCCCGCGCGGGCATCGACGTGGTGCAGGACCGCTGTCTCCTCGTGGAGCTGCAGCGCATCGGACGCTGATGTCGTGCTCCGGAGCTCGCGTCAGCGAACGATGAGCACTCCGCGAACCAGATCCACCTGCCACCAGCTCGGCGCAAGCTCGCGCAGCGCGGCCGGCAGGGAGAGGATTCGGCCGGACGTCATCAGGACGCGCACGTCGCGCGCATCGCGCATGAGCGGGTAGCGCTCTCCCGGTGAGAGCCGCCGCGCCCTGCCGCCAGTGTGGAGAGTGAGACGCATCGTCGCGACGTCCAGCGACGGCGCGAGCGCTTCGATCAGCTCGATGCCGATACGCGGCGATCGAGTGTACAGACTGTCCGAGCCGATCAGCCGCGGCACGACATCGGCCCACACTGTATCCCTGTCGTACACCGGTCGTCCCCCACCCGCGTCGCGGCGCGGCGGCAACGGCAACTGGAAGAGCGCGGTGGAATCGCGAGGAGGGCGCACGCGCAGCGATGAGTCGCTGCGGATCGTCGCGATCGATCGCCAGTCGAGCACCGAACGCCACGGAGCCAGGAGCGCTCGGGCCACGGACGAATCGAGGCCGAACCGCAGCGCTTCCTCGATGAGAATCGTCCCGGGGAGGGCGGCACCTTTCATGGCGAGATAGCGCCCGAGCGCCGCGCGCGGCGTCGGCGCGCGAGGGTTCAGCCGCGACTGCGCGTAGTACGCCTCTTCCGCCTGCGGCCACAACCCCGCCTCGAGCAACGCATCGGCACGCGAGCGCGGCAGCGGAGAGCGTGCCCATTGTGCCGGCAGCGCCGCCGGCGCGATGAGCTGGAACACGAGCCCGAGCGCGATGCACCAACCGCGGTGCGTCGACGGGATCATGGACGACCGATGCGCGCGAGGAGTACCTGCTCCGGATCGAAGTCGAGCGAAGCCGGTGCCGAATCGAATCGGCCCGGTAGCGTCACCGTCGCGCGAGCGTCAGCTGGCACGACCACGTCGACCCGTCGCTGCGCGCCGGAGCGCTCGGTCACGCGCACCGTGAGCGGTACTTCGTACGCGCCACGCACGGAGTCCTGGAGCACGAGCAGGGAAATCGTTCCGGTCGCCGCATCATGGGCCCATCCGATGTTGGGCTGCACCACGCCAGGGCGACGAAGCCATTGGTCGAAAAATGGACCGAGCGGACGGCCCGACGATCGCTCCAGCTCGAGCCGAAGATCGTCGCTCAGTGCCGTGCCATGCCGGAATCTCGCCTGGTACGATCTCACCCCGCGGAAGAACGCGCTGTCGCCGATTTGTTGGTTGAGCATGTACAGGACGTACCCGCCCTTCTGGTAACTGTTCGCGTTCAGCAGCGCGAGGTAGTTCGTCTGCGCCGTATCGATCACCGGCCGGCTCGCCACGACGGAGTCTGCGAGGACCTGCGTCCGGATCCGCGCCATCTCGGCACGAAAGGCGGAGTCGCCGCTCGCCTTGCGCGTCCACAGCGCGGCGAAGTACGTGGCAAAACCTTCCGAGAGCCAGAGATGCGCCCACTCGCGTTCGGTCACCGCGTCGCCGAACCACTGATGCGCTGTCTCGTGCGCGATCAGACCGACGCTCATGCGGCGCGTGGTGAACAGGTCGTACGCGTAGAAGATCGCGCTCGCGTTCTCCATGCCGCCGAACCGGGTCGCCGACTGGACGTGCGCCAGCTTCTCGTAGGGAAAGGGTCCGACGAGCGTCTCGAAATACGAGACGATGGGCGCCGCGGCCGCGAACGGGCCGGGCAGCCACTCGCGATGCTCCGGCATCACGTACACCGACTGCGGAAGGCAACGCGCAGGGTCGGGCTGCGTACATCCGGTCGTCGCCAGCGGCACGTTCACCAGTGGGCCGGCCCCGATGACCATCAGGTACGTGGGGATCGGAAGTGCCTCCCGCCACCGCGTCTCGCTCCGGCGCTCCCGCGGACCTCCAACGTCGCGGACCCCGAGCAACGTACCGTTCGCCACGATCGTGCGATTGACGGGCGCTCGTACCGTCCAGCTCACCGTCGCCTTGTCGCTCGGATGGTCCACCGTGGGCAGCCACTGTCGTGCGCGATCGGGCCAGTTGTCGCCGAACCAGGTCCAGCGCCCCTGCGCGTCCTTCAGGACCACGAGTCCATCCGTCACGCGTCCATCGTAGCGCACGCGCACGCTCACGCTGTCTCCGGTGGCGCCGCCCAGCGGGACCTCGACTTTCCCATTCGCGTGCACCGGCCCCACGGCTCGTCCGTTCACCTCGATCCCGCGCACGGTGAGCGCATCCACGAGATCCAGGAGGAGCGTGGATACTCCCGCCGCGCGGCGCGCCGTCACCGTCACGTCGCCGCGAATGAACGCTCCGGTGTCCGGCAGCTCGATCCTGATGTCGTAGTCGCGGACATCGATGCCGGGCTGGTAGCCGAGCGTGGCGACCGTACCGCCCGTTCCCTGTGCACTCGCCGGTGCCAGGGCCAGAATGACGAGCAGTGCGGCAATGCGTGTGGCGCTGAGCATACGTGTCATGGGTGGCAAGCTGAGGAACGCATGCGATTGCGGGCGAGTCAACGGCGGAACATACGGCTGAATACACCGGGCTCGGATGCCCTGCCAGCCACTGCCTCCTCGAACGCGTCCGCGAATGCGGGCGCCGAGGCGTAACGTCCATCCGGGTCGCGCTTCATCGCCTTGAGCAACACGCGCTCGACCGCTTCCGGAAACGTGCCCGGCTGACCGGCCTGGCGCAGCGGCGTCGGCTCGTCGCGCAGCCGCGCGATCATCGTCTCCTGCTGCGTGCGCCCGGTGAAGGGCAGCTCGCCGGTCAACATCTCGAAGGTCATCAGCGCGAGTGAGTACACGTCGGTGCGCGGGTCGAGCGGCTTGCCGCGCAGTTGCTCGGGGCTCATGAACTCCGGCGTGCCGAGAATGATGCCCGTCGCTGTGAGCTTCTGCAGCTCGGCGTCGGCATGCCGCTCCTTCGCCAGCCCGAAGTCCATCACTACCGCGCGCTCGCTGTCGTCGGCATCGGTACAGATCATCACGTTCTCCGGCTTGAGATCACGATGCACGATGCCGAGCTCGTGGGCGACGTGCAGTCCCGCGGCGATGTCCCGCACGAACCGCCCGACCTCGTCGAGTGCGAGCGTTCCCATCCGGATGTTGCGATCCGACAGGATCTCTCCCTTCACGAACGGCATGACGACGTACACCAGCCCGTCCTGCGACTCGCCGAGTCGGATGATGTGGCACACGTTCGGATGCGCGAGGCGCATGCCGAGCGTGGCCTCACGTTTCAGCCTCGCCATCGCATTCTGATCGTGGGAGAGCGCCGCCGACAACACCTTGATCGCATACCGCTCGTTCGACACGATGTCCGTCGCCAGATAGACGAACGACATCCCGCCCTGCCCGATCTTTCGCTCGACGGCGTATCGGCCGTCCAGCGTTTGCCCCACGAGCGTGGCGTGCGTGACTGGTACGGGCGACTCGGCGCGCGCGTTCGACGCCTCGCGCGGTGCCGGCGCGATGTTCAGTGTGGCACGCGCCACGAGCCGCGACCCATCGCGGGTGCAGAAGCGCGCCTCCGCGGGATAGCCGGTGCCGCATGTGGGACAACGAGTCATCGCGTCACGCGTCGGCAACCAGCGGCGCGAGTCCGCCCCACTCGATATTGCCCCCGCTCAGCAGGGCGACCGTGCGCCCACGCGGCTTGACGATTCCCTCCATCAGTGCCGCCACCGTGATCGCGCCACTCGGTTCCGTCACGAGTTTCATGCGATCGAGCAGCAACCGCATTGCGCAACGCAGCGGCGCGTCCTCCACCTGCACCACCTCGTCCACATAGCGTTCGTGGTGCGCGAAGGTGATGCTGCCCACTTCCACCGCCAGCAGCCCGTCGGCCAGGCCTGCGCTCGGCGGGATGCGCACGGGGCGTCCAGCGTCGCGTGCCTTCGAGAGCTTCGGCGCGCCGGCCGGCTCGACGCCGATCACCCGGGCATTCGGTACGCGCAACTTGATGGCCGTGGCCACGCCCGCACTCAGTCCGCCTCCACCCACCGGCACCAGCACCGTCTCCACGTCGGACATGTCGTCGGCGATCTCCAGTCCGGCGGTGCCCTGTCCGGCGATGATCCATGCGTGATCGTAGGGCGGCACCATGACGAAGCCTTCCGCATTCATCAGCTCCACGGCCCGCTCCATTCGATCCTGCGTCGTCGTCCCGGCGAGTTCGATGCGCGCGCCGAGCCGCTCGGCACCGCCACGCTTGGCGGGCGTGACCGTGGTGGGCATCACCACGACGGCCGGAATGCCGAACAGCCTGGCTGCGAGCGCGACAGCCTGCGCATGATTGCCCGACGATGGCGCGATCACCCCGCGGGCGCGCTCGCTCGCGCTGAGTTGCGCGACGAAGTTGTACGCGCCGCGAAACTTGAACGCACCGCCGCGCTGGAGCATCTCTGGCTTGAGCCAGATGTCGGCGTCCAGTCGCTCGGAGGCGGCGTCGAACGGGAGGAGCGGGGTGCGCACCGCCACCGGTGCGATCCGCGCCGCAGCGGCAGTGAGGTCGTCGAGAGTGATGAGCGGGATCATGGGCGGAAGCGTAACAGGTGGAGCGTCAGGACGCAGGAGCGCCGCGAGGCCGCGAGGACCGCGGCCGCGGACTCACGCGAAGATGCGATTGCGGCCGGCGGTCTTCGCCTTGTACAGCGACCGATCCGCGTCCTGGAGCAGCGCCTCGGGTGACATCGGATCCGTTCCTCTGGCCAGCGCCACTCCGACACTGATCGTCACGCCCAGCGGGCCCGCGGGAGAGGCGAACGAGAAGTCGTCCACCTTGCGCCGCATCCGCTCGGCGAAAGTCAGCGCACCCTGCCAGCCGGTGTCCGGCAGTACGACGACGAACTCGTCCCCGCCCACGCGCGCCACCGCGTCCGTGTCCCGGGCGGTCGCCTTCATGATGCCAACGATCTCCTGGAGCACCATATCGCCGAACGGATGTCCGCGCGTGTCGTTGATGCTCTTGAAGTGATCGAGGTCGATCGCCAGCACGGCCACGGTGGAGCCGCGCCGCTTCGCCTGCCGCCATTCGGCACGCAGGCGGGTTTCCAGTGCACGACGGTTGAGGCACCCCGTCAGCGGATCGGTGCCGATCTGCTCCGCGAGCCGCGTGCGCATCGCCTCGAAGCTCCGGGCGAGCAGCGTGAGGTCGTCGGGACGCTTGTCCACGCCCAGCAACAGCGTCGGGGCGAGGTCTCCCTGCTCGACGAGCTTGCAGAAGAGACGAAGCTGATTCATCCGCGCACGAAAGCTTCCGTAAGCAGTCACGAGTACACCGCTCACCAACGCGAACAGGCCGAGCGTGGCGAGCAGCTGCGACGTCGAGGTAGGAACGCCGGCGACCTGCTGCGGCAGGATCCTGGCCGCCAGCACGAATCCCGCCGCGCAGAGAACGGCCGAGTACGCGCCGTGCCAGCGGCCGAAGTAGAAGACCGCGAGCTGCACCACCAGCAAGCCCGCGATCAGGATGCGCGGCGCATCGGCGGGCGAGCCGCTCAGCCAGACGATGGCCGTGAGCGTCAGGATGTCCGCCGTGACCAGAAGCGCCGGAATGCGATGCTCGTGCACGGTTGCCGCGCGTCGCACCATCGCCGCGGTAATCGACACGCACAGCACGTAGACCAGGGCGACGCTCGTCATGGGCAGCAGCATGCGGGCCCGCTCGCGACCGAATGTCAGCGCGAGCGCGACGAGGGCCACGAAGCCGACGTAGCGGATCCAGCGCTGCCAGAGGATCGCGTCTCGGACGAGCGCCTGACGGTCGACGTGCAGCGCCTCGACGATCTCGGACGTCGCGGCGGGATACTCGAGCGTGGATCCCACGCGCTGCACCGCCGCAGGCGCGCGCGGGGTGTCAGGCTCCGGGGGCCGGCTCACGGCTGGGTACCCATGATCGATGACGTCAATTCGCTAAGCTAGTGCGGCGTCCGCACTGCGGAAAGACGACGAAGGGAAACGGCCCCGGTGCGACGAAACGCACCGGGGCCGGTCACTTCGGGCGGACGACGAAGGCTACTCGTCCCCGCTGTCGCCCTCGTCGTCGTCGGGACTCGTGCCATCGGCGCCCACGACTTCAGCCTCCCCTTCCTCCTCCGGGACGACGCGCGCAACCGCCATCACGAGGTCCTTGCTATCGAGGTTCACGAGCTTCACCCCCTGCGTGTTGCGCCCCGCGACGCGGATGCCACGCACCGGCATCCGGATCAGGATGCCCTGCTTGGTCATCAACATCAGCTCGTCCTCCGGCAGGACCTCCATGATGGAGACCGCATCGCCCGTCCTGTCCGTGCGGTGAATGGTGATGATCCCCTTGCCGCCTCGGCGCTGCACGCGATAGTCGTCGATCGGCGAGCATTTGCCGATGCCCTTCTCCGCGACGACGAGCAGCGTCGCCTCGCGCTTGATGACCACCATGCCGATCACGACGTCGCGCGCTCCGAGCTCGATCCCCTTCACGCCGGTCGTGTCACGACCCATCTCGCGCACGTCCTGCTCGTGGAATCGGATCGACAGACCGTGCCGGGTCGCAAGCACAATGTCGTTCGTGCCGCTGGTGATCTGCACGTCCATCAGCTCGTCGCCGTCCTCGATCTTGATCGCCTTGATGCCGTTGCTGCGCGGATTGGCGTAGGCCGAGAGCGCCGTTTTCTTCACCGTGCCCTGCTTGGTGGAGAACAGCAGATACTGGTCGTCCCGGAACTCCCGGACCGGCAGGATCGCCTGGACCTTGGTGTCCGGGGTGACGTTGATGAGGTTGACGACCGGCTTGCCCTTGGCCGCGCGCCCCGCCTGCGGGATCTCGTGCACGCGGAGCCAGAAGCATCGTCCGTCGTCGGTGAAGACGAGCAGGTATTCGTGCGTGCTGGCGATGAAGAGGTGCTCGATGAAGTCCTCATCCTTCAGCGCCTGCCCGTTGAGCCCGCGACCGCCGCGACGCTGCTTCTTGTACGTGGACACGGAGGTGCGCTTGATGTAGCCGGAGTGCGAGATGGTGACGACCATCTCCTCGTCGGCGATCAGGTCCTCGATCGTGAACTCGCCTTCATCGCTCGTGATCTCGCTGCGCCGCTCGTCGCCGTACTTCGTGGAGATGTGCACGAGCTCGCTCTTGAGCAACGCGCTGCGCTTGTCCTTCGAGGCCAGCAGCGCGCGCAGATCCTTCACGATGCCGCGCACTTCCTTGAGCTCGTCCTCGAGCTTCTCGATCTCGAGGCCGGTGAGCTTCGCGAGGCGCATGTTGAGGATCGCCTCGGTCTGGCGATCGCTCAGCTTGAACCGCGCCTGGAGCTGCGCGTTCGCCGTGGGCGTGTCCTCGGCCGCACGGATGATCTTGATCACCTCGTCGATGTTGTCGACGGCGATCTTGAGTCCTTCGAGGATGTGCTCGCGCTCGAGCGCCTTGTCCAGCTCGAACTGCGCGCGCCGCACGATGACTTCGTGACGGTGCGTGATGTAGTGCTCGAGCACCTCCTTGAGCGCCATGATCTTCGGCACCAGCCGGCGCGTCGTCGGGTCAGGCACGAGCGCGAGCATGATGACGCCGAAGGTCGTCTGGAGCTGGGTGTGCTTGTAGAGCTGGTTGAGCACCACGCGCGGAATGGCATCGCGCTTCAGCTCGATCACCATGCGCAGGCCGTCGCGATCGCTCTCGTTGCGCAGGTCGCTGATCCCCTCGAGCTTCTTGTCGCGCACCAGCTCCGCGATGTTCTCCAGCAGGCGCGCGGTGTTGACCTGGTAGGGAACCTCGGTGACGACGATCTGCGACTTGTTCGAGCTCTCCTTCTCCTCGATCACGGCGCGGGCGCGCATCACGATGCGGCCACGACCGGTCTCCTGGTAATCCTTGATCCCTTCGCGTCCGTAGATGTAGCCGCCGGTGGGGAAGTCCGGACCCTTGATGAACTTCCGCAGCTCGCCCGGCGTTGCCTCGGGACTGTCGATCAGGTGGACGATCGCATTGACGACTTCGCGCAGGTTGTGCGGCGGGATGTTGGTCGCCATGCCGACCGCGATGCCCGACGACCCATTGACCACCAGGTTCGGGATGCCCGCCGGCATGACACCCGGCTCCGTGAGCCGGTCATCGAAGTTCGGAACGAAATCGACCGTGTTCTTGTCGATGTCCGACAGCAGCTCCATCGCGATGGGCGAGAGCTTGGCCTCCGTGTACCGGTACGCCGCCGCCGGATCACCTTCCACCGACCCGAAGTTTCCCTGCCCATCCACGAGCGGATAGCGCAGCGAGAAGCTCTGCACCATGCGGACGAGCGCATCGTACACGCTCTGGTCGCCATGCGGGTGATACTTGCCGAGCACGTCGCCGACCACGGTCGCGCACTTCTTGAACGGACGGCCGGGCACCAGCCCCAGCTCGTTCATCGCGAACAGTACCCGGCGATGCACCGGCTTCAGTCCGTCGCGCACATCGGGCAACGCGCGCGAGACGATGACGCTCATCGAGTAGTTGATGAACGACTCGCGAATCTCGTCGTCGATCAGGCGCGGAAGAATGCGTTCGCGGTTGTTCGGAGCAGTCATGTACGCGGATAATTGCGGGACTCGACACACGGTGACGACCGAGTTCGCAATGTAGCCGAACACCCTCCGAATTGCAACTTCACGAAGGCCAGACAACTCATTGTGCTACAATGGTTTATCTGGCCTTCCGCAACCCCGATTTCGCCGCTCCGCCACGCGCGTGGCACCGCGCACCCGACCATCGTCCTACGGTCGTGCCGGGCACCCCGCCGCACGCGCGCACACGGGATCGAGCAGCGGCAGACCGAGTCGCGCGAGCTCCGCGTTCGTGTCTGCCAGATCCGTCTTCCAGACCTGCGCCAGCCGCGCCTCGTACCCTGCCAGCTCCGTGGAGAGAATGCCGAAGATCTCGGGCAGGTTGCTCGTCGGCCGTCCGTCGCCACGCTCGGCCATCGAAAGCAGGTTCGCGAGGCGGTTGTTCACCCTGATCGGGAAGTTGAGCGGATCCTGTCCGCTCTGGTTGCGCACCTGATACACCACCTCCTCGATGGCTGACGCACGAGCACGAAGCGTTGCGGCACGCGCTGCCAGCGCGCCGTCCTTCGATGTAGCGAGCCGGTTGTCGAGTTGCTCCTTCACCCGCCGGATCTCGATCACCGACGCGTTGGCCGCGCTCGCGCGGTCGCGCACCCGACGCGAGAACGCATACTGCGCCCGCAGGTCCGCATCCGTGGCCGTGAGCCACGGATTGCGCGTCACGGTGAGCGGCGCGGTCACCGTCCGTTCATCTGCCACGAGGCGCGCCGTATAGCGACCCGGCGGCACGGCCGGCCCGCTGGTGCCGGCACCCCACAGGATCATCTTCGGAAAACGCGTGATGCCCTGCGCCCGGAGGTCCCAGATGATTCGGTTGACGCCCTCCGTGGCCGGCAGGAAAGTCTCGCGATCGCGACGACTCGCCGCGCTCGCTGCGCTATCGACTTTCGTGGTATCGGGCTCGAAGGTGCGGAGCACCGTGCCGGCGGAATCGACGATCTCGAGCCGAAGCGCGGTCGGCGCTTTCGCGAGCCACCAGCTGATCGCGACGCCGGGACCGGTTCGCACACCGGCCGGCGGAGTGAAGAGATGCGCGGGCCCGGCGAGCACCGCCGGCGTCGCCTGCCGGAGCGCGGCGATGTCGTCCAGCACCCAGAAGCCGCGGCCATGCGTGGCGATCACGAGCTCGTTCCCTTCCACCACCAGATCCACGACGGGCAGGTCGGGAAGGTTCAGCGAAAGCGACTGCCACGTCGCGCCATCGTCATACGACAGGTAGACCCCGTGCTGCGTGGCGGCGTAGAGCAGACCGCGTCGCGTGGGATCGGCGCGCACTGCGTGCACGTACGCGTCGGCGCGAATGCCCGTCACGATCTTCGTCCACGAGCGCCCGTAGTCGGTCGTCCGGAAGATGTGCGGCGCCATGTCGTCGAGTAGCGGTCGCCGAACGCTGACGTACGCCGAGGCCCCGTCGAACGGCGACGCGTCGATCTGGCTCACGCGTCCAAAGGCCGGCATGTCCGGCGGCGTGACGTTGGCCCAGCCGCGGCCTCCGTCGCGCGTCACGTGCACCAGTCCGTCGTCCGAGCCCGTCCAGATCACGCGCACATCGCGCTTCCCCGGGGCGACGCTGAAGATCGTGCCGTAGACCTCCGGACCGTTCATGTCGCCGGTGATCGGACCGCCCGAATGGCCCATCGTCGCGGGATCGTGGCGGGTGAGGTCGCCGCTCAATGCTACCCACGTCTGTCCTGCGTCCGACGTCTTCCACAGGCGCTGCGAGGACACGTAGAGTGTCGCCGGATCCACCGGGCTGAAGATGATCGGGAAGGTCCACTGCCACCGCTCCCTGATCGCACTCGCGGGCTCGCCGGAATAGAACCATGGGTACGGATTCACCTCGCGCGACGTGCCGGTCTTGCGATCGTATCGGTCGACGTAGGCGCCGTTGTTCGTGCCCGAGTAGAAGACATCGGTATTGCGCGGATCGGGCGCGATGTAGCCCGGCTCGCCGCCACCCGCGACATACGACACCGCCATCCCTCCGGCAGTGATGTCGCCGCTGTCGGGCCGCGCACCACCGCCGCGCCGGCGTCCCGCCCCGCCGAGCCCGAACGCTGCCGCATTCCAGTTGTACGGCGTGCACAACGTGCTGTTGTCCTGCTGCGATCCGCACACGTGATACGGCACGTGCTTCGTCGTCACGACGTGATAGAACTGTCCGGTGGGAAAGTCGAGATCCGTCCACCGACCGCCCGTGTTGAACGACACCGCGCCGCCGCCGTCATTGCCGACCACCAGGTGCGTGGGGTCGTCGGGATCGATCCACAGGTCGTGAAAGTCCCCGTGCGTGCCGTTGTCGATCGCGCCGGTCTTCCTGCCACCGTCCGTCGAGCGAAACATGGACGTGTTCTGCAGGTAGACCACGCCCGTGTCGCGCGGATCGGCGAAGACGTGCGTGTAGTAGAAGGCGCGCTGCCGGATCGCGCGGTCCTCGTTCACCAGCGTCCAGTTCGCGCCCGCGTCGTCGCTGCGGAACAGGCCACCCTTCTCGTTCTCCACGAGCGCGTACACGCGACGCGCATTTGCACCCGAAATGGCCACGCCGATGCGTCCGATCACGCCCGACGGCATTCCCGGCGCCCGCGTGATCTCCGTCCACGTCTCACCGCCGTCGGTACTCCTGAACAGACCACTCCCGGCTCCGCCGCTCGACATGTGCGACTCGGTGCGGTAGGCCTCCCACATCGCCGCGTACATGATGTTCGGGTCGGTGCGGTCCATCGTGATGTCGATGGCGGCAGTGCGTTCGTCGCGGTAGAGCACCTTCCGCCAGCTCCGGCCACCGTCCGTGCTCTTGAACACGCCCCGCTCGGCGCTCGGCGCGCTGTACTTCCCGAACGCGGCGACGAAGATGATATCCGGGTTCGTGGGATGAATGCGGATCTTCGAGATGCCGTGCGACTCCCGGAATCCGACATGCGTCCAGGTTTTCCCGGCGTCGCCGCTGCGGTACACGCCGTCGCCGGGCATGATGTTGCCGCGGATGCAGGTCTCGCCCGTGCCGATGAACACCACATCGGGGCTGGACTCGCTCACGGCCACCGCACCGACCGATGCGCTGCCGATCCGACCGTCGGTGACGGGGGCCCAGTGTTCCCCGGCATCGGTGGTCTTCCAGAGCCCGCCGCCGACGGCACCGAAGTACGCCTCGCGTGGTCGGCCGCGTACGCCGCTGACGGCAATGGATCGGCCCCCCCGGTCGGGGCCGATGTTGCGCCAGCGATACGAGCGCAGCAGGCTGCTGTCGATCGATGCCATCGCCGGGCGTCGAGCCGCGGACGCTGCCGGCGGCTGGGTGGCGGTCAGCGAGGCGGTGATCGCCCCCAGAGGAACGAGCACGAGCGCGCGCGACCAGAGCATGATCCTACTCCTTGCCTTCCGATTCGGTGGGTGCCGACTCCGGATACGCCGTGTCGGGATATTCCTTCGACATCTCGTCGTCCTCCTGCGCCGTGATCTCGCGCTCGCGCCGCAGCCCTTCGTCGCGCTCGACGCGATACGCGTCGTACCACTCGCGCATCACCTCGCCCGCGAGCTCGCGG
>Ga0136612_10000111_pt1 | contig 20818 bp, 19 predicted proteins | sample AntDryUQ224A2306_2_FD_106644 | JGI IMG/M metagenome (GOLD analysis project Ga0136612, IMG submission 106644) | Polar desert sand microbial communities from Dry Valleys, Antarctica - metaG UQ224A (23.06) | ecosystem: Environmental > Terrestrial > Soil > Desert | place: Antarctica: Dry Valley... | reverse complement strand
TCGTCGCGTCCTGCGTACAGCTCTACTCGGTCGGCTACCTGCAGAAGGACCCGAGGTATCCGACGTACGCGGCCCAGGTCTCGCTGTTCACCGCGGCCATGATGCTCGTCGTCGTCTCCGGTGACCTGCTTGCGCTCGTGGTCGGCTGGGAAGTCATGGGCCTGTGCTCCTACCTGCTGATCGGCCACTACCGCGACTTACCCGAGGCTCCCGGGGCTGCGGTGAAAGCCTTCTTGGTCACCCGGGTCGGTGACATCGGCTTCCTGCTCGGAGTGCTCCTGCTCGGTGGCGCCGTGGGTAGCTTCCGGATCACCGACGTTCTCTCCGCTGCCGGTTCGATCGACCCGATGACGTTGACGGTGGCTACCCTTCTCCTGCTGCTGGGGATTGTCGGCAAGAGCGCTCAATTTCCTTTGCACACTTGGCTTCCCGACGCCATGGCGGGGCCGACTCCGATCAGTGCCCTTATTCATGCAGCCACGATGGTTGCGGCCGGGGTGTTCGTGGTGATGCGTCTCTATCCGGTGTTCCTCGCCGCGCCGACCACAGTCATCGTGCTGGCGATCAGCGCGTCGATCACCATGCTGCTGGGAGGTCTGTGCGCCCTCGCTCAAGACGACATCAAGCGAGTGCTGGCCTGGTCGACGATCAGCCAACTCGGTTACATGACCGGGGCACTGGCCGCCGGTGGGTACACCCAAGGCGGCTTCCATCTGGTCTCGCATGCCGCCTTCAAAGCCCTGCTGTTCCTGGCCGCCGGGGTGGTACTGCAGCACGTAGGAACCGCCCTGATGAGCGAACTCGGCGGGCTGCGCCGCGCGATGCCGGTGACCTTCGTCGTCACGTTGCTGGGCTTGTTGGCCCTCGTCGGAGTGCTGCCGCTGTCCGGCGGATTCAGCAAGGATGCGGCACTCGAGTCGGCGTGGGCAGCCGTACGGGGCGAGTCCTCGGTTCTTTCGGCCTCCCCGCTGGCAACGATCCTGCTGATCTGCATGCTCGGGACGGTGTTGGTCACCGCCGCCTACGCCACCCGGCTGCTGCTGCGAACCTTCTTCGGCGAGCCGGTTCCTGGCGGTTTGGACGAAAACCGCCAGCGGGCAGGGGATCCGGGGCCCGCCATGCGCTGGCCCCTGCTGGTTCTTGCTGTGCCGACTGTGGCGCTCGGAGCGGGAATCGGGTGGTTGCCCGACTACCTCGGAACTCCGCTGGCTGCAGGTGCCAGCGCGGCACTCGGACCCGGTCTGCTGCCCGGTCGGCTCACTCCGCAGCCAACCGAATCGCTGATCGCCGCGGCGCTGATCGTGCTGGGAGCTGGTGCGACGTACCTCGTCTGGCGGGCGGCACCGACCCGTGGCCCAGTACGGATATTGCGCCGGAGCGCCGTGGCTCTGCGCCGCGGGCTCTACCTCGACGAGGTCCAGCACGCTTTCGTCGTACGGCCCTACCGCCGGCTGGCGACCACTCTGTCAACTGTGGACGAGGTGGGCGTCGACGGACTCGTCGACGGCGCGGCCGAGGCAACCAGCAACCTGAGCCGTGGCCTGTCGCGGGCGCATCCCCGGCTGCCCAATCTGGCAGTCACCGGCCTGATCGTCAGTACGACGGTCCTGGTGACGATCCTGGTCGTGCTGTCATGAGCCGAGAGCGAGTGAGCATCGCAGCGAGGAACGAGCGAGGCGCGGAGCGAGCGGTGCGCCGGAGCCGAGCATCGCAGGAGATGCTCGGCGGGGCGAACGGTCCGACCGCAGCGCGATCTGCATACTTGCCGCCGGGCGGCTCCGAGGAGCGGAGGCGACTCGCGCGCGGAGCGCGCCGTGACACAGCGCACGAGGCGGGGCACCAGTGACTCTGCTGGTCCTCGCTCTGCCGTTGGTCGGCTCCATCGTGCTGGCGCTGTGGCCGCGCAACTCCGATCTGAGTCCGCGGATCTTCGGCACGGCGATCGCCGCCGCCACGCTGGTAGCTGCGTTGTTCCTGCTGCCCGGTCTCCGGACCGACGACACCGGCGAAGCCCCCGGCGCGGCATTGAACCCGAGGCACGAGGTGGACCTGCCCTGGCTGGAGGTCATCGACGTACGCCTGCACCTCGGTGTGGACGGGATCAGCGTGCCGTTGATCCTGCTCACCGCTCTGTTGACCCTGCTCGGCATGGTGCACAACTGGGTCGAGCGCCCGGACCGGCCGGCACTGTTCTGCGCGATGCTGTTGCTGCTCGAAGTCGGCGCGCTGGGGACGTTCATGGCCCTGGACCTGGTGGTGTTCTTCGCCGCCTTCGAGGTCGTACTGATCCCGATGTACTTCCTCATCGCGCGATGGGGCGGACCGGGCGGGGCCGCGGCGGCGCTGAAGTTCGCGGTCTACACGCTGACCGGATCTGCCGCCCTGTTGATCGGCCTGGTGTTCATCTACGCCTCGACTGGCACCTTCGACCTCGTCGAACTCTCCGAACGCGGGGGAGGCGGCATCTCCACCGCCGTACAACTGGCGGCCTTCGGTGCCTTGTTCGTCGGGTTCGCTGTGAAGTCGCCGTTGTGGCCGCTGCACACCTGGCTGCCACCGGCGCACACCGAGGCGCCGACGGTCGGCTCGGTCCTGCTGGCCGGGGTGCAACTGAAGATGGGTACCTACGGGTTGGTCCGGATCGGGCTACCGGTCCTGCCCGAGGGAGCCCGTGCGCTGGCCCCGCTGCTGGCCGTCCTGGCGGTCACCGGGATCGTGGTAGCGGCGCTGGCCTGCTATACGCAGAACGACCTCAAGCGGCTGATCGCGTACTCATCGGTGGGCCATATGGGCTTTGTCCTGCTGGGTATCTCGACTCTGACGGCGGTGGGGATCAACGCCGCGCTGCTGGCCAATGTCGCCCACGGGCTGATCACCGGTCTGCTGTTCTTCCTCGTCGGCGCGGTGAAGTCCCGGTTCCATACCGGTCAACTCGACGAACTCGGGTCCGGTCTATGGACCCGCTTGCCTCGGTTGGGCTTCGCCCTGGTCTTCGCCTGCGTGGCCAGCCTCGGGCTGCCCGGTCTGGCCGGGTTCTGGGGCGAGGCGATGGCGGTGTACGCCTCGTTGCACCCGGCCGCTGGACTCTCGCGGCCGCTGTACGCGGTCCTGGCTGTCGTTGCGGCGGTCGGTGCGGCGATGACCGCGGTCTACTTCCTGCGACTCCTGCGTCGGCTGGTTGTCGGCCCGGTCACCGTGACAACGGCTCCTGCCCAGCACCACAAGGTCCCAGCCGTGGACCTCTGGGCGATCGAGCGGGTCGTCTACATTCCGCTGCTCCTGCTCACCCTGGCGCTCGGTCTGTACCCGGCACTGGCGCTCGGACTGACCGAGGGACCGGTCGCTGCGCTGGTCCAGGCGGTGGCGATCGGTTGATGACTGTGCAGTCGATCTCCTGGGCGCCGTTGGCCCCGGTTCTGGTGCTTGTCGGCGGCCTGGTCCTGGTCCTGCTCGCCGATCTGGTGCTGCCTCTACCCGGCCGCCGAAGCGTCCTGCCCGGCGTCTCGGCGCTGGCCTGCCTCGGCGCAGCCGGCAGTGCGGCATGGCTGGGCCAGAGCGAGGCAACCCGTGGCACGTTCTGCTCGGCGCCGGGCTCGGCGACCGGCTCGGCTCAGGATTCGCGGTGCTCCTACGTACTGGGCGAGACTGCGGTCTTCCTCACCGTCGTGCTGTGCCTGGCCGCAGCAGCCGTGCTGGTTCTTGCGCTGGCCCAACTACGTGCTGATGTCGAGGGGGTGACGCCTGCGGGGGAGTACTGCCTGGTGTTGTTGTCGGCCACGATCGGTGCGGTCATCGTGGCCGGTTCGCGCGACTTGATCACCCTCGTCGTGGGGCTGGAGACCCTGACCGTCCCGATGTATGCCGCCGTCGCGTTCCGCCGTGGTTCGACCGCCGGGACCGAGGCAGCGCTGACATTTCTGGTCGTCTCGGTCACGTCGACTGCATTGATGCTGTTGGGGATCGGCTTCCTGTACGGACTGACCGGCACGATGCACCTCGACGGGCTGGCCGAGGCACTGAGCACCGCAGGTGGGGTCGGTGACCTCGCTGTGTCCGATCTCGCGGTGGTGTTGCTCCTGGCCGGCCTCGCATTCAAGGTCGCCGCCGTACCGTTCCACGTCTGGGCTCCGTCGACCTATCAGGGCGCGCCGATCCCGGTGGCGGCCTACCTCTCCTCGGTCTCCAAGGCGGGAGGGATCGCCGGGCTGATCGCCGTCCTTCCCGCAGTCTCGGCCGGGTCGCCGATCGCGATGACCTGGATCGCTCTGCTGGCGGCGGTGTCGATGACGGTCGGCAACCTGGTCGCCATGCGGCAGCGCCATCTGGTCCGGCTGCTCGCCTGGTCCGGGATCGCGCAGACCGGCTATCTGCTGGTCGGACTGTCGGTCCTGTCAGGTCGCTCGGATCAGGCGGAAAGCGGGGCCGGCGCCACCCTGGCCTATCTCGCCATTTATCTCCTGATGACCGTGGGGGCCTTCGCCTGCATTGCCGCAATCGGGCCCACGGCGCGCAGTGCCGATCCAGCGGGGCAGGGCGGGTCCCTGGGCGAGGGGCCCTCTATCGAGGCGCTTCGGGGACTGGCCGGCGCCCACCCGCGGATCGCCGCGGCCCTGGCGTTGTTCCTGATCGGGCTGGCCGGACTGCCTCCGGCGCTGCTGGGACTGTTCGGCAAGGTGGTCGTGGTCCGGGCCGCATTCACCGGCGATGCCGGCTGGCTCGGCATCTTCGTGGCGCTCAATACCGTGATTGCTTTCGTCTACTACCTCCGCGTCGCGGGCATGCTGTTCACCCGTACCGGGGTGATTTCCGAGGCAGGCATTTCCAGCGCGATCGAGGCTCGACCAGCCCAATCTGGTTCCACCGCTTCAGTGTCCAGTGCGACCGGAGTCCTCGTTGCGGCGCTGGCGGTGCTCGCAATCGTGGCCGGATTCTGGCCGGATCTGATCATCGGTGCCGCCCCTCTGTTGGCACCATTAGGTGCAGGGTGATTGCGCCGGAACAGGGAACGCGACCACACCACGGCGCGTTGATCTGAGCGTGCATCGCTGGAGCAACGGGCTGAAGACCGCCGCCCTGCTCGGCGTGATGGGTGGACTGATCCTTCTGGTCGGCAGTTTCTTCGGCAGGTCAGGACTGTTCATCGCTCTGGTTCTCGCGCTGGGGGTCAACGGGTACGCGTACTTCTTCTCCGACAAGCTTGCTCTCAAGGCCATGCGTGCCTACCCGGTCAGCGAGACGCAGGCGCCGGCCCTGTACGCGATCGTGCGCGAGCTGGCTACCGAGGCACATCAACCGATGCCACGGCTCTACATCAGTCCGACCAACCAGCCCAATGCCTTTGCCACCGGCCGTAATCCGCGCAACGCGGCCGTGTGTGTGACGGAGGGGATCGTCGAGATTCTTGACCCGCAGGAGCTACGTGGGGTCCTTGCCCACGAACTGTCCCACGTCTACAACCGGGACATCCTGATCTCCACGGTCGCCGGCGCCATGGCCACCGTGATCACCTACTTGGCGCACATGGCGATGTTCAGCGCATTGTTCGGTGGCCGCGGTGAGGATCGCGGCGGCGGAAACGCACTGGGCAGCCTGCTGCTGGTCTTCCTGGGACCGGTCGCTGCGGGCCTGGTGCAGATGGCGGTCAGCCGTAGCCGTGAATACCAGGCCGACGCCTCGGGCGCCCAGCTGTCCCAGGACCCGCTGGCACTTGCCCGGGCGCTACGCAAGCTCGATCGCGGAACCAAGGCACTTCCGTTACCCCAAGAAGATCGTCTGGTCACCACTAGCCACCTGATGATTGCCAACCCCTTTCGGCCCGGTGGCATGGCCCAGATGTTCGCCACCCATCCACCGATGGAACAGCGGATAGCTCGACTCGAAGAGCTGGCCCGCGGCCTCGGCCAGCTCTGACCCGGCCCGCGCTCAGCGGTAGTTGGTGAACTGCAGCGACACCCCGAAGTCGTCGCCTTTGAGCAGCGAGATCACGTCCTGCAGATGATCTTTCTTCTTGGCGCTGACCCTGAGCTGGTCGCCCTGGATCTGGGCCTGTACGCCCTTGGGCCCCTCGTCTCGGATGGTCTTCGCGATCTTCTTGGCCTGCTCGCTGCTGATGCCCTGAGCGATGGTGCCGGTCACCCGGTAGGTCTTGCCCGAGAGGGCCGGCTCACCGACCTCCAGCGACTTCAGCGAGATACCGCGTTTGATCAGCTTCTCCTTGAAGACCTCGATGGCCGCCAGCGTGCGCTCCTCGGTGTCGGCCTGCAGCACGACGCCGCTCTCCCCGGCCCACTCGATGCCGGCATTCGCCCCGCGAAAATCGAAGCGTTGAGCCAGTTCCTTGGCGGTCTGGTTCAGGGCGTTGTCGATCTCCTGTCGCTCCACCTTGCTCACCACGTCGAACGACGGGTCGGCCACGATTGCCTCCTGGAAGCTCGGCCCGTACGTGGTCGCACGGGAAACGGGTCACGGTGGGTGCAGAGTAGTTCGAGAGGGTCGTTACTCTCTCCTACCGGCACCCGACCAGGTGTGCACGGCAGCTTGCCCGAGCGGTCAAAGGGAACGGTCTGTAAAACCGTCGGCTTCGCCTACGTTGGTTCGAACCCAACAGCTGCCACTCTTGTTCACCCGTCTCGGCAGGATTCGCCGACTCGGCGGGTCCGCGCTCAGAGCGTGGGGGCTTGGGCGCTGGCCACCGCCGTGCGCTTCAAGGTGTCGCCGGCCAGGAACAGCCAACCGAAAGCGATCTGGACGTTCCGCGTGCACGTCACCGTGACTTCGACCCCGGTGGTCGTGGCTGCCCAGGCATCCAGGTCGGTGCCGCCATCCGCGAGATAGTCGGCGATTGCCGTGGTAGCGGTCTGCTGATCAAGGGGTAACCCCAGGGCGATACCGTTCCCCGAGTAGGCGGACACCGGCGCCACTTCGTTGGCCGCCGCGAGCGCAGCACCGTCACAGACGGTCTGCACGTCCACCTGCTTGAGGAAAGCGTCCGAGGCAGCGATCCCGCCGAAGGTCATCAGCGCCGCGATCATCCAGCAGAGCAAGACGAAAGGAAGCGATGAGCCGACATCGACGGGACGCGAAAAGCGTTGCCGCAGTTGGCTTTTTTCAGGCGTTGAGCGGAACACAGACGAACCCTACGGGCCGAAGCGCGCGGCGCGCGCAGAACATCCACAGGATGCCAATTGCATCAAGTTGGGGGCTCAAAGCTACTACAGAGGGCTATGGTAAACCTACCATCGGTGATGGCACGCGTCGTCAGGTCGAACGGGTCTATCGTACGCGGTGTTTCTTGCAAGGTTGTGCACGATTGCCACGGCAGTCCCGCACGGAATGGGAAGGCACGCCACCCGGGTGCCCGCCTCCTTCCGCGGCAGGCTGTCGAGGGGATCGTGGTCCCGCCTGCCTAACGAGTTTGCCCGCCGCTTAGTTACTCCGAGTTCATACGTAACCACAGAGAGGCAACATCATGAGTCGCAACGGTCGCTGGGGTCGGAACGGTCGCTGGGGTCGCAACGGTCGTTGGGGTCGTAGCTGAACCCCCAGATCTTTGGGCCGCTTCGCTTGACAGCGTGGCGGGCGGGCTTTTGCTAGCCTGAGGGCTAGCCGCGGGGGAAGGGCAGGTCGCCCGTGACATCTCGCGTATCCGGTGTTCCCGTGCCTTCACGTCGAGCGGCTATTCTGCCTTGGCTGCCCCCTACTTTCGCGCTCGCTCTTGCGGTGACCGTCGTGTTCCTGCTCTCGACTGGGGCGCAGTTCTCCCTCCCTGACAGCCCTACCTGGCTCGCCCTAGTCCCCGCCTTCGTGCTGTCCGAACTCACCATCATCCATTTCGAACTCCGTAAGCAGACGGTGTCCTGGGCGACCAGCGAGATCCCGATGGTTATGGGGCTGTTCCTGTTCGGACCCACCCCCACCGTCACCGCCCGCGCAGTCGCGGTGGCGGTAGTCGTCATCAAGAACGGATACCCGCCAGGCAAGGTCATATTCAATGTTGCTGTTGCCGTTGTCGAGGCGGCACTGGCTGGCTGGCTGCTCCGCGATGTTGACTTGACCGACGTGGTCTCTCCCCTCATGTGGCTTGGCGTCATTGCCGCGCTTCTCGTCACGGGCGCGGTCGGCGTCTGCTGTATCGCGCTCGCGATCCTGATCACCGAGGGCTCGGTCAGCCGTAGCTTCTGGTTTGCCATGGTGATTCCCTTGCTCGCGATCGTGCCGATGGCCGCCGCCCTCGGCATCGTGGTCCTGCTTCTCATCGAGGTCACGCCATGGGCTGCGGTGCTGGCCGTGGGGTTGCTGGGCCTGTTCGTGCTGCTCTACCGCCGGTATGCCGCTGCGGCGCAGGACCGGCGGAGCCTGGCCGAGGTGTACGACTTCGCGGAGATGGTCCAGAACGCGGGAAACGATCGGGACAGCGAGACGGTCATTCTCCAGGCAATACGCGAGAAGTTTAACGCCGCCCGCGCCGCGTTGTGGCTGCCCTCCCACTTGGACCAGGGGCCGCGCTCACTGGCCGTTGTCAGTACTGGCGACGGGTCGGCCGGCTATCCAGGCCCGGATGACCCGGACGACGCGATCCGCCTGCAGACGACCGCCGGCCAGGGCGCCAGGCTCATCAACGAAGCTCGGGCGAACCAGCAAGATCTCCGCGGTCTGCGCCGGCGCGGGGTCACCGAGTTGCTGTGCGTCCCACTGGAGACCGAGACTGCCGAGCTCGGCTACCTCGAGGTGTGTGACCGAAACGGGGACGTCCTGCAGTTCACCGCTACCGACGTCGAGTTGATGCAGTCCTTGGCCACGCACGTCGCGGCGGCCCTGCGTCAGCGGCAGCTGCAGGACAAGATCCGCTACGACGCCGCTCATGACCAGGTCACTGATCTACCGAACCGGTTTTGGCTGACCGCGATGATCGACGCCCATCTCGATGCCGATCCGGTGCATCGGCGGCTGGCCGTGCTCGTGGCCGACATCGATGGGTTCGCTCAGGTCAACGAGACCCTCGGACATGCCGCCGGTGACGAGTTGCTGCGGGTGATCGCCTCAGCATTGCAGGAACACGCTCCACCGGACGCGCGAGTGGCCAGGGTCGGCGGGGCTCAGTTCGCCATCACGTTGGCCGACGCCAACCTCGACCGCGCCGAGACCGAGGCCACACGGTTGTCCCGCGCGGTTTCCAGCCGCGTGCAGGTCGCCGGTCTTCAGCTTACCGCCGACCTCACTCTCGGCGTCGCGGTCGCCCCACTGCATGGCTGCTCAGCCGGGCCCTTGCTGCAGCACGCCGACGTCGCTGTCCTGGCTGCTCGTACGCGCGGGCTGTCCACGGCCACGTACAGCTCGGCCATGGACGAGCAGAGCATGCGGTTGCTGCGGCTCGGGGCCGATCTTCCGGAGGCCATCGAGAGTTCGCAGATCACGGTGGTGTTCCAGCCCATCGTGGGCACGGCCACTGGCGAGATCGCCGCCGTCGAGCTCCTGTCCCGGTGGACTCATCCTCAGCTTGGACCGATCACACCGGATGAGTTCATCCCACTTGCCGAGCGGATCGGTCAGATCACCCCGCTTACCCGTCGAGTACTGCGTACCGCGTTGCAGCGCTGTCAGGCATGGCTCGACGAAGGCGTCGTGATCTCGATGGCGGTCAATCTCTCCGCGGCATGCCTGGTGGAACCGGGATTCGTCGACGAAGTCGCCGAAACTCTCGCCGAGCACGGGTTCCCGCCGGAGTTACTTACCTTCGAGATCACCGAGGGCAGCGTCATCGGGGATGATATGGCCCTTCCAGCACTCAACCACCTGCACGAACTCGGCGTGGGGCTGTCCGTCGATGACTTCGGTACGGGGTACTCCTCGCTTTCCTACCTGCGCAGGCTTCCCATCGACGAGGTCAAGATCGACAAGTCCTTCGTACTCAGCATGAGCACCGATCCAGGAACCAAGACGATCGCCCGGTCGATCATCGATCTGGCGCACAACCTGGGCCTGCGAGTCGTCGCCGAGGGGGTCGAGGACGAACTCACCCGTCATCTTCTTGCGAACATGAACGTCGACTTCCTGCAGGGTTACCTGGTCAGCCGCCCCCTGAGCGAAGCCAATCTCGCCAGCTGGCTCACTGCGCGTACGGCTACCCAGCCGGTAGACCAGGACCGCAGCCAGCGCAAGCTCTACATCATTCGCTAGTCGTCGGGGATGCGATCCGATCAGATCGGACCATCAGATGCAGCTCCTGGAAAGCGGTTGTGTATCGTCGCTCGCGCGCCCGAGACGGGTTTGCGGCCCCCTTAGCTCAGTCGGCAGAGCGTTTCCATGGTAAGGAAAAGGTCTACGGTTCGATTCCGTAAGGGGGCTCGCTCAACTGGTCCCGGCGGTGTAGCTCAGTCAGGTAGAGCAAGCGGCTCATAATCGCTGTGTCCCCGGTTCAAGTCCGGGCACCGCTACCATCGAGGTAGCTCAACACCGAAACAGGACAACACCGAACTAGCTCGACACCCGAAGTAGCACAGTTGTTCAACAGCAAATCCAGCCCTCCGTTGTCCAAGAAAGGCATGTACCCCGTGGCCGCCACCGATGTCCGTCCCAAGATCACGCTGGCCTGCCAGGAGTGCAAGCACCGCAACTACATCACCAGGAAGAACCGGCGCAACGATCCCGACCGGCTGGAGATCAAGAAGTTCTGCCCGCATTGCCGAATTCACCAGGTCCACCGCGAGACGCGCTAGGCCGTCGGCACGACCCAGATGCCTCTCGACCCCGCCTTCATCGGCCGGACGTACCCGGCGGTGGAGGTCTACGAGGTCGGTCGGGAGAAGATCCGCGAGTTCGCCGATGCGATCGGCGATCCGAATCCGGTCTACCGCGATCGAGGCGCCGCTCGTGCGGCGGGTCATCAAGATGTCATCGCGCCACCGACATTCCCCATCGTGATCACTGCACGAATTGGTGAGCAGGTCATCTTCGATCCGGAACTCGGTCTGGACTACACCAAGGTGGTGCACGGTCAGCAGCGCTTCGTCGCGACCCGGCCGGTGCGTGCAGGTGACCGGCTGATCGGCGTTCTGACCGTGGACAACATCCAGGCTGCGGCTGGCAACGACCTGATCAGCACTCGGGTGGACGTCAGCACCGAAGACGGCGAGCCGGTCGTGACCGCGTACTCCATGCTGGTTGCCCGCGGGACCTCTGGCGTGGCCACCACCGACCCGAGTAAGGCTTGATGGTCAGCGCACTGCCAACGACCGCCCTCGCCTACGACAGCGTGGCCGAGGGCACCGAGCTGCCTGAGATCCAGACTCGCGTCCGGCGAGCCGACCTCGTCCGCTACAGCGGGGCCTCCGGCGACTTCAACGTCATCCACTGGAACGAACGCGCCGCCCGTGCGGCGGGGTTGCCCGACGTCATCGCGCACGGCATGTTGACCATGGCCATCGCGGCCCGCATCGTCACCGACTGGGTGAGAAATCCCGGCGCGGTGGTCGAGTACGCGGTCCGGTTCTCGCGCCCGGTGATCGTCCCCGATGACGAGGACGGAGCCGAACTCGTGGTGAGCGCTCGGGTTGCAAAGAAACTGCGAGACCATCGTGTCCGGGTCGACATCATCGTCCGCTGCGGTGCCGACAAGGTACTGTCCATGGCTCGCGCCGTCGTCGTCCTGCCCTGATCCGGATGACCTTCCGCCGGCCACACCCAACCGTTGCACTCGCCGGATTGCTGTCCCTCGGAATGCTCCTGGCCGGTTGTGCCGCAGCTCCCGACGGTCTCGACTTTCCCCCCGACCCGTCGGGCAGGACCATCGATGACCGTGTGGACGCCGATGCGGACTGTCCCTCCGAGGCGGTCGCACCCGCCGAGGATCGCCCGGTGATCGCTCTGGAGTTTTCCTTGGCCGAGAACCTGCGGATCGTCACCGGGACCGAGACGGTCACCTTCACCCCCGATCTGCCGACCGACGAACTCGTGTTCCGGCTGATCCCGAACAGCCCAGTCTCTGCGCCGTTCGGAAACGAGCTGACCGTCACCGACGTCACCGGCAAGGAGGTCGACGACTTCGGGTACGAGTCTGCCGATGCCTATCCCACGACGCCGGGTGGATTGCTGGTCGTCGAGTTGACCGAGGAGGTCGAAGCCGGGAACAGCGTCGAGGTCTCCCTGGATTTTGAACTGGAACTCGGTGACGGCACATTCGATCGATACGGGACCGCCGACGGCCTGTCCTGGTGGGCCAGCGGGTTTCCATTGCTCTCCTGGGAGCCGGGAGTGGGCTGGAGCCGGGATCCGCTGGTGACGGTGCTCGGAGAGACCTCCACCAGCCAGGCGGCGGACACGACGATCAGCGTGGAGGCACCCGAGGACCTCGAGGTTCTGATGACCGGCGCACAGGACCGGCCGGAGCCGGCCGGGGACGGACGGCGCGTCTGGACCTCGAGCGAAACCGCCGCGCGCGATGTCAGTGTGGCCGTCGGAAGGTTCGACACCGAAGGGGCAGCCGCAGGCGATACCGAGATCACGGTCGGGGTACTGCCCGACGCTGCGACCGACGCAGCAGAACTGGCCGAGGACGCGGCCTCGCTGATCGAGGACTTCGAGGAGTTCTTCGGGCCGTTTCCGTACGACACGCTCACGATCCCGGTGCTGCCGAACTTCGGCGGCGGCATCGAGTACCCGTCCTCGATCCTGTTGGCCTCACCGAGCCGGGTCATCCTGGTGCACGAGATCGCGCACATGTGGTTCTACGGGATGATCGGAAACTCGCAGTTCCGCGATCCGTGGCTGGACGAGGCCTTTGCCTCCTATGCCGAGGGGCTGGTCGGTGAGCCGGCGCGGGATGGCACGGATCTGGAGATTCCGGGCGACATCGGCGACTCGATGAGCGACTTCCCCGACGCCGACGAGTACTTCGATGTCGTCTACGGCAAGGGAGGAGCGGTGCTGACCGCCGCCCGCGATGCCGCCGGAGCGGACGAGTTCGACCGCGCGCTGCGCTGCTACATCAATGCCCAGGCATGGCAGATCGCCGTGCCCGACGATGTCGCTGCTGCGTTGTCCGAGCTGCCAGCGGCCATCGAGATCCTCGATGAGGCCGGGGCCTTCGGCTGATCGGGCCGCGGTCAGCACAGTTTTCGGTCAACCCAGTTCGGTGAGCAAACCCTGGATCCGGGTGACGCCCTCGACCAGGTCGTCGTGGCCGAGCGCGTACGAGAGCCGCAGATAACCGTCGGTGCCGAATGCCTCGCCAGGTACGGCGGCGACCTCGACCTCATCCAGGATCAAGGCGGCCAACTCCGCACTCGTACTCGGGGTACGGCCGCGTAGCTCCCGTCCGAGCAGGGTCCGGACGCAGGGATAGGCGTAGAAGGCGCCCTGAGGTTCGGGGCAGGCCACACCCGGGATCTCCCGAAGCATGGACACCATCAGCTGACGACGTCGGTCGAAGGCCGATCGCATTCTCACGACATCGTCCAACCCGCCGTTGAGGGCTGCCAGTGCTGCAGCCTGAGAGACGTTCGCGACGTTCGAGGTCGAGTGCGAGTGCAGATTGGTCGCTGCGGTGATGACGTCGGCGGGCGCGATCATCCAGCCCACCCGCCAGCCGGTCATCGCATAGGTCTTGGCCACCCCGTTGACCACAACGCACTTCTGCGCCAGATCAGGGATGGCGACCGGCATCGAGATGTGTTGCGCGTCGCCGTACACGAGGTGCTCGTAGATCTCGTCGGTGACCACCCACAGCCCCTGCCCGAGTGCCCAGCGGCCGATCTCGGCGACCTGGTCCGGCGGGTAGACCGCACCGGTCGGGTTGCTGGGTGAGCAGAACAGCAGCATCTTGGTACGGGGGGTGACGTAGGCGGCCAGTTGGTCGACCGATGCCAGATAGCCGGTGCTCTCGTCGGTGATCACTTCGACCGGAACGCCGCCGGCCAACCGGATCGCCTCGGGATAGGTCGTCCAGTACGGGGCCGGCAGCAGGACTTCGTCGCCTGGGTCCAGGAGAACCGCCATCGCCTCGTAGACCGCCTGCTTGCCGCCATTGGTGACCAATACGTCCCCGGCGGTGCAGACCAGGCCGGAGTTGCGCTGGGTAGCTGCCGCGATCGCCTCACGAAGCTCGGGCAGGCCGGCGGCGGGGGTGTACCGATGAAAGCGTGGCTCCCGGCATGCCGCAGCCGCGGCCTCGACGATGTGCTGCGGCGTGGCGAAGTCGGGCTCACCGGCCCCGAACCCGATCACCGGCCGACCGGCAGCCTTCAGTGCCTTGGCCCTGGCATCGACTGCCAGCGTCGCCGAGGGCGCAATCGAACCGGCCCGACGAGATATTCGGGAACTGGCGGTAGGAGTGGGCAGCGGCTGCCCAGTGGACACCGACGCCACGATCACCGGCGCGGTCGGCGTGCTGCGGACGGGCTCAGGAGAGGCCATGCCGCCTATGTTCGCATGGGGCCTCGCCCCGGCAGTGGAAGCGATCGGGTTGACTCCCGTACACTCGTGCTCCTGGGGCTAGCGACCCCTTAATCGGCTTGCCCACGATCAGCCCTCGTTGCCCCTGACAGGTTGGCGTGCTCGGCCGAGGGGTGTGGCTCAATTGGTAGAGCAGCGGTCTCCAAAACCGCAGGTTGCAGGTTCAAGTCCTGTCACCCCTGCGACGGTAGGCGATCGGGCCGATGTCCCATGCGACGTGGAGAACGAGAGTGACCCGCGGATACGAAGAAGACTGGAGTGAGCAGGTAGGTGGCGAGTAACCGAGGCGGACGCCGGCCAGCAGGTCGCGGCCGAGTCGCCGGCGCGCGGAAACGTCCGCCGACGGGGGCGCCGGCGGGTCCCGAGGGCGGCGTTCCTGTGGACCCGGCCGTCCCCAGCGACGGCGCGGATAGCGCTGAATCCAGCCACGTCGAGGAAGCCTCTCCTGCCGTCGAGTCCGAAGCGGTCGGCACCGACGGCAAGGACGAAGTCTCCGAGGGCGCCAGCTCCGAGAACGTGAGCGCTGCAGCCGTCTCAGCTGCCGACGACGAGGTCGAGCCGGCAGCTGAACAGGACGAGAACCACGAGTCGGCGGATCTCGAAGTGCAAAGTGAACTCGACGACGATGATCTCGATGACGACGACGACGCAGTCGAGGTCGTGGACGAACTCGACGACGATGACCTCGATGACGATGACGATGACCTCGATGACGACGAGGTTGTGGACGACCTCGATGACGACAATGACGACGAGGTCGTGGACGAGCTCGACGACGAACTCGACGACGAACTCGACGACGATCCGGATGACCCTGACGACGAACTCGACGACGCTGACGGCCAGCCGGTAGCTGCGCCGCTGTCCGGGCGGCGTGCGCGGGCCGCTGCGGAACGCAAGGCAGCCGCCGAACAGACGTCGCCGCCGAACAAGAAGGCCACCGCAAAACCCGGTACGAAACCGGTCAAGAAGTCCAGCGCAGCCGGCGCCAAGAAGTCCGGCGCGGCGAAGGCTTCCTCGACGAGGACGTCGGCCAGCGGTGCCGGACGCCGCGGCGTGATGCGCTTCCTCCGGGAGGTGATCGCCGAACTCGGAAAGGTGGTCTGGCCGGGCCGTCGCGAATTGATCATCTACACCAGTGTGGTGATCGTCTTCATGACTTTCATGGTCGCTTTGGTCGCCGGGTTGGACATCCTCTTCGCGCAGGGGGTGTTGGCAGTCTTCGGCTGACCAATCCGAAGTGGACACCTCATGACCGACACATCTTCGAGCATCCCGTCGAGCATTGACTCGAAAACTGAAGTTTCCACCCGACCAGAGGAAGAGGACGAGCGCGTGCTAGCCGAGACCGACCCGACCCAGGAGACTGCGGGCGATCCCGCGCCTGCGGATTCGGACGCCACCGGGCAGGCACGCAGCGACGAGGGTCCCGTTGAAGAGCAAGATCCGATCGCTGCGCTGAAGGAGACCCTGCGCCTGTCACCCGGCGACTGGTACGTCGTGCACTCCTACGCCGGCTACGAGAACAAGGTGAAGACCAACCTCGAGACCCGGATCGTCTCCCTGGACATGGAGGACTTCATCTATCAGATCGAGGTGCCCACCGAGGAGGTCACCGAGATCAAGAACGGCAAACGCCAACTGGTCCAGCGCAAGGTGTTTCCGGGCTATCTGCTGGTACGAATGGAACTCAACGACGAGTCGTGGGGCGCGGTGCGCAACACGCCTGGAGTGACCGGCTTCGTCGGTGCCACCTCGCGACCGTCTCCGCTGTCCCTTGATGAGGTGATCAAGATCCTGGTGCCGCAGACCAGCGCGGCGAAGACGACCGAAGCCAAGGCTCCGGTGACCGTCGTAGACTTCGAGGTGGGCGAGTCGGTGACCGTCATGGACGGCCCGTTTGCGACGCTGCCGGCCACCATCAACGAGATCAACCCCGAGCAGCAGAAGCTCAAGGTCCTGGTTTCGATCTTCGGCCGCGAGACGCCGGTCGAACTGTCCTTCACCCAGGTCACCAAGATCTGAGTCGCGCCCAACTGTCCCTGATCGAGCCACACACACCGAAGAAGAAGAGAAAACATGCCTGGAAAGAAGAAGCTCGCAGCCGTCATCAAGCTGCAGATCAACGCCGGTGCGGCGACTCCGGCTCCGCCGGTCGGTCCCGCGCTGGGCCAGCACGGCGTGAACATCATGGAGTTCTGCAAGGCCTACAACGCGGCCACCGAGGCGCAGCGTGGCAACGTCGTACCGGTCGAGATCTCGGTGTACGAGGACCGCTCGTTCACCTTCATCACCAAGACTCCGCCGGCCGCGAAGTTGCTGCTCAAAGCCGCGGGCGTGGAGAAGGGCAGCGGCGAGCCGCACAAGACCAAGGTCGCCTCCGTGACTCGCGAGCAGGTCCGGGAGATCGCGGCAACCAAGCTCGAAGACCTGTCGGCTGCCGACCTCGACGCCGCCGAGAAGATCATCGCCGGCACAGCCCGGTCCATGGGAATCACGGTCAAGCGCTGATGCGGCGCAGCTGAGACGAGTTGACCGACTAGACGCGGCGCCGGTATCACCGGCGCTCGACGTGGGAGGGACGCGCTGTCCCGCCGTACCACGACCTCACCCCGAGATCCCGTAACAGGAGGAGCACCATGAAGCGCAGCAAGAGTTATCGCAAGGTCGCCGAACTGGTCGACAAGGACCGCCTGTACAGCCCGGTCGAGGCCTCTCGGCTGGCCAAGCAGACCTCGACCACGTCCTGGGACGCGACCGTCGAGGTCGCAATGCGCCTGGGCGTCGATCCCCGCAAGGCCGATCAGATGGTCCGCGGCACGATCAGCCTTCCGCACGGCACCGGTAAGACGGTGCGGGTGATCGTGTTCGCCACGGGCGACAAGGCGGCTCAAGCCGAAGCGGCCGGCGCCGATGTGGTCGGATCAGACGATCTCATCGAGCAGATCCAAGGCGGCTTCCTGGACTTCGACGCGGCGATCGCTACGCCCGACCAGATGGCCAAGGTCGGCCGGATCGCCCGAATCCTGGGCCCACGCGGTCTGATGCCCAACCCGAAGACCGGCACCGTGACCACCGACGTGGCCAAGGCAGTGACCGACATTCAAGGCGGCAAGATCAACTTCCGCGTGGACAAGCAGGCCAACCTGCACATGATCATCGGCAAGGCGTCCTTCGAGGAGAAGCAGCTGGTCGAGAACTACGCCGCAGCGCTGGACGAGGTCCTCCGCGCCAAGCCGCCGTCGGCCAAGGGCCGTTACCTGCAGAAGGTCACGGTCAGCACGACCATGGGGCCCGGCATCTCCATCGACCCCAACCGCACCCGCAACGTCACCGTCGACGACCCCTCGACCTAGTCGCACCCAGCCACCCGGCCGCACATTAGGCGCATGACGTCCGCGGTCTTTCGGGCGAACGTCGCAGCGGTCCATGGCGCGGCCGGAATCCGCTGGTTGACCGACATCCCGCGGCTGCTCGAGGAGATCGAGCGGTCGTGGGATGTCCGGATCGGCCCGCCGTACGAGCTGAGCTACAACTACGTCGCCCCGGCCGCCCATTCCTCTGGTCTGCCCTGCGTCGTCAAGCTGACGGTGCCCGGACGTTCTGGGCTGCACCGGGAGGCCGCAGCGCTGGGCGGCTTTGCCGGCCGCGGTGCGGTGCGGCTGCTGGCTTGCGACCCGACCCGCGGGGCGCTGCTGCTGGAGCAAGCCGAGCCGGGGGTGGAGTTGGCCGACTTCGGACCGGACCGGGACGGCGAGGCCACGGCGATCCTGTGCTCGGTCATGCAGCGGTTGTGGGCCCCGGCGCCGGCTCATCATGGGTTACCCAGCGTTGCCGAGTACGGCGCTGACTTCGCCGATCACATCGATCGACATCCACGCGATGGACCCCTGCCGCGCCGCCTGGTAGATCGGGCCGCCGACCTGCTCGAGCAGTTATCGGCCGCCTCCCCGCGCACCGTTCTGTTGCACGGCGACCTGCATCATCACAACGTTCTGCAGTCGCAGCGGGAGCCGTGGCTGGCCATCGACCCGCACGGCTTGATCGGAGATCCCGGGTTCGAGGTGGGCGCCATGCTCTACAACCCGATGACCTTCGATGCCGAGCAACTCGTCGCGATGCTGCCCTTGCGGCTGGAACAGCTCTCCGACCTTCCCGGGCTGGAGTTGGAGCGGGTGGTGGGCTGGGGGTTCGTGATGGCGGTGCTCTCGGAGGTCTGGACCGCCGAGGATCATGATGAGATCGACGGCCGTCCGCTCGCGATTGCCGAGGCCATGGCGGCACGCCTGAACTGAGCCGCCTGCCCCGCTGGTGGCCTCGCGCTCGTAGTCTCTGTCGGCATGGAGTGGCGGACGTGAAGTTCTTGGTGCTCTGGCAGCTCGATCTGGCGTTGCTGTCCAGAGAGATGGTCGGGGCCGTCGGCGACATGCCGACCTACGGTGCCCGGCTCGAGCGCGAGGGAAAGCTGCTCGCCCGCTATCACGTCGTGGGTCAGCATGGCGGTGCCTGGATCTATCAGGTCGACTCCCACGAGGAATTCGAGCGGCTGCTCGGCCGGGCGCCGGTCTTCAACTTCGCCCGCTACACGATCCATCCGCTCGCCGACATGGACTCCGCGCTGGCCGCGATGCCACCGGTGCAGTGATTGACCGGTCATTCTGGTCGGCGTCATCGTGGCGGTGCCGTTGACGTCCGAACTCGGCCACTCAACACTGGCCCCGGACCGCTCTGTTGGAATGAATAGGGAGGAGGGCGTCCATGGAGATCGGGCCGCAGGGGCGAGTGCCGTCAGCACCGGACCGGTTCCTCGTCCTGAGCCTGCGCCTGCGCGACCGCCGGCGCTCGCTGGGGCTCACCCAACAGGAGGTCGTAAGGCGACTCGCGGCGTTTGGAGTGACCACCTCGAACAAGGCGCTGTCCAGCCTCGAGCACGGTGCCGGCATCGACGCGGCGAAGCTACCCGAGTTCGCGGCCGCCCTGGATTGCACGGTCACGTATCTGCTCGGTCTCACCGATGACCCGTCCGACTGGCAGCCGGATGGCGCGCTCAGCCCGGGGACTCACCCATCGCGTGACCCAGCCATCGCCGCGCCGCCGGCCCGCGATGTGCCCGAGGTAAAGACCCCGCCGGTGCAACCCGTACTCGATCCCGTTCGGCCGAGCGTCGACAAGGGGTCCGCGACTGGGACCAGCTGGATCCTCGGCCCGTACGCCCAGCCCTAGTCCTCAGCCGCCGTAGCACCAGCCGCCGTGGCGGTGGCCCGGTCGTTGACGATCCTCAGGTGATGCGTCGTGTGCCGGTGCAGCGCATCCCGCTGAGCGTCGGTGAGCCGGTCGCAGATCCAGTCCCAGTGGACCGCCACCCAGTCACCAACCGCCAGGTCGTCGACGTGTCCTGGCCCGTCGGCCAGGCCGTTGGTGACCGCGCCGCTCGTCACTTCTCGTACGGCCGGGCCGAGGGCGAGACGGCCTTCGTCGTAGATCAGTGGCTGGAACTCGACGGTGACCCGACCGTCTGTTGTCCCGACGACCTGGGCCTCTCGGACGCGGCACTTGTCCAGGACGTTGAGAGCGTGGCCGTGCATGCGCTGGTTGCCCAGCAGGCCGACCCATGGGTAGATGCAGAACACGTGAAAGCTGTGATGGGCCAGTCCGTTGGACACGCCACCGAGAGCCAGCTTGCTGAACTGCCCCACGCTGCGTCGAAACAGTCCCTCCATGGTGCTACCCAGCACAGTCGGGCTGACGTGGTCGAGCAGCTCGTTGCCGATCCAGTACGCCTCCACGACCCGGGCATCGAGCGGGTCCGGGATGCCGGCCGCGGCTGCAATCAGCTCGAGGTAGGGCCATGCGCCGCTGAACGCCTGCGCCACCGCCCGGAACCCAATGTCCTCGGCTCCGCTGCGCCCGTACTGCCGCAGGGACCCGGTGTCGCTGGGCCCGCAGTAGCCGCGCTCATTGGGCGGAAAGGCGTACCGCACGAACATCGCTGCGCCGCTGGCCATCGAAACCCCCTCTGACAACATCATTCCACGGGCTTCCCAAATCACAGAGTCAGGGCTTTACTGATTCCTGGATTTCAGGACAATCTGAGACGCCAACGGGATGGGCGGTGAACGGGTGGCAGCCGGAACCGCCGCTGCTGCACCGGCCCGCTCGTACCCGGGCCGCGAACGCTGGCGGATCGCGGTGACGGGCGTGGTGCAGGGAGTCGGTTACCGGCCCTTCGTCTACGCACTTGCCCGCGAGCTCGCGCTTTGCGGCACGGTCGGCAATACATCGGCCGGTGTGGTTGCCGAGATCGAAGGTCCTCCTGCCGCCATTGCCGAATTTCTCCGCCGGGTGGGCACAGATGCGCCGCCACTGGCGG
>Ga0136612_10000110_pt1 | contig 20851 bp, 17 predicted proteins | sample AntDryUQ224A2306_2_FD_106644 | JGI IMG/M metagenome (GOLD analysis project Ga0136612, IMG submission 106644) | Polar desert sand microbial communities from Dry Valleys, Antarctica - metaG UQ224A (23.06) | ecosystem: Environmental > Terrestrial > Soil > Desert | place: Antarctica: Dry Valley... | reverse complement strand
GTTCGAGGGCAACGGCAAAGCTGTGGCCCTATGGGACGAAGACGCCGAGACTGGGGTGGTCATAATCGGCGACGACGTCCAGGAGCCAGCTCTTCAGCTACTACAACCATGAGCACCGCCATTCCGGATCGGACTGCACACCCCGGCCTCGGTCCACTACGGCACCGCCCACGGCATCCAGGTGATGCGGCAGCAGACCCTCGACACCGCCTACGCCACCCACCCCGAGTGATTCGGCCACCGACGACCAGCACCCCCGAAACTGCCCGCCGTCGCATGGATAAACCAGCCCTCACAGGAGGCCCCCATACAGACCGCGTAACGAGACTTGTCTCAACCTGCTTGACATCTTCCGGCCGGGCTACGTCCCACAAGCGCTCGGGAACGCCAGGAACGTGGGCTCGTATGTCGGCTCGACGTGACGACGTCCGAGATCCTGGCGGGTGACCGATCAGTCTGCCGAGCCGCTGCGACCACATTGCCGCCCCCGGCACGTCACCGACCGAAGGATTTCCTGTCCCCGCTTACATCGCCCTTTGCTCTAGTCCGGATGTGCGAACCGCAGCACAAAGACATCCGCAACACAGACAAGGGAGAGAACTGATCATGACCATCCCACCCACCCAGACCACGGCGTGCCCGTCGTGGCGCTGCACACTGTCGGCACGAGGGGCTCGGGATTCCTCTGTTCTTGAGACGTGGCGAGTGCTATAAAAGAAGTGGATCTCGGCGACTCCAACGATTCGAAGGTTTGATCCACATGGCAGGCATTGACAGCAAGAACTTCGATGATCCCGACGAGACTCGGACGCCGGACAAAACGCGAGTGGATGTAGTTCGCCTCGGCGACACAGAAGTAGGTCGATTCACATTCCAGCCCGGCTGGCGCTGGTCGGAGTGCATCAAGCCGGTTGTCGGCACCGAATCCTGCCAGACCGACCACGTCGGATATGTGGCTTCTGGTCGTTTGGGCGTCGAGCATCAAGACGGCACGCAAGTCACCCTGTCGCCGGGTGATGCTTACCGCATCGCCCCTGGTCACGATGCCTGGGTAGAGGGCGACGAGGAGTTCGTCGGCTTCGAATTCAAGGGTGCTGCTACCTACGCGAAGGGCTAGGCCCCGACAGCCGCCCAACGGTCTCGGGACCGTGTCGTGTTCGCATGTCGGCGGAATGGTATCCGGGTTGCACCCGAGCAGAGCGCGTTCGCGTTGGCTGGGACCACGGGCAGGCCCACCCGCGCAACGACTGACCGCAGCACGACGCAACAGCCCGGCACCAGGCACTCCTCTGCCCGGACCTCACCGACGGCCCCCGGTCGGTGGAATCAAGCACCGGCCAGGGCCTCGACCCACGGAGGTAAGTTCCGTGGTGAACGCGTAGGGCGTCTGAAACCACTGCGAGCCTGCACGCAGTCTCTCCGCGCCCTTGCCATGTGGATCGCGGTCACTTGGCGACGTGTACGGCCACGTCTCCCCCGACGTGTCCCGCGAGGCGCTCGACCGGCTCTCGGTGTCGGCGCCTCAACGGGTGCCCGCGGCGTCGTGGTCGGGATCGTCTTGTGAGCTGAATCCGGTCGACACGAGCGGTGCGCGTGCCGGCTGCTCTGCTGTCGCGCGCGAGCGTCGAGCTGCCGTGGGACGAGCCGGACGGGGAGACGGTCACGGCGAGGCTGGTCGTGACGACCCGCGAGGGCACGGCGCTCAACCGGAACTACTTCAACACATACGTCTGGAAGTCGGCGCTCGGCAAGGCCGGGGTCGAGTCGAGCCGCGACAACGGGATGCACGCGCTGCGCCACTGGTTCGCCTCGGTGCTGCTCGACGCGGGCGAGAACATCAGGGCAGTCAGCGAGTACCTGGGGCACGCCGATCCCGGCTTCACACTGCGGGTCTACACGCACCTGATGCCGTCCAGCTCCGAGCGCACCAAGGCCGCCGTCGACGGTGCGATGCCGACGAGCTGCTACATGGCTGCTACATGGCAGCCCCCGTAGACCGCTCCCTTGCAGGTCAGGGACGGTCACTCGGTCACTACTACGACATCTAGACAACAGCTAAGCAGTTGAACCTCCGCACGGCTTTGCTGAGGGAATGGTCCTCGTCATTGAACCTCGCCAAGATCTTGCACCTTGGGGCAACGATCGTCGGCCGCTGAAGTCTCCAAGGTATTTGCTGTCAGCGTCCAGCCACGGTTGATTGGAGCTGTTGGCACACCATTCGCCGTCGACCTTGATGAGCAACCGCAGCCTGGCCCTGTCGCCGGCTCTGTCGTCGGAGTTCCATCTGTCGGGCTTCATGTCCGTGGCAGGAGACAGTCCCGTCGCCAACCTGTGCGCCCGTTCTCTTACCGTTCCTACGCACACAACTGGTGGTGTCCGGCCAAGCCCCCAAGGTTCCACCTTCCGTGCCAGCACTTGATGGAGCTGTCTTCAGTCGCTAGTAGCCGCCGGTTCCGCCGCCTCCCCCGCCTCCGCTGTAGATCGTCACGAGGATGACAAGCAGCACGACGAACGCCACCGCGCCGGCGATCAACAACCATCTTTTGCTCATGGCACCACACTCCCACGCCCTGGGCGTTCCACGTCGAGACGAAAAGAATCGTCCTTCGTAGCGCATTGCCGCACGAAGGGCGATTCCTTGTCGAACGGATCAACTCGGCGTCACTCCGAACCTCGCCAGCCACGTCTGCACGTCCTTGATGTCGACGCGCTGGTAACCGTCGATGTACCGACAGTTGGACGTGTAGCCGTAGCTGGTGACACCGACGATGACTCCGTCGTGGAAGATCGGCCCACCAGAGTCGCCGAAGCAGGTGCCTCCGCCCGCGCGTGGGTCGTTCTCGTTGCCGTTAGCCTGCAGGATCTGGTCGGTCAGCTTCTGCCCGATCACCGAGGTGTGGCGACGGAGCAGCGGGTAGCTCATGGGTGTCGGGTTCTGCGGACCGTCCTCGGCCTTGCGGACCTCAGTGCCGTAGCCGACGACCGGGAACTCTGTCTTGTTGAGCACATTCGGGGTGAACTGGGCCAAGTAGTTCCTCGGTGCCAACTCTGCAGGCGCACGGTTGGAGCGCTCGTCGAGGAGGACCACTCCGACGTCGAACCAGTTGTCGACGTCGGTGAAGTTGGAGTAGTCCGGGTGTGTTCGGGGGTTGCCGGACAGGTATCCCATCTTCTCGATCTCGGCCCTGGTGTACCCCTTCTTGGGGTGGGCCGCTGGAGCGAACGGAGACGGTTCCTCCTTCGCGATGACGCTCTTGAACGTGACGAGGACCTTGCCCACGATGCCGTCGGTGCAGTGCGCCGCGGTGAGCAGCACGCTTGGCGCGACGAGTGTTGCCGAGCACCGGAACCGATCACCGTTGGAATCGTAGAACAAGATGAGTCCCACGTTGGGGTCGTCCTGGCCGTCCGGCTCGCCACCTGTGATGGCCGCCGCCGGAACCGCCGCAGTCACAGTGGCAAGCGCCGCAGCAGCTACCGCCGGGAGGGCAGTACGAAATCGCAACCTCATGGATCCTCCTGATCGCCGCCCCGTGTGGGCGGTTTACCGCGTATCCCGCACTACTTCGTCCGGCTCGCGGACGCTGCGTTCAGCTCAGGTCGACAGGTCCGGGCTGGACGAGTGCACTGGGCTCGGAGGACGACTCGTCGGCGTCGTAAGCACATCATCAGCGTCTTTGGGCGAGCCGAGCATGTCGAAAGTGGTCCCACCCTGGCGAGGAAGACCGCAAACATCTCAATTCGGTCACGGTGCCACGTTCACGCGCTCTTGCGGGTCGCTGCCTTCTTCGTCGTCGACTTCCTCGCCGGCGCCTTCTTCGCCGCCGCCTTGGCCGGCGCCTTCTTGGCTGGCGTCTTCGCGGCCGCGGTCTTCTTGGCGGGGGTCTTCTTGGCCGCGGCCTTCTTCGCCGGAGCCTTCTTCGCCGGAGTGCCCGTCGAGGGGCGGTCGCCCGCCGAGCCGCCCGACTTCTGCTTGGCCGAGTCGATGCTGCGCCGCAGTGCCGCCATCAGGTCGACCACCTCGGCGTCCTCCCGCTTGTCGCCTCCCCCCTCTGGCGGCTCGAGGGTCTGGCCACCGGTGAGTTTGGACTCCACGAGCGCCTCTACCGCGGCGGCGTAGCCGTCCTCGTAGTCCGAGGGCTCGAACGTCGCCGTCAGGCTCTCCACCAGCGAGTCCGCCATCTGCATCTCCTGCTTGCGCAGGTTGACGTCGGCGTCAAGCACGTCGAAGTCGGCCTTGCGCACCTCGTCCGGCCACAACATCGTCTGCAGCACGATGACGTTGTCGCGGACCCTTAGCAACGCCAGCGACTCGCGTTGACGCAGCGCCACCTTGACGATCGCGACCCGGTCGGTACGCGCCAACGCCTCCCGCAGCAGCACGTACTGCTTGATGGCGCGCCGCTCGGGTTCGAGGTAGTAGCTCTTGTCCAACAGCAGTGGGTCGATCTCGTCGGTGTCGACGAACTCGGCGATCTCGATCTCCTTGCTGCTCGACAACGGCAGCTGCTCCAGGTCCTCGTCGGTGAGGACGACCAGCTGGCCCCCTACTTCCAGACCCTTGGCGATGTCTGCGTACTCGACCTGCTTCTCATCGACCTCGCAGACCCGGCGATAGCGGATGCGCCCACCATCGGCCTTGTGCACCTGGTGGAACGAGACGTCGTGGCCCTTGGTCGCGGTGTACATGCTCACGGGGACGTTGACGAGCCCGAACGACACCGAGCCTTTCCACATCGCTCGCATCGGGTCTCCTCGTTTCGTGTCCGGTCCTGACAATCCTAGGGTGCAACACTGGACCATGGCTTCGTTGGACGTCGACGGACACACCTTGAAGGTGAGCAACCTCGACAAGGTCCTCTACCCCTCAGACGGTACGACCAAGGCCGACGTTCTGCAGCACTACGTCGACGTTGCCGACTACATCCTGCCGCAGCTGGCGGACCGCACCGTGACCCGCAAACGTTGGCCGGACGGAGTGATGAGCACCCCGTTCTTCGAGAAGAACCTCCCCCGCGGGACTCCGGACTGGGTCCGGACGGTGCGCATCGAGACTCCTGGCAGCAGCAAGGACCGCACCCACCTCGTCTACCCGGTCCTTGAGAGCCGCGCCGGCCTGGTCTGGGCCGCCAACCTTGCCGCCCTGGAGCTGCACACACCGCAGTGGACCGTCGGACCGCGCGGCGGTGTCCGCGGCGCCGACCGGCTCGTGATCGACCTCGACCCCGGCGCGCCTGCCGGTCTTCGCGAGTGCGTGGAGGTCGCGACGATCGTGCGTGAGCGCCTCGTAACCGAGGGCTACACGGTCGTACCGGTGACCAGTGGCAGCAAGGGCATGCAGCTGTACGCCGCCGACGGCCGCACCCGGCCGCCGGACACCTTCCGGTCCATGGCCAAGGAGCTGGCGACCGAGCTGGAGGCCGAGCACGCCGACCTGGTGCTCTCGGACATGACGCGGGCCAAGCGCGCCGGCAAGATCCTGCTGGACTGGAGCCAGAACAACGCCGCCAAGACCACCATCACGCCGTACTCGCTGCGCGGCACCGAACGGTCCTTCGTCGCCGCCCCGCGTGCCTGGGACGAGCTGGGCGACCCCGACCTTGCCCATGTCCACCGCACCGAGATGCCCGCGCGGCTCGAGACGTACGGCGACCTGATGGCAGTCCTGCCCTGAGATAGCTCATCGCCGCCAGCACACTCAAGCTGACACAACGCTGGTCACCGCGGTCGCCACCCCGCGAAGCCGATCACGATGAGACGCATCTGCCGGGTGACGTCAGTGACGATCTGTTCCTGCTCCCGGACCGCCTCCGAAGGTGTCTCGACGAGCCGCTCGGCAGTGGACACCATGAGGTTCACGAACAAGCGCGCCGCCATCTGCACGTCGTCGGCGCTCCAGTGCTGCAGCTGTGGAAATCGCTCCAGATCGGTCGTGAGGTCGGTGGCGAAGAGCCGCAGCTCGTGCCGGATGTCCGCCCGCACCGCCGCCACGCCCCCGAAGCGCTCCCTGGCGATGAACACGAAGCGGGAGCGGTTGGCCAGCACGACCCGGTGCAGCACCTGCGCCGAGGCGGAGATGACGTCGTCGTAGGTCGCAGGGTCGCGCCGCGCGTCGCGGAGCATGTGGCGCAACGGTACGAACGACTGCTCCACCAGCGCGAGACCGAGCTGTTCCATCGAGTCGAAGTGCCGATAGAAAGCCGTCGGGACGAACCCGACCTCTCGGGCGACCTGTCGCAGGCTCAGACCGGCGAAACCCCGCTCACTGGTCAGCTCGAGTGCAGCCGCCAAGATCGCCTGTCGGGTGCGCTCCTTCTGTTCCTGACGGGTGGTCGCGACGCCAACGTGTGAGAGGTCACGTCGGTTCGGCATGACTTCCTACCTACGCCAGCGTAGGTTCGTGAGTGAACATGTGTGCACCGTAACAGCGCGCACCCACCACGACGCAGGAGTCGAGATGACGACAGCGCCAGGACCGACCCGGCGGCGGCTGACCAGACGTGTTCTTGCGAGCCCGCTCGTGGAGTCCCTCACCGCTCCCCACGGTGTCGACAGGTTCCTCGAACACGTCGACCCGATGCTGACCGTGCACAGCGTCCGTGCACGGGTGAGCGAGGTCATCCACGAGACGGGCGCCGCGAGCACCGTCGTCCTGGAGCCCAACGACGCCTGGCGCGGCTTCCGCCCCGGGCAGCACGTGCAATTCGGCGTGGAGGTCGACGGCAAGCGCCGTATACGCTGCTTCTCGGTCTCCAGCTCCAGTCAACGCACCGACGGCCGCTTCAGCGTGACCGTCAAGGCTCACCAGGACGGCTACGTCTCGCAGTACCTGCATCGCGCGCTCGGCGACGGCACCCTGATCCATCTGTCCGAGGCCGAGGGCGGGTTCGTCCTGCCGACCGAGGTCCCGGACGACCTGGTGCTGCTCAGCGGCGGAAGTGGTATCACCCCGGTGATGTCCATGCTCCGCAGCCTGCGCGACCGGGGCCACGACCGCTCAGTGACATTCCTGCACTACGCGCGTTCGCCCGAGGACGAGATCTTCGCTGCCGAGCTCGACGAGATCGCCGCCACCTGCCCATGGGTGAGCATGTGCCGGGTCTACACCAGAGCCCCGGCCACTGGCCGTGTGCAGGGCCGCTTCGACGCCTCCCACCTGCAGCAGCTCGCAATCGACCCGAGCACGACGCTCACCTACGCGTGCGGACCGGCCGGCCTCATCGAGTCGGTACGACGGACGTACGACGCCGCCGGCGCCGGCGAGAACCTGTTGATGGAGTACTTCAAGGTGCCGACCGTCGACCTCGACGCCGAGGACGCCACCGGGACCCTCGCGCTCGACCTGACCGGCCGCGAGGTGCCCAACGACGGGCGGACCATCCTCGAGCAGGCCGAGGCAGCGGGACTCACCCCGCAGTTCGGGTGCCGAATGGGTGTCTGCCACACGTGCACCGTCCACAAGCTGCACGGCGCCGTGCGCAACGTGATCACCGGCGACGTGCGTGCCAACACCGACGAGCACATCCAGATCTGCATCAACTCCCCCGTCGGCGACGTTCGCGTCGCACTCTGACGCCCGCCGGCACGTCCACACCTGAAGGGAAAGGACCATGAGCATCGCGAGCAACCACGACAACGCCCCCCGACCCCTCGTCTCCGACTCCGGCGCCCGCGCCACCGTCGGACTGGAGTACATGACCTACGAGGACCTGGAGGACTTCGGAAAGCAGCTCGACGAGATCCGTCAGCGCATGCTGGACTCGCTGGGACAGGAGGACGCCGACTACATCCGCGGCATCGTCAAGGCCCAGTCCACCCTGGAGACCGTCGGCCGCGCGCTGATGTTCCCTGCCGTTCATCCCGCCGGCATGGCTCGCCGGCGTGGCCGCGCTGTCGGTCTCCAAGATCTTGGACAACATGGAGATCGGGCACAACGTCATGCATGGCCAGTACGACTGGATGAACGACCCGCAGCTGAACTCCAAGATGTACGAGTGGGACAACGTCAGCCCTTCGGCGAACTGGCAGTACACCCACAACTACATCCACCACACCTACACCAACATCCGGGGGCTGGACCGCGACATCGGCTACGGCCTGCTCCGCATCGACCCGGACCAGAAGTGGCACCCGGCCTACCTGGGCAACCCGTTGTACGCCGTCGTGCTGATGTTCGTCTTCCAGTGGGGCGTCCTGGTGCACGACCTCGAGCTCGACCGCCTGCAGACGGGCGAGGCCACCTGGGCCGAGGTCAAGGAACGCAACAGCGGCACGCTGCGCAAGGTACGCCGCCAGCTGCTCAAGGATTACGTGCTGTTCCCGGCGCTGACCGGACCGTTCTTCGCCTCCACCATGGCCGGGAACGCCACCGCCAACGTCGCCCGCAACGTCTGGGCCTTCGCGATCATCTTCTGCGGCCACTTCCCAGCTGACGTGGAGAGCTTCAGCGAGGAGTCCGCCGAGAACGAGAGCCGTGGGCAGTGGTACCTGCGCCAGCTCCTCGGCTCGGCCAACATCACCGGCTCCAAGCTCTTCCACATCATGTCCGGAAACCTGAGCTACCAGATCGAGCACCACCTGTTCCCCGACATCCCGTCGCGGCGCTACCCCGAGATCGCCGACGAGGTCCGCGCGCTGTGCGAGAGGTACGACCTGCGGTACAACACCGGTCCGCTGCCCAGGCAGCTGGGCAGCGTCGCCAAGAAGATTGTCAAGTACGCACTGCCCAACGGGTTCTGGGACCGCCTGCGCGGCGGGACGCCCGAGCCGGCGCCCGTGGCGTACGACGAACCGGGCCGCGCGGCGGCCTGAGATCGGTAGGCTGCGGGCGGGCCGGGCAATCCGCGGGTCGGTGCGCGGCGAACGACCAGCAGCGGGCGGTCACGACCACTGCCGCAGCGACATGGAGGCACGATGGACGACACCGACGGTGGCGAAGGTCCTGCGACGCCTGTCGCGGATCGGCACCTCGGTCAGCGGATCGCCGTCATCGGATCGGGCGTCTCGGGTCTGACGGCGGCGTACCTCCTGCGTGACGTCCACCGCGTCACCGTCTTCGAGTCCGAGGCGCGACTAGGCGGCCACGCCCACACCCACGACGTCGTCAGCGGGCAGGAGACGTTCGGCGTCGACAGCGGATTCATCGTGCACAACGATCGCACCTACCCGTACCTGCGTCGCCTCTTCGCCGAGCTCGAGGTCGACGTCCACCCCACCGAGATGAGCATGAGCATCCGGTGCGAGCGCACCGGCCTGGAGTACGCGGGCGGGCGCGGCGTCAAGGGCATCTTCGCGCAGCGCCGCCGGGCGGCCGACCCCCGCTTCCTGGGTCTGCTGCTGCAGATCAAGAGATTCCAGCGACTGGCGGCCAGGCTGCTGGCCACGCCCGACGACGCCCCAGACACGGTGACCTTCGGTGAGTTCCTGGACAGCAACGGCTTTTCGGACTACTTCGTCTCCTACTACGCGATCCCGGTGGTCTCGTGCGTGTGGTCCTCTGGGCAGGACGTGGCACTGGATTATCCCGCCCGCTACCTCTTCGAGTTCCTGCAGCACCACGGGTTCCTCCAAGTCAAGGGTTCCCCACAGTGGTTCACCGTCGAGGGAGGTTCACGTACGTACGTCGAACGCGTCGCGAAGGCGATCGGCGACGTCCGCGCACAGGTGGCGGTCACGTCGGTAGCACGCACCGGCGAGGGCGTCCTCGTGGAGGACGAGCACGGTGAGTCGCACCACTTCGACAAGGTGGTCATCGCCACGCACGCCGATGACGCCTTGGCGCTGTTGGCCGACCCGACCACTGACGAGCGCCGGGTCCTTGGAGCCTTTGCGTACTCGCAGAACGAGACGGCGCTGCACCGTGACCCCAGCCTGCTGCCGGCGGCCGAGCAGGCCCGATCGGCGTGGAACTACCAGACCGACGGTGGTACGCGCAGTCCGCGCACCGTCGTGACCTACTGGATGAACAAGCTGCAGGGCCTGCAGGGCACCGACCAGTTCCTGGTGACCCTCAACGCCACGGACCGGATCGACCCCGCCCTGGTGATCGCGACCATGGAGTACACCCACCCGCTCTACACGCGGGCCTCGGTCTCGGCCCAGCGTGAGCTGCCCACTCTGACGACGGCGCAGACCGCTTACGCCGGCGCCTACCACGGCTGGGGCTTCCACGAGGACGGCTGCCGTTCAGGGGTCCAGGCGGCTCAGGCCTTCGGGGCGCGCTGGTGACAGTCGCCCTCGGCACGCTGCCCGAGCTGCCCGCCATCGTCGAGGGGACGGTCGGGCACACGCGTCGTACGCCGCTTCGGCACACTTTCCGCAACCGGATCTACCAGTGGCTGGTCGACCTCGACGACCTGCCGAGAATGCCGCGGTGGCTGCGACCGTTCTCAACCTTCTCCGCGGCGGACCACCTCGGAGACCCACACCGCAGCATCCGCCACAACGTCGACGCGTTCTGCGCCCTGCACGGGGTGGACCTGTCCGGCGGGCGGGTGCTCATGCTCGCCAACGCCCGCGTCCTCGGGCACACCTTCGACCCGCTGAGCGTGTTCTGGTGCCTGGACAGCGGCGGAGACCTCGCCTGCATCGTCGCGGAGGTCCACAACACCTATGGCGAGCGACATGCGTACTTCCTGCAGCCAGATGCGACCGGCTGCTCGCGCACCGACAAGGCCTTCTACGTCTCCCCGTTCTTCACCGTCGACGGCTCCTACGACCTGCAGTTCACCCTCGGCAGCTCGTCGGTGTCGTCCTCCATCGTCCTGCGCCAGGGCGGCGTGGCCGTCTTCGGTGCAACGTTCGAAGGCACGCCGCAGCGGGCGCGGTCGCGTCGACTCGTCCGCCTGATCCTGACGCAGCCGCTGATGACCCATCGCGTGAGCCTCCTGATCCGAATACACGGTGTCTGGCTCTGGATGAGACGACTGCCCGTCGTCTCCCGCCGACCGCACGAACCGCAGAAGGGTGTCTCGTGACCACCGAACTGACGTCCCCGCACCAGCTGGGCGGGCCCGCGCCCTCCCCGCACCTGTGGCCCGACGTCGCACACGTGCCCACGGTGCCGGTCAGGGCTCGGGTGGCCAAGTCCATTGTGGCGCAGGCCGTCCGGCGGCTGCCGGTGCGCCTGGCGTTCCCCGACGGCTCCACCTGGGGCGCCGGTGACGCCTCCGCCCCCGTCATGGAGCTCCTGCGTCCGACGCACCTCTTTGCGCGCCTCGGCGCCGACTTCCGCAGCGGTTTCGGCGAGGCTTACATGGCCGGTGACTGGAACGAGGGCGCGGGCACCGACCTGGCGCAGCTGATGACCCCGTTCGCCGCGCGGATGTCGCGGTTGGTGCCGGTGCCGTTGCAGAAGTTCCGCCGCTTCGTCGACTCCTCGATGCCCCACCACGAGAAGAACACCATCCAAGGCTCGCGCAGCAACATCGAACGCCACTACGACCTGTCCAACGACCTGTTCGGGGAGTTCCTCGATTCCACCATGAGCTACTCCTCGGCCTGGTTCCCCGACCACATCGACTCCCCTGACGCCCTCGATCTGCAGAAGGCGCAGGAGCGCAAGATCGATGGTGTCCTGGACTACGCCAGAGTCGGTCCCGGCACCCGCGTGCTCGAGATTGGGACCGGCTGGGGAGCCCTCGCCATCCGGGCCGCCCAGCGCGGAGCCGAGGTGACGACCATCACGATCTCACGCGAGCAGGCCGAGCTGGCCCGGCAGCGCTTCGACGAGGCGGACCTCGGCGACCGGATCGACCTGCGCCTGGCGGACTACCGAGAGGTTGTCGGTGAGTACGACGCCATCGTCAGCGTGGAGATGATCGAGGCCGTCGGCGAGGAGTACTGGCCGACCTACTTCGCCACTCTCGACCGCCTGCTGGCACCCGGTGGCCGCGTGTCGCTGCAGGCGATCACCATGGACCACGAACGAATGCTGGCTACGCGCCACTCCTACGGCTGGGTCCACAAGTACATCTTCCCCGGCGGCCTGATCCCCTCGCTGCAGGCCATCGACGAGATCCTCGCGGCCCACACCGGACTGTACGTGCAGGAGCGACGCGAGCTGGGGCTGCACTACGCCGAGACGCTGCGGCAGTGGCGTACCCGGTTCAACCAACGCTGGGAGGCGATCTCGGACCAGGGGTTCGACGAGACCTTCCAACGGATGTGGAACTTCTACCTCGCCTACTGCGAGGCCGGATTTCGCACCGAGTACCTCGGTGTCAGCCAGCTCGCGATGGCTCGTCGCCCTGAGCTAGGGCGATGATCCGCTTGACCGTGGGGGCCAGCGCGTCAGACCGTTCGACAGTCACACCCGGGGGCGGTTGACCGGCATCGGCGGGCCACCCCGGCCCGCCCAGCAGAACCGTCATCGGTTTGCCGACCGACATGAATGCCTCCCACGGCATCTGCTCGGAGTGGCGCGGCATCGACGCCCACAAGAAGACGACCCCCGGTCGTATCCTGGCGACCACGTCTGCCAAGGCCGGCAACGGTAACCGGCCGCCCAACCCGAAAGCGGCGACCTCAGCAGCAGCCAGCGCCGCTTCGAGGGCGACGACCGGCAGGGAGTGCATCTCGTCCTCGGCGCTCGCCAGCACGATGGGAGGCTCGGCCACGCGCTGAGGTGTGCGGTTGCGGACCACATCCCGGAGCTCGGTCAGGAGTCGCTCACTGGCCAGGTGCTCGGCATCCACGCCCAGGGTGCCGGCCGCCCATCGGTCTCCGATCTCGCGCAGTGCAGGAACGAAGACGTTCGTCCAGGCCCCGACGACGCCCCAGTCGGTGATCGCCCCCGAGTAGGCGCGGCCGACCTCTATGGCGTCGAGACTCTGCGTGGCGCGCAGGATCGCCGCGATCGCTATCGATGGGGACGAGGCGAGGCTCGCATCGGGTCGGGCAACGCCGCCGGCGGCGGAGCCAGCCAGAACATCGCCCAGCCCTGACGCATCCGAGGACAAGGCCACCTTCGCCGCAGCATGCGCCGACACGCCCCGGGTGACGAGGCGCCCCATCAGCTGCACCCGAGCGATGTCGTCCTCGCTGTAGCGTCGGTGTCCACCCCCTGTGCGCTGGCTGGGCCCTAGACCGTAACGGCGCTCCCAGGTGCGCAGGGTCGGGGTGGCGATACCGACGCGCAACGAGACGGCGCCGACTCCCCACATCAACCCGGTCGCAGCATCGGCGCCCTGGTCCTGACCATCGGGGCGACCGGGGAGGCTGGAGCCGGTCGAGGCTTTGGTGTCGGGCATCAAATCACACCGTCCTCTTCGCCTGGTCCCGGGTACCTAGCGCCCCAGTCTGCCACCTAAACCCGCTCATCGCCGGTCTCGATGAAGTAGTTCTGAATAGGTCTTGCGTGTTGAAGCAGATTTGAGTAGGTTCTGATCTAGTTCAACATTCGCGACGAAGGGCACCCACATGGCAAGCATTGCGCGGCTCCCGATGCCACTCATGGACGTCTACGAATGGCAGTATGAGGGAACGTGCAACGGCGTCGACCCCGAGACCTTCTTCTCCCCCGAGTCCGAGCGCGGCCCGCGTCGACACGCCCGCGAAGCCGCGGCCAAGGCTCTGTGCGTCCGGTGCCCTGTCATCGACCAATGTCTCGAGCACGCCTTGCGGGTCAAGGAGCCGTACGGCGTCTGGGGCGGCCTGACCACCGGCGAACGCGCCAATCTGCTCTCCCGCACCGCCGTCGCCGGTTGACCTGCAGCACCCATCACCCCCAGAAGATGCGTTCGACCACGCCGCGTGCCTGTCGTGTCGCCCGCAGGTAGTCATCGACCATGCGTTCGCTCTGGTCGGCGCCGTAGCCCATCAGGTGGGCGACGCCGTTGCGGTCGCGGGTGTGCTCGACCAGCGACTCGGCGGGTCGGGCACGCATCAGCATGATCGCGTTACGTATTCGGCTCACCAGTCGCCAGGCGGCCTCCAGCGCCACCGCGTCCTCGGTCGCCAGCAGATCGGCGTCGCGGGCGGCACTCAGGGCGGCCAGCGTCTCAGTGGTACGAAGTCCCGGCACCACTCGTGCGTGTCGCATCTGCAGCAGCTGCACCGTCCACTCCACGTCGGCCAGACCTCCCCGGCCAAGCTTGAGATGGGTGGCGGGATTGGCGCCCCGCGGCAGGCGTTCGGCGTCGACGCGGGCCTTGATCCGCCTGATCTCGGTGACATCTGCGGCGGCCACGCCCGCCGGCGGCCACCGCAGCGGGTCAATGAGGGTGGCGAAGTCGCGGCACAAGGACTCATCACCGACCGCGGGATCAGCACGCAGCAGGGCCTGTGCCTCCCAGACCGCCGACCACCTCGCGTAGTAGGCGGTGTACGACGCGAGCGACCGAACCAGGGGGCCCTGCCGCCCTTCGGGGCGCAGGTCCGCATCGACAGTGAGCGAAGGGTCGTCACCAGGTGCCGCAAGTGAGCGGCGCAGATGTTGGGCGACGGCCGCGGCAGCGTCGGTTGCCTCTTTGTCCTCGGCACCTGGCAGCGGGTCATGCACGAACATGACGTCGGCATCGGAGCCGTACCCCACCTCGTGGCCGCCGAGGCGCCCCATCAACACGATCGTCATCCGCGTCGGCAACGCCGTGCCGAGCTCGTCCTCGACAGCGGCGGTCGCCGCGGTGAGCGCACCGGAAAGCGTCGCGACGGCGATGTCGGTCAGCGCATGGCCGACATCGACGATGTCCAACCGGTCCAGGACGTCGGCGATGCCGACCCGGGACAGCTCCCGCCGTCGGATCCGGCGGACGGCCCGGACAGCGGCCATCGGATGGTCATGGCGGCTGGCCGCTGCCTGTGCCTCTGCCACCAGAGCCGCCCGAGACCGCGGCGACAGCTCGTCGTCGTCGCCGAGGATCGCGACCGACTCCGGCGCACGCAGCAGCAGGTCGGTGACGTACCGGCTGGACGCGACGACTCGCGCCAGCTGTTCGGCCCCTGCGGCCTCGTCGCGGAGCTTGCGGAGGTACCAGTGGGTCGACCCCAGGCCTTCGGAGATCTTGCGGAACGCCAACAACCCGGCGTCCGGGTCTGGACCCTCCGCGAACCACGACAGCATCGCGGGCAACAACGACCGCAGCATGTCGGCGCGCCGGGAGACACCCGAGGCGAGAGCGGAGATGTGGGCGAGCGCGCCGGTGGGGTCGGCGTACCCGAGGGCGACGAGCCGCTGCTTCGCTGCTTCGGGTGTGAGGCGCAGACCGTCCCGGGGCAGCGCCGCGACGGCTTGGAGGAGCGGGCGGTAGAAGAGCTTCTGGTGCAGACGACCGACCTCGCGGCGTTGCGCCCGCAAGTCCTTGTCCAGATCATCCTCGGGGTTGACGCGGTATCCCATGCTGCGGCCGAGCCGACGCAGGTCCGTCGGATCGTCGGGGACGAGGTGGGTGCGCCGCAGGTGGTAGAGTTGGATCCGGTGCTCGAGGGTGCGCAGGAAGGCGTACGCGTCACCCATCTGGCCGCCGTCGGCTCGACCGACGTAGCCGTGCTCGATGAGGGAGTCGAGGGCACCGAGCGTGGATCCGCCGCGGAGCCGCTCGTCGCCGCGACCGTGCACCAGCTGCAGCAGCTGCACGGCGAACTCGACGTCGCGTAGGCCGCCCGGGCCGAGCTTGAGCTCGCGGTCCACCTGTCCGACGGGAATCTGCTCGACGACGCGCCGCCGCATCGCACGCACGTCGTCGACGAAGTTGGTACGGGTGCTCGCCTCCCAGACCATCGGGCTGAGCGCATCGACGTAGGCCCGGCCGAGCTCCTCGTCGCCGGCCACCGGACGAGCCTTGAGCAGCGCCTGGAACTCCCACGTCTTGGCCCAGCGCTGGTAGTACGTCACGTGGCTGGACAGCGTGCGGACCAACGGACCGCTCCTGCCTTCGGGGCGCAGGGCGGCGTCGACCTCCCAGATGGTGCCCTCTGCGGTGTGGTCCGAACAGATGTGCATGAGCTCGGACGCGAGCCTCGTCGCACCGCGCAGGGCGTCGGACTCGTCGAAGCTGTCGGCCGGCTCGTGACAGAAGATGACGTCGACGTCGCTGACGTAGTTGAGCTCGCGACCCCCGCACTTGCCCATCGCGATGACGGCGAGCCGGCACGAGCTCGCCGCGTCGGGGTGGCGTCGTTCGGCAAGACCCAGCGCGGCGTGCAACGTCTCACCGGCGAGGTCGGCCAGCTCGGCGGCGGACTCACGCAAGGTCGCGTGGTCGGTCAGGTCACGGGCTGCGACCAACAGCAGCTGAGTGCTGTACGCGACCCGCAACGAGTCCTTGTCGGAGGCGCCGACCAGTGCCTTGCGGACATCGGTGGCGCCCATCGGGCGGGGGTCGAACGTGACGGTTGCGAGGCCGTCGGCCGCTTCGGGGTGGCGCGCCAGGAATGCGCCGAGCGCCTGGCTGGCTCCGCACACCGCCACGAGGCGCTCGAGGAGACCGGCGTCGCCGTCAAGCCGCGCGAGCAGCTCGCCTCGGCTGAACCTGGCCGCGAGGGATGCCAGGGACGCGGCGGCCAGATCCGGGTCGGCTGCCCGTGCGAGCGCCTCCACGAACGTGGCCGAGACGTCGCCGAGCGCACCGAGGGCGGTTGTCGCCGCGTCGGCGTCGGTGAACCCGAGCCTGGTGAGGCGCGCGCGTGGTGTCCTGCCGCCGATGGACACCTCGTCAGTCACCCCTGCAGGCTACGACGAACCCGTCCCCGATGGCGGCGCTCGTACGTGGCAGCTGACGCGCGGCCTACAGCAGCGGCAGCATCCGGTCGAGCTCGAACTGTGTGACCTGGTTGCGGTAGTCGTACCACTCCGCGCGCTTGTTGCGGAGGAAGAAGTCGAACACGTGCTCGCCGAGAACCTCCGCGACGAGCTCGCTGCTCTCCATGACCCTGATCGCCTCGCCGAGACTGCGCGGCAGAGGCGTGATGGCCAGCGCACGCCGTTCGGTGGCGTTCAATGCCTCCACGTCGTCCTCGGTCTCACCTGGCAGCTCGTACTCCCCCTCGATTCCCTTCATACCCGCGCTGAGCAGCAGCGCGAATGCAAGGTAGGGGTTGCACGCGGAGTCGATCGAACGGTGCTCCGCACGGGCCGACTGTCCTTTGTGCGGCTTGTACATCGGAACCCGCACCAGTGCCGACCGGTTGTTGTGACCCCAGGTGATGTAGGACGGGGCTTCGCCGCCGTGGATGAGCCGCTTGTAGGAGTTGACCCACTGGTTGGTCACCGCGGTGATCTCGGGCGTGTGTTGCAAGATCCCGGCGATGAACGCACGGCCGGTCCTGGACAGCTGGTACTCCGCCCCCGCCTCGTAGAATGCGTTCTCATCGCCCTCGAACAGCGACAGGTGGGTGTGCATACCTGAGCCTGGGTGCTCAGTGAAGGGCTTCGGCATGAACGACGCCCAGATACCCTGACTCAACGCGACCTCGCGGACGATGGTGCGGAACGTCATGATGTTGTCTGCGGTCGAGAGCGCGTCGGCGTAGCGCAAGTCGATCTCCTGCTGCCCCGGACCGCCCTCGTGGTGGCTGAACTCCACCGAGATGCCCATCGCCTCCAGCATCGTGATGACCTCGCGCCGGAAGTCCTGTCCCCCGCCCTGGGCGGTGTGGTCGAAGTAGCCGCTGTCATCGACCGGGACCGGCTGCTGACCCTTGAGCGGCTTGCCCTTGAACAAGAAGAACTCGATCTCGGGATGGGTGTAGAACGTGAAACCCGCATCCGCTGCCTTGGACAGCGACCGTTTCAGGACGTGCCGCGGGTCGGCGTACGACGGACTGCCGTCGGGCATCAAGATGTCGCAGAACATTCGCGCCGTCGCGGGTGTCTCGCCACGCCACGGCAGGATCTGGAACGTCGCCGGGTCGGGCTTGGCGAGCATGTCCGCCTCGTGCACCCGGGCGAAGCCCTCGATGGCCGACCCGTCGAAGCCGATGCCCTCCTCGAATGCCCCCTCCAGCTCCGCCGGTGCGACGGCCACCGACTTCAGCGACCCGAGGACGTCGGTGAACCACAACCTGACGAACCGGACGTCCCGCTCCTCGAGAGCTCGGAGTACGAAGTCTTCTTGCTTGCCCATGGGGCTCAGTCTGCCGACGCAGTGTTTCGGGCCGGTTAACGGGGCACGCTCACCGCTAGGCTCGAACCGTGCCCCAGCTCCGACTCGCCCTCGCCCAGACCAACCCCCGGGTCGGGGACCTCGACGCCAACGCCGCGCTCGCCCTCGAGCAGTGCCGCCAGGCAGCAGACGCCGGAGCGCACCTGGTGGTTTTCGGCGAGATGATGCTCACCGGCTACCCGATCGAGGACCTCGCGATGCGGGCATCGCTGATCGACGCGTCCCGGGTGGCCACGGCCGAGCTGGCCCGGAGGCTGCGCTCCGACGGTCTCGGCGAGCTCGCCGTCGTGATCGGCTACCTCGACCAGGCCGCGGACGTCGCCGATCGCCCCGGAGTGCCCAAGAACGCCCCCCAGAACTGTGCCGCAGTGATGTACGACGGCCGGGTCGCCCTCTCCCAGGCCAAGCACCACCTGTGGAACTACGGCGTCGGCGACGAGATCCGCAACTTCGTCCCCGGCGACACCGTCAACGTCATCCAGGTGCGCGGCATCGACGTCGCGCTGGCGATCTGCGAGGACCTGTGGCGCGACGGACCCTCGGCTGCGGCCAGTGCGGCCGAGGCGGCGCTGCTCGTCGTCATCAACGGCTCACCCTACGAGGCCGCCAAGGACGACGTGCGTCTCGAGCTGTGCGCGAACCGCGCCCGCGAAGGTGAGTGCGCACTGGCGTACGTCAACCTCGTCGGCGGCCAGGACGAGCTGGTCTTCGACGGCGACTCCCTCGTGGTGGACGCCCGCGGCGAGGTCGTCGCGAGGGCGGCACAGTTCGAGCCAGAGCTGCTGGTCGTCGACCTCGACCTTCCGGCCGCGACCACACCGATGCCCGACCCCGACGCCCGCTTCGCCGGCCTGGACGTCGTTCGTACGGTGCTGTCCAGCGAGCACGTGCCCGCGTACCAGCCGCTGGAGCCGCAGCGGTGCCCGCGCCTGGGCGACCTGGCCGAGATCTACGCAGCGCTCGTCATCGGCCTGCGCGACTACGTGACCAAGAACGCCTTCAACTCGGTACTGCTCGGCGTCTCCGGCGGCATCGACTCGACCCTCGTGGCGACGATCGCCGTTGACGCACTCGGCCCGGGCCAGGTCCACGGGATCTCCAACCCCAGCGACTGGTCGACCGAGCACTCCAGGACCGACGCCGCCGAGCTCGCCGAACGCACCGGCTTGCACCTGGAGACGGTGCCGATCGCGCCGATGGTCGAGGCGTTCACCAAAGCCGTGCCCGTCGACGGCCTGGCCGAGGAGAACCTCCAGGCACGCATCCGCGCTGTCGTCTGGATGGCGCTGTCCAACCAGCACGGGCACCTCGTGCTCGCCTGCGGCAACAAGTCCGAGCTCGCCACCGGCTACTCGACCATCTACGGTGACGCGGTCGGCGGGTACGCCCCGATCAAGGACGTGCCCAAGACACTGGTGTGGCGCCTCGCGCGGTGGCGCAACGCCGAGGCCGAACGCCGCGGCGAAACACCGCCCATCCCCGAAGGCGTCATCGTCAAACCCCCGTCGGCCGAGCTGCGACCCGGCCAGCTCGACTCAGACTCGCTGCCGGAGTACGACCTGCTGGACGCCGTGCTCGACGCCTACGTCGAGCGCGACCTCGGGTCGCGGGACGTCATCGCCGAAGGCTTCGACCCCGAGCTCGTCCAGCGCGTCATCACCCTGGTCGACCGCGCGGAGTACAAGCGCCGCCAGTACCCCCCGGGACCCAAGATCTCCGCGCGCAACTTCGGCCGGGACCGCCGGGTGCCCATCACCAACCACTGGCGCGAAACCCTATGACCCTCCATCCGCAGGTTCTGGCCCCTCCATCCGCAGGTTCTGGGCCCCTCCGTCCGCAGGTTCTGGCCCTCGCCAGGCATCGTGAGGTCCGCCACGACCGCAGGCACGAGGTCCCCCGCCGTGGCAGGCTGATGACATCCGGGGACTCCGAGAGGTAGCCGCGAGATCGCAAGGGATGACGCCATGACCGAGTCGACCGAGACTTCCCGCCGCAAGCGCGTACGTACCGTCACGCTGCACGACATGAAGCAACGCGGTGAGAGGTGGGCAATGCTCACCGCGTACGACCAGTACACAGCCCAGGTCTTCGACGAGGCCGGGATCCCTGTCCTCCTCGTCGGTGACTCAGCCGCCAACAACGTCTATGGGTACGACTCCTCGCTTCCGGTCACGGTCGACGAGCTGATCCCGCTCGCCCGCGCTGTGACCAGCTCGGTGACGTACGCGCTGGTGGTGGCCGACCTGCCTTTCGGGTCGTACCAAGCCTCGCCGCAGCAGGCGTACGACACAGCGGTGCGGTTCATGAAAGAGGCGCGGGCGCATGCGGTCAAGCTCGAGGGTGGCGCCGAGATGGCGCCGACGGTGAAGCTGTTGACCAGCGGCGGCGTCCCGGTGATGGCGCACATCGGGTTCACCCCGCAGTCCGAGCACAGCCTCGGCGGCTACCGGGTCCAGGGACGCGGAGACGCGGCCGCGAAGACCATCGCCGACGCCGAGGCGTTGCAGGACGCGGGCGCGTTCGCCGTCGTGATGGAGATGGTGCCCGGCGACGTGGCCGCCGAGATCACCAAGCGGCTGCGGATCCCGACGATCGGCATCGGCGCCGGCCCGGACTGTGACGCCCAGGTGCTGGTGTGGCAGGACATGATGGGCCTGCGGAGCGGGCGGATGCCGAGATTCGTCAAGCAGTACGCCGACCTGCGGCAGGTGATGCTGACGGCGGCGCAGGCGTACGCCGAGGAGGTCGCC
>Ga0136612_10000109_pt1 | contig 21007 bp, 21 predicted proteins | sample AntDryUQ224A2306_2_FD_106644 | JGI IMG/M metagenome (GOLD analysis project Ga0136612, IMG submission 106644) | Polar desert sand microbial communities from Dry Valleys, Antarctica - metaG UQ224A (23.06) | ecosystem: Environmental > Terrestrial > Soil > Desert | place: Antarctica: Dry Valley... | reverse complement strand
CGTTCGATCCGCTCGGCGGCCTCGGGGGTCACTGCGACCAGTCGTGCGCGACCGTCCGTGGGGTCCGTCACACGCTGGACGAGCCCGAGCTCCTCCAGCGTGGTCAGACCCCTGCTGACCGTCGACTTGTGGACGCCAGATATCTCGGCGAGCTCACTCCCGCGCACACCCACGCGCTCGGGGTCAGCGGACTCATAGATGGCCACCAGCAGCAGGTAGGTCGCGAAGTCGAGCTCAGGATGCACCGCACCGATGACCTGCATGCCCCGTTGGCGCGATCGCCTCAGGAGGCGGGTCACCTCGTACTCGACGTCGCGCGACGGCGGTAGCTGCTCGGTCATGGCGTTGCAGCCTACTTGAGCTCACTGGAGGAGAGCCTGAGTACCCGGCGGACGATGATGAGCTGCTGGATCTGTTGCGTGCCCTCGAAGATGTCGAGATCTTGGCGTCGCGTGCCCACTTCTCCAACATCTCGTTCTCGCCGTAGCCCAAGGTTCCGGTCAGCTCGACGCACCTCAGGGTGATCTCGTTTGCCGACACGACCGGCCTTCGCCTTGGCCATCGATGCCTGGACGGAGTTCGGCCGGGAGTTGTCGGCGAGCCGGGCCGCCTGGAGGGTCATCAGGTACGCCGCCTCCCAGTCCGCCTCCATCGCGAGGAAGGTCGCGGCCGCCGCGACCTGCAGCTGTGCGGGTCGGTCGTAGTCGATGCTGACGCCGGCGGCGGTCAACATCTCGCGAGTGAGCTCAAGTGCCGCCCGTGCGCAACCGACGGCAATGGCCGCGACCAGCGGCCGGGTGTTGTCGAAGGTCTGCATCGCCCCGGCGAAACCCGCGTCTATGTCCGGGTTGCCGAGCAGGTTCTCCTTCGGGACACGGCAGTTGTCCAAGATGATCGTCGCGGTGCCCGAGGAACGGATGCCGAGCTTGTGCTCGACGCGATCCACGCGGATGCCCGGGAGATCCTTGGGAACGACGAACGACTTGATGGCGGCGCGGCCCTAGGATTTGTCGAGTGTCGCCCAGACGACCACCGCGTCACTGCGGCACCGGAGGTGAGGTAGATCTTCTCGCCGTTGAGCACGTAGTGGTCACCGTCCAGGGCCGCGGTGGTGCTGATCGCGGCCGAGTCCGATCCGCAGGCGGGCTCGGTGATGGCCATCGATGCCCAGGTGCCGGCGAACCGCTCGAGCTGCTCGGCGCCGGCGACCGAGGCGAGCGCTGCGTTGCCGAGTCCTTGACGTGGCATCGAGAGCAGCAGCCCGACGTCGCCCCAACACATCTCCATGATCGACAGGACCGAGGACATGTTGGTGCCGTTGCGCACGCCGGCGTCAGCGACGGCGTCCGTACGCCGTACGCCCGCGGCTCCCGCACCCTGGCTCTGACCACTGTCACCGTGGTCGGCACGGCTGCTCCTCGCACTCGATCCCAGTCGTTGGCCAACCTCGTGGCTTCGGCCACCTCGTGTAAACGGCAGTTGCACCTGACCCGGGACGACGGACCTCCGATACGCTCGGCGTGCGTCCGGCCGCCGGCACCTGACGCGCGTTCGCGTCCAGCCCCACACAAGGAGTCCGCGTTGTCCGACTCACCTGCTGTCGCAGTCCCCGACGGCGGCACCGTGCGTCCGATCGTGCGCTGGGGTGAGCCGGTCATGCACCGTGTGCTTCAGGTCGTGACAGCGTACGACGAAGAGCTCGTGACCCTCGTCGCCGACATGTTCGCCACGATGTACGCAGCGGACGGGGCGGGATTGGCAGCGAACCAGATCGGCGTCGACCTCCGGGTCTTCGTCTTCGACTGCACCGACGGTGACGACCGCCGCGTCACCGGAGCGGTGTGCAACCCCGAGCTCACCTTGCCCGAGGGCAGTGACCGCAACCTCGACGACGCCGACGAAGGTTGCCTGTCCTTGCCGGGTGCGTTCACCCCGTGCGCCAGACCGGACTGGGCCCGTGTCGACGGCACCGACCACACGGGCGCCCGCGTGACCCACATGGGCGAGGGTGGCACTCTCGCGCGGTGCCTGCAGCACGAGACCGACCATCTCAACGGGATGGTCTTCGGCGACCGCGTTCCGATCCGGGCCCGCAAGAGGCTGTACAAGGAGGCGGCGGAGCTTGCCGGGACCTTTCCCTCAGACTGGCCCGTCTCGCCTCGCGCGGGGTCGCCCTAGCGTCCAACACGCAACGGCGACGGCCGCCGCCACGTTGAGTGAGTCGATCCCGGCCGCCATCGGGATCACCGCTCGATGGTCGGCGGAGTGGGTCCAGTGTGGGCTGAGGCCGTCGCCTTCTGAACCGACCAGGAGGGCGACCTTGCCGCCCACCGTAAGGCCGTCCAGGCTTGTCGAACCCGCAGCCAGGGACAACGCCACCGTGGTGAACCCATGCTGCGCCAGCAGCTCGGGCAGGTCGCCCCAGTGGGTGAGGCGGGCGTACGGCAGCGTGAAGACCGCACCCATGGAGACCTTGATCGCCCGCCGGTACAACGGGTCGGCACACCGTGGCGACAGCAGCACCGCGTCGAAACCCAGGGCAGCCACCGACCGGAAGATGGCGCCGACGTTGGTGTGGTCGACCACGTCCTCGACGACCACGATCCGGTCGGCTCCAGCGAGGACCGCGCTGGCCGGGGGCAGCGGAAGGCGATCCAGCGACGCAAGTGCACCGCGGTGGACGTGGAAGCCGGTGACCTTCTCGATCTGCGCCTCGGGAAGGACGTAGCACGGGGCACCGGTCGAGGAGAGGACGTCGTGCAGGGCATCCAGCCAACGCGGCGCCATCAGGAACGAGCGGACACTGTGGCCGGACCCGACAGCACGGCGTACGACCTTCTCCCCCTCAGCGAGGAAGAGCCCGCGCTCGGTCTCCAGCAGCTTGCGAAGCTGCACGTCGCGCAGGTCGACGTAGTCACGCAGCCGCGGGTCGGTGGGGTCCGCGACGGGTACGAACTCAGCCATCGCCGTCCGGCGGCTCGTCGCCGGCACCGGCGCGCAGAGCCGCCAGGAGCGCGTCGCGCGTTGCCGCGGCCCGTCGGGGGTCGCGGCCCGCCAGCACGGCGACGGTGATCGAGCCGTGCTGGGCAGACGCCGGCGTCCACGCCGTCCCACCTGAAGCGTCGTCGGCGCGGACGCAGAAGATCCGCCGGCGGTCGGCCTCGGCGGCGACGGCGGCGTTGACCGCTGCGTCGTCGGTCGCGGCCATGGCGTACCACGCCTCGTCGAGGTCACCGTCGGCGTACCGACGTGGTTGCCAGCCGATCAGGCCGTCGTCGACGAGCGCGCGCAGCTCAGGATGGATCGCCGGCGACACCAACGTCACGGCAGCGCCAGACCCGAGGAGGGTTGTCATTCGTCGCTGTGCGACATGGCCGGCGCCGACGACGACCACCCGCCTGCCGTCGAGCAGCAGGCCGACCGGGTACGGCGGTGCCACGGTGCCGCGGCGGTGCTGCTCACTGGCCACGCCACGTCCGCCGCGCGCGCATCACTGTGGCGGCGTGGGCGTGCCCGGCGGCTCCGCCGGTGCGCTCCCGGGCGCCGACCGGCCTACCTCTGGCGTCGCGGCGTCACGGGCGGCGGCGAGTGCCTCGGCGACAGCGTCCTGTGTCTCGCGCGTCTGTGCCTCGCCGGTGAGCTGCGGTGGCGCGGTGTCGACCTCGACCCGCTGGACGGGTCCGTCTGAGTGCAGGGGGATCGACCCGACGGCCGCGCCGAGGCCTTCGAGTGCCTTGCCGAACTCGCTGGGGATGATCCACATCTTGTTGGCGTCGCCCTCGGCGATCTTCGGGATCATCTGGAGGTACTGGTAGGCCAGCAGCGACTGGTCCGGCGAACCGTCGTGGATGGCCTGGAAGACGGTCTGGATCGCCTGCCCCTCGCCCTGGGCGCGCAGTATCTGCGCCTCCCGATCGGCCTGCGCCCGCAGGATCAGCGCCTCGCGGTCACCTTCGGCGGTGAGGATCGCCGCCTGCTTCTCGCCCTCGGCGGTGAGGATCGCACCCTGTCGGCTGCCCTCGGCGGTCAGGATGGCCGCGCGCTTGTCGCGGTCGGCGCGCATCTGCTTCTCCATCGAGTCCTTGATCGACGGTGGCGGGTCGATCCCCTTGAGCTCGACCCGGTTGACGCGGATGCCCCACTTGCCGGTCGCCTCGTCCAAGACCCCGCGCAGGGCGGTGTTGATCTGGTCACGGCTGGTCAGCGACTGCTCGAGGGTCATGCCGCCGATGATGTTGCGCAACGTGGTCATCGTCAGCTGCTCGATGGCCTGGATGTAGTTGGCGATCTCGTACGTCGCCGCGACCGCGTTGCCGACCTGGAAGTAGATGACGGTGTCGATCGAGACCACCAGGTTGTCCTCGGTGATCACCGGTTGCGGCGGGAACGACACGACCTGCTCGCGCAGGTCAATCATGTAGCGCACCTTGTCCACGAACGGCGTGACGACGTTGAGGCCGGCCGGCAGGGACGTCCGGTACTTGCCGAACCGCTCGACGATCCCGGCCCGCGCCTGAGGCACGATCTTGATCGTCTTGGACAACGCCACAACGACCAGCAAGAACACGATGGCCAAGAAGATGGTCACCCCCATGATTGGATCCCTTCATCGACGGGGACGAACCCGTCAGTCATCACTCTGGATAGACCACGGCAGTGGCGCCGTCGATCTCGAAAACCTCCACCTGCGTGCCCACGTCGATGCTCTGGTCCGGTTGGTACGCGCGTGCCGACCACACCTCACCGGCGAGCTTGATCTGCCCGCCATGGGCGTCGACGGTCGAGGTCACCATGGCCTTGCGACCGATCAGTGCCGCCTGCCCCGACACGAGGTCGGTGCCGCGGTGCAACCGGCGTACCATCGTGGGGCGGACCATGGTCAGCATCGCCGCCGACACTGCGGCCGCGGCGAGCAGCTCGACTGCCAGCGGTGCACCGAGTACGGCGGCCAAGGCCCCGGCAAACGCGCCAACGGCCAGCATCAGCAGGACGAGGTCAAGGCTCACCAGCTCCGCAACGGCGAGCAGGAGCCCCGCACTCGCCCACGCCAGCCAGCTGTTGTCGCCGAGCCAGTCGAGGAAGTCCTGCACGTGCCCACCCTAGTCCAGCAGCGTTCCACCCCAGCAGCGGTCGCGCGGAGCCGCCTACGCCAGCCGGTGCGCGCCTGGCGCTCGGCGCGCGGAGTAGCGGTCGCCATGGTGCTCCAGCTCCAAGGACATGTCGAACGTGACGCTGAGGTTGGCGGCGGTGAGCGTCGCAGCGATCGGGCCCGCCGACACCACCTTGCCGTCGCGGAGCATGAGCACGTGGGTGAACCCGGTGGGGATCTCCTCGACGTGGTGGGAGACGAGCACCGTGACCGGCGACGCCTCGTCCAGCGCCAGGATGCTGAGCGTCGCGAGCAGGTCCTCGCGTCCGCCGAGGTCCAGGCCGGCTGCGGGCTCGTCGAGAAGCAGCAGCTCGGGGTCGGTCATCAACGCCCGTGCGATCAGGACCCGCTTGCGCTCGCCTTCGCTGAGGGTGCCGAAGGTGCGGTGGGCGAGATGGCCGATTCCCAGCTCACGCACCAGCGCCGCCGCACGCTGGTGGTCCTCCTCCTCGTACGTCTCGTTCCACCGCCCCAGGACCGCGTACGACGCCGACACGACGGCGTCGGCGACCCGTTCGGATCGCGGGATGAGCTCACCGACCGAGGGGCTGAGGTGACCGATGCGAGGGCGGAGCTCGAACACGTCGACCGTGCCGAGCGTCTCGCCCAGGACCACGGCCCTGCCTGCGGTGGGGTGCATCATCGCACTGGCGATCTGCAGCAGGGTGGTCTTGCCGGCGCCGTTGGAGCCGAGCAGAACCCAGCGTTCGCCCGCGCACACCGTCCACGACACCCCGTCGAGCAACGCCTTGCCGCCGCGGCGAACCGTGACGTCGACGAGCTCGAGGACGGGGCTCATGCACTCTCCTGGACGCGGCGGCGGTGACACCGTAAACCTACGTCAACCGGCTCGCTAGGCTGACCTGGGTGTGGACTCTGCAACCCTCGCTCCGCTGGGCCACGTGGTTCAACGCCTGGCTGGCCGGCCAGACGTCGCTCGACGATGCTCGCGACGCGGTTGTCGGTTCCGATGCCGCGCACGACGTCCTCGGGCTCGACGACTCAGGTCCCACGCCACTGATCATCGCCTGGGGTCGCCTGCGCAGCCAAGGTGCGACAGCCGCCCGGGCGGCCCTTGTGACGCCCGGAGACCCGGCCGGGCTAGCCGGTCCCCCCGTGTTCAACGAAGCCGCCCTCGACGCCGGCGAAGCGGTCCTCATCGAGGGTGCAGGCGTCGGCCTCGTACCCGAAGTCGTCGGTCGCGGTGTCTTCTGGCACTGCCACGTGGCTGCGACCCCACCCAGCGGCTCGGACGTCCCCGATGCCGAGCGCGCGCTGCGCCTCGCCCTCGCCCGAGCGGCTGTCGACCTCGCCGACCTCGACGTCGCACGCTGGCGGCCCGAGCTAGCCGACGCGCTCGCCGGCCTCCGGGCCAAGACCCTGCCGGTGCTGGCGCCCGGCTACCCGGTACGCGCCGAGCAGCTCGCCACGCTGGCGTTGCGCTGCCTACGCATCGGTGACCTCGCAACCCCGGCGTCGAGCGGCGCGGCGTCGTACGAGCTCGACGTGCGCCACCACGCTCTGCTCGAGCTGACCGCGGCGGCCAGGCATGCCCTGGCCAGTGCGGCGAGCACCGGTCCCCATCGCGAGCCGCCGTCGTGACGAGACCTGCTGGCCACGTACCGGTTGTCACGTTCACAGACCCAACGGTCTCGGTCCTGCTGATCGGCGCGGACCAGCGTGGGGTGACGCACCGATTGTTCGCGGCGATCGCCCACCTCGACATCGAGGTCATCGACATCGAGCAGCTCGTCCTCCGGGGCCGGCTCGTGCTCGCCGCACTTCTGACGGACCCGGTCGATCGAGTGGGCTTCGAGGCGGCGGTGCGCTCGGTGGCCACCGAGCTGTCGATGGACCTCGACCTCGACTACGGGACCGGCGACAACCGCGCCCGGCGACTAGGGCGCATCCACGTCACAGTGCTCGGTGCCCCGCTGCTGCCGTCGGCGATGGCCGGCATCGCGGCGTGTATCGCCGAGACCGGCGCCAACATCGACCGCATCGTTCGGATGGCCCGCTACCCCGTCACCGCTATCGACCTCGACGTCTCCGGCGCCGACCCAGACCTGCTGCGCATCACGCTCAGCCGGGAAGCCGCCCGCCAGGGCGTGGACATCGCGGTCCAACCACTCGGCATCAGCCGGCACGCACAACGCCTCGTCGTCATGGACGTGGACTCCACCCTGATCGAGGGTGAGGTCATCGAGATGCTCGCGGCGCACGCCGGCTGTGAACCGGAGGTCGCGGCGGTCACGGGCGCGGCGATGCGCGGGGAGCTCGACTTCGCCGAGTCGCTGCGGGCCAGGGTCGCGCTCCTGGCGGGGGCTGACGCCGGAGTGCTCGACGAGGTGTACCGGTCGATCGTCTACACCCGCGGGGCGCGAACGATGATCCGCACCCTCAAGCGGCTCGGGTACAGGTTCGCGCTGGTGAGCGGCGGCTTCAGCCAGATCATCGAGCGGATCGCCCAAGACCTCGACATCGACTTCTGGGCGGCGAACACCCTCGAGGTCACTGGCGGCAAGCTGACCGGCCGCGTCTCCGGTCCGATCCTCGACCGCGCAGGCAAGGCCGCCGCACTGCGCGGCTTCGCCGCTCAGGCATCGATCCCGGTCGCCAACACCGTCGCCATCGGCGACGGGGCCAACGACATCGACATGATCAGTGCCGCCGGCCTCGGCATCGCGTTCAACGCCAAGCCTGCCCTGCGCGATGCCGCCGACACGTCGGTCACCGTGCCGTACCTCGACGCGATCGTGTACCTCCTCGGTATCACCCGCGAGGAGGTCGAGGCCGGAGACGCGGCGGCGGGTTTCGTACCGGGCTCGGGCCGGTCGCCTGGCTGAACTGCACCTGCGTCGCAGAACCGATCGTGGTCCAATAGGAACACCACATCGTCTACGACGAAGGAGCCACCATGGGCATCGGAGACAAGATCGACAATGCCGGCGAGAAGTTCCAAGGCAAAGCCAAGGAGTCGATTGGTAAGGCGACAGACGACGAGAGCTTGGAAGCCGAGGGCAAGGGCGACCAGTCCAAGGCAGACCTCAAGAGCGCAGGCGAGAAGGTGAAGGACGCCTTCAAGCACTGAGCTTCCACCGCTTCAACGACGCGCTCCTCAGCCACGCCGGCTGGGGAGCGCGTCTGTGTCCACCGCTTCCACCGTGGGACTTACGCACCTTCGTTCACAAGGCGGCGTGTCGGCGCCGAAACGTAAGTTTCACCGCCGGTGACGTAAGCCCCACGGGTGGAGCGGCATGGCTGAAGCGAACGAGCGTGCCCCTGATGCGTGTGGTCAGATCCCCATCGCGTGGTAGCCACCGTCGACATGCACGATCTCGCCGGTCGTCGCTGGGAAGAAGTCGCTGAGCAGCGCGACCGCGGCACGTGCGGTCGGGCCGTTGTCGGTGTTGTCCCAGCCCAGCGGCGCGCGGTCGGCCCACACGCCTTCGATCGCCCCCATGCCGGGGATCGCCTTGGCAGCGAGCGTCTTGAGCGGGCCGGCGGCGACCAGGTTGACCCGGATGCCGTCCGGGCCCAGGTCGCGGGCGAGGTAGCGCGCGCACGACTCCAGGCCGGCCTTCGCCACGCCCATCCAGTCGTAGGCCGGCCAGGCGACCGAGGCGTCGAAGGTCATGCCGACGACCGAGCCACCGGCACCCATCAGCGGTTTGGCCGCCACGGCCAGCGACATCAGCGAGTACGCCGAGACCTGGATGGCCTGGGACACGTCCTCCCAGGGGCCGCCGAGGAACTTGTCCCCGAGGATCGTCTCGGGGTTGCCGTAGGCGATCGAGTGGAAGACGCCGTCGATCCCGTCTTCGAAGCCGTCAATCCCCCGCAACGTATCGGCCAGGCCGTCGAGGTGCGACTGGTCGGTGACGTCGAGCTCGATCACCTGCGGCTCGGTCGGCAACCGCTTGACGATACGGCGAGTGATGCCGAGCGCACGCCCGAAGTTGGAGACCACGACCTGTGCGCCCTGCTCCTGAGCGACCCGCGCGACGGCGAAACCTATCGAGTTGTCCATGGTCACGCCGGTGACCAGGATCTTCTTGCCCTCCACGATGCCCACCAGTGATCTCCTTCTCGTTGTGATCGGTCGTCAGTGGCCCATGCCGAGTCCACCGTCGACGGGCACGACCGCCCCGGTGACGTACGCAGCGGCGTCCGACGCGAGGAACGTGACGACGCCGGCGACCTCCTCGGCGGTGGCGTACCGCCGTAGCGGTATCTGAGCGAGGTACTCCGCGCGCTTGGCGTCGGGAAGCTCAGCGGTCATCTCGGTCTCGACGAATCCTGGCGCGACGACGTTCGCGGTGATGTTGCGGCTGCCGAGCTCGCGCGCCATCGACCGTGCCATTCCGACCAGCCCGGACTTGCTGGCCGCGTAGTTGACCTGGCCGGCACTGCCGAGGAGACCGACGACCGAGGAGATGAAGATGACTCGTCCCCGCCGCAGCCGCAGCATGCCCTTGGCCGCGCGCTTGGCGACGCGGAACGAGCCCGTCAAGTTGGTGGCGATGACATCGGTGAAGTCCTCATCGCTCATCCGCAGCAGCAAGGTGTCCTTGGTGATGCCGGCGTTGGCGACCAGCACCTCGACCGGTCCGTGCCTGTCCTCGACCTCTGCGAACGCCGCGTCGATGGACTCGGGGTCGGTGACGTCACAGCGCACGCCAAGTAGGCCCGGAGGGGGCTCGCCCGAACGGTAGGTGATCGCCACGTCGTCACCGACGTCGACGAACGCCTGCGCGATCGCCCGCCCGATGCCCCGGTTGCCTCCGGTCACGAGCACAGATCTAGCCACGAGCAGAGACGCTATCGCACTCCCGCTTGTTCACGTCTCCAGCCGGCCCCGGCTAATTTTCGTCTTCCAGCCGAAAGCCGACCTTCATTGTGACCTGGTAGTGCGAGGCGTCGGTCCCGGTGATCTGTCCGCGGATGCCGATGACCTCGAACCAGTCGAGATGACGAAGTGTCTCCCCCGCTCGGCGGATACCGTTGGTGATGGCTCGGTCGACGCCCTCAGGGGACGTGCCGACTATTTCGGTGACTCGGTACGTGCGATCGCTCATGGTCCCCATGATGGACCACCACCACCGGCGTACCGTGGAGTCATGGACGACAGGGAACCCGACCGGGTGAGCATCACCGACGCAAGGGTGGCCCACAGCGTCGATCTCAAGGCACGCCAGCGCCGCTACCTGATCTCCATGGGCATCCGGACCGTGTGCTTCGTCTGTGCCGTCATCGCGACCGGACCACTGCGGTGGTTCTTCGTGTTCGGGGCGATCTTCCTGCCGTACGTCGCCGTCGTCCTCGCCAACACCGGCAAGCAGACCGCACCAACCGACGCTGACGTCTACCGCCCCGAGCCGATCGGTGAGCTCACCGAAAAGCCCCACGAGGCCAGGTGAGCCACGGGTCCGAACCAGCCGATGCCGATGGCGAGGATGTGCCCCTGGTGTGCTCGGCCCGCGGGTGTCACAGCCTCGCCGCACACGCGGTGCTGTGGAACAACCCCAAGATCCATGCACCGGACCGCCGCAAGACCTGGCTCGCGTGCACCGACCACGAGGAGAGCCTGCGCGGATTCTTGTCCGCCCGCGGCTTCTGGCGGAGCACCGAGGCGTTGCAGCGGCCCAGCTAACCGCCGATGGCCGACATCGGACGCTGCGGTTGCAGGAACTCCGGGTTGTCTATGCCGTGCCCTGGGAGCTTCACCCACATCGCCGCGCGCCAACGCTCTGCGAGCTCCTCGTCCGACGCGCCCGCGCGCAGGGCGGCGCGAAGGTCGGACTCATCGCGCGCGAAGAGGCAGTTGCGGATCTGGCCGTCCGCGGTCAGGCGTACCCGGTCGCAGTCCCCGCAGAAGGGGCGGGTGACCGAGGCGATGATGCCCACGGTTGCGGGACCGCCGTCGACGAGGAACTCCTCAGCCGGGGCCGATCCGCGTTCGCGGCCGGTCGGCGTCAGCACGAACTGCTTCGCGAGGCGCTCGAAGATCTCATCGGCGACGATCATCTCGGCACGACTCCACTGGTGCTGCGCGTCCAGCGGCATCTGCTCGATGAAGCGCAACTGGTAACCCTGGTCCAGACACCACCGCAGCAGCTCGGCCGCTTCTTGGTCGTTGACGCCTCGGAGCAGCACGGCGTTGACCTTGACCGGTAGCAGCCCGGCGCTCTTGGCGGCGGCCATTCCGTCGATGACGTCGTGGACGCGGTCGCGCCTGGTGATCGTCGCAAAGGTCTCCGGCCGGATGGTGTCGAGGCTGATGTTGACCCGATCGAGTCCGGCGCGCGCAAGCGATGAGGCGGTGTGCTTGAGGCCGAGACCGTTGGAGGTGATCGAGGTGCGTACGTCGGGGTCGATGGCCTTGGTACGGGCGACGATCGAGGCCAGGCCACGACGAAGCAGCGGCTCACCACCGGTGAAGCGCACTTCGCGGACGCCGAGCCGTTCGATGCCGATGGTGAGCAGGCGCACCAGCTCGTCGTCGGTCAGTGTCTGCTCCGAGGGCAGCCAGTCCAACCCCTCAGCCGGCATGCAGTACTGGCATCGGAGGTTGCAGCGGTCGGTCAGGGACACGCGCAGGTCGGTCGCCACCCGGCCGTGACGGTCCACCAGCCCGGCCGCGGTGGTGATGAGTTGTGACGCCATGTCCCCATCCTATGTGCCGACACCAGCCCCGCGCGGTCCACCGGCTAACGTCGAGATGTGTACGGTTTCGTCCTGACTCGTCGCTGGCTCGGCTTCGCGCTTCTCGTCGCCGTCCTGGCGACGGTGTGTGCGCGTCTCGGCGTGTGGCAGCTGGACAGGCTGGACTACCGGTTGCAACAGAACACTGTGATCGCGGCAAACCTGGACGCACCGGCCGCAAGCATCGCCACGATCTCCACCACGTCTGCCGCCGACGATCGCGACAAGGAGTGGCGGCCGGTCGCGGTCACCGGCACCTACGACACAGCCCGCCAGGTGGTCCTGAAGTACCAGACACGCGACGGCCGACCTGGTGTCGACGTCATCACCCCGCTCGTCACCGACAGCGGGCAGGCGGTGCTCATCGACCGCGGCTGGATCGAGTCGCCGAACAACGCAGCGACCGTCACCGGCGTACCTGTCCCCCCTCCGGGAACCGTTGAGGTCACGGGCTGGTGGCGACCGGACAGTGGCGCCTCGGCGAACGCCGTCGAACCCGTTGACGGACAGGTCCGGGCGATCTCGAGCACCGCCATCGCGCCCACGCTCGGTCGGCCGGTCTATGGCGGGTATCTCAACCTGCTCACCCAGGAGCCGGCTGGGACGGCACCAGCGTTCGAGGGCGAACCGCGGCCGGAGATGGGCCAGGGGCCGCACTTCTTCTATGCACTCCAGTGGTTCTTCTTCGCCGCACTCGCCGCGTTCGGGTGGCTCTACTTCGCCTGGACCGAGGCGCACCCGCGCATCAAGCGTCCACGCCGCAACGACTACTCCGTCGATGCCGCTGCTGACGACGGCGGCTACAGTGCGCGAATCGCCCCGCCGTCGACGGGCAGCATGACACCGGAGACGTACGACGCGGCGGGCGACAGCAAGAAAGCGGCAGCGCGGCCAAGCTCGTCGGGCTGACCGTATCGGCGCAGCGGGACGGCGCCTTCTGCTGCTGCTCGCGCCGCGGCCGGGTCGTCAGCCCGGCCGTCAAGGTAGACGATTCGGTCGGTCTCGATCTTGCCCGGCAGCACCGCGTTCACCCGGATGCCCCGCGGGCCAAGCTCGTCGGCGAGCGTCTTGGCCACCATCGCCAGGCCTGGACGCAAGCCGTTGGAGATGGCCAGCCCGGCGATCGGCTGGCGTACCGATGAGGACAGCACGAAAAGGATCGACCCGTCCTGCCCGAGATGCTCGGCGACGACGCGGGCAGTACGCACCGCGCCGACGAAGACCGACTCAAAGGACTCACGCCACTGCTGGTCGGTCACCGAGGTGGCAGCTCCCGCAGGCGGACCGCCGACGCTGACGGCAACACCGTCCAGACGACCCCAGCGCGAGATCGCCGCATCGACGAGACGCGTCGCCGCAGCTGGGTCGGCGTTGTCGGCGACGACCCCGATGGCCGAGTCCGCCCCAATCGCTGCGGCCGCGGCGTCGATCCTGCTCTGGTCGCGGCCGGAGACGACGACCCGGGCGCCTTCACCGGTGAGCGCAGCGGCTATGGCCCGGCCGAGGCCGCCGCTCGCGCCGGTGACGACGTAGACACGCTCGCGCAGCCGAAGGTCCATACCGCAAGGATCTCAGGCGCTGAGCGCCGCACGACTCCCGGGGACCTGATAGCCGGGGACGAGGGCTTGGACCAGCGCATCGGTCTCAGCCTCGGCGCCCCTCGGCGAACCCGACAGCTGCAAGGTCTCGTACATCTCATCGACGACTGCAGCAGCACGGTCCTCGCGCCCGGCGATGCCCAGCAGCTCGCGCCACAGGCTCTCGCACGCGGGGCCAGCGACCAGGCCGGCGCGCAAGGCTCCTTCGGCGGCGGCCAGGTGGTCGCGGCCGAGCTCGTAGTGGGCGAGATCATGCGCGACCGCGATGACGGCGGTCGCGATCCGATCGGCGAGTCCACTGCCGCGCAGCCAGGCGTACCGATCATTGGGCAGGCCCTGCAACGGTGGACCACTGACCAGGCGCAACGCTTCCTCAGCACCGCCGCGATCGCCGGCAAGCTCTTGGAAGGTCTCCCAGTCGACACTGACCTGGGCGGCATCGAGGTGCCAACGTCCGTCACGCATGTCCAAGACCATGCCGCCCGGGACCCGGGCGGAGGCACCGTCGGACGTGACACCGGTCGCAGGGTCACCGATGTACGCGCGTACGTGGTCGAGCGTCGCGGCCACCACCTCTGGGGTGACGCCGCGGGGCCAGATCGCAGCAGCCAGCACCGAGGTGTGAGCACCGTCGGGCTGCAGGGCGAGATAGAGCAGGACCTCCTGCACGAGCGCGAGGCGTCCGGTGTCCGGTGCCGATCCATGACCCTCGGCGACCTGAAGGCCGACGGGTCCGAGGACGCTGACTGCGACCCGCGCCGGACGGCCCGAGGTGTTGGCCGCACCGGGTCGGCGGACGCGGCGCTCGCCGGGTTCGCCAGCGGCCGCGGTCATGCTGGCTACGGTGAATGCCATGCGGACGATGTCGTCGCCGTTGAGAGCTCCCGCGGACGCGAACACCCCGAGCGACGGGCTCGTCAGACGGCCGGTGGAACGCAGCTCGAAGGTTGCGGGCAGTCCAGATTGGTCGGTGCTGGGCCCGACGACTGTCGCCGTCGATCCATGGTCTGCTGCCCACTCGGTGGCGACAACCGCGGCGTGACCGCCAGGATCGGCTCCGATGACGACCATGGCGCGTTCGCCAGCACGTTCGAGCACCTCATCGAGGCTGTCTGGACCAGCGAGCACCAACGAGCCCTCGGTGAGCGGGACCAACGCGTCCAACCCGCTCAGGCCGACGGTCACGACGGTCAGTCCGTCGCCCCACGGTTGCGTTGATGCTGTCGCCGCCACGCCGCGCAGCAAAGCGTTGGTGACGGCGTCGTTGTCGCCACGGACGCCGACGAGGCCGGTGAGATCGGCGAGCACGAGGTCATCGCCGTCGGTGCCGACGCAGGTCAGGCGCGGGTACGCCGCCGCCATGCCGGAGCCGACCGCGTCGAGCGCGTCGTGCTCGACGGTCCAGGACCGTCCGTCACCGATGGCGGCCCAACCCGACGGCGCCGGCACGGTAGGTTCGGAGTCGAAGGCGATCGTGAAGTGGCGGTCGCTGACACGTGCGCTCATCGCGCGGGGAGCGCCGGCGCCAGCGTCGGCGAAGTGCTTGTCGAGGCGGCGCGAGGCGCGGTCGACCAGCTCGGTGTGCCGGAGGAGCTCTGGGTCGTTGCCGCCGCCACCACCGGGGGGGCCACCTTCGGGGGGGTTGTCGCCGAGGCCGGGCCTGCCTTGCGGGACGTCGACGGTGCCGCGGCGCCGCAGCCCGAGCATGGCCGAGGCGATGATCAGCCCGACCAACCCTCCGACGGACGCGGTGATGGGCGTGTGGTCCTCAGCGGGGCTCGACACGTCCACCGTTGCCGGTTGCGGTGCTGTCTGTGTGCTCTGCTGGCGGGGCGCCGAGCCGCCGTCGCGTCCAGAGCTCTGGTCACGCCCGTCGGACTTGTTGTTGACGTTGTTGTTGCCACGGTCGCCGAGGACGGCGTTGCCGGTCGCGTCGTCGGGAAGCAGGAGCTGCCAGCCGGGATAGATCAGGTCCGCGTCTTGAAGGCTCGTGCCGTCGGCTTGCAGAACGGCCTTGTTGAGATCGTAGATCTCCCGCCACCGCCGCCCGTCACCCAGGAGGCGCTCGGCGATAGCCCAGAGGCTGTCGTAGTTGCCGCTGTGCGGCGGCTGGACGATGTAGCGCAGCCCGAGCTTGGCCTGGACGTCGTTGCCGACCTTCGGCGCGATCGCGACGTGCGCCTCCGGTGCCTGGTCGGCCAGCTGTCGCAGGGCGTCGGCGTCGGCGGCGACCCGGGAGACGAAGGTGGCGTGGCTGGCTACCGGCTGGGCGGCCTCCGCTGCCGTCGCAGAGACTGCCGCGGAGCTCGCCACGAGGACGATGCTCGCCACCAGCCGGCGGACCAGCGGGTGGGACGTGCCTTGTGCGGTCGTGACGCCGGCACGGTGGCGGCGGTGCGCGCGTAGCTCGATCGCCAGGCACACCATGAAGTGGGCCCACGCCACCCACATGACCGCGATCAGCACCCCCAGGATCGCGTCGGCACCGAGCGGCTCGGTCAGCAACGATCCCGACAGGGATGTGGGCAGGGGGTTGCCCCCGACGGCGACGAGCGCCCACGGGACGCCGACCACTACTGCCAGAAGTGCAACGAGCGCTGCCATGCCCCGCAGTCGTTGTCCGGTACTGATCACGTCGTGCTCCCTCGATAGACCTACGGGTCCATGGTGCACCCGGCAGGGTCCACGGTCACTCCAGCGCGCGGACCAGGTCGCGCAGCAGGCCCGCCTGAGTGGTGCGCTCGGCAGCGAGCTGATCGCCGTACGAACGCTCCCCGGCGGCCAGCAGGAGGCCTTTGAGCGCGGTCACGGCGCCGTGCGCCGGGGCGGCCAGCGCCTCGACCAGGTCGGCAGCGGTGGCGTCGAGGGAGGCCACCGGGACGACGATGTTGGCCAAGCCGACCTGTGCCGCCTCTGTGGCCGACACCCAGCGGCCTGTCGCACAGATCTCGAGGGCGCGGCCGTATCCCACGGCCTGGACGAGGGGCTGGGTGCCACCCAGGTCTGGCACCAGGCCGAGCGCCGTCTCGCGCATCGACAGCTGGGCATCGTCGGCAAGGATCCGCAGGTCGCAGGCCAGGGCGAGCTGGAAGCCCGCGCCCACCGCGTGGCCCTGGACCACCGCAACCGAGACGAAGGCCGGAGAGCGCCACCAGGTGAACGCTTCCTGGTACCGCGCGATGGCATCGTCCAGCTCGGAGTCGCTGCCGTGGGCGAGACTGACCAGGCCTGGATCACCCGAGATCGCACCAGGCTCGAACATCGCTCTGTCCAGACCCGCGGAGAACGACGCGCCCTCACCACGCAGGACCACGACGCGCACACCGGGTGGGACCGCCGCACCGATCCTGGCCAGCGCGCGCCACATGGCGGGGGTCTGGGCGTTGCGCACGCCAGGACGCGCGAGCCAGATGGTCAGGACCGAGCCGTCCGCGTCCAGCCGCAGACCGGCTGCCGTGAGCTCCCCCTCGTCTGGCATGGCATCAGCTGTCATGACGCCGAGCCTAGTGCTCAGATGCGGGCGACTCAGGCGAGGCTGACCAGGTCCGCGTACTCGGTGTTCCAGAGATCTTCGACGCCGTCGGGGAGGATCAGCACCCGGTCCGGGTCCAGCGCCTCGACCGCACCTTCGTCATGGGTGACGAGAACCATTGCGCCCTCGTACGAGCGGATGGCCGCGAGCACCTCCTGGCGTGAGGCCGGGTCCAGGTTGTTGGTCGGCTCGTCGAGCAGCAGCACATTGGCGGCCGAGACGATCAGGCTGGCCAGCGCTAGGCGCGTCTTCTCCCCGCCGGAGAGCACCCCGGCGGGCTTGTAGGAGTCGTCGCCGGTGAACAGGAAGGAACCGAGGACGCTGCGGGCCTGGGTGTCGGTCAGCTGTGGCGCGGCGGACTGCATGTTCTCCAAGACACTCCGGGTGACGTCGAGAGTCTCGTGCTCCTGCGCGTAGTAGCCCACCCGGAGGCCGTGACCGGCCACCACCTCGCCGGTATCGCCTGAGTCGACGCCGGCGAGGATGCGCAGCAGCGTGGTCTTGCCGGCGCCGTTGAGGCCGAGCACCACCACGCGGCTCCCACGGTCGATGGACAGGTCGACGTCGGTGAAGATCTCCAGCGAGCCGTACGACTTGCTCAGCTCGCGGGCCGTCAGCGGGGTCTTGCCGCACGGCGCCGGCGTCGGGAACGAGATCTTGGCGACGCGGTCGTTCGCGCGTTCTGCCTCGAGCCCGGCCAGCAGGCGTTCGGCCCGCTTGGCCATGTTCTGTGCTGCGGTCGCCTTGGTCGCCTTGGCGCGCATCTTGTTGGCCTGTCCCATCAGCTGCTCGGCCTTGCGCTCGGCGTTGGACCGCTCCCGCTTGCGACGCCGTTCGTCGGTCTCGCGCTGCGTGAGGTAGGCCCGCCAGCCCATGTTGTAGACGTCGATCTCGGCCCGGTTGGCGTCGAGGTGCAGGACGCGGGTCACCGTCTCATCGAGCAGGGTCACATCGTGGCTGATCACGATCAGGCCGCCCTTGTGCGCCTTCAAGAACGTGCGCAGCCAGACGATGGAGTCGCCGTCCAGGTGGTTGGTCGGCTCGTCCAGCAGCAGGGTGTCGGCACCGGAGAACAAGATCCGGGCGAGCTCGATCCGACGACGCTGCCCGCCCGAGAGCGTGCGGAGTGGTTGGTCGAGGACACGGTCGGGCAAGCCCAGGCTTGCCGCGATGGTCGCCGCCTCGGACGCAGCGGCGTACCCGCCGCCGGCGTACAGCTCGCTGTCGGCGCGGGCGTAACGTCGCATTGCCTTGTCGCGCACCGAGTTGTCTGCCGAGGCCATGTCGATCTCTGCCCGCCGGAGGGCGTGGACCGACTCGTCCAGGCCGCGGGCCGACAGGATCCGGTCCCGGGCAGCGATGTCCAGGTCCCCGGTCCGTGGGTCCTGGGGCAGATAGCCGATGGTCCCGCTGTTGGTGATTCGCCCCGCGCTCGGTTCGCCGTCGCCGGACAGCACCCGGGTGAGCGTGGTCTTGCCCGAGCCGTTGCGTCCGACGAGCCCCACCTTGTCGCCGTCCCCGACCCCGAAGCTGGCACCGGTCATGAGAACGCGGGAGCCCACACGGAGCTCGAGGTCGTGAACTGTCAACATCGCATGTCAAGGGTACGGATCAGGCTGCGGAGCTGCGGTACCCGGGGAGGAGCTCGTCCACAAGCGCGTCGGTCTGCGGCGCCGCGCCACCTGGCGAACCGTGCTCGGCGATGGCACCGTACATCTGATCTGCGACGGTCCTGGTGTCGTTGGGGCCGCCGAACCTCGATGCCAGCCGCAACGCAGCACGCCACAGCTCCTCGCTGGCCGGTGCCATCGCCAGTCCGCGCAACAGGGCGTCACGCGCGCCGACGGCGTCGTCGCCCTGGGCACACGACTCAGCGACCACCCGGGCCGTGAGGACGACGGCCAACGGCATGTCGGTCTCGACGCTCTCCTGAGCCAGCCAGGCGTACCGTCTGCCCGGTAGACCGGTCCACGCCGGGCCGCGTACGAGGTCGAGCGCGGACTGGAGCAGCCGGGTGTCACCGCCCGGCTGCGTTGCACCGCGGTTGAGGGCCGCGCGGAACCCGTCCCAGTCGACCGACACGTGGTCGGTGTCAAGCGCCCAGGCGCCATTTCGTAGTGCGAACAGCGCCTCGTGGTCCGGGCCGTTGCCGAGCCAGCGCTGAGCCTCGGCGAGCGCGGCGTCGCGGGTCGACGGGTCGACACCGCGCGGCCAGATCGCTGCGCCGAAACGGTCGGGGTGCACCCCGCCGGGGTGCAGGGCGGCGAAGACGACGATCTCGGTGAGCAGCTCGCGCCGCCCCTCCTCGACCTCGCCGTCGGTTTGGACCTCGATCGGTCCGAGGACGTTGATGTTGATCTGGGTCGTCACGACGTCGGCCCGGTCGACGTCCGCCTCGACCTCGGCAGCGAGGACACGGGCTACCTCGTCGAGGCGCAGCTGCGAGGCTGCCGGATCCTTCGGCTCGGCGAACAAGCCGGCGAGCGACCGGTACGCCGAGGTGGTGAGCAGCTGCGCCTCGACATCGATGCCGAGCAACCCGCTGGTCATGCGGTTCTGCGCGGACATGGCGAATCTCGCCGCGGCGTCGGGGCAGTCGCCGACGACCACCACGGCGACGCCGACCTGCGTGTCGGCCGCCAGGTCGGTCAGCCGCTTGACCGCCCCGGGGTCAGGCACCGCAGAGCACACGACGAGCTCGAAGGTCCACTCCTGCCCGCGCTGAGGCAGCATGCGCGCGGTACGGGCGGACGTGGCGTCGGCGCGTCGGCAACCGGATCGCTGGAAGGAGGCGACGTTGTCGAGCGACTCGATGGCTCGCTCGACGTCATCGACGTGCCGGATGTCACCCAATGCCGAGAGGTCGTCGGCGAAACCGACGAGGGTGACTCGGGTGAGGTCGGCCCAGGGATGTATCGCCACGTCGACTGCCATGTTGAGGGCGACGGCACGTGCAGAGACCGGCTCGCCTCCGATGGACACCAGTCCGGGTACGCCCTCGAGGTCGAACATCGCCAGCGAACCGTCGTCGCGGCGTCCGAGCGCCACCAGACCCGGCACGGGCGACGGCGCGGAAGGGGCGGTCCATCCGAACGCCGCCGACCGGTCGGCAACCCAGACCCTGCCGTCCTGCCGCGCTGTCCAGCCTTCGCGTACGGCCGTCTCCGGCGCGGCCGCGAACGCCATCACCAGGCCGTCCGTGCCGAGGGTGCAGCGGGCGGGAGCGGGCACCGTGCCGTTGGCGGGGTTCCACGCACGCAGGGCGCGATCGACCCAGAGGGCGGTCTCTTCGTCGGCCTCTTCGCGCAGCGCCATGACCGGCATCGGGACGCCACTGCCGGCACCGTGCGTGTCTGGCTCGGTGTCGGCTCGTCCCGCCCACAGTGCCGCGGCGCTCATGCTGGCACTGCGACGCCGCAACCGCATCAGCAGGCTCGCAGCCAGCAGGCCGCCGGCGACCCCGAACACCGGCGCCCATGACGGCGTCTGCGGCTCAGTCGCACGCGTGTCGGCGTCATCCCCGCTGCGGCCCGCGGCAGCACTGTCCATCTCGACATCACTCTGCGGCGCGTCATCGCTGTGAAGCCCGGCTTCGCTCTGCGCGGCGGCTGGGCGAGCGGTGACCTCCCGCGTCACCGCGGCCATGTCGTCCTCGCCGCGGCCGTAGTCGACGATCTTGAGCTCTGGCCCCTTGGCGTCAGAGGGCAGCTGGATCACCCAGCCCGGGTGGATCAGGTCGGCCCGGGTCATGACCTGACCGTCGGGCTGGGTCTGGTCCTTGTTGAGGCGGTAGATCTCCTTGTACCGCAAGCCGTCACCGAGGTAGCGCTCGGCGATGTCCCACAGGGTGTCGTAGTTGCGGCCGTGGGGCGGCTTGACGTCGTAGTAGGTGACCCGCCCCTTGCGCTGGCCGGCGACCTGGTCCGGAGCCGCCGGGGAGGACGCACCGGACGCGGTGGAGTCCTTCGTGCCTTCGGCTCCCGCGGCGGCTCCGGACCAGGTCGCCGGCCAGCGCAAGGGGCG
>Ga0136612_10000108_pt1 | contig 21060 bp, 16 predicted proteins | sample AntDryUQ224A2306_2_FD_106644 | JGI IMG/M metagenome (GOLD analysis project Ga0136612, IMG submission 106644) | Polar desert sand microbial communities from Dry Valleys, Antarctica - metaG UQ224A (23.06) | ecosystem: Environmental > Terrestrial > Soil > Desert | place: Antarctica: Dry Valley... | reverse complement strand
GCCTTGAAGCGCTCTTCGCGACGATGGGCGACCGAGCGCCTCGGACGGCGCTACTCACCGGCAGCCACAAGGGCAAGGCTCGCGCAGAGACGTACAGCGCGCTCCAGTCCGGCGAGATCGCTGTAGCGGTTGGCACGCACGCACTTATACAGCAGTCCGTCGTGTTCAAGTCGCTCGCGCTCACTATCGTGGACGAGCAGCACCGGTTCGGCGTCGAGCAGCGCGCGGCGCTCACCTCCAAGGGGAAGCACGCTCACATGCTGGTGATGACCGCCACCCCCATACCTCGGAGCCTGGCGCTCACTGTCTACGGCGACCTCGACATCTCTGTGCTCGACGAAATGCCTCCCGGTCGCCAGACTATCAAGACGTATGCGCTCGGACCGGAGAGCCGCCACTGGGCCTACAACTTCCTGCACGACGAGGTATCCACGGGGCGACAGGCGTTCATCATCTGCCCGCTGGTCGAGGAGTCGGAGAAGATCGAGGCCAGGGCGGCGACGGCGGAGCACCAGCGACTACAGCAGGACGTTTTCCCCAACCTGCGCCTCGGCCTGCTGCACGGCCGTATGCGCTCGAAGGACAAGGACGCCGTGATGGAAAGCTTCCGGGCGCGCGATGTGGATATACTCGTTTCAACATCCGTCGTCGAGGTGGGCATAGACGTTCCGAACGCGTCCGTGATGCTCGTCGAGGGGGCGGACAGATTCGGCCTCGCTCAGCTCCACCAGCTCCGGGGACGCGTGGGGCGTGGCGGCGACCAGTCGTACTGCCTGCTGCTCGCCGATTCAGCCGGCGAGGATGGGCGCAAGCGGCTTGAGATCGTGCAACAGAGCGCCGACGGGTTCTATCTCGCCGAGCAGGACCTCCAGATGCGCGGCCCCGGAGACTTCTACGGGACGCGGCAATCGGGCCTGATGAACCTCAAGGTCGCCATCCTGACGGATATGGGGCTGCTTGAGGAGACCCGTAGCCTCGCGGCCCGCCTGCTTGAAGACGACCCGACGTTGGAGAGTTACCCCGCCCTCGCCGACCGCGTCCGCCGCAGACTCTCGACGCTAAGCGAAGCGAACTAGAACGTGCGAGTCACAGGCGGCGAACTTCGCGGCTTCAACCTGCGCTCTCCCACGGGACCGGGCACGCGACCGATGTCCGATAGGCTCAAGCTCACCTTGTTCAACATGCTTGTTGCACGCGACCAGCCGCGCGGGCGGGTGCTCGACCTCTACTCCGGCACGGGTGCGCTCGCAATCGAGTCGCTCTCCCGAGGCGCCGACGCGGCGGAGTTGGTGGAACAGAACGGCTCTATGGTCGGCGTGATCCGCCAGAACCTCAAACACACTCGGCTCGAATCGCGAGCGCGCGTCCACAAGCGGTCCGTTGAGGGGTTCCTCGCACACCCGCCGGAGCGTGAGGAACCCTTCGACCTGGTGTTGATGGACCCACCGTATGCCGATCCGACGATCGCGACGATCCTGGCCGCCGTCGGCGCACGCGGTTTTCTCGCGCCAGATGGACTGCTCGTGCTCGGCCACACCTCCCGACGAGAGTTCGACGCCTCGATCCCCCCACTGATCCTGGAGACCAAGCGCTGTCACGGCGACTCGTGCATCAGCTTCTACGAACTTCGACCGCCCAGCGCCGAGGCCGCCGACGGCGAGCCGCTTTTCACGGAGGACTGAGCGCCGACTTTCGCGACCCACGGGCGAAGCTGCATCGGGTAGAATGCGTGCTGATAAGCCGTGGGACTTTTTAGGGTCGCCGACGGCGTAGGAAAGGCGGGATTCACGTGGATATGAACGCGTTGCTGGACCAGCTCGAGTCACTTGTCAGCAGCTCGAAGAAGGTCCGTTTCAGCAGTAGAATAATGGTTGACGAGGACGAAATCCTCCACCTCATAGACCAGGTGCGAACGGCGATACCCGAGGAAATACGGCAGTCGAAGCGTATGCTCACCGAGCGCGAGCGCATCATCGCCAACGCCCAGACCGAGGCGGATCGAATCGTCGCCGAGGCGCACGCCGGGGCCGTGGAGCGAGTAAACGAGGCACAACTCCTTACCGACGCGCACGCCCGCGCAGACGCCATAGTGGCGCAAGCGACGCTCAATGCCGAGGAGGTGCGCGCCGGCGCGGATCAGTATGCAGCGGATGTGCTGCATAGTCTCGACCAGATGCTCAGCACGTTTCTCGGCCACGTACACAACGGTCTCAAGGAGTTGGAGTAACCCCCGTCGGCCCGTGCACTCACGTACGCAGGTCCGCGCGGGGGCCCGGCTGGCCGCCTCAACTGCACCGAAGTGAGCGCCGACGCCTTACCCGAGCCGGGAGTTGAGCGTCTTTGTCTCGCGCAGGGTGATGTGCGGCCGAATCTCGAAGCGGAGGAGGCTGTGCGCTCGTCGCAGCGCCGCCTCGACCGTCGCGGGGCCGTCGGCCCGTGCGAAGATGAAGCCCAGGTAGCTCGCGCCCTCGGGCAGCGGCACGAGCGGGCGATGCAGCCGCGCTGTAATCTGCACGTCCACGATCCCTTCCACCTCACGTGCACCCTCGACGCCCTCGACGCCCGTCAGCATCCCGGCGGCTGGTATCGGGATCATCATCACGCCGGCGGCGGCGCGCTCGCGCTCGGCGTCCAGCACTGGCAGTCCGACTGCGTGGCGGAGTATAAGCTCTTCTAGACACATGCCGGCGCCGAAACGCAGCACGGTGGAGCAGAGCCCTCCGATAGACCGACCGGCGATCTCGACTATCCACGGCCCTGCGTCGTTCACCCGAAGCTCAGCGTGTACCGGCCCCTCGCGCAGCCCCAGCGCGCTCGCTGCCAGGGCGGTGCACGAGGCGACCGACGCCTGCACATCCTCGGGCAGGCGCGATGGCGTAACGTATATCGTCTCCTCGAAGTACGGGCCGTCGAGAGGGTCCGGCTTGTCGAAGAGGGCGAGCACTTGGAGCGACCCGCCCGTCAGCAACCCCTCCAGCGCGACCTCGACGCCAGGAATGAAATCCTCGACGAGCACGTCCGTCGAATCCGGCGCCGCACCGTCCTCGAGCAGCAGCTTGCCGAGCCGTTGGAAGGCGACGATGAGTTGCTCGGGGTCGTCGGCGCGCATGACGCCTCGGCTGCCCGAGAGCCGCAACGGCTTGAGCACACAGGGGTACCCCACCTCTCGGGCGATCTCTCCGGGATCGGACGAGAGTGAGTAACGCCGGAACACCGGCACGGGCGCGCCGCCCTCCCGCAGCCGGTCGCGCATCACCCCCTTGTCCCGAGCCGCGAGCGCCGAATCGGGAGAGTTGTGCGGCAGCCCCAGGCGTGCGCTCGCCTCGGCGGCGATCAGCGCGGCGCCGTCGTCGAGCGATAATATCGTCAAGACAGGCTCGCGGCCGGCGTACTCCACTACCGCCTCGACCGCTCGCTCGGGGTCGTTGAACGGGACGCCGAGAGGCACGCGCCAGTACTCCGCGAGCTGTTCGGGCAAGTCGAGGGCCTGCACTACGTCCAGCCCAAGCCCCTCCGCAGCCGACATGAACGCGCTCGCACGGTACGTGGTCGGCGTCGTCAGCAGCATCACGCGAGGTCGCGGCTCGACGGGCGCGGTTGGTGCGGAATCCGGAGTACTCATCGCTTTATCATACCACCCTGCGCCGTGTGGGCGACCGTAGCGGATGTTGCGAAGGCGGTCGCGTTCAGTGTGCGCCCCCTCGGGTGCGGCGGACCGAGGCATCGAACCAGGCGGTCGCTACGCCGCCGAAACGACTCGAATGTAGGTTACTGTGGTACGACGCAACCGCGCCATCAGATGAGTGAATCGCGCTAGGAAGCCGTACTTGCGCTTCAACGCAGTTCTCGCACGCGCATGCTCTGTGACCGGCAGTATGTGAGCACGCACCCCAACTTCGGCGCCTCGCGCCACGCCGCTTGCATTGCTCGGTGCGATCAGCGCCCTCGGGTCGTTCCGAAGGCGCTTCACCTTGCCAGTGTTCGCCGGGGTCGCGATGTAGAGTTGGCCGCCTTCTAACGCGAACCACATCGCACTGGCCACCCCTTCGCCGTTCTTGCGGAAGGTAGTTAGTCTTGCATACTTGTGGCCGTGTAGGGCCGCAAACGCCGTGTCCGCGTCGGGTTCCGTCATGCAGTACGGCGCCTTTCTTTGGGATGTGCTCTGAGCAATTCACCGCGCGGCAGCACTTTGTAAAGCCTCACGAACGATCCACGGTCCGCGTAAGCATTACGATACTGAAAGCCGCCGCCACAGTGTGCATCACCATCGCCACGAACGCGATCGGCCACGTCATACCCGCGAACCGAGGCGAGTCGGATCCCATTATGACTATGGGATTGGAGTACGACAACACCAGCAAGACCAGCGCGACGATCGTGAACAGTCGCGCAGGCCGGCTCGAGAAGCGATTTATGAATGCGAAGACCACCGTCGCCAAGAGCACGCCTGCAATAGTGCTGACGGCTATCGAAACGGGCTGCATTGGAGCGAGCTGTGCGGGGGCGTCCACCACGGGCGCCGCGACGAACCCAATTATCACGTTTAGCACCGCCGCGAGGACCGCCGCCGTGAGCCCGGCGCGAATAATCTGACCGAGCGTCGCCCTCCGCCCGACCGCCCGACCGCCCGATGTACTTGACGTCGCCATTGCGTTCCTCCTGTCAGTGTCGGCGGGAGCGTCGCGCCCCCGATTCGGATGCTTGATTATCGGCCACATGGGCAGCGAGCCCCTTCGTACTATCATCATACACCCGCCTCGGCGCACGGTACACCCTGCAACCGGGTGGCGGAGGGTTGCCGATACGGACAGGTGGGCGCCTGCCCACACGTATAGGCGCCGCCGGGATGCGATCACGTCGTGCGCCGAGGCTCACCGTCCGGCGGTCGCGTCGGGAATGGGAGCGTTCAACAACAGTGCCGCGACCTCCTCCGTGGGGGTGAGCGCGGCGATCTCGGCGACCTCGGGCGCGGTCTTCGGGCGTGCCAGGCCGAGGCGGTTGAACCACACCGCCCGCACACCCACAGCAACTGCGCCGAGCACGTCGGCGCTCCACGAGTCGCCCACCATGACCGCTTCGCTCGGCTCGCACTCCGCCTTCGAGAGCGCGAGGCGGTAGATCGCGACGTCGGGCTTGGAGACGCCCGCCTCATCGGCAGTCGTCAAGTGTGAGACGAGACAGTCAAAGCCGCAGTGCTGCATCTTCTCGCGCTGCTCCTCGACGAAGTTGTTCGTGACTATGCTTATCACGACCCGACCGTGCAGCCGCTCAAGCAGTGCGAGGGCGCCCGCAACCGGGACGCGGTTTCCCTGATAGGCGGCACGGAACTGGACTGCCAGACTCTCGCACTCCTCATCGTCGAGGCTGCCACCGCACCACTCGAACAGGCGTCGGAACCGCTCGACTCGCGCCTGGTGCGGCGTCATGCCGCCCGCCAGAACAACGCTCCACGTCTCCTCCAGCAGTCTGTGGAACTCGGCCTCCAGGAGGTCCGGCTCGGCGGCTCGCAATGTCGGGTAGCCCGCAGCCAGCCCACGAAGAGTGGCGGAGCTCGTGGTTCGATGGTCGAAGAGCGTGTCGTCGAGGTCGAACATCACAGTTCGCACCGACGATGGCGACGCCGCGTTATCGCTCACCAACAGCGAGGAACTTGAGCAGCGAGAACTCTGGCGGCGTCGAGCGGACCGAAAAGCATTCCGCAGCCTGGGGAGGCGGGGTTGCGAGCAGTTCCCATACTCGCGCCCTTGCGCCGAGGGCGGCCTCGGCCTTGTCCAACCACGATGCGGTGTCAACGGCCTTCTCCCAGGTTTGCAGCAGCGACCACCCCAGCCCGGCGTCGCGGAAAAACGTCTCCCACTCAGCGAGCCTCCACGCGCGGTGGTGCGAGGGGTCGCGCGTCTTGTCGAGCTCGTTGATCCACGCGTCCGCCGTCGGGTCGTCCGGCGCATAGTTGTCGGCGAGCACGAGCCTGCCGCCGGGCGAGAGTACCCTGGCCGCCTCGCGGACGAAGCGGGCGGGGTCCGCGAAGTGGTGGGCGCACACACGACACGTCACGATCTGGAAAGCCCCGTCTCCGAACGGCAGGGCCTGCGCCGAACCTACCACCCACTCAACGTTCGACGCGTTGCGACTCGCGGCGAGCTCGCGAGCGTGGTCGAGCATCTCGGGCGTGGCGTCGAGCCCAACCCCGGACGCAATGTGCGGTGCGAGCGCGAGTAGTGCGTGGCCGGCGCCGGTACCCACATCGAGCGCGCGGTCGGTCGGCGTCGGCCGCGCGACCTCGACTATCGGGCCGATGTCGGGGTCGAAGCCGGTCTCTCGCGCGTACCTCCCCGCGATGGGCCCGAACTGCTTTGCGGTTCGCGTCAAGTTGTCGTCGGTCACGCTTGCCTCCGGTTTCTATCTCTGCTCAGCCGCCTGTGCTCAGCCGCGCGACACCGGTCACGCCCTATCTATTCGAACGAACGCCTGCTCGTCGCCGACCTGTACTCCCGTAAATCCGGCAGGCTCCGGCTCGTCGGTGAACGCGATCGAGTCGGCGAGAGTCTCCGCGCGGGCGTAGTCGTCGAAGCGCGCAAGGGCCTCCCGGAGGTCGCCGGAGCCCTGATACCCAACGGCTATCCGGTCGTTGATTTCGAGGCCCGCGAGCTTGCGCCCGTTCTGCACCTGGCGCACGAAGTCGCGCACCAGCCCCTCGTAGAAGAGCTCGGGCGTGAGCTCCGTGTCGAGCGCAACGACATAGCCGCCCTCGGCTGCGGTCGCCAGTCCAGGTCGCTCACTCTCCTTGATCAGCAGCTCCTCGGGCGTGAGCAGCGCCGTCTCGCCGTCGAGCTGCACCTCCACCGAACCGCCGGCCAGCGCACGCAGAGCAATCTCCTCGGGGTCGAGCTTGAGCAGCGCAGCCCGGATCGCCGGCATTCTGCGCCCGTACTTCGGACCGAGCACAGGCAGATTCGGCAAGACGGAGTAGCTCACGAGGTCGCCCGCGCTGTCCACGATTTCGAGGCGCTTTACGTTTAACTCTTCCAGCACCTGGTCGCGCAGTCTCTCAAGCCCGCGACCAAGCTCGAGCGTCGGAGTCTTTACCAGGACGCGAGCCAACGGCTGTCGGACCTTCAGGTTGGCGCCGCTCCGAGCCGCGCGACCAAGCTCGACAACCCGGATAGCCGCCTCGACCGCGCGCTCTAAGTCGGCGTCCACGAGCGTCGCGTCGCAGACCGGATATTCTGTAAGGTGGACGCTCTCCGGCGCGGTCGCGTCGTTCGACCGCACCAGGTTCTGATAAATGCTCTCGGCGAGAAACGGCGTCATCGGCGCCATCAGGCGCGCGAGCGTCGTGAGGCACGTCCACAGTGTGTGATACGCCGCCCGCTTGTCACTGTCGGTCCCCGACTTCCAGAAACGTCGGCGGTTGCGTCGGATATACCAGTTCGAGAGCTCGTCAACGACGTAGCGCTCGATCCTGCGGGACGCGGCGGCAAAGTCGTACCGGTCGAGGTCAGTGCGCACGTCGGCAGTGAGCGTGTTCAGGCGCGAGACGATCCAGCGGTCGAGGAGGCTCCGCGCCTCGGCGTCTGCACGAACGTCGTCCGTCGGTGCGTAGCCGTCGAGGTTCGCGTACGTCGTGAAGAAGCTGTAGGAGTTCCAGAGCGGCAGCACGAATCGGCGGCGCACATCGTCGGTGAGCGATGGGCCGAAGTTCACGTTGTTCGCGATGTTGTGGGCGCAAAAGAGCCACCGCATTATATCCACGCCGAACTCGTCCGCCGCGTCGTCGAACCAGATCGCGTTGCCCTTGCTCTTGTGCATGTCCTCGCCGTGCTCATCGCGCATGGTCTGAAAGCCGAGAATGGTCGCTGTTGGAGGGCGGTCCTCCAACGCAGTGCTCATGGTGAGCAGCGAGTAGAACCAGTTGCGAAACTGGCCGGGAAAGCTCTCTGTGATAAAGTCCGCCGGGAACCACTTCTCCCAGTAGTCTCGGTCGTGGCGGTACTTCAGCGTGGAGTACGTGACGATGCCCGCGTCGAGCCACGGGTTTCCGACGTCCTTGATGCGCTCGACCGTTTCGCCGCACCAGGAGCATGCGATCTTCACCGCGTCCACCCAGGGCCGGTGAGGTGTGTGTCCTACGAAGTCGTCCCATCCTTCGACGGCGCGCTCCTTGAGCTCGGTCTCCGAGCCTATCACGTCAACCTTACCGCAGCTCGCGCACTCGTAGATCGGCAGCGCGAGGCCCCAGTATCGCTTCTTGCTTATCATCCAGTCGTGCATGTTTCGCAGCCAATCGAGCTCGCGCTCGCGACCGTACGAGGGTATCCACTCGATCTCCTCAGTAACGCGCATCAGTCGGGGACGCAATCCGTCCATCGAGATGAACCACTCGTCCACCAGCCGGAACACCAGCTCGGTGGAGCAGCGCCAGCAAACGGGGTAGCGGTGCGTGTAGACCTGCACCCGGTAGAGCCGCCCCTTCTCGCGCAGGTCGTCGTCTATCCACGGAGCGGTATCGCCCACATAGCGGCCTGTGAGCGGTCCGAAGCCCTCGACGAACACGCCCAACTGGTCGAGCGGCGCAAGCACGGCCAGGTCGTTTTCCTTTGAGAGAGCGTAGTCCTCCTGGCCGCAGCCGGGGGCGATATGCACGATGCCCGTGCCCTCCTCGGCTCCGACCTCCGTCCAGGAAATCACCTTGTGACGAACGTCCGCCGCGGCGGGCAGCTCGTCGTACGGCCCCACATACTCCCACCCGAGCATGTCCGCCCCCTTGACTGTTCCCAGCACCTGGTGCTCGCCTCGCAGCGCGCCCTTCACAGCGCCCTCCGCGAGGTAGTAAGTCTCGTCGCCCTGTTGCACGCGCACGTAATCCAGGTCGGGGTGAACCGCCGCAGCGACGTTCGAACTCAACGTCCATGGCGTGGTGGTCCACACGAGCAGCGACTCGTTGGGGCGATCCACTAGAGGCAGCTTGACGTAGAGGCTCATGTGCTGGGTGTCCTTGTAGCCCTCGGTAACTATCTCGTGCTGCGAGATACCCGTGCCGCAGCGCGGGCACCACGGCATCACGTCGTGCCCTTTGTATATCCAGCCCTGCTCGTGGCATCGCTTAAGAAACAACCAGATTGTGTAGTTGTTCTCGTCGGACATCGTGAAGTACGAGTCGTCCCAATCCATCCAGTAGCCGAGTCGGATGGACTGCTCGGTTTGTCGGCGGGCGAACGTGAGCACCCGCTGCTTGCAGGCTTCGACGAACTCAGCTATGCCGTAGGTTTCGATGTCGCGCTTGGACTTGAGCTTGAGCTCCTTCTCGACCTCGACCTCGACCCACAGCCCCTGGCAGTCGAACCCGTTCTGGTAGCGCTGCTCCTCGCCGAGCATCGTGTGGTATCGCTGTACGACGTCCTTGTAGGTGCGCCCCCAGGCATGGTGAACGCCCATGGGGTTGTTGGCCGTGATAGGGCCGTCTATGAACGAGTAGGTCTTGGACGCGCCGTCGTTGCGCGTGAGATACTTGCGCATTACGCCGTGCTCGTCCCACCAGCGCTGAACCTCGTGCTCGAGCGCCACAAAGTCGGTCTTGGGCGATACGTCTTTGAACATGTTGACACTCCCTATGGTATTGACCTGGCGCGACCGATAGCCCCGCCGATCAAAACTAAACGCAAAACAGCCCGTCCTCATTTACAAGAGGACGGGCTGCACACACAAGTGCGAATTAGAGGCCCGCGGTACCACCTCGATTAGCGTTTCCGCTCGCTCGCTGGGACGCGTGTTCACGTCCCTGCCAGGGTAACGGGCGGCCATAAATCCCGGCCGCGTCTACTCCGCGCTGGGCGTTTCGGGCGGCGGCTCTGGAATGATAGTCTGCGGTTCGCTCGCACCCGGCTTGCACCTTCTCCGGGCTCTCTGGGCGACCGTAGTCCGCCGACTGCGTTTCCTTCACAGCCTGTATCAAGAGTATAGCAGCGCCGCGCGTTCGCCGCAACACGGCTGAGCAGCTCGAGAGCCGGACTCCGACCCTGCACCGAGGCGGCTCGACGCACGAGGGTGCGCCCGCCCAACCCGATACTCCTTCAGGAATCAATCTCCAAAGAAGTCCGTGGGTTCACGCGGGTAAACACGGCGCGTGGTTTCGGCACGACGGAGGTGGATACAACGCATCCGGGCGAGTATCATTGGAGGGGCAGAGATTGACAAGCCGGGCTGCGCTCGGCGGCCGGGTCGGCTTACGGCTTGACGCCGGGTCCGGCGCCGTGCTACAGTCCAGCCTGCTAGCATCGTCACAGGTCGCGGCGCGACGAGTGTTCCGCCGTCGCCTAACATTCACCGGAGGTAGCGTTGAATACCAGGCTGCAACCCCGACTAATCGCATTTCTCGTTATGACGTTGCTGCTCGCCGCCTGCGGCTCCAACAGCGTAACTACCAACACCCCCGTCCCGGCGGGCGGTCCAACCACAGCGGCCAGCCCTGTAGGCGGCGGCTCGAGGGAACCGACGGGTGAGCCCATAGCGACCAGCGCCTCCGAGCCGACCGCCTCAGTTGAACCAACGACTGAGGCGAACGCGACGGCTCCAGTGGAGGAGACGTCTTCAGCCGCCGGCCCAACCGCCGCGGGCGGTCCGGCTGCGCAGGCTTCCGCCACGAGTGGGTCGGTCAAGATGCTAAACCTCGCACTGATGATCAACGGCACGCTGGGCGACAAGGGCTTCTTCGACTCGGCGAAGGCCGGGACCGACCGAGCCAAGGCGGAGCTCGGAGCAAAGGTGCGCGTCGTCGAGGAGCGAGACGCGGCCAACTGGGAGTCGGTGCTCCGACAGCTCGCACAGGGCGACTACGACGCGATCGTGCTGGGCACCTTCCAGATGGTTGACGCGCTCAACAACGTTGCGCCCGAGTTCCCGAATCAGAAGTTCATCCTCTTCGACGCCACGGTAGACCAGCCAAACGTCGCCAATATAGTCTACGCCCAGAACGAGGGCTCGTTCCTCGCCGGCGCGCTCGCCGGGTGCGTCGTGTCTCGATCCGAGATGAAGGGGCTGAGCGGCGACAAGGTGATCGGCGCCGTCGGCGGCCTCGATATAGACGTCATAAACGACTTCATCGTTGGCTACGAGCAGGGCGCCAAGTACGTGGACCCGGAGATCGAAGTGCTCAAGGCGTACAACAGCGGCGCGAACGCCTTTGAGGATCCGAATAAGGGCAAGGAGCTGGCCAACGCGCAGCTTGAGCAGGGGGCGGGAGTCGTCTTCAACGTCGCGGGCAAGACTGGCCTCGGCGTACTTGAGGCGGCTTCCGAGGCGGGTCGTTATTCGGTCGGCGTGGACTCAAACCAGAACGCGCTCTACCCCGGCAGCGTGCTCACGAGCATGCTCAAACGAGTGGACAACTCGGTCTTCGACCTGATCCAGATCGAGGCGACGAGCTCGCTCCGAACGGGGCGGACGTATCCGTACGGCATCCAGAACGAGGGCGTCGGCCTGGCCGAGGATGCGCTCTACGACCAGCACGTCCCGCAGGCGTGCAAGGACCAGGTGGAAAAGGCCAAGATGGACATCGCGAGCGGCAAGGTCGAGGTGGCGACGGCGTTCAAGTAGACGAACCGCTGAGACGACAGGGAGAGCGAGGCGCGCGGAATGCGCCCGCTCGCCTCACCACCCATAATGCGTACGGGTACAACATGACTCACCACGACGAGCAGCGAGCCGAAACCGTCGTACAGATGTGGGGCGTCACTATGCAGTTCCCCGGCGTGCTGGCCAACGACGCGGTGGACTTCGACCTGCGTCGCGGCGAGGTGCACGCCCTCGTCGGCGAGAACGGCGCCGGCAAGAGCACGCTGATGAAGATACTCTTCGGCCTCCACACTCCCGACTCCGGCGTTATCGAGGTGGACGGCGCGGGGGTTGAGATTCGTCGTCCCCAGGACGCCATCAACCTCGGCATCGGGATGGTGCACCAGCACTTCATGCTCATCCCCTCGCTCACCGTCGCCGAGAACCTCACCCTCGGGATCGAGCCCCGGCGAGGCGTATTCTACGACCTGGAAGGAGCCGTCCGAATCACGTCGGAGCTCTCCAAGCGCTACGGCCTGCGGGTCGAACCACGCGCCCTCGTGAGCAGTATCTCAGTCGGTCAAAGGCAGCGCGTGGAGATACTCAAGACCCTGGCACGAGGCGCCCGCATACTTATCCTTGATGAGCCGACCGCAGTGCTAACGCCGCAGGAGACCGACGAACTGTTCCGAGTGCTCCGCAACCTGGTACAGCAGGGTATGAGTGTGGTGCTCATCACCCACAAGCTGCGAGAGGTTTTGGCCGCCTCAGACCGCGTTACCGTCATGCGCGGTGGGAAGCGCATCGGCACAGTCGAGACCGCCGAATCTAGCGCCGACGAACTGGCTCGGATGATGGTGGGCCGCGACGTACTGTTCCGGGTTGACAAGGACGAGGCGACGCCGGGCGAGACGCTCCTCGAAGTACACAAGTTGGGGGCGCTGGACGAACGGGGCCTGCCCGCTCTTCGAGGGGCGACTTTCAAAGTCGGCCGCGGCGAAATCTACGGCGTAGCCGGCGTCGAGGGCAACGGTCAGTCCGAGCTGATCGAGGTTGTCACCGGCCTTCGGCGCGCAACCTCCGGCTGGGTGGACGTGGCGGGCGCCCGCATCGAGCGCTACTCCGTCCGCCGCAGACGCGAACTGGGGCTCGCACATATACCCGAGGACCGACTGACGTACGGCGCAAGCGCTACCGCTTCGGTCGCCGAGAATGCGGCGATGGGTTATCACTATCGCCGGCCGCTAGCTGCCTGGCTGTGGCTTTCGCGGGGCAAGCTTCTGGCCTGGGCGAACAAGCTGATCCGAGCCTTCGACGTGCGAGGCGCTCGACCCGACACTCCAATGGGGACGCTCTCGGGCGGCAATATGCAGAAAGTCGTGGTCGCCCGCGAGATGAGTCACCACGCGCGCGTACTTATCGCCGCGCAGCCCACGCGCGGTGTAGACGTAGGCGCCATCGAGTTCATACACCGCAAGTTGATAGAATACCGCGACCAGGGCGCTGCGGTCCTGCTTGTCTCAGCAGAGTTGTCGGAGGTACTCTCAATCTCGGATCGTATCGGCGTGATGTACGGCGGGCGGATCGTCGCCGAGTTCGACGGCCGGACGGCGACGGAGGAGGAGCTGGGGATGTACATGCTTGGCGCGCGCACGGAAAGTCGGCCCACAGCGTGAACCTTCGATTGAGGACCGCTTCGCTTTGGCCTGCGCTGCCTCCTGTGCTCTCGTTCCTCGCGGCCCTCGTGGTGAGCGGCGTGATCCTGATCCTGCTCGGCTACAACCCGCTGCCGATCTTCGAACTGTTGCTTATCGAGCCGTTTCGCAGCCTGAGCAACATCGGCGGGGTGCTCGAACGGATGGTGCCGCTGTTGCTCGCGGGGCTGGCCGTGGCGGCGGCGTTTCGCGCCGGCGTGTTCAACCTGGGAGTCGAGGGGCAGCTCTACCTCGGCGCCTTCGCCGCAGCGTGGGTGGGTTTCACACTGGCCGCTCCCGGCCCTGTCCAGATCGTCGCCGCGATGGCGTTCTCGGCCCTCGTCGGCGCGCTCTTCGCGCTAATTCCCGGGGTGCTCCGAGCGTACTTCAACGCCAACGAGATCGTAACCACGATCATGCTCAACTACGTCGCCATCAACCTCGCGAGCTGGCTTGTCACCGGACCTTTCAAGGCGCCGAACGTCGGTAGCGCGGACTCCGAGGCAATCGCCGCGACGGCGAGACTGGGTCGGTTTCTGCCCGTGTCGCGAGCGCACATAGGACTCTTCATCGCACTCGCGCTCGCAGTTGGGCTGTATCTGCTGCTCTATCGTACTACCATCGGCTACGAGCTGCGGATGACCGGCGCCAACTCCCGCTTTGCACAGTACGGCGGCGTCAGCGTGCCGAAGACGATCCTGATCGCCATGCTCGTCAGCGGCTGCCTCGGCGGGCTCGTAGGCGGCGTGGAGGTGCTGGGGATACAGTATAGGTTTCGCAGTGGGTTCTCGCCGGGATACGGCTTCGACGGCATAACGGTCGCGCTGCTGGCGCGGGTCGAGCCGCTGGCGATGCCGCTCGCCGCGCTGCTATTCGCGGTGCTTCGCTCGGGCTCGAGCATCGTCGGCGTGCGGTCCGACGTGGGGCGGGAGGTTGTCGACGTGCTGCAATCAATCATAATCTTGTTCGTGACCGCAGAGGGGCTGTGGTACTTCGTGCGCCGTCGGCGAGCCCAGCGTGAGAATGCGGCGCCTCAATCGTCGGGCGGAGCGTAAACCATTGGAGGACTTGTTCAGGCTATTCGGCCTCAACCTGCTGGGGCCCACTCTGCGGCTCGCGACGCCTATCCTGCTCGCGGGACTCGGCGGCTTGTTCACACAGCAGGCGGGCATACTCAACATCGCCCTTGAAGGGCTGATGCTCATGGCTGCGTTCGCCGGCGCCGCGACCGCCTACTGGACGGGCGACCCGTGGCTCGGTCTGCTGGCAGGAATCCTCGCGAGCACGCTGCTCGCCTCTGTCTTCGGCCTCTTCTCAATACGACTCAAGGCCGACCTTGTGGTGGTCGGCATCGCGATAAACCTCTTCGCCGCCGGCGCCACCGTCGTGTTGCTACAGCGATTCTTCAACACAAAAGGCAGCTTCGCACCCGGCGCCCGTCTGCCCAACGTCCGTATCGAAGCGATCCAAGATGTGCCGGTGCTTGGTCACCTGTTCGGCCAGCAGAATATCCTCGTGTACTTCGGACTCGTGCTCATCGCGGTCGCCCACGTCGTGCTCTATAGAACGCCTTTCGGCCTGCGGGTGCGAGCCGTCGGCGAGAACCCGGAGGCCGCGGAAACAGCGGGTATCAATGTAGGTAGAGTGCAGTTCGTCACCGTACTCATCAGCGGAGTCCTCTGTGGAATGGCGGGCGTGAACCTCTCGCTGGGGTACCTCAGCCAGTACTCAAGCAACATGACTTCGGGTCGCGGCTTCATCGCGCTCGCAGCGCAGACCTTCGGCGCCGCCACCCCCGTGGGCACCGCCCTCGCCTCGCTCTTCTTCGGCCTCGCCGACGCGCTAAGCGTACGCCTCCAGACGCGCGGGCTTCCCAGCGAGTTCGTGCTGATGATACCCTACCTCGCGACCATCCTCGCACTTGTGCTCGTCGCCCGCCGACGCACGCTCGGAGGACGCCGCCGCGCGACGACGGAGGCAGACCAGGCCGAGGCCCGGCTCTGAGACCGACGCATACGCGCTATACGCCCTACCAGTTGGTGAACGAGCCGTCGAGACGGTGGAGATGGGGCGGCTCGGTTTGCTCGAACGTGTGAGAAAGGGCTCGCGCCGCCGCTCGGTCGAACTCGATCCCCAGCCCCGGCAGATCGCCGGCGAGCAGGTAACCGTCCTCCCACTCGGGCTGGACGGGCACGACGTCGGGCAGCACTTCGCCAGGCCGGCGCGGCTGCTCCTGCACGCCGAAGTTCGAACACGCGAGGTTGAACTGTAGACACGCCGCAGTGGAGACGGGGCCGAGCGGGTTGTGGACCGCCAGCTTGATGTAGTGCGTCTCGCACCACCCGGCGATCTTCGTCGCCTCCGTGAATCCGCCCGCGATGCACAGGTCTATCCGCGCGTAGTCTATCCACTCCTCCTCGATCAGTTGTCGGAACTCCCACTTCGAGGAGAACTGCTCGCCCGCCGCGAGCGGCACTCCCGTCCGGTTGCGGAGCGTCTTGAACGAGTCGGGGTTCTCGGAGCGCAGTGGGTCCTCAATGAAGTACGGTCGGAAGGGCTCGACCTCGCGACATAGACGTACCGCGTCGGGCAGATCGAGCCGGGTGTGTACGTCGAAGCAAAGCTCAACGTCGTCGCCGACGGCCTCGCGCACGGCCCGGAACTGCTCCAGCGCGGCGCGCACTGATCGGGCCGGCTCCAGCAGATCGCCCTGCTGCGGCAGACCCCACCGGACGAACTTCCACCCCTGCTCCGTGAGTTGCAGGCACGACTCGACGAGCGGCGCGATCTCCATGTTGTGCCCCACATTATGCGGATAGCACACCACCCGGTCGCGGACCCGCCCACCGAGCAACACATGGACCGGCACGCCGAGCGCCTTGCCCTTGACGTCCCACAGCGCGATATCAATGGCAGAGATGGCGGAACCCAGTACTTTGCCGGCCGGAAAGAATCCACCTCGGAACAGAGTCTGCCAGATGTGCTCCGTCCTAAAGGGGTCCTCGCCAATGAGCAGCGGCTTGAAGTGCTCGATCGCCCCGACCACCGCGAGCTCGCGCGCCGTCAGCCCGGCCTCGCCCACACCGTAGATTCCCTCGTCCGTATCCACAACGACGAAGAGAAAGTTGCGATGCCCGCCCCACACCGGAAAGGTCTCGATTCCAGTTATCCTCATTTTGCACCTCGCTATTCTGCGCGAACATCCGTCGCCGCCGAGAGCCGCAGGCGCCATGCCGGCGCGAGCTCGAGGTGGGCGCGAACGGATTAATTGCACGTATGTGCGACGATGCCGTTCGGTACGATGCGACGGACAGATCATCGGCGATGCATCCGCGCCATGACACCTCGACTGACGCCGCCCGGTCTATGGCGCCGGCGGCCCATACGGTTAGGTAGCGATGTTGGCGCGAGCCGGCAGGTAGCGCTTCGGGCAGGAGGCGACGAGCGAGTAATTTGGGTCCACCATGTTGCCGACGTAGCAGCCGCCGACCTGCGTCGCCAACTGGTACGCATCGAGCCGGTCGAAGCCGTACTCCGCTTCCATCCATAGCACAAGCTCGCTGTATGCGATACGCGCCGCGTCCTCCATGGGACGTGCGCTACCCACAGTCATGATCGCGTCCGACGACTCGATCCTGGGCCACAGTATCTCCTGTCCCGCGATCACGTCAAAGCTCAATACGACCCGCGCTGTGATCTCCAGCGCCACGCCGCAAAGCTCCCCCTGACCCTGGGCGGCATGTACGTCGCCCGCAAAGAAGAGCGCGCCGGGATGGTGAACTGGGAAGTACATCGTTGCACCGACGCCGGCGTCTGGAACGTCCATATTGCCGCCGTGCGGGCCAGGCGTCAGCGACGACACAGCCTCGATGTGCGGCGCCGTGCCGATAGTCCCAAGAAAGGGCGCCCACGGTACCTCCCAGCGGTCTTTCCAGGCAAACCCGCCCGACTCGGTGCGGTGGTAAATCCACGTCCGCTCCGGCAACGGGGGTTGCAGCCCTGCAGTGAACCGCGTTGTAGTTAAGCCGCCGAAGAACGGGACCAGGCAGGACGCCGCCCAGTCTCGCGTGGGCTCGATGTCTTCGATGTGCACGACGAGCGTGTCGCCGGGTTGCACGCCCTCGACATAGATTGGACCGGTCTGAGGGTTGAGGTACGGCCCCAGCACCGAGCTAGCCGACTGCTCCTCGCTGGTCAGCTTGCCGCCGAAGGCGTCCTCGGTGTAGATGGCCGCGGACTCCCCCAGCGCGACCGAGGCTACGGGTTCCGCGTACGGCCCGAACGTGAACTGATACGCGCCCGGCTGCCTGATCTCGCGCATGACCTACGCCTCCCCTCATAACTGATAGGCGGGCCGAGCCGCCCTCACAGAAGCTAGTCCGTTGCCTACTGTGGCTCCCTCCGCCCCAATCCTCGGCGAATATCGGGCGAAGAGGGAAAGCATAGTCGTGACGACGCCACAGTCCTCCGAGCGGTATGAGTACTCGGCTACCGTTCGGCTTGCCCGTGTAGCGGCATATCGTACGTTGTAAGTGGGTTGACGAGGCCGGCCTCGACTTCGAGCGCGGCGGGGCGGAGCGCGAACTCCAGCACTTCGTCCATGTTCTCAACCCAGTGGAACTCCAATTCTCGCTGAACGATTCGAGGCAGTGTCGCCAAATCCGGCTCGTTGTCCTTCGGCGCCATGATGTGCTTGACGCCGGCCTGGTGGGCTGCGAGCACCTTCTCCTTGAAACCGCCTATCGCGAGCACCCTGCCTCGGAGCGTGACCTCGCCCGTCATGGCAAGGTCGGAACGGATCGGGCGCTGCGTGATTGCGCTGATCATACCCAGCGCCATTGTGATGCCCGCGCTCGGACCGTCCTTGGGCACGGCGCCCTCTGGCAGGTGGATGTGCCAGTCCGTGGATTCCTGAAAGTTCGCCGGTATCTGGAGTTCGTGGGCGCGCGAGCGGGCGTAGCTGAGCGCGGCCTTCGCCGACTCCTGCATAACCTCGCCGAGCCGGCCGGTGATCGTCAGCGACCCCTTGCCCGGCAGCGTGGCTACCTCGACCGGCAGCAGCGCTCCGCCCAGCTCGGTCCAGGCCATGCCCATCGCAAGCCCCACCTGGTCTGTTCGCTGGCGTACGCTGGGCAGCTTGCGCGGCGGCCCGAGATACTCTTCCAGCAGAGACGTCGTCGCCCGAATGCGGGCTGTCCGACCGCTGACGATCTTGCGCGCCGCCTTGCGACAAACGGCGCCTATCTGACGTTCGAGGTTGCGAACGCCCGCCTCCCGAGTGTAGTGCCGTACGATGTGCGCCAACATCTTGTCCGAGAACTCCAGCCAGTGCGACTCAATGCCGTGCGCCGTCATCTGGCGCGGCAGCAGGAAACGCCGTGCGATCTTCAGCTTTTCGGCCTCGGTGTACCCACCGATGTGGACGACTTCCATCCGGTCGAGCAGCGGCCGCGGGATGGTGTCGAGCGAGTTTGCGGTCGCGATGAACAGCACTTTCGAGAGGTCGAACGGCAGTTCCATATAGTGATCCACGAAGTTCTGGTTTTGCTCGGGGTCGAGCACCTCGAGCATCGCGGCGGCGGGGTCGCCCTTGAAGTCCGAGCTCATCTTGTCGAGCTCGTCGAGCAGGAACACGGGGTTGTACGTCTGCGCCGTTCGCAGCCCGTGGATCAACCTACCGGGCAGGGCGCCCACGTATGTACGCCTGTGGCCCCGAATTTCCGCTTCGTCGCGCACCCCGCCGAGGCTGACGCGGACGAAGCTGCGGCCCAGCGACCTTGCAACGCTCTGACCGAGGCTGGTCTTGCCCACCCCAGGTGGGCCGACGAGGCAGAGGATGGGACTGCGCGGATCGCCGCCCGAGCGCGCAGTAAGCTCTCTCACGGCGAGGAACTCCACGATTCGGTCCTTGACCTTCTCAAGACCTTGGTGGTCCTCATCAAGCATGCGCTCCGTCAGGGAGATGTCGTATACGTCCTCGCTGTGGGCGCTCCACGGCAAACTCAGTATCCAGTCCAGATACGTTCGGATGACGCCGCCCTCTGGGGACGTGCTAGGCATCCGCTCCAGCCGCCCTGCCTCGCGCGTCGCCTTCTCTTCGACTTCTGCGGGCAGTCCGCAGGCGGCGATCTTGTCGCGCAGCACCTGTATCTCGTTGCCGCCCTCGCCGTTGAGCTCGTCGTAGATGACCTTTAGCTGCTCGCGAAGGTAATATTCGCGCTGGCTCTTGTCTATCTGCTGACGGACGCGCGAGCGTATCTTCGTCTCCAGCTCCGCCAGCTCGAACTCGCCGCCGAGCACGACGGCCAGCCGCTCCAGCCGGTCTGCCGGGTGGACGATGTCGAGGAAGCGCTGACGCTCGCGCCATTCGCCTACGAGTAGGTGGGCCAGTTTGTCCGCGAGTGCACCTGGGTCCGTTATGTGCTCGACGTCCTCGCGTCCACCCTCGCTCCGCTTCTCGAGGTGTTGTATGTAAAGTTCAAGCACGTGAGCCTGCAACACCTTCTCCACAGCGGAAGAGGCAGGAGGCTCCTCGATGGGTTCGACAGTCGCGATGTAGCTCTCGGCGATGCGGTGTACTTGCTGCAGCCGCACGCGCGACAGACCCCTAACTACCACCGACCGCGTGCCATCGGCCCTGGGCTCACAACTCGTGACGCACAGCAAAACGCCCATGCGGTTCAGCCCTGCCAAATCGGGCTCGTCATCCTCGCTGTTGTGCTGCGTGCTTGCAACGATCAGCCTGTCGGAGGCCGTCGCCTTCTCAACTGCGGTGATCGAGCAGGGCCTACCGATTGTTAGCCGCGCCTCAGATCCCGGCAGGATCACGATTTTCTTGAGCGGCAGCATCGGGTACGTGCAGGCGGCGAGAATTGTCATAATGGATCCCTTGGTTAAAACCTTGCGGCGGAACCTGTTCCCGCCCCGACCATGGTATCAGTGTAACCAGGCTTGGTTAATATTTGGTAAAAGCCAGGTAACTGTAATAAATATCCACCAAACGCCCGGAACAGTCACTAGCCCGATGGTCCCCGTGCGCATGGTACATTCGGTTACTGATTTGTTACTTGACGTCGCTTCAGTCGGAAGCACACCAAACCGAGTATCCAAGTGAGATTTGTGGGACGCCTCACGCAGTCAGGATGCGGCGTACTCGGCCACCGGACAAACATTGGAGAGTCTGCCGCCAAGGGCGCGAAGCAATCTCTCGTCAGCGGTCCACAGCGTGCATTCAAGGAGCTCGGCAGCCGCGACGTACTGGGTGTCGTAGGCGGCTGGGAGGTTGTACTCTTCAGCAACTTCAAGCGCAAGGATGCAGAGCCTGTCGGGAGACCACAAGGTCTTCGGCACGTCTAAAAATGCCGACACGAATTGCCGAGCCTCCGACAACGGAAGTGCTTCCCGAAACATTCGTCGGCGTATCGCATTCACAACTTCGCTGACAAGTAGCGGTGGTGCGACTACGTTCTCCGATCCGACGAGGACGGCTCGCAATATCGCCCTCGCCTGCACAGAGCGCTCCTCCACGAAGAACCATTTGACAGCCGCTGAGGCGTCAACGACGATCATTCGTCCTGCGTCAGTTCGCGTATACGTCTGTCACGCTCCTTGTTGATGAGTTCCCAGAAAGGTGATAAGAGCTTTCCGCCGCGTCTCCTGAGCAGTTCGTCACCCAGTCTTTCCATCTCAGCGGCCGCACGCAAGCCGAGCTCGCGCTCCTCGGGAGTTAGCGGCAAGACAATCAATTCATCGGCCTTCGAGACTGCATTCAACCCTCGGCGCAATACCGTATCTGCTTACTCGCTCACGGATTGGT
>Ga0136612_10000107_pt1 | contig 21126 bp, 17 predicted proteins | sample AntDryUQ224A2306_2_FD_106644 | JGI IMG/M metagenome (GOLD analysis project Ga0136612, IMG submission 106644) | Polar desert sand microbial communities from Dry Valleys, Antarctica - metaG UQ224A (23.06) | ecosystem: Environmental > Terrestrial > Soil > Desert | place: Antarctica: Dry Valley... | reverse complement strand
CGTCTGCATCGGTCGATCCGGTGTCGGTCACCGACCGGGCACTGCCGGTCAGCTCAGGAGGTTGACGTCCGCGACACCGGTTCGGGTGCCGCATCGGTAGCAGGACGAATCGCTCGCCGATAGGGTTGCGCCGCAATTCGTGCAGTCGAGCTTCAGGTCACGCTCGCAGCTCGTGCAGAAGCGCGCACTGGCGGGGTACTGGAGCTGATCGAAGGCGCAGTAGGGGACGCCACGTGGAAGGTCCGCCGGTGCGCCACCCTCGCTCGACAGGAGCGCCACGACCGGCTGACCCGGCGACTTCTCGCCGATCCCGATCTGGCTCACGCGCAGGTAGCCGACGACGAGCCACAGCACATAGAGGCCCAGCAGGCCGAGCAGGATGAGGGGGAAGAAGAACCCCATGCGGTTGCCCCAGTCGGTGGAGAGCCAGTCGGCGACGTCTCGGATCAGGTCCATGGCGGGCCGATTCTAGCATCGGCTACACTCCGCCGAACACGCCAGCGAACCAATGCCGATGCAACGCACGCGCCTCGATCCACGCTCGCCGCTCACGGACCTTCACGTGCATCTGGGGGCGGCCGTGACGCCAGCCATCATGTGGGGCATCGCTCACGCGCAGGGCATCCGGCTGCCGACCAAGGACTACTGGGCCTTCCGCGACCTGATCACCGTCGGTCGCCGGCGGCTCGGATTTCAGGCCTACCTGGACCTCTTCCACTGGACGGAGCTGATCCAGTCCAGCCCGATCGCGGTGGAGCGCAGCGTGTACGAGGTCATCGGCGGCGCGTACCGCCGCAACAATGTGACCGGCCTCGAGCTTCGCTTCAATCCGATGAAGCGAAACCGCGGTGGCGAGCAGGATCTCGACCACATCATCGCCGCCGCGATTCGCGGCATGGACCGCGCCATCCTCGAGTACCCGCAGGTTCGCGCCGGCATCGTCTTCTGTCTCGATCGCTCGTTCAGCCGCGAGCTGAACGAGATCATCGCTTCGAAGGCCATCAGCTGGCGCACCCGAGGCGTGGTGGCGATCGATATCGCGGGACCGGTGACCGACACCTTCCGCTTCAGTGACTACACCGAGATCTACGCAGAATGCCGGCGGGCCGGGTTGGGCCTCACCGTGCACGCCGGCGAGACTGGTGGCTCCGATGAGGTGCGCGAGGCGCTCGAGGCGCTCGAGCCCGATCGTATCGGCCATGGCGTGCGGGCTGCGGAGGACCCGCGGGTGCTTGCCATGCTGCGCGAGCGTGGCACGGTGCTCGAGGTCTGCCCCAGCTCGAACCTCAACACGCGGGTGCTGGCCGACATCGGCGACCTGCGGCGGGTGGTGCGCGCATTCGTCGACCACCACGTCCGCTTCACCGTCAGCACCGATGGTCCGGAGATGCTGCGGACATATCTGCGCGATGAGCTCAACCTGCTCATGCGCCACGACATCCTGTCGATGGACGAGGTCCTGCGGGCGGTGGAGATCGGTGTCAGCGCCAGCTTCCTGGATCGCGCACCAACGATCGAAACCTCGGTCGGCGCACGCCCCGACGCTGCCTCCCTCGATGCGCCGATCCCTGTCGAGGCCGGCGCGTAGGACCGTATACTGCCGGCCGTGTCATCGATCTGGCGACCGGTCCGCGAACGAGCTCCAGCACGAAGCCTGATGGTCGTGGTGGCGCATCCAGGCGACGAGGCATTCGGCTTCGGAGGCGCCATCGCGACCGCGGCAGCCAGCGGTGCCTACGTCGTCGTCGTCTGCGTCACGCGGGGCTGGTTCGACGCTCGACTGACCGTTGGTTCGCCGCTTCCGGGCGGCAAGAACCGGGACGCCAAGACCGATGCGATCAACTGGCGCAACATCGACACGGTGCGCGAAGATGAGCTTCGTCGCTCGGTTGCGGTCCTCGGCGTTCGGGTGGTGCGCATGCTCGACTACGCAGAAGGCGACCTCGACCGCGAGAATTTCGACAACCTCGTCGGCCGGATCGTCGAGCCGATCAGAATGCATCGGCCGGAGGTGATCCTCTCGTTCGGCCCGGACGGTGTGACCGGTGATTCGGATCACGTGGTTCTATCGCGCGCCGTGCGGGCCGCCTACGACCGCGCGGCCGAGCCCCTGGCCTACGAGGACGACCTCGAGGAAGACCAGGTCGCGTGGCGCGCCGCCAAGCTCTACGAGCTCGTCGTGCCGCAGGGCGCGCTGGTCGCCCTCGGCGATCGGCGACCATCGGAGGGCTACGGCGCGTCCGCGGAGCCGACTGTGGCGCTCGAGCTCGGGGAGCTGGCGCAGCTGAAGCTCGCGGCCATCAGCCGGCACGTCTCGCAGACCGGCTCGGCCGGCCCGTTCCACGACTGGGGCTCCGATCGGCGCGACGCGTGGCTGGGGACCGAACACTATCGACTCGCCGCGTCCGCGCTCGCGACGCCGGTCGACGGCGAGGCCTCCCTCTTCGACGGACTGCCATAACGGCGTTCCGCAGCGCGACTTGCCGCGCCTGGCCGCGACTTGAAATTTGTGCATGCCTGCGCTCTTCACGCGCCCGATGCGCCGGAAAGACGGTCCTCCTGAGCGTGGATCCACCCGATCCGGCCACATTCACCGCCTAATGTGCGCTTGAGTGCACAAATTGCGAGACGGCATCAAGGACGCCGACTGGATACCGGATCGCGCGAGGCCACGGCCCGTACGGGGCGGCGATGAGGCGCCGACATCGCGACCTCAACAGAGGTTGTGTGAAGGGACGGTGCGGCTCTGTTAGGCTCAGGAAGCCGCATCCGTCCCGATCCGTCAGGAGATCCCGAGCTTACCCATGTCCGACCAGCTGACGAATGACAATATCCTCGCCGCGCTGGGCACGGTGAAGGATCCCGAGATCGGGCGCGACCTCGTCTCGCTCGGGATGGTCAAGAACGTGACGATCGACGGAAGCGTCGTCGACCTGACCGTCGAGCTCACGACGCCCGCCTGCCCGCTCAAGGCGACGATCGAGAGCGACATCGGGGACGCGCTGACGCCGCTCGGCGCAACGACGGTGCGGGTGGACTGGGCGAGCAACGTGAAGCGCAGCTTCGGCGGCCCGGCGGCCGATCTCATCCCGGGCGTGCGGAACACGATTGCGGTGGCGTCCGGCAAGGGCGGAGTCGGCAAGTCGACAGTCGCGGTCAACCTGGCCGTCAGCCTTGCGCGCGACGGCGCGAAGGTGGGCCTGCTCGACGCCGATATCACCGGCCCGAACGTTCCGATCATGATGGGCACCCAGGGCGCGCATGTCTCCGGCAACGGGGGCCGCCCGAACCCGGTCATCGCCCACGGCGTGCAGATGATGAGCATCCAATACTTCCTCCAGGCCGATGCGCCGGTCATCTGGCGCGGCCCGCTCATCCACTCCGCCATCGCCCAGTTCCTGCGCGACGTAGAGTGGGGCGAACTCGATTACCTCGTCATCGACCTACCTCCGGGCACCGGCGACGCCGCGCTCAGCCTCAGCCAGCTCATCCCGCTGACCGGTGCGGTGATCGTGACCACGCCGCAGGAGGTGAGCCTGCTCGACGCGCGAAAGGCGATCGGAATGTTCAACAAGGTCAACGTCCGCACGCTCGGCGTGATCGAGAACATGAGTGGCTTCATCTGCCCGCACTGCAGCGAGGAGCACGACATCTTCGGCTCGGGTGGCGGCGACAAGATCGCGCGCGAGCTCGAGCTCGAAGTGCTCGGACGCATCCCGCTCGAGCCTGGCGTACGCGCAGGCGGCGATGCTGGCGTGCCGATCACCTCTGCGCAGTATCCCGGCGGCGAGACGTCAGCGGCGGCTGCCGCTCTGCGCGAGGTTGCGCGTACGGTGGCCGGACGCGTGAGCGTGCTCGCGGCACCGGTCGCGGTGGGCAGCGGCTCGATCTGACGCGGTGACGGTCGGCGGCCGAGCCGGCGACGAGGGGCTCCCCGAGCCGCGGTCCTCGGTCGCGAGCTTGTTGGCCGCGGCGGCATCGGCAGTCGGGGGCATTGTCCTCGCGCTCATCGCCCTGAGCGCTCTTTGGCGAACGGGCGATGTGCTCGGCATCCTGCTTGCTGATTTCCCCGGGCCGTACGGACGCCTTGGGCTCGCCCTGACCGCTGCATTGCTGGCGGCCGGAGCCGGCGTCGTCGTCCTGGCGCGGCGCGCCGCCGTGGGGGACTGGTTGCCCGGCCCCGCACTGCCAGTACTCATCGTGGCGCTCGCGATTGCCGTTCGGGTCGCGATGGCGGTCGTGGCCGATGCACCCCTGCGGGGGGAGAACGACATCATTCACCAGCAGGCGCTCGGCATCCTCGACGGCACGTGTTGCTTCAGCCATCGGCCGACGGGATATCCGGCCGCGCTGGCCGCGGCGTACGCAGTCCTCGGCGTCGGACCGACGACCATCGAGGCGCTGAACATCGCCTTCGCAGCGGTGACGGCCGCGCTGGTCTGGCAGATCGGCAGTGTGGCGGTGGGTCGCCCCGTGGCCGCCCTCGCAGCTACCGCCTATGCAGTGGCGCCGTCGCAGGTCCTGGTGTCGCTCGTCCCGCTGACGGAGCCGATGTACACGATGTTGGTTGCCGGAGCGGTCCGCGCCGGCATCGCGCTCGAACGGCAGCCGATCATCCTCGCGGCGGTGGCCTGTGGCGGGCTGCTTGCCGCCGGGCAGTACGTTCGCGCCACGGCCGCTTCGCTCCTGGCACCACTGGCGCTGCTCCCGTTGCTGATGGGCTGGACGCTGTGGCGCTCGGTCGCGCGCGCCGCGCTCATCGGCGCCGTCTTCGGGGTCCTCATGCTGCCCGTCGTCGGCTACAACCTGCAACGCAACGACGCGCTGTCGGTCTCGACCTCCGCGTACGGCGGCTGGAGCCTGTATGTCGGTGCGAATCGCGAGTACGGAGGCCAATGGAATAGTGAGGATGCTGCCCGGCTTGCGCGCTTCCCGGGCGAGACGTGGTGGGCCCGCAGCGAATACGCGGGCGCACTCTTCGTGGATCGGGTGCTGGAGGATCCGGGCGGCTCGCTCGCCATCCTACCGGCCAAGTTCGGCACGGTGTGGGGCGACGAAACCTATGCCGCCACCTACGCATTGCGCGGCGGCCCGGTCACTCGTGACGTCCACGTAGGCTGGCTGACCAGCCAGCTGTTCTGGGTCGTCATCGTCGTGCTGGCGGCTCTCGGCCTCCTCACGTCCCGGCGAGATCCGACGCCGACTGCGCTCGCCATTGCCATGATCGTCTCGCTCGTCGCGTTGACGCACCTGGCACTCGAGGTCCACAGCCGCTATCACGCCTACCTGGTGCCGCTGCTCTGCGTGCTCGCCGCCATCGGCGTCGAGTGGCTGGCGCAGCGGTGGCGCGCGCAACGCCTGATCTGACCGGGGGCGTACGGAAGTTCCATGGTGGGGGTATTGTCGCGGTCGGGCCCCTGCGGAGATCATGCGCCGGTGAGAATCGCCGTCATCGCCGACATCCATGCCAACCTGCCGGCGCTGCGCGCCGTGATCGACGATATCGCCCGGATCGGCGCCGATGCGATCTATTGCGCCGGCGACGTCGTCGGGCGCGGCCCGCATCCGAACGAGACGGTCGAACTGCTGCGGTGTCTCGAGCTGCCGACCGTGCAGGGCAACTGGGATGAGGCGGTGGGCATGGACCGCGAACAGACCGGTGCGGCCTGGTCGTCGAGTGAGTCGGAGGCCGCGGGCAATGCCTCGATGCGCTGGACGGCGGAGACGCTCACCGACGACAACAAGGCGTGGCTGCGCCAGCTGCCGATCAGCCTGCGCACCGACGTGCTGGGTCGCTCGGTGCTCCTCTTCCACGGCTCGCCGCTGCGCGCGAACGAGTACCTGTGGTCTGAGCGGCCGTCACGCGTCCTCGCACGCATCGCGAGCGATGAGGCGGATGACCTGTTCTGCTTCGGGCACACCCATGAAGCGTTCCACCGCGTCGTGGGGCAGGCGCACTTCGTCGCCTGCGGCTCGGTCGGCTGCGGCACCGAGGGCGATGCTCGCGCTCGGTACGCGGTGGTCTACGTCGGCGACCCCGACATCGCGATCGGCTTCCGATCGGTCGACTACGACCATTTGACGGTCGTTCGCGACCTGGCCTCTCGCGGCCTCTCAATCGACCTGCTCCGCGTGCCGCCATCGGTCCACCCGCACGCGCCGAGCGAGGTCCGCTGAAGCACATCGCTGAGGGTCAGGCGGCCTTCGTTTCCTTCTCGTAGGGCTGGCCGATGGCGGCCGGCGCAATACTGCGGCCGACCACGCCGGCGAGCACAACGATCGTAATCACGTAGGGGAGCGCCTGGTAGAACTCGTTCGGTACTCCCTCCAGCAGCTGGCCGAGCTGCGCCAGCTCGTCGGTCGGCGGGCGGATGCTGACCGCCCGGCCGACGGCGCCGGCCGCGGTGAAGAGCAGGGCCGCACCGAGCGCCCCGATCGGCGTCCAGCGGCCGAAGATCACCGCCGCCAGCGCGATGAATCCGCGCCCGCTCGTCATCCCGTTCTGGAACGAGGAGGTCGCCTCCAGGGTCAGGAATGCTCCGGCCAGCCCCGCGAAGATGCCGCCGATGATCACGTTGCGATAGCGCAGCCGGATCACGTCGATCCCGACCGTGTCGGCCGCCTTCGGATGCTCGCCGACGGCGCGCGTGCGGAGGCCCCATCGGGACCGGAAGAGCAGGATCTGGAGCACGATGACCAGGAAGATGACGCTCATCCCGATGGGTCCCTGGTCGAAGAACATGTCGATGATCCAGCCGATGACGGGGAATTCGCTGACCTCGCGCGGAACGCTGAACGATGAGAATGTGCCGGCGCCGACCCGCGGGTTGGGGGAGACGACAAGCCGGTTGAGGTAGCCGGTCAGCCCGAGCGCCGCGATGTTGATGATCGTGCCGCTGATGATCTGGTCCGCGCGGATGGTGATGCTCAGCCAGGCGTGGAGCAGGGAGAGCGCCATCGCGGTCAGGATCGCCGCCAGTACACCGACCAGGAGGGGCGCAGTGATGCTGAACAGTTCGATCTCGAACTGCGGAAGGTAGGGTTCGCTGAAGCCCGCCGCCACGAAGCCGGCGAAGGCGGCCGACAGCATCATGCCTTCGATCCCGATGTTCACGACGCCGGATCGCTCGTTCATGATCCCGCACAGTGCGCCAAGGGCGATGGGAGCCGCCAGGCCTAGGATGATGGCGCCGTTGTTCGGGATGGCCTCAAACAGATAGGCGATCAGCTGGAAGAAGAGGCCGATGACGGGCAGGCCGTAGATCGCCTCCACCTAGGGTGCCGCCTGCTCGCCGTACGAGCGGGTCACGGTCTGGAGCTCATCCACGCCCGCCCGAGCCACCCGGATGCGCAGGAGGCGCCGCACCAGGATGTCGGCCGCCAGGAAGAGCAGGATGATCGCCTGGAGGACGTCGATGATCTCGACCGGGATGCCCGCGTCGAGCTGCATCTCTGGGGCGCCGGCGCGCATGGCGCCGAACAGGATGGCCGCGAAGAGGATCCCGACCGGATGTGCGCGGCCCAGCAGCGCGACGCTGATGGAGTCGAAGCCAACGCTGGTGCCGTACGACGTGTTGATGAAGCCGGTCACGCCGAGGATCTCGATCACGCCGGCCAACCCGGCGAGAAGGCCGCAGGCGGCCATCGTCGTCATGATTACCAGGGCCGGGCGCATGCCGGCATAGCGCGCGGCGTTCGGATTTGCGCCGACGGTGCGGATCTCGAATCCGAACGTGCTCCGCGACAGGATCCACCACACGATCGGGACGGCGAGGAGCGCCAGGAGCACGCCCAGATTCAGGTTGCGCGTACCGGGCAGGTCGGGCAGCGCGGCGTTGCCGACGGGGCCTGTCCGCGCGAAGGCGAAGCCCTCGGCCCCGAGCGGACCAGCTACCAGGTACGCGATGATCGCGGCCGCGATGAAGTTGAGCATGATGGTGGTGACCACTTCGTGCGCACCGGTCAGTGCCTTGAGCATGCCCGGGATGAATCCGTAGAGGGCGCCGACCGCTGCGCCGGCCAGCACCGCCGCGGCGATCGCGATCGGCGTCGGCAGGCTGGCAACGGAGGCACCCACCGCGGCTGCTCCGAGCCCGCCCATCAGGAATTGTCCCTGCGCACCGATGTTGAAGAGGCCGGCCTTGAAGCCGAGGCCCAGCGCGAGTCCGCCCAGGATGAGTGGCGCCGCCGCGACCATAGTGTCCACGATCGGGTTCAGGCCGCCGAAGGCGCCGAACAGGAGCGACGTGTAGGCCGTCCATGGCAAGAAAAGATCGAACTCGCGATCGGTGAAGAGCGTGGAGACCAGGATGAAGACCGACCCGACCAGGAAGGCAAGCAGGACAGCCGCGACCGGCACGGCGCTGACCTGGAGGATCCGGGCACCGAGCGACCGCGGACGCGGCGGCGGGATGCGCGCCTGTGGTGCTGCCGCGACCGGTCCCGCCGGGTCCTGCTCGAGCTCGCGCTGAACCGTGCCGTCGGTGTCGGTCACGACGCGGCATCCATGATCTGCGGCGGTCGCTCGTCGCGACCACCGGTCGCCATCAGCAGACCGATCTCCTCGCGGTTCGCCGTGCGACCATCGCGCTCGGCGACGATCAGCCCCCGGTACATGACCAGGATGCGATCTGACAGCTCCATGATCTCGTCGAGCTCGGCAGAGACCAGCAGGATGGCGGCGCCTGCGTCGCGCTTGGCGATGGCCTGGCGATGGATGAACTCGATGCTTCCGACGTCCAGCCCGCGGGTCGGCTGCTCGAGGATCAGGACGCGGGTGTCTCCACTGAACTCTCGCGCCACCACGACCTTCTGCTGATTTCCTCCGGAGAGGGTCCCGGCCGGAATCTCACGCGTCGGCGTCCTGATGTCGAACTCGTCGATGCGGAGATCCGCCCATCGGTCAACTTCGCCCTCGTCGCGGACGAAGCCGCGCGCGAATGGCGGCCGGTTGTACTCGTTGAGGCATAGGTTGTCGTCGATCGGGAAGCTCAGGATGATCCCGTAGCGGTGGCGGTCGCCCGGCACAAAGGCCAGGCCGTTGTCCATGAGCGTTCGCACCCCTGCGCGCGTCACGTCGCGGCCGGCGAACGCAAACGTGCCGCCGGCCGCCTTGCGCAGCCCGGATAGCGCTCCGACCAGCTCGTCCTGCCCATTGCCGACCACGCCGGCGATCCCCACGATCTCGCCCGCGCGAACCGTGAACGAGACCGACCGCACGGCCTCGCGGCCCCGATCGTCGTTCACGCGCAGCGCGTCCACCTCCAGGACGACGTCGCCCGGCTTCGACACGCCGCGGTCGACCGTCAGGCTGACCTCACGCCCGACCATGAGATTGGCGAGATCATCCTCGTCGGTGTCGGCCGGCCGCCGGGTGCCCACCACCTTGCCGCGTCGGATGACGGTGATACGGTCCGCGATCTCGAGGACCTCGTACAGCTTGTGGCTGATGAAGATGATCGAGTGGCCCTCGGCCTTCAGCCGCCGCAGCACCTCGAAGATCTCCTTGGTCTCCTGTGGCGTGAGCACCGCCGTCGGCTCGTCAAGGATCAGGACGCGTGCGGATCGGTACAGGGCCTTCAGAATCTCAACCCGCTGCTGCCAGCCGACGGAGAGGCTGCCGACCTTCACGTCGGGGTCGATCTCGAAGCCGAATCGCTGGCCGAGCTTCTCGATCTCGTCGTGCGCCGTGCGGCGGTCGAGGAAGATCGGCCCGCGCATCGGCTCGTCGCCCAGCAGGATGTTCTCCGCGACCGAGAGTACCGGGACGAGCATGAAGTGTTGATGCACCATGTTGATGCCGCGGCGGATCGCGTCCGACGGACCGGCAATCGCGACCGGCTCGCCGTTCATCAGGATCTCGCCCTCGTCGGGCACGGCGAGGCCGTAGAGGATGTTCATGAGCGTCGATTTGCCCGCGCCGTTCTCGCCGAGCAGCGCGTGGATCTCGCCGGGGCGCACGTCGAGATCGATGCCATCGTTGGCGACGACGCCGGGGTACCGTTTGGTGATGCCTCGCATCTCCAGGACAGGTGCGACGGGTGCCTCTGTCATCAGTGTGCCCGGGCTCGTGTGCGAGGTGTTGCGCGGAGCATACCCGCTATGAAACCACGAGGCGGGCCAGACATTCGCGTCGGACCCGCCTCGCAGCCGTTGGTCAGGTCAACTGCCGAAGCACGGCGTGTCGCCTTCACAGGGATCGATCGAGCCGTCGGCCAGACCGGAGAAGGCCTCGTCGACCGCCTCCTGGACCGATGGGTCGAGCTGACCCTCGAAGTCGTGGAACGGCGAGATGCCCACGCCGGGCGGATCGGCCGCCGCGTCGTGGAACACGTTGCCCGGCTCGGCCGACTCGTCGGCAACCCGCTCGATGGCTGCCTGCACCGACTCCTTCAGCTTCTTCTCGGCACTGGTGACGATGCACTCGCCGAGGTCGGGGAGGCTGATGTACTGGTCGACGTCCACGCCGATGCCGAACGCGCTGGCATCACAGGCGGCCTCGAGGACGCCCTGGCCCGTGAGGCCGGCGACCTGGAACAGGACGTCGGCGTCGGCCTCGATCATCTGCTCGCCGATCGACTTGCCGGTGGCCGGGTCATTGAAGGCGGTCGTGATGTCGGTGCTCGCGTACTCGATCAGGACCTCGATGTCCGGATTGACGCTCGCGGCGCCGTTCGCGTAACCGGAGATGTAGTTCACCACCGGTGGGACGCTATCGATGCCACCCACGGCGCCGATGACGCCCGTCTCGCTGATGTTGGCCGCGACGATGCCCGCCAGGTACCCGGCCTGCGCCTCGTTGTAGAGGAGGCCCATGTAGTTCTCCGGGACCGGATCAGCCGCGATGAACTGGTCGACGCCGATGAACCACGTCTCCGGGTTCTCCTGCGCCGCAGCCAGGGTCGCGTCGCCGATTGCGAAACCGACCGTCACGATGACGTCGAATTCACGGTCGACGAAGGTCTGGATATTCTGCGCGTAATCGGCCGGCGCCTCGGTCACGATGACCTCCGCGGTGCCGCCCACGGACGTGGCACCGGCGATGCCGCCGCACCACGATGCTTCGTTGAATGACTTGTCCTCGAGCTGGCCGACGTCGGTCACAACGCCGATCATCAGCGCGTCGCCCGACTCGGGCTCGCCGCAGGCGGCCAGGCCGGTCTCCGGCTCTTCGCTTGCCGCCGCGCTTCCGCTTGCGGCCGCGCTTTCGCTCGCCGCCGAGCCCTCACTTGGTGCCGTCGACTCGGCCGTGCTGGCGGATGGGCTCTCGCCGCCGCCGGTACAGGCCGCCAGGATCAGCATCAGGACGGCCATGACGGCCACCAGTGAGCTGGGGAACTTCCGCATCTATTTCCTCCACACCATTCGGTGCGCTCTGCCGCGGACGTCGCGGCCCTCCGATGCGCTCGGGCCTTGGGCTCCTGGCGCAGAATCTGCGGCATCATACTTCCTTGCTGATCACCGGCTCAAGGGCCAACCGCATCGTGACGCCCGTATCATCCGGTGACATGATCGGCCTTCCAGAGCGAATCACCCTTGTCGTCTTCGATCTCGACGGCGTCGTCTACCGCGGCCACGAGCCGATCAGGGGCGCGCGCGAGCTGGTCGCGGCGCTCCACCTGGCGAATGTGGAGGTGAGATTCGCGACCAACAATTCGATGGTGGCTCGCGCCGGATACGTCCAGAGGCTGGCCGGCATGGGGATCCACACCACCGTGGACGAGATCGTGACCTCGACGTCGGCCACCATCCAGCACCTGCGCCGGCACGCACCAGACGTGCGATCCGTCCTGGCCGTCGGCGCCGAGGGCATGGAGACCGAGCTCAGTGCCGCCGGGCTGCACGTCGTCATGGCCGGTGATACATCGATGGCCGATCACGACGGTGGTCGGCTCGAACGAGCATACGACGCGGTGATCGTCGGGCTCGATCCCCACGTGGACTACCGGCGGCTTGCGGTGGCCATGCGCGCGGTGGGCGACGGCGCGCGACTGGTGGCCACGAACGCCGACGCTCGCTATCCGACGGCAGTTGGCTTCCTGCCCGGAGCTGGATCGATCGTTGCGGCCATCGAGACGGCAACCGGCACCCGGGCCGAGGTGATCGGCAAGCCATCGCCCGCCATGTTCACCGCCATCCTCGAGGCAACCGGCGTGCCGGCGACCCAGGCCGTCGTCATCGGCGACAACCCCGACGCCGACGTCGTCGGCGCGCACCGGGCGGGATGCGCCGCAATCCTGGTCCTGACCGGCGTTGCCGATGCGGCCCTCGTCGAGACCCTGGACGGCGAGCGACGACCCGACGCGGTTGCCGAGGACCCGGCCGGTGTGCTTGCCCTGATCGAGCCGCGCCTCAGCTGATGCGGGATCCGGCGCGCCAGGCGTCCCATGCCCGGGCTGCGGTCATTCGGATCGGCGCCATGACGATCGGCGGGGCGAACGCGCGGGCGAAGCCGTTGAGCGCGATGGCGGCGAGCTCGTCATCGGTCAGGCCGACTGCGGTCGCGGTTCGCGCCATCTCCTCGCTGAGCGAGATGCCGGTAACGGTCCGATCATCGGTCGAGAGGGTCACGCTGACACCCGTGCGATGCAGGACGGCGATCGGATGGCTCGCAAGGTCGGGCACGATGCCGGCCTGGACGTTCGAAGTGGGGCAGAGGTCCAGGGTCACGTCGCGCCCGCGCAGAAGTTGGAGGAGGTCCTCGTCTTCCACGGCAGTGACCCCGTGCGCAACGCGCCGGACACCGAAGTCGAGCACCTCGCGAACGCGGCCCGCGCCGGCCACCTCGCCGGCGTGGGCGGTCACCGAGAGGCCGCCAGCGCGCGCCGCATTGAAGGCGGCGGCGTGGGGCGGTGCCGGCCAGAGTGCCTCCGGTCCCGCGAGATCGAACCCGACGACCGGCGGACCGAACTCCGCCGCGGCCCGGGCCAGCTCCACGTTCGCGGCCGGAGGATGTGAGCGCATGGCTGTGACGATCAGCCCGATGAGCGGAGTGGCGGTCCCGTGCGTCAACGCGGCTCGTGCGATGCCGGAGGCCACCGCATCCAGGACGTCGGGAACCGAGAGTCCGCGCTCGAGGTGCAGCCGCGGCGCCCAGCGGACCTCCGCGTACCGGATGCCGTCGCGCATGAGGTCATCGACGAGCTCCGCCGTGACACGCCGGAGCGACTCCGCCGTCTGCAGCAGTGCGATCGGAAGCTCGAAGAACTCGAGCAACTGCGCCTGGCTCTCGCAACGCTCCGGCCCGACCATCCGCCGATCGGCCTCATCGCGATCGAGTCGCATGCCGATGGCCGCGGCCAGCTCCACCGCTGTCTCCGGACGGACCGACCCGTCCAGGTGCTGGTGGAGCTCGGCCTTTGGGAGCGGGCGCAGCGCGTCGATCGAGACCATGCGCTCATGATAGGCACCCGCGCGGCGGTGTCCGCAGGGCTGGCCGTCCTTGGCGTTGCGCTTCTCCTTGGTCCTCGCACGGACGATCCTTCGCTGAGGATCGCGTCCGAACGACTGGTCCGTCAGCGCGCGGCCGATGCGGTGCGCGAGCTCGACGAGTTTCGGGAGGTCCTGGATTCGAGCCTGGAAGCTGCACGCTCCGCTGCGGCCGCCGTGCTGAGCGGGTCCGAACCGCCCGGGCCGCGGCTGGAGGAGGCGGCGAAGCGCATCGCCGGTGGCGAGGAGGGCGCGACTGCGGCGCGCCACGCGGTGGAGTCGCTCGCCGCGGCGCGGTCGGCGTGGCATCCCGGAACGCCCTCGGACCTCGAGCCAATCGCGGCTGGCGAGCTGATCTCGATCGGTGACCAGTTACGAGGTTCAACGATCGCCGCCGATCGATTCGCCGATCTGCGTGCGCGCGCCAACGGACTGCCCGGCGTGCTGGACGAGGCACTGCGCGCACTGGAACGCGAAGCGCTGGACGAGGCCACCGACCTGGCAGCTCATGCCCGGGCAGATCACGATGCGATCGTCGCCTGGGAGACGGATCTGACGACCCTGCCCGTCTGGATCGAGACCACGGATGCGATGATCAGCGCCGTGGAGCAGATCCTGGATGCCACTCGCGCCGGCGACGGGGCGGCCGCGCGCCGCGCCGCCGAGAAGTTCGCGGCTGTCGGCGACGACGCCGCGATGGCGGATCGCGCATTGCGGATCGCAATGAGCGAGGGCGGTGCCGCGCTGACCGCAGCTCCGCTGGAGCGCCTGGCAGCACTGCTCGGAGGCGTCGACGATACGCGCGCCGCCGCCGAGGCACTGTTGCAGGATCCCGGTCGATGAGCGACGAATCACGGCCCGAACAGATAGTTGGCCGAACCCTCGTCGAGCGCTACCGGATCGATGCCTCGATCGCGCGCGGCGGGATGGCGCGTGTGTATCGGGCACGCGACGTGCGCCTCGAGCGCGATGTCGCCGTCAAGGTGCTCTCGCACCCGTTCGCCGATGACCCCGCCTTCACTGAGCGCTTCCTGGCCGAGGCCCGCGCGGCCGCATCGCTCTCGCATCCGAGCCTGGTGCATGTGTATGACTCGGGGAGCGACGGAGCGGCGCACTTCATCGTCATGGAGCTTCTCGACCGGCATCGCTCTCTTCGCCAGGTGATCGACGAGCACGGCGCGATGCAGCGGGACGAGGTGCTGGCCATCGGTCGCGAGCTGCTGGCCGGGCTGCGCCTCGTTCACGACCGCGGGCTCGTCCACTGTGACGTGAAGTCCGGCAACGTCATGCTCGGGCCGGGGCCGGCGAAGCTGATCGACTTCGGGATCGCGCGCGTGCCGAACGAGCCGCTGGGTGGCGATACGAGCATCGGATCACTGCAGTTCATGTCGCCGGAGCAGCTCCATGGTGAGGCGCTGACCCCCGCCAGCGACCTGTTCAGCCTGGGGATCGTGCTGTACGAGGCACTCACCGGCCGCATGCCCTACGAGGGCCGCACGCCCGAGGAGATCAGCGCGGCGCATGCCGCCGGCAACGTGCGTCCGCCATCGGCACTGGTGGAAGGCGTGCCGGGTCGGCTGGATGACGCGATGCTGCAGGCACTGCGTCCGAAACCCGGCTCGCGATTCCACAGCGCGGAAGCGATGTCGCGCGCATTGGAGGCCGCGGACGCCGAGGCCCCGAGGACTGGCGACCGGGACGAGACGCGCATCGTCCCGATTCCCACCTCGCCGTTGCAGAGCGAACGTGAGCCGCGCGGCTACGTCCCGCCTGCCGCCCCTGCGCCGACTCCGCTCCCAACGCGGGCTCCGGCCCGCCGGGCGCCGTCGCCACGGCCTGCCAACCGCTCGGGGCTCCTTCGCCTGTTCGGCACCCTCCTCATCCTGGCGATGGTCGGCCTCGTGGTGGTCCTGGTGATCCTGCCACTGCTCGGCCTGGGTTCCGGGGGAGGCGGCGCCACACCGTCCGGCTCGGTTGGAGCGTCCGCGTCGGGTGCACCGCAAGCCTCGGCGGCGCCTGGGACGGTCGCCGTCCCCGAGACGGTCGGGCTGCCCACCGCCGACGCCATCGCGCTCGCTCGTGACGCCGGTCTGAATTGGCGGGTCGAATGCGCGGAGGACCCGTCGCAACCGGAGGGCATCATCGGCCAGGAGCCTCCCGCGAATACGTCCGTGGCGCCTGGGAGCAGGTTCACGATGTTCTCCGCGCGGATCTCCGACTGCGGCTGAGCGACCTATACTCCGGCGGTTCCACAGCGAGCCTCACGAAGGAGCCGAATGAGCATGCGCCTGCGCGCCACCACCGGACCCGCCGCCTCCATCGACGCCGATGTCCTGGCCGTGCCGATCTACCGCGAGGACACCGAGATGGCGGCCGACCTCGCCGAACTGGACGCGGCTTCTGGCGGAGCCATCAGCGAGGCGATCGCCTGGGGCGAGTTCAATCCGCTCGAGCATGCGTCGGCGCTCATCGGTGGCGGCGACCTCGCCGCCCGCTGGTTGCTGCTTCTGAATGCCGGCGGCCGCGGACGCGGTGCGTGGCGTGCTCGACGGCTGGCTGCGGTGGCTACCCGCCGGCTGAACGGACGGGGCGCCTCGACGCTCGGGCTCTGGCTGCGCGATGAGGAGGATGACGACGCCTGGGCGGCAGCCGCCGCCGGTGCGGTGTCCGGCACGTATCGAGCCACCGCCGTCTACGGTCGTATGCGGGACACCGAGGCGATGAATCGCTCGGTCGGCGAGGTGCTCTGCATCGGTGCCGGATCGCAGGCCGCGCTCGATCGCGGAGCGGCGGTCGGCGAGGGTACGGCGTTCGCCCGCGACCTCGCCAATCGATCGGCGAACGACCTGTCGCCGCAGCGCATGGCCGAGGTGGCCCTCGAGCTCGAGGCCGAAGGCTGCACGGTCGAGGTGCTCGAACCTGAGCAGATGGCCGAGCTTGGGATGGGGCTGCTCGTCGGCGTCGGACAGGGGGCCGCCCATCCGCCGCGGCTCATCGCCATCAAGCTGCCGGGGTGGGACAAGGCGGGCGATGGTGATCGGCTTGCCATCGTCGGAAAGGGGGTCTGCTTCGATTCGGGCGGGATCAGCATCAAGCCCGCCGAGGGGATGGGCGACATGAAGCACGACAAGTCCGGCGCCGCGGCGGTGGTCGCGGCCGCCAGGACGGTCGCGCGCCTGGCTCCCGATACGCCGCTCATGGCCGTCGCGCCGATGGTGGAGAACATGCCGGGCGGCAACGCACAGCGTCCGGGTGACGTGGTCAAGGCCATGAACGGCATGACTGTCGAGGTCACCAACACCGATGCCGAGGGCCGGCTGATCCTGGCCGATGCGATGACCTGGGCCGAGCGCCAGGGGGCCACGCATATCGTGGACGTGGCAACCCTGACCGGTGCGCAGGCGGTCGCCTTCGGCGATCAGATCAGCGCGTACTTCGCGCGGCCTCGAGACTGGGGCGAGCGGATCGGCGCCGCGGCGGAACGGGCGGGGGAGTGGTTCTGGGAGATGCCGCTGGCAGCCGAGTACCGCGCCAGCTACGACTCGCCGCACGCCGACATCGTGAACTCCGGCACGCGTGACGGCTCGCTGATCAAGAGTGCTGTCTTCCTGTCGGAGTTCGTGACCGTGCCGTGGGTCCACCTTGACATCGCGGGCACCGCGTATCTCAGCGCGGAGAAGCCGTACGGGCCGAAGGGCGCCACCGGGTCGGCGGTCGGTGCGCTCGTGCAGCTGGCGCTCGACTTCGGCGCCCCCTGACGGAACCGATATCGGCGTAGAGGGCTAACGGCACCCATGGTGCCGTATGACGAGGTGTTCGGTGCCGCCTCGATTGAGCAGCGTGTGCCCGGCCTGGGCGGCCGGGCACACGCTTCGGTCTAGCGGTCGCCGTCGACGACGTCGCGGACCTTGTCCTTGGCCTCGCCCCATTCGTTCTGGAGCTTGCCCTCGCCCTGGTCCACCTGGCCCTCGGCCTCGGTCTCAGGGTTATCGGTCTTGTCGCCCCACTCTTCCTTGATCTTGCCACCGGCCTCCTTGAGGGGGCCTTCGACGCGGTCACTGTCCACGATGTGATCCTCCCGTATGTGGCCGGTCTGCGCCGGCACTGGTGACGGTCTTCGCACTCCGCGTGCCAAGCGGCGTGCACGGGCGGTGGACCATCGGCCTATGGGCGAAGGCGGAACCGCCTCGTACGATGGTGGTGACGTGGCGCACCGGGTGCCGCGCATACCACGGGAGGCTGGACGCGAGCATGAATCCGGCGATCATTGCCATCGGCGGTGCCTTCGTGCTCGGTGGCGCCCTGGCCGAGCGGCTCGCAAGCGTGTGGCCCGCCGACGAAGCGCGTCGGCGGCCGGTTGGCCTGCGAACCGTGCTGCTCGCAGTGGTCAGCGGCCTCGCGGCGGCCGGGATCGTTGCGCGCTCGCAGTTGCCGTGGTGGGCGACCGGCGTGCACCTGATCCTCCTCGCCCTTCTCCTGGTCCTGACGGCGACCGACCTGGAGCAGCGACGCCTGCCGCACCTGGTGCTCGACCCGCTCATCCTGCTGGCCGCGCTCTTCGTACCGGTCAACCCGGGCGTGGATCCGGTCGCGGCCATCATCGGTGCCGCGGCGGCGGTGGCCTTCCTCGGCGGCCTGGCGCTCCTGGTGCGTGGCGGCCTGGCGCTGGGGGACCTGTACCTGGTGGCGCCCATCGGTCTCATGCTCGGCTGGCCGGCCATCTTCAGCGCCCTGTTCGCCGCCGCGTTCCTGTCCGCCGCGGTCAGCCTGGTGCTGCTCGCCACGCGCCGGGTGGGGCTGCGCAGCTACATCCCCTTTGGCCCGTTCCTGGTCGCCGGTGCCGCGCTGGTCCTCCTCCTGGACGAACGTGTGCTGCGCGTCATCCGCTGAGCCGTTGTGCCCGAGCCGGCTGCCAGGCCGAGTAGCCATACGACAGCTGGCCGGTGACATCTCGCTCCACAGCCGTTGGCGCGTCAACCTGAGGAGCACCTCGACCGCCAAGCTCGAGCTGCAGCTTCCACAGCGATCGCAACGCTACTGAGACGAGCAGCCCTCGATCACCCCGCGCGGCTCAGCCTCATTCGACCCGATGCAGCCCGGCTGGTACCCTGCGAGCGATGCATCCGGCTCTCCAGCGTCGGCGCCGTCACCTGATGATGACGCGCCGCACCACGCGCCGCGGCGGTCGACGGCGCGGCGTTGCGACCTTCCTGCTCCTCACGCTCGGCGTGTTCGGGCTGATGTTCGCTGGCTCGATCCTGGGCACGGCTGGTGGCATGTTGGCGGCATACAACTACTTCGCCTCTGACCTGCCGGAGCCCAGGGTCCTCGACGATATCGAGCCTCCACAGTCGACATACGTTTACGACCGCACCGGCGAGGAGCTGCTGGCGCGCTTCGAGTGCCAGAACCGCGAGGCGGTTAGCTTCGGAACGCTCCCCGACGTCATCTGGCAGGCCACCGTGGCCAGCGAAGACCGCACGTTCTGGGAGAACAACGGCGTCGACTTCCAGGGCATCGTCCGCGCCGCGCTCGCCAATCTCGAGGCAGGGGAGATCGTGCAGGGCGCCTCGACGATCACCCAGCAGGTGATCGACTACGCGCGGGTCCTGGCGGCGGAAGGTGACCCGACCCAGGTCGACGCAAGCGCCTCGCCTGAGGCGAGCGTCGGAGTGGTCGACCCCGACGCACCGGCCACCGAGGCCGAACCAGAAGAGCAGGAGACCGACGTCTGCCAGCCGCCCGAGCCCAGCAGCTCGACGGACATCGACGACAAGATCCGCGAGAACATCCTCGCCATGGAGGTCACGGCCGCCTACCCCGGCCGCGCCGGCAAGGAATTGATCCTCGAGACGTACCTGAACCTCATCTACTACGGCAACGGCTCGTACGGCATCAAGGCCGCGGCCGCGAACTACTTCGGCGTCTCGAACCTCGACGAGATGAGCGTGGCCCAGGCCTCGTTCCTGGCCGCCCTGCCACAGCAGCCGTCGATCCTGGATCCCTACCAGAACCCGAACGGCGAGCCGGGCAGCGAGGAGGCCGCCGCGGACGCCATCCGCGAGCGTGACCTCGTGCTCGGCGCCATGCGCCAGGAGGGCTATATCACAGCAGTCCAGGAGCGCGAGGCCCGCAACACGTCGTGGCTGGAGATGGAGCCGAGCCGATTGACCAGCATTCTCCGCGAGCCGCATTTCAGCTTCCGCGTCCGCAAGGAGGCAGAGCGCATCGTGGCGACCCTCCCCGGCGTCACCGATCCGGAGCTTGAAGTGCTGACCGGCGGTTATCGGATTCAGACCACCCTGGACCTGCCGCTCCAGCTGGAGGCCAAGGGGCTCGTGACGAAATGGGTCGACCAGCTCAAGGGCTTCAACGTCAACAACTCGGCGATGGTCGCCATCAATTCGGCCACCGGCGAGATCGTGGCCTACGTTGGCAGCGTCGACTACAACAATCGCGAGGCGCCCGAGGTGCAGGGTCAGTTCGACGTCGCCGGGCTCGCCCGCCGGCAGCCGGGTTCCGCCTTCAAGCCGATCACCTACGCATCGGCCTTCCAGTCCCGCGACGCGACGCTGGCGACGATGTTCGTCGATGGGATTACGCAGTTCGGAGTGACCGAGGCGACGTCGTATCGGCCCACGAACGCCGACATCAAGGAGCACGGTCCGGTGCTGGCGGTGGATGCGCTGCGCTACTCGCTCAACATTCCGTCGGTGATGATGCAGTTCCTGGTCGGCTCGCAGACCACGGCCGAGTTCAGCGAGTCGCTCGGCATCGCCAGCGCGGAGTACATCATGGACCAGGATCCGGGGCTGTCTCTTGCCCTCGGATCGGTGCCGCTCAACCTGACCAACATGACCCAGGCGTACACGACCTTTGCACAGCAGGGCGAGCTCAACCCGGCCACCACGATCATCGAGATCCGAGATCGCAATAACCGTGTCGTCTATACCCGTGAGGACAACGGGCCGCCGGTCACCAACCCGATGACGGCGGCAGAGGCGTATCTGCCGCACTTCATCCTGGAGGGCAACACGGATCCTGAGCGCAACCTGCTGTGGGGCGAGCGTGCTCAGCTCGTCACCGCCGACGGCGCCCGGCGCCCGGCGGGGTTCAAGACCGGCACCACCAACGACTTCCGCGACGTCTCGGGATTCGGCTACGTGCCGGGCAGCCTGACCACGGGCGTCTGGATGGGCAACAACAACCAGGAGTCGCTCTCGAACGAGTTCTCTGGCGGACTCTTCAGCGCCGATGGACCGCTCTTCCTGTGGGAGGAATTCATGGACCTGGCCCTCAACAACCCGTGGGCCTGGAACGGCGGCGCGCCGGTCCCGCAGACCGGCTTCGAGCAGCCCGACGGCATCGTGGAGGCGCCGGTCTGCCGCTTCAGCGGGATGGCGGCCACCAATTCCTGCGGCCGCACGATCACGCTGCCCTTCCTGGAGGGCACGGTACCGGCGCTCGATAACGTCCACACCCGCGGCTGTCTCGATCTCGAGCAGTACGTCTCGCAGACCACGCCCGATCGGCCGGAGAACTGGATCGAGGCGGCCGACAAGTGGTCCGACCGACTGGTCAACGGCCAGACCGGGGCACGCGGCGATCCCGCGGAGTACTCGGACGATCCGCGTGTCGAGTTTGCGATCGCGCCGATCTACGGGGAAAGCGGCTTCCCATCCGTCTGCGGTGAGCGTG
>Ga0136612_10000106_pt1 | contig 21164 bp, 18 predicted proteins | sample AntDryUQ224A2306_2_FD_106644 | JGI IMG/M metagenome (GOLD analysis project Ga0136612, IMG submission 106644) | Polar desert sand microbial communities from Dry Valleys, Antarctica - metaG UQ224A (23.06) | ecosystem: Environmental > Terrestrial > Soil > Desert | place: Antarctica: Dry Valley... | reverse complement strand
GCGGCAGCCCCCCCGCCGCCTCCGCCCACACCGCCCGCGGCTCCGCCCACACCGCCCGCGGCTCCGCCGACGGAGCCCGCGACGGATGACCCCAACGAGGCGCCCAAGATGTCCAGTGGTGATCCGCTCGCCGGGTAGGGCGCCGTTGGATGCGCTGGAGGACCCGCGGCCCGGCGTCCGCGTGCCGGGCCGCCGCACGCCGAAGGGCCCGGACGCCGTGGGATACTGGGTCCGATGACCGACCTCGGCGCGATCCTCACCGCGATGGTCACCCCGTTCGACGCCGCCGGGCGGGTGGACGAGGAGGCCGCGGTGGCCCTCATGCATCACCTCGTCGGCCACGGCTCGGACGGATTGGTGGTGTGCGGCACCACGGGCGAGTCGGCGACGCTCTCCGACGAGGAGCACCTGCGGGTGATCGAGCTCGCCGTCCGTGAGCTGGGCGGCCGCCACACGGTCGTGGCCGGCGCCGGCTCCAACGACACCCGTCATGCGGTCCACCTGACCGAGCGCGCCACGGAGCTGGGCGCCGACGCGATCTTGTCGGTCACGCCGTACTACAACCGCCCCAACCGCCGTGGCCTCGTGGGCCACTACGAGGCCGTGGCGCGCGCCACCGACCGCCCGATCCTGCTCTACAACATCCCGAACCGCACGGGGCTGAACATGGGGCCCGACCTCCTCGCCGAGCTGGCCCAGATCGACGGAATCGTGGGGCTCAAGCAGGCCAACGACGACGAGCTGGCGATGATCGACGGCCTGCCGCTGCTCTACGCGGGCAACGACACCACCCTGGGGCGCACGCTCGCCCTCGGCGGCGCCGGGGGCATCCTCGTCGCCAGCCACCTGGTCGGGGAGGAGATGCGCCGGATGGTCGACGAGCCCGAGCGCCGCGCGGAGATCGAGGCCGGCCTGGCCGAGGTCTATGAGGCGCTCGCCTTCGCGCCGGCCGCCGTCGCCGTCAAGGCGGCGCTGAGCCTGCTCGGCCACCCGGGCGGCCATGTGCGGCTGCCCTACGCCGACGCCGACGAGGGCGAGATCGCCGCGTTGCGCGCGATGCTCGAACGCCGCGGGCTGCTCCAGACGGCCGCCACGTGAGCGGGCCCCTGCGCGTCCTCCCGCTCGGCGGTCTCGGCGAGATCGGCAAGAACATGACCGTCGTCGAGTACGAGGGACGGATCGTCGTCGTCGACGTCGGCCTGCGCTTCCCGACCGCCGAGATGCTGGGCATCGACCTCGTGCTGCCCGACTTCAGCTACCTGCGCGAGCGCGCCGAGGACATCGAGGCGATCGTCATCACGCACGGTCACGAGGACCACATCGGGGCCCTGCCGTGGGTCCTGCGCGAGCTGGGCGAGGACAAGATCCCCGCCGTCTACGGCGGCGCGCTGACCATGGCGATGGCGCGGTCCAAGCTCGACGAGCACAAGCTCAAGGCGACGCCGCTGGAGGCACTGGCCGACGGTGACACGGTCGACCTCGGGCCGTTCGGGCTCGAGCTCATCCACATGACCCATTCGATTCCCGATTGCAGCGCGGTCGCGCTCACGACCGAGCTGGGAACCATGCTCATCACCGGCGACTACAAGTTCGACCAGACCCCGGTGGACGGCAAGCCCGCCGACGTCTCGCGCCTGGCCGAGCTGGGCCGCGAGGGGCTGCTCCTGCTGTGTGGCGACTCGACGAACGCCGACCGCCCGGGGTTCTCACCCTCGGAGTCGGGCGTGGGCCCGCACCTCGAGGACGTCTTCGCGCGCTGCGAGGGCCGGATCGTGGTCACCAGCTTTGCCTCGAACATCCACCGCGTCCAGCAGGTCACCGACGCCGCGGCGGCGCTGGGCCGCAAGGTGGCGCTGGTCGGGCGCTCCATGCGCAAGAACGTGAACATCGGCCGCCAGCTGGGCCACATCGACGTGCCCGAAGGCCTGCTCGTGCCGCCCCGCGAGATCGACGACTTCCCCGACCACAAGCTGGTGATCATCTCCACCGGCTCCCAGGGCGAGCCGCTCTCGGCCCTGCGCCGCATGGCCCACCGCGACCATCCCCAGGTGCAGCTGCACGACGGCGACACGGTCGTGTTCTCCGCCACCCCGATCCCGGGCAACGAGCGCGCGGTCAACGAGACCGTCGACCGGCTCTACCACATCGGCTGCGACGTGATCACGGCTGCGGACGCGCCTGTCCACGCGTCGGGCCACGGCTACGCCGAGGAGATCAAGCTGATGCTCAACCTCGTGAAGCCGCGCTACGTCATGCCCTTCCACGGCGACCACAAGCGCATCCACCTGCACGCCAAGCTCGCCGAGGCCGTGGGCGTGGCGCCCGAGGCGATCTTCAAGGGCGAGAACGGCCTGCCGCTGGAGATCGACGAGCGCGGGGCGAGCTTCGGCAGCAAGGAGCAGTCGGGGATGATCTTCGTCGACGGCGTCGACATCGGCGATCCGGCGGACGTCGCCCTGCGCGACCGGCGCATGCTCTCGGGCGACGGCATCTTCATCGTCGTGGCCACCGTGTCCGAGCAGGATGGAGAGTCGGTCGTCCCGCCCGAGGTGATCTTCCGCGGCGTGCCCTTCGAGGCCGACGGCAAGCTGCTCAAGCAGATCCGCGGGGCGGTCGAGGCTTCGCTGGACCGCGCCGCCGCCGACGAGATCCGCGAGATCGACATGCTCCAGCAGGTGCTGCACGACGACCTCGCGAAGTTCGTCTACGACAAGCTGCGCCGCCGCCCGATGGTGCTGCCGGTCGTCGTTGAGGTCTAGCGGCCGCGCGCGCCCACGCGCGCGACGCGGGCCTTCAGCCGGCGGGCCTGCTCGGCGGTGATCTTCTTGTCGGCGACGGCCTTGTCGATGATCGGGTTGGCGATTCCGGGCGCCCTGGCGGCGATTGCCATGAAGACCTCGCGTACGACTGCGCGGACCTCGGGGTCGGCGATGCCCGGCCCGCCGTGGTGGAAGCCGGGACCGCCGGGGCCGCGGAAGCCATGCCGGCCGCGGAAGCCGCGCTCACCGCGCTCGCCACGGAAATCGCGGTCACCGCCGTGGTCGGCGAAGCGGGCCGGGGAGAAGCGGTCGCCGGCGTCGTCGCCGGAGGTGGCGAGCCCGACGCCCAGGCCGCCGGCGAACAGGGCGATGGCGACGGCGAGGGGCACGAGGATCTGCGTGGGGGAGAGCTTCCGAAGTTTGTCCATGCGACGAGGATGCTCGCGCGGCCTCAAGCCCCGCTCAACGGGCCGTAAAGGCGGCCGGCTCCTGCGCGGGGGCCGATGCAGAACGGGGGAGGCGCACGACGAAGCGCGTCCCGCCCGGGCCGTCACCGGCCGGAGACTCCAGCGTCACGGTGCCGCCGTGGGACTCGGACACCGCGCGGACGATGGCCAGGCCGAGGCCGGATGACCCCGCGCCCTCGCCGCCGCCGCGCACGAAGCGCTCGAACACGCGCGGTGCCAGCTCGGGCGCGATACCCGGGCCGTCGTCGGTGACCGACAGCACCACGGCGTCGCCGTCGGCGCGCACCGCGGCGCGGACGCTGGTACCCGGGGGCGTATGGCAGATGGCGTTCTCGATGAGGTTCGCGGCCATGCGGTGCAGGTCGTCAGGGACCCCGTCGACCGTGGCAGGCCGTGCGTCGAGCTCCAGGTCGTGGTCGTGGGAGATCGGCTCGAGCTCGGCGGCTGCCTCCGTGAGCACCGTCGCCACGTCGGTCGGGGTGTGGGCGTGACGGCGCCCGGCGTCGGCGCGCGCGAGCAGGAGCAGGTCGGCGACCAGGCGCTTCATGCGCTGGGAGGAGCGCAGCGCCGAGCGCGCGGCCTCGGACTCGTCGGAGGGCTCCAGGCGCGCGGCCAGGAACTCCAGGTTGGCGAGCACGCTCGTCAGCGGCGTGCGCAGCTCGTGGGAGGCGTCGGCGACAAAGCGCCGCTGGCGCTGGAGCATCGCCTCGGTGTCCGAGCGCGCCGCGTCGAGGGCCATCAGCATTCCCTCCAGCGTGCGCGCGAGCTCTGCGACCTCGTCCTCGGCCTCGGGGTGGGGGACGCGCCGGCTCGGGTCACGGGTGCGCTCGATCTCGCGCGCGGTCCCCGTCAGCTCGGCGATCGGCCGCATCGCGCGCCGCGCCACCGCGAGCCCGGCCAGCAGCGCCAGGGCGGCGCCCGCGATCACGCCGAGCCCGAGGAAGACCCGGACCTTGGCGGCCGTGTGGTCGACGTCGGAGTCGGGCCGCGCGTACTGGAGCACCGCGCGCCCGAGCGGCGGCACGGTGATCAGGCGCGACTCCACGCGAAAGCCGCGCGACTGCACCGTCTCGTTGCGCGGCAGCCCGAAGTCGGGTGTGCCGCGCGACTGGCACAGCAGCACGCCGTCGAGCGTGACCACGCGGATCTGGGCGTTCTCGGCGCTGCCGTAGACGTCGAGGTCGGGCCCGCTGCACACCGGGTCCTCGCCCGGGCGCACGATCACGCGCTTGGCGAGATCGTCGGCGGTCGAGCGCACCTGGTCGTTGAAGTCCGAGCGCAGCTGGCGCGTGGTCAGCGTCCCGACGATCGCCGCGAACCCCATGAGGATCACGAGCGTCAGCCCCGCTGAGCCGCCGGCGAGGCGCCAGCGGATCGGCAGGCGCCTATACGCGGAGAACGTAGCCCGCGCCGCGGATCGTATGGAGGAGACGGGGCTCACCATCCGATTCCAGCTTTCGTCGCAGGTTGGAGACGAACACCTCGATGGTATTCGTGACCGAGAAGGGGTCATAGCCCCACACCTCGTCGAGCAGGCGCTGGCGGGAGACGACGATGCGCTCGTTGCGCATGAGGTACTCCAGCAGCTCGAACTCGCGCTGGGTCAGGTCGACGGCGCGCTCGCCGCGCGTGACCTCGTGGGTGTCGGGGTTGAGCATGAGGTCGCCGACCACCAGGGGGGCGGAGCCGCGGGGCGGGCGCCGGCGCAGCATCGCGCGCAGGCGGGCGAGCAGCTCCTGGCGCTCGAAGGGCTTGACGAGGTAGTCGTCGGCGCCGGCGTCCAGTCCCTCGACCCGCGACTCGACGGCGTCGCGCGCGGTGAGCATGAGGATCGGCGTGTCGTCACGCTCGCGCAGCTCGCGGGCGACCTCCATGCCGTCGAGCCGGGGCAGGCCGAGATCCAGCACGACGAGGTCGGGGAGGAAGGCGTGGGCCTCGTCGAGCGCCCCGACGCCGTCGCCCGCGGTGCGCACCTCGTAGCCCTCCATGCGCAACGAGCGCTGCAGGGCCTGGGCGATCTCGGCGTCGTCTTCGACGACGAGCACGCGCGGAGCGCGGCTGAAGTCCTCCATGCCCAGGATGCTACGCCCCGTCTCGGGCGCGGCTGCGGGGCTTTACGGACCTTTTATCGCCGGGCAGGGGCCCGGGGGCCCGCGTCGAACCGCTCCTTGATGGCCACGCGCAAGACCTCCGCCAAGCGCAAGCCGGCGCGCAAGACGCCGCCCAACCCGCCCGAGCGCCGCTGGGGCGCCGGGCTATGGGTGCGGATGCCCGTCTTCCAGCAGCGCGACTTCGACCTCATCGGGCTCGGGCTCGTCGCCCTGGGCGTGTTCCTTGCGTGCGTGCTCTACCTCGGCTGGGCCGGTGGGCAGGCCGGCGGGGCCCTGACCGACGGTCTGCGCTACCTCTTCGGCGTGATCGCCTACGCGGGCCCGGTCGCGCTCGTCGCCGGTGGCCTGCTCGTGGTCATGCGCCCCTTTCTGGCCAACGGGCGGCCGTTCGGAACCGGCGCCCTGTGCCTGTTCGCGGCCTCCACGCTCGCCCTCGCCGCCGGGACGCTGAGCCTGGGCCCCGACGGCGCGCGACCCGACGTGTGGGAGCGCGCGTTCGTGGAGGATCGCGGCGGCGTCGTGGGCGAGGCGCTCTACTCCGTCGCCGCGCCGGCCGTATCGGCGGCGGGGACCCACATCCTCGCCCTCTTCCTGTTCGTCGCCGGCGTCCTGCTCATCACCGGCGCGACGATCGCCGGCGTGGTCAAGGCGACGCGTGACACCATGACCGGCACGCACCGCCGGCTGCGCGAGTCCACCGCCGAGCTGCGCGGGGGCCAGAACCGCGGGCCGGTCACGCCCCCGCCACCGCCCGGCAGCCCGCTCGTGCCCCCCGAGCCCGACCCGCGCGAGCTCATCGTCCACGCGACCCACGCCGAGGCGCCCTCGCTGGACGCCATCACGCGGTATCCCGACCTCTTCGGAGCCGCCCCGGTGCCCGGAGCCGGAGAGAGCGCCGAGCCGGGCGGAGACGCGACGGTGGCCGACGTCACCGAGCCCGACCTCGACAGCAGCGAGGCCGACGCCGGCACGCAGGAAGAGGCGGAGGAGGACGCTCCGGCCGGTGTGACCCACGCGGCGCCCGCGACCGAGGAGACCCGGCTGACGCCGCAGGGCCGCTACCGCGACGACGTCATGGAGGACCCCGACTTCGAGTGGACCGTGCCGGAGGCCGGCCTGCTGCGCCGCTCCAAGGCCGACGCGGCCAAGCCCGACACGGCCGGGCAGGAGAAGCTCGCCGCCCAGCTGCTGGAGGCCCTCGGCCACTTCGGCATCGACGCCCAGGTGGTGGGAACGGTCACCGGCCCCCACATCGTCCGCTACGAGCTGCGCCTGGCGCCCGGCACGAAGATGTCGAAGGTCGCCCAGCTCAAGGACGATCTCGCCTACGCGCTGGCCGCCACCGAGATCCGCATCCTGGCCCCGATCCCGGGCAAGCGCGCGGTCGGAGTCGAGGTCCCCAAGGCCGAGGCCCTGCGCCGCATCGTCCACCTCGGCGACGTCTTCCAGGACGCGCCCAAGGAGCACTCTCCGCTCAACGTGTGGCTGGGCAAGGACGTCGCGGGCCGTGCGATCGGCGTCGACCTGGCCAAGATGCCCCACATCCTCGTGGCCGGCACCACGGGCGCGGGCAAGTCGGGCTGCGTCAACGCGATGCTCTCCTCGATCCTGCTGCGCGCCACGCCCCACGAGGTGCGTCTCGTGCTCGTGGACCCCAAGCAGGTCGAGCTCAACCACTACGACTCGATCCCGCACCTGCTCACGCCGGTCATCACCAGCCCGCGGATGGCCGCTACCGCGCTCCAGAACCTCGTGCGCGAGATGGAGCTGCGCTACGGGATGATGTCGCTGGCGCGCACACGCAACCTGACCGAGCTCAACCGGGCCCGGGCCAAGCGCGACGAGCCGGCGCTCCCGTACGTGCTGTGCGTCATCGACGAGCTCGCCGACCTCATGATGGTCGCCCCCGCCGACGTCGAGGACTCGATCATCCGCCTGGCCCAGAAGGCCCGCGCCGTCGGCATCCATCTCGTGCTGGCGACCCAGAGCCCGCGCGTGGACGTGATCACGGGCATGATCAAGGCCAACGTCCCGTCGCGCATCGCCTTCGCCGTCTCCTCGCAGACCGATTCGCGGGTCATCCTCGACCAGAACGGCGCCGAGTCGCTCCTGGGCAAGGGCGACATGCTCTTCTCGCCGGTGGGGACGTCGCGCCTCCAGCGGATCCAGGGCGCCTACATCGACGAGTCCGAGATCGCCAAGCTGACGGAGTTCTGGCGCAAGCAGGGCGAGCCCGAGTTCCAGGAGGAGCTGCTGGAGGAGCTCGAGCCCGAGGAGCCCGAGGCCGGCGGCGACGACGGCTTCGATCCCGACGAGGATCCGCTGCTCGAGGAGGCGATCGGCCTGGTCGCGCAGATGGGCACCGCGTCCACTTCCATGCTCCAGCGGCGGTTGCGCCTGGGCTACACGCGCGCCGGGCGCCTGATCGACATGCTCGAGCGCCGTGGCGTGATCTCCGGCTACGAGGGCTCCAAGCCCCGCCAGGTCCTCATCACCGAGGCCGACCTCCCGCGAGTTCTCGCCGGCCCGTCGGCGGCCGCGGGTGCCGACACCCCCGCCGTCACCGCGGACGGGGAGCACGCCCCGACCGTCTAGCCTCAAGGTCATGCCGGGCATCGGCGACACCCTGCGCGAGGCGCGCATGCGCGCGAAGATCGACGTGTCCGAGGTCGAGGCGGCCACGAAGATCCGCGCCAAGTACCTGCGCGCGATCGAGAACGAGGAATGGAACCTGATGCCGGGCCCCACGTTCATCCGCTCGTTCGTGCGCACCTACGCCGAGTTCCTCGGCCTGGACGCCAAGCTGCTCGTGGAGGAGTTCAAGCTGCGCCACGAGGGCGTGGAGCAGGTCGACCTCCAGCCGATCGCCCCGCCGCTGGGGGAGCGCGCGCGCCGCAACCGGCCGCGGCCGCCGCGGGCGTCGCGGGCCTTGATCATCGGCCTCTCCGTGCTCGGCGTCATCGTCGCGCTCGCCGTGCTCGGGCTGACGGGATCGGACCCCGAGCCCGACCCCGAGGCGCCGACCACCGCCGCAACACCGCCGCCCACGACGGCCACCGCGCGCCGCACGACGCCGGCGCCCGCTCCGCGCCCCACGAGCGTCTCGCTCCAGCTCGTCCCGGACTCCGAGGTCTATGTCTGCGTGCGTGATGAGGCCGGCGAGCAGGTCGTCAACGCGACCCTCACGCCCGACTCCGAACGCCAGACCCTTCGCTCCAAGCGCTTTCGCGTCACGGTGGGCAACTCGGCGATCACCCTGCGCGTGAACGGAAAGAACTTCAAGGTGCCAGAGTCCGCCGATCCCCAGAACTTCGAGCTGACACCGGCCGGGCGCAAGGTCCTGCCCGACGACCAGAACGCCTGCGAGGGGGGATGAGCGCCCGCGCGGGCATCGTCGTCACTGGTACGGAGGTCCTGAGCGGCATCATCACCGACCGCAACGGGCCCTGGCTCTCCGAGCGCCTGTCCGACCTCGGGATCGACCTCGCCCATCAGACGGTGGTCGGCGACCGCCCGGAGGACATGCTGTCCGTGCTGCGCTTCCTGGCCTCCCAAGGCGTGGATCTCATCGTCACCTCCGGGGGGCTCGGTCCGACCGCCGACGACCTGACCGCCGAGGTCTTTGGAGCCTTCCAGAGCCGCGCGCTGGTCCTCGCCGAGGCCCTGGAGGAGCGCATCGCCGACATCCTGCGCCCGCTCATGGCCCGCTGGCCCCACCTCGACGAGGAGGCCATCCGGATCTCCAACCGCAAGCAGGCGGTGATACCCGACGGCGCCACGGTGCTCGAGCCCGTGGGCACCGCGCCCGGCCTCGTCGTGCCGCCGGGCAACGGCGCGGGGCCGACGGTCGTCGTGCTGCCCGGCCCGCCGCGCGAGCTTCAGCCCATGTGGGAGGACGCGCTGGCCACGGAGGCCTTCCGGGCGGCCGCGCGCGGGGCGACCTCCTACGAGAAGCGGATCCTGCGCCTGTTCGGCATCCCCGAGTCTGAGCTCGCGGCGACGCTGCGGGCCCTGGAGGACGAGGGCCTGGAGCTCGACCGCCTCGAGGTGACGACCTGCCTGCGCCGGGGGGAGATCGAGATCGCGACCCGGTTCGAGCCGGAGAACGCGGAGGTCTATGCCGCGCTCGATGCGGCGATTCGCGAGCGCCACGGCGACACGCTCTTCTCCGCGGACGGCTCGACCATCGACGACCAGGTCGCGCGGCTGCTCACCGGGCCACCCCTGCGCACGGTGGCCGTCGCCGAGTCGTGCACCGGCGGGCTGGTGGCCGCGCGCCTCATCGAGCCGCCGGGCGCATCGGCCTACATGCTCGGCGGGGTGGTGGCCTACTCCGACGCCGCCAAGCACGCCCTCGCGGGGGTGCCGCTGGGCGATCTGCGCCACCACGGCGCGGTCTCGCCCGAGGTCGTCGGCGCGCTCGCCGACGGCGCGATGGAGCGCTTCGGGGCCGACGTGGGCATCGGCCTCACCGGGATCGCGGGGCCGGGCGGCGGGACCGCGGACAAGCCCGTCGGGCTCGTCTGCTTCTGCATCGCGACCGGCGACGGCACGCGGATGGAGCGCACGCTGCAGATGCCCGGCGGCCGCCAGGACGTCCGCGAGCGGGCGACGACGGTGGCGATGCACCTGCTGCGCCGGGTCCTGATCGGCGAGATCTCGTAACACGTCGGCGTGGAGCTGGCACACGGGCGCTGGGAGGGTCGATCCGTCCGATCCGCGACCTACATTCATCCGTCCACACCAGACTCTTCGAGGAGCCTCCATGTCCGATGACACGAAGACCACACAGCAGCGCGACGCCGCGCTCGCCGGCGCGCTGCAGCAGATCGAGCGCCAGTTCGGCGCCGGGTCGGTCATGCGCATGGGCGACGAGGGCGCACGTGTGCGCGTCGACGCGATCCCCACCGGCGCGCTGTCGCTCGACCTCGCCCTGGGCATCGGCGGCGTCCCGCGCGGGCGGATCGTCGAGGTCTTCGGCCCGGAGGCCTCGGGCAAGACGACGCTGATCTACCACATGCTCGCCGAGGCCCAGAAGCTCGGCGGGGTGTGTGCCTTCATCGACGCCGAGCACGCGATGGACCCGCTGTACGCCAAGGAGATCGGGGTGGACATCGACGAGCTGCTCGTCTCCCAGCCCGACCACGGCGAGCAGGCCCTGGAGATCGCCGACATGCTGGTTCGCTCGAGCGCCGTGGACGTCGTCGCCGTCGACTCCGTCGCCGCGCTGACCCCGCGCGCCGAGCTGGAGGGGCAGATGGGCGACCAGACGGTCGGCCTCCAGGCCCGCATGATGTCCCAGGCGATGCGCAAGCTCGCGGGCAACCTGAACCGCACGCAGACGCTGTGCCTGTTCACGAATCAGATCCGCGAGAAGGTCGGCGTCATGTTCGGCTCGCCCGAGACCCAGCCCGGCGGCCGCGCGCTGAAGTTCTACTCGTCCCAGCGCCTGGACATCCGCCGCATCGAGACGCTCAAGGACGGCACGGAGGCCGTGGGCAACCGCGTCAAGGTCAAGGTGGTCAAGAACAAGGTCGCCTCGCCGTTCCGGATCGCCGAGTTCGACATCGAGTTCGGCAAGGGCATCTCCACGGAGGGCTGCCTCATCGACCTCGGGCTCGAGCACGACGTCGTGGGCAAGTCGGGCTCGTTCTTCTCCTACGGGGACGAGCGCCTGGGGCAGGGCCGCAACAACGCCAAGGCCTACCTCAAGGAGCATCCGGAGATGGCCGCGGAGATCGAGGCCAAGATCTACACCGCGCTGGGCATCGACCGTGACGCGGTCGTGCCCATCGCTGAGGCCGGGGCCGACCTCGAGGCCGTCGAGGACGACGCCGAGGTCGAGAAGGCCGCCTAGGCACGCAAGGCGGAGGGCCGCGCAATGGGGCTGTCGGCCCGTCTTCCCGCCCAGCCGGACGACGAGCGCGCCGCGACTCAGCGCGCGCTGGACCCCGAGGAGCGCCTCCAGCATGCGCTGGACCTGGGCTATCGCTTCCTGGGCAAGCGCGACCGCACCGTGGCGGAGGTGCGCCGCCACCTCGAGGCGCGCGACGTCGAACCGGCCACGGTGGACGAGGCGCTCGAGGAGCTGGCCCGGGCGGGCTACCTCGACGACGAGCGCTACGCCCGGCGCTTCGCCGAGGACCGGCGCGCGCTGGACGGCTGGGGACGTGAGCGCATCGAGCGCAGGCTGGCCGAGGTCGGCGTGGCGCGCGACGTGATCGCCGGGGCCCTCTCCGGCCCGGGCCTGGGCGATGAGCTCGCGGCGGCGGTCGAGGTGCTGCGCCGCCGGCTGCCGGCACCGCCGGCCGACGACGCCGGGCGCAACCGCGCGCTCGGGCTGCTGGCCCGCCGCGGCTACGAGCTCGAGCTCGCCCACGACGCGATCCGGGCGTTCGCGCGCGAGGCGGGGTAGGCGGGCACACGTGCCACCCGAACCCGCGTTCGTTTGCGGACTGGGGCGTGCCCCACTACCATCGTCCACAGCGAACGACGTGGCCCGCAAGGGCATGAAAATCCTGCAAACCACCAACTCAAGTGAGCTTGGACACCGGCGTTGACGGCACCCCGACCCACCTTCACACCCCCTTCACCAACGCTTCGTTAGCCGCAGCCCCGGGGCGGCGAGCCCGCCCGTAGTCCACAGCTCCGTGCTCCGCACGGCCCGGTCGATCGCGCTCGACTCAGACGACGAACGGGCCCGGCCCAGCGGCCGGCGGAGAGGATCGAAATGGCAATCGTGATCGCGGCGGCGCTCCTGGCGGCGGGGCTCGTCGCGGCCGCGCTGCTCTCGCGCCGAGGGGGCGCCGGTTCCGCGGCGGTCCCGGAGCGCGAAGCCGTCCAGGCCGAGCTGGTCGAGCGCCGGGCCGAGGTTGCCCGCGTCGAGGAGCGAGCGCTGACCAAGCAGGAGGCGATCGACGTCAGGGCCGCTGACCTCGCCCGCCGCGAGCAGGAAGTCCTGGCGCGTGAGAGCGAGGTGGCCCAGCGTGACACGGAGCTCGAGCAGGGCGCGCAAGACCGGGTCCGCGAGCTCGAGCGCCTCTCAGGGCTGAGCGCCGCCCAGGCCAGGACGATGCTCCTCAAGGAGGTCGAGGACAGCGCGCGCCACGACGCCGCCCGCCTGGTCCGCCAGATCGACGAGGCGACCAAGCGCGAGGCCGACCGGCGGGTGCGCAACATCCTCTCGGTCTGCATGGGGCGGGTCGCGGCGGGTCACGCCGTCGAGACCACAGTGTCCGTGGTGCAGCTGCCCGCCGATGACATGAAGGGCCGCATCATCGGGCGAGAGGGGCGCAACATCCGCGCCCTGGAGAGCCTGACCGGGGTCGACTTCATCATCGACGAGACCCCACACGCCGTGGTGCTGTCGGCCTTTGACGGGGTGCGACGCGAGGTCGCGCGCATGACGCTGGAGAAGCTGCTCGCCGACGGGAGGATCCATCCCGCGCGTATCGAGGAGACCTTCCACCAGGCCAAGTCCGAGCTGGACGGCCACATCGCCGAGCTGGGCGAGCAGGCCGTGCTCGAGGCCAAGGTCGCCTCGCTGGACCCCGAGCTCATCCGGCTGCTGGGCCGGTTGCGCTTCCGCACGTCATACGGCCAGAACGTCCTGGCCCACGTCGTCGAGTGCTCTCATCTTGCCGCGATGATGGCCGCCGAGCTGGGCGCCAGCGTGAAGACGGCGCGCCGGGCGGCGCTTCTGCACGACATCGGCAAGGCGGTCTCCGACGAGGTCGAGGGGCCCCACGCGCTCGTCGGCGGCGCCCTCGCCCGCAAGCACGCCGAGCCCGAGGCCGTCGCGCACGCGATGGAGGCTCATCACAACGAGGTTGAGCCCCAGACGGTCGAGGCGGTGATCGTCCAGGCGGCCGACGCGCTCTCGGGTGCGCGGCCGGGCGCGCGCGGCGAGTCGCTTGAGTCCTACGTCAAGCGCCTGCGCGAGCTCGAGCACATCGCCGAGCGCCACGAGGGGGTCGACAAGGTCTATGCCATGCAGGCGGGCCGCGAGGTCCGCGTCATGGTCGCGCCGGGTGCGCTGGACGACGACGGCGCGGCGCTCATGTGCCAGGCGATCGCGCGCGAGATCGAAGCCGAGCTCGAGTATCCGGGCCAGATCAAGATCACGGTGATCCGCGAGTCGCGGACCGTGGACTTCGCAAAGTAGGTTCCGCATCCTCCAGGGTGCTCCACACCCCGGTCTTCACGCCCGCGAGCGACTCGAGCATCTGGCGCACCACTGCGACCCGCAGCGCCTTCACCAGGCGTCGTCGTCGCCGGCGACGGTTTCGAGGTCGGAGGAGGCGAGCACGGCGGGCTCACCGTACCCTTCACCACGATGCCCGCCTACCACGTCACGACGTTCGGCTGCCAGATGAACGAGCACGACTCCGAGCGGATGAAGGGGATGCTCGAGTCGCTGGGCTACGACGAGGCGCCAGAGCGCGCCGCGGCCGACCTCATCCTCTTCAACACGTGCTCCATCCGCGAGTCAGCCGACTCGCGGTTCATCGCGCACCTCGGGGAGGCCAAGCGCCTGAAGGCCGAGCGGCCTGAGCGCATCGTGGGCGTCGGCGGCTGCTGGGCACAGTCGGTCAAGGACGAGGTCTTCGCGCGCTTCCCGTTCGTCGACGTGGCCTTCGGGCCCGGGCAGGTGCACCGCCTGGCCGAGTTCCTGACGTCGGACTCGATCGGCGCCCAGGGCTACTTCGAGTGGGAGGGCTTCACCGGACACCTGCCCGAAAAGCGCGCGCGGGAGTTCCAGGGCTGGCTGCAGATCTCCGTGGGCTGCAACTGCGCCTGCTCCTACTGCATCGTGCCCTCGACCCGGGGTCGCGAGGTGTCACGGCCTGCTGCCGAGCTGGTCGCCGAGGCGCGGCGCATGGCGGGCGAGGGCGTGCGCGAGGTGACACTGCTGGGGCAGAACGTGAACTCCTACGGCCGCGACCTGCGCCCGCAGCGCACGACCTTCGCCGAGCTGCTCGCGCAGGTCGATGCGATTTCGGGCATCGAGCGCATCCGCTACACGAGCCCGCACCCCAAGGACATGCGCGAGGACGTCGTCCGCGCCCATGTCGAGCTGCCGGCGGTCTGCGAGCACATCCACCTGCCGCTGCAGTCGGGCTCCTCGCGCATCCTCAAGGCGATGCGGCGCACGTATGACCGGGGCCGCTACCTGGATCGCGTCGCGCTCATCCGCGAGCTCGTCCCGGACTGCGCGATCACCACCGACATCATCGTCGGGTTCCCGGGGGAGACCGAGGCCGACTTCGACGAGACCCTCGAGGTGGTGGGCGACGTGGGCTATGACAGCGCGTTCACGTTCGTCTTCTCGCCGCGCCGGGGGACCGCGGCGGCGGAGCTGACCGAGGGGCTCGTACCCCATCCGGTCAAGGTGGAGCGGATGCAGCGGCTTATCGAGCTCGTCCAGGCCGGGGCGCGCGAGCGCGCACAGCGCTTCGTGGGGCGCACGCAGGAGGTGCTCGTCGAGGGACCCTCGCGCACCGACCCCGCGCGCCTGCGTGGCCGGACCCGCCACAACAAGGTCGTGAACTTCTCCGGTCTCGGTGGCCCGGGAGATCTCGTGGACGTCGAGATCACCGGCGCCACGTCGCAGACCCTCTCGGGCGAGGAGCGTCTGCTCGCCCGCGCCGTCGGTACCTGACCGGGTCCGTTAGGGGAGGGAGGAGGGCGGTCCGTCAACCCCGCATGCGAACATATGTTCGTGCGCTGGGACAACCTGAACATCGACGCAGAGGAGAGCCGGCAGCCCCCGGCTACCGCGACGAGGCCCGCCGACGAGATCCTCGCGGCGATCCACGGCGCGTCGCGCGGCATCGCGGCCGCGCGCAACGGCCGTGACGGCCGTGACCAGCGCGATGGCCGCGATGGCGGTGGCGGCGGGCCGGTCTCCGGCGCCGGCGTGAGCGCCGGCGACTAGCCGAGGCGCGCTCAGCGCTTGGAGCGGTGGGCGTCCGAGCCGGAGACGGCCGCGGCGACGTCCCCGGCCCCGACGCGGCGGTTCAGTGCGCTGACCAGCCCGGGCGCCACTCCGCCGAGGCGGCTGCCGACCATCATCGGGATGTCTGAGACCTGGATCTCGATCCGGTTGCGCTCGATCCCGCGCACAACGGCGTTGCCGACGTCTTCGGGACGGCGCTGGCGGACCACCTTCGGCAGCTCGGCGCCGGTCTCCGCGAACATCCCGGCGTCGGCGATGGGTCCGGGCAGGACGGTCGTGACGCCGACTCCCGAGCCGTGGAGGTCCTCGCGCATGCCCCAGGCGAAGCCACGCAGGCCGAACTTGGTCGCCGAGTACAGCGAGGACCCGGGGGTGGCCACGAGGCCGGATTGTGAGGAGACGTAGACCAGGTGGCCGCGGCTGCGCGCCACCATTCCCGGCGCCATGACGTGGGTCAGGTGGATCGGGACGCCGAGGTTGACGTCCAGCGCGCGCTCGATCTGCTCCGGTGTGTACTCCGCCAGCGGCCCGTCGGCGGGAAGGGCGGCGTTGGCGACGAGGATGTCCACGTCGCCCGCCTCGGCGGCCAGCGCCTCGGCCGCGCCGCGGTCGGAGACGTCGGCGACGATCGCCCGGGCGCCGAGACCGGCGGCGAAGGGCTCGAGCACGTCGGCGCGGCGGCCGGTGAGGACGAGCGTGGCGCCGCGCGCCTGCAGCGCGCGCGCGATCGCCTGGCCCAGCCCACCCGTCGCGCCGGTGACCAGCGCGGTCGTTCCCTGGATCTGCACGCCGGTAGCTTCTCACAGCATGGTGCCCGCGGTCATCGCGCTCTTCGGCCCGACGGGCGTCGGTAAGACCGCCGTGGCCCTCGCGCTCGCCGACCGGCTGCGCGCCGCCGGGGAGGACCCCGTGGCCGTCTCGGCCGACGCCCTCCAGGTCTACGCGGGCCTGGAGACGCTCACGGGGGCCGCGAGCCCCGCCCAGCGCGAGCGCCTCGAGCACCGGCTCGTGGGCTTCGTGCCCGTCGATCGTCGTTTCAGCGTGGCCGAGTACGCCCAGCTCGCCCACGCCGAGATCGATGGCCTGCTCGCGGCGGGCCGCCGGCCGATCGTCGTGGGCGGTACCGGGCTCTACCTGCGCGCCGCCCTGGCCGAGCTCGACCTCGCGCCGCCCCCGCCGCCCGGCGTGCGCGAGCGGCGTGAGGCCGAGCTGGCCCAGCGGGGCGCGCCCGCCCTGCACGCCGAGCTCGTCACCGCCGATCCGGCAACCGCCGCCACCGTCGATCCCCAGGACGGACGGCGGATCGTGCGCAAGCTCGAGCTACTGGACGCGGGCCACGGGTCAGACCCCAGGGGGTCCGATCCCTCCCGGACCGAGGAGGGAGACCCGCTGGGATCGCTGTGGACGGCCGCCACGCGCCATCCGACCGTGCTGGCCGGCCTGACCATGGAGCGCGATGCGCTCACCGCGCGGGTCGAGGCACGCGTGGACGCCATGGTGGCCGCCGGCGCGGCCGCGGAGGTGGCGCGCGCCGACGCCGCCGGCGCCTCGGAGACCGCGCGCCAGGCCCTGGGCTTCGCCGAGCTGCTCGCCGGCGACGTCGAGGCGATGAAGCGCGGTACCCGGCGCCTGGCCCGGCGGCAGGAGACATGGATGCGCAAGCTGGGCGGCGTCCGGCTCATCGACGTGACCGGCCGCGACCCCGACGACGTCGCGGGCGCTGTCGGGCGGCTCGCGGCGAGCCCCCCGCAGTAGGGTCCGCGCCCGTGCGCTTCGAGAAGTGGCAGGCCCTGGGCAACGACTACGTGATCGTGGAGGCCGAAGGCCTGCCGTGGGCGCTGACGCCGGAGCGCGTCCGCCGCCTGTGCGACCCCCACACGGGCATCGGCTCCGACGGCATCCTCGAGCTCTCGCCGCCCGACGAGGCGGGCTTCGTCGCGCGCCTGCGCATCTTCAACCCCGACGGATCCGAGGCTGAGCTGTCGGGCAACGGCGCGCGCGAGGCGATCCTGTACCTGCGCCGCAGCGGCTGGACGGAGTCCAGCGTGTTCTCGATCCAGACCGCCGCGGGCGAGATCCGCCCGCGGATCACGAGCCAGACGACGTGCACGGTCGACATGGGACGGGCCAAGCTGCAGTCCAGGGACTTCCCCTCCGGCGGCGACGACGGCGCCGGCAGCCTGGAGGCGGCGGGGCGGAGCTGGCGCTTCCAGCACGTCTCCATCGGCAACCCGCAGTGCGTGATCGACGTGGGCGAGGAGGTCGAGGCGCTCGACCTCGCGGCGATCGGCCCCGGCATCATGGGTCATGAGCTCTTTCCGAACCGCACGAACGTGTCGTTTGTCTCCGCGTTGGAGCCGGGAGTCATCCGCGCGCGGATCTTCGAGCGCGGGGTCGGGGAGACGCTCTCGTCGGGCACCGGGGCCAGCGGCGCCGCCGTGGCCCACGTCCTGCGCGGCGGCGACTCGCCGGTGACAGTGCGCCTGGATGGCGGGGAGCTCGAGGTCGAGGTGGGGGAGGACCTGCACGTCAACCTGACCGGCTGGGCGGTCCCGGTGTACCGGGGCGAGCTGGCCGCCGAACTCATCGAGGAGCTGAGCGACCCGTCATGAAGCCGAGCAAGCGCATGGACCTGATCCCGCCGTACCTCTTCGCCGAGCTGTCGCGCAAGATCGCCGCCAAGCAGGAGCAGGGCGTCGATGTCATCTCGCTGGGCATCGGCGACCCCGACCGCCCGACTCCCGCGCTGATCGTCGAGGCCATGCAGGAGGCGGTCACCGAACCCGAGACCCACCAGTACCCGTCCAACCGCGGCCGGGCCGACTTCCGCGGGGCCGTTTCGGACTTCTACGCGCGCCGCTTCGACGTCGAGCTCGACCCGGCCGGCGAGGTCATGCCGGCGATCGGGGCCAAGGAGTGCATCTTCAACCTGAACCTGGCGTTCCTGGACCCCGGCGACGTCGCGCTGGCCGCCGACCCGGGCTACCCGGTCTACACGGGCGGCCCGCTCATCGCGGGCGCCGAGGCCCACCTGCTCGCGTTGCGCCCCGATCACGGCTTCACGCCCGACCTCGACGCGATCGGAGACGACGTGATCGCCCGGTCCAAGCTCATGTTCCTCAACTACCCCAACAACCCGACCGGCGCGGTCGCGCCCGACGGGTTCTTTGAGCGCGTCGTCGAGTTCGCCCGGCGCACCGGCATCCTCGTCGTGCACGACAACGCCTACTCCGAGACGACCTACGACGGCTATCGCGCCCCCTCGTTCCTGGCCACGCCGGGCGCCAAGGAGGTCGGGGTCGAGGTCTTCTCCCTGTCCAAGGGCTACAACATGACCGGCTGGCGCTGTGCGGCGATCACCGGCAACGCCGAGGCGATCGAGCACTACTGGCGCCTGAAGTCCAACATCGACTCGGGCAACTTCGAGGCCGTCCAGCTCGCCGGCATCGCGGCGCTGAGCCCGGACGGCGACGCCGAGGTCGCGTCGATGAACGAGCTCTACCGGCGCCGCCGCGACCTCATGTGCGACGCGCTGGCCGGCATCGGGGTGGACGTCAAGCGCCCGAAGGCCACGATCTACATCTGGGCGCCCGTGCCCGCGGGCTTTGCGTCCAGCGCGGCCTACTGCGAGCACGTGCTCGAGGAGGCCGGCGTCGTGGTCTCGCCGGGCGGGGCCTACGGTCCCAACGGCGAGGGCTTCTTTCGCATCTCGCTGACGACGCCCGACGAGCGCCTGCTCGAGGCCGTCGAGCGGCTGGGCAAGCTGGCGGCCTGACCGCGCGCCGGCCCCCGGGTCAGCTCAGCCGGCGCTCGAGCACCGTCTCGAGGTGGCGGTGGTCGCCCGCGCCCGGTCGCGCCTTCTCGATCCGGAAAGTGACCTCGCGCCCCTCGAGGTCCAGCGTCGCGATCTGGTTGTCGAACCACGGGCCCTCGCAGATGCGCCACCGCATCGCCGGGTCCTGACAGCCCGCCGCACGGGCGAGCGTGTGGGTCACCGCGTGGGCCGGGCGCGACATCATGGCCTTGATCACGCGGCGCTCGCGCGAGTTCAGCGGGTTGCGCACCGGCGAGCAGACGGCCTGGTAGACCGCGCTGCGGGCGGCCGAGCCGCGCCGGAAGGCCACGTCGGCGAGATAGGCGTGGTGGACGTCCCCCGACAGGGCCACGACGGTCGCCGGCGCCGCGCCGTTCTCGCCGATCGCCACGGACTGCATGAGCGCGGCGAGGGCGTCGAAGGAGCGGTCGAAGGCGGCCCAGTGCTCGAGGTCGAGCCCCTGGCGGATCCGCTCGCCGACCCGGGCGCCGAGCGAGCCCCACGCCCCTTCGCAGACGGCCTCGTTCCAGGCCTCGAGGTGGTGCATGCCGGGGGCGAGCAGCATGGGCAGGCTGGAGGCCAGGAGGAGGTGGTCGAAGTCGCCATGGGCGTGCTTGACGATCCACGCCCACTCGTCCGCGTCGACCATCGAGCGCTCGCCCGGCTCCAGGAGCCGGCCCGCGCGCGAGTCCAGCACGATGAGGCGGGTGCGACCCAGGTCGCGGTGGTAGCTCCAGCGCGTCCCCTGGTTCTCTCGGTCGGCGCGGCGGGCGAAGTCGCGCAGTCGCTCGCCGGCGTCCCCGAGGCGGCAGACCTCCTGCCAGAGCTCGTTGTCGGCCAGCTCGCCCGGGGAGAGGTTGCCGAGGTGCTGGTAGATCCAGTAGGACATCACCGCCCCGGTGATGCGCGCATCCCACCATGGCTTGGACCGCATGGTCTGCACCCAGTCGTGCGACGTGTTCCAGTCGTCGTGGACGTCGTGGTCGTCCCAGATCATCGAGGAGGAAACGGTGGAAAAGAACCAGCGCAGCGCCGGATCTGTCCAGGACTCGCGGTAGAGGACCGTGTACTCCTCGAAATCGGCGATCTCCTCGCCGGGCCCGGTCTTGGTCGAGCGCCGCGAGCGGATGAACTCCCGCGTGTCGGGGGAGACCTCGTCGGCGTAGACCTGGTCGCCGAGGCAGAGCGCGACGTGGGGCCACTCGGTGTCGGGCAGCCGCAGCATGCGCTGCACGAGCGCGTAGAGCGCGTCGATCTCGCGCCCGCGCTCGTCCTGGTCCTTGCGCAGCGTGTAGGGCTCGTGGTGGGGCACCGAGACGCGGCAGGACCCGAAGGCGAGGCGCAGCCGCTCGCCGTCGCCCGGCAGCGTGCGGATGGCGCAGTGGGGAAAGCGGTCGTCGTTCTCCGGCCAGGCGCGCTCGCCATCCAGCGCCACCTCGTACGGGGTGGTGGTCCCGGGCGCGAGGTCCTCGATCTGGACGAGCGCGTAGTGGTGGCTCTCGACGCAGAAGGTCGTCGCCTCGCCGGTGAGCACCGAGACGGTGCACGGCGCGTCGGTCTCGACCCAGACGGTGGCGTGCGTCTCTGACACGTAGCGGAGAAGGGGTCCCAGGACGAGCTGCGCCATTGCGCGCGACCATACCGGCGCCGCCGCACGCCGTGCGCCCGTCGGCGAAGGGGCCGAGGCGCCTACAATCGGACCCATGGCCTCCAACCGCAACAACAGCCTCGGTCCGTCGCCCGACGGCGTCTCCGAACGCCAGGGTCGCGCGCGCCAGCGTGCGCTGGCGGTGGCCGCCCTCGACCACGACGACGATCTCGCCGAGCTGCGCGAGTTGCTGCGCACCGCGGGCGTCGCCACCGTCGGCACCGTGGTGCAACGGCGCGAGCAGCCCCATCCCAACACCTACCTGGGCCCGGGCAAGGTCGAGGAGGTCAAGGCCCGGCTCGCCGATCTGGACGGCAACGTCGTCGCCTGCGACGACGAGCTCTCCCCCCGCCAGGAGCGCAACCTCGAAAAGGCGCTGGGCGTGCCCGTCATCGACCGCACCGCCG